>Ga0209491_10001832_pt1 | contig 39938 bp, 42 predicted proteins | sample BON02_FD_187213 | JGI IMG/M metagenome (GOLD analysis project Ga0209491, IMG submission 187213) | Freshwater microbial communities from Lake Bonney liftoff mats and glacier meltwater in Antarctica - BON-02 (SPAdes) (version 2) | ecosystem: Environmental > Aquatic > Freshwater > Ice > Glacier... | reverse complement strand
CGTTCTCGAAGCTTTTTGGCTTTCAGGAGCAACTTGATCATGTCTTTGGCCCAGGGCTGATCCATCTCCTCGTGCAGGTAGGTGCGCTTGCCTCAAGGGCGCATGAAAGAGGTCGGCGAAGATTTCCAAGAGCCGCAGGTAGGGAACCAGTTGGTAGGCACCCAGGTAGAGGGCGGTGGCGCGCACTCGCTCCCCATAACTGCACCGTAGCGGCGACTCCTTCGGGAAAGGCGGCGGTAACCGCGGTGCCGCACTCGCGGCAGCGCCGATTCCGCGAACCGCGAACGCCGGCGCTTGGGGCTCGACGTATCGCTTCCGTTCACACTTCTGGTGCTTCAGCGGGAGGGCGATGCCGTGCTAACCCACGACGCCCCGAAGCAATGGCGGGATCCCGTCGCAGTCGTCACGGCGGCGGTTACTGCGGCGGAGCGGACCGGGGGGTTCGTTGTCATCAAACCCCATCCACAATCGAACGCCGCCTTCCCGCTTCCCGAGATTGGTACGAATCACCGCCTGCTCCTCGGGGGAAAATCCGGACCGGAGAACGATCTCGCACTCGCGTGGTGGATGAGCCGCGCCCAGAACGTCGTAACGGTCAACAGCACCTGCCACTTCCAATCTCTCGCCCTCGGTGTTCCGACCGCCTGTCTCGGACGGGGATGGTTTTCAGAGAACCACGTTGTTCTCGAGACGGACTCGATGGAGGAGGCACTGTTGAACCGGACGAGGTGCGACGGCGGTCCGTATCTGACACACCTGCTGTCGCGGCAACTCCGACGTGTCGAATACGCCGATCCGGTGAAGCTCGGGGAACTCATTGATTGGGTGCTCGGAGGGGAGGTGATTCTGGCCGACGTGAATCGAAATACAGATCAGGCATATCGTGCTCGTGCTGGTGCGAAAGAGGCCAAGGTGAGAGAAGGTGCCTCGGCCACCGAATGACTACAACGATGGAAAAGACAACCCCGGCCGTAAACCCGGCCTTCACTTTGGGTGCTTCGTGGCTCGCATGGATCACCGAGAATAGCCGCCTTGGCGTGGCCGAAAAGGAGATGATCACCGCGATGATGGCGCGCGGCTGTCCGGAAGGCGAGGCGTCGGTCTTAGTCCGAGCCTTCTCGATTCACGCTGGCGTGTCAAAGATAGGTTCTACCCGGCTCGAAAAGACAAAATGGCTTCTGGAGTCCCTGCGAAACCTGCAAGGATCGGGTGGCTTTGATCCGTGCTCAGAGCGAGGCTCGATCAATGCATCCGAGTTCTTCGATTCGTTTCATTCCCGAAATTTTCCGGTCGTCTACCGTGCAGGACTCTCACCAGCCAATCTGTCCAACCACCTCTCTTGGAGTCGCCTCGAAACGGATTTCAGCGACCTTGAGGTCGAAGTGCAGGAGGGCCGATCCTCCCGCGCCGATTACGAACGATCCTCAAACGAACTCAAATCCCGAGCCCGGCTCGCCGACTTTCTTCAGCGCGCCCAATCCGCCGGAGAATCCAACGACTTCTACATGACGGCAAATAACAGCTCGGCCAACGCCGCTCTGATTGAGGCGGCGATAAAACCCGAGTCCGTTTGCCCCGAACTCCTTGACGGCAACAAAGCGCACGGCCACGTCTTCCTGTGGATCGGTCCGTGCGGCACCTTCACACCGGCCCACCATGACCTCACCAACAACCTCTTCCTCCAAGCTCACGGCTCGAAAGAGTTCCGTCTTGCTTCCAGCCTCGCCCTGCTCGACCTCGACAACGACCGGCATTGCTACCTCGCTTCCAGTCTCTCTGATAACGACGAGAGGCGCAGAGTAGAGGGGTTGGAGCCACTCTCCTTCACCGTGACGCTGGAGGCGGGTGATGTGCTCTTCATTCCGCTCGGGTGGTGGCACGAAGTGCGCGGTCTCAGTCCGTCGATTTCTTTGTCTGCAACGAACTTTCGGGCGCGGAATGATTTCTACCAGACCTACGAATTTTTCGGAGGACTGAAATAATGATTCGCAATCACAGCGGGGGCGGTGCTGGTAGGCGGTCGGATGGATGTCCAACCAAGACGGCCCGGGGTAGCCGCTTTTTTTCAACGACGCTCCAGTGGGATGACGCGGATGTCGACGATCTTCACCTCGTCGACCGGCCCGTCGATCCACCAGGTCACCGCGTAACCCGCCACGAGTGACACCTCGAAACGGCGCGTCGTCTCCGGATCAACCACGACGAAGTCACCGCCCGTATGCGCGGAATGGGCGAGATCCCGGATGAAGCGATCCAGCGTTTGACGCGCCTTCCCGGATCGGGGAAGCGAATCGAGGCACTCGAGATGGACGAACACTTTGTAGTCGCGCGGCATGGTCAGCTCGCTTCGATCTCTACCCACCGAGGGGTCGAGTCCACTTCGGTGCGTCGCCGTATCGACTTCCAATATTCGGCGTCCCGTTCCAAATCGAGTTTCACCAAATAGGAGGTGAGTTCGCGCCGCTCCTCCACGGACATCGCTTCGACCTTGGCCCTCAATTCTTCGGAGATCATGGGTTAAGACTAGCTTATTTCCATGGCTGACTCAAGACCTTTGCACAATCCGCAGGGGAAATCCGCAGGGGACAAGCCCCGAAGATTTGGAAGTTCGATGCGAGGTGGCCGAAATGAAACACCGGTGCCCCAGGGTCAACAGGAGACGACCGTCGCTCCGCGAAATGCGCGAGCCGGGCGAGTGCCTCGGGCGAAGTGGGCAGCCCGGTGGCGCAAAAAACGGTCTCGTGCAAATGGGAGGAGCACTCGATCCTTTCAAGTTTCCGCTCGCCTATGATCTCCAGAAAGTCGGAGTGGCCGTGGCAGGGGAGAGGGAGAGGGAGAGGGAGAGGGGTCAGGGCAACGGGGTCAGGGACGGAAATAAGGCGGTTTTTCGATGTCTAGTGGCATCCCAGCGTTAGTGGTAGGGACGGTTCGACGAACCGTCCGCCGAAGCCTGTGAGCCCGCCGAACACGGACGCCCCGGCGGTGCGTCCCTACCGGAACAATCCGGTGGCCGATGATTGGGCGGCGGCAAATTTTCCCTATTTCCGTGCCATTCGGGTCAGGGAACGAATTCCGGGCAACGTAACAGTTTAGCCCATTTCACCCCGCCCTTGGTGCCGCCGGGAAGAGCAACGGGGTCAGGAGCAGGCAACGGGGTTAGGGAACGAATTCCGGGCAACGTAACAGTTTAGCCGATTTCACCCCGCCCTCGCCGCCGCCGGGAAGAGCATCCCGTGGGCCGTTTCGGGTGCTTCGGTGAGCAGTGCCTCGAAGATATCAAGCGCGGAACACCCGCGTATTTTTGCGGTCTCGACGATGCTGGCGAAGACCGCGACATTCTCCGATCCGTTGGCGCTGCGCGTTCCGAAGCATACCTTGCGGAAGATGACGAGCGGTCGCAGCGCGCGTTCCGCGTGGTTGTTGGTGGGCGGCCCTCCACAGCGCACGAAGGCGAAGACCTCCTTGTATTCGCGCGCTCCGGGGAGGAGCCGCTTGCGGAAGGTCTCGGCCTTGGCGAAGTCCAGAGGACGTGCGCAAATCAAATCGAGGATGCCGAGGAGACGCGCCTCGAGTTCGAGCCGGTCGGCTTTCGCTTTTGGGATCTCCAAGGCGCAAGCCCGGCGCAAGAGTCTGCTGACCTGGACGAGAAAGCGCTCGGCATCCGGATCGGGCGCCTCCATCGCGGCGAGAGTTTGCGCGACCTCGCGCCCGGTGCGCAGGAGGTGGGCGAGGCAGCTCTGACGCGCCCGTACCTCGATGGCGTTGTAGGAGGCGTAGGCGTCGGTGACGAGCAGGGCGTCGAGACTTTCACCGAGGATGCGCTTGGCCGCCTCGGTGGAACGGTTGGGATCCATGCGGAAGACGGCTACCTCCGCGTTGCCGGCATACCAGAGGAAGACGTTGAGCCCGTCCTCGCGCCAATACGTTTGACTCGCTGTGCTCGCCCTTCGGGCTGCCTGCGGCAGTCTATCTCCGCTTCGCTTCGGTTCGTCCGCATGGACGAGGTCGCTGTGACGCATCTTTTCGACCAGCCCCTCGTGGAGTGGGTCGGCACTTTTGCGGGCGCGCTTTTCAAATCCGAGGCAACTGGCCGGAACGAAGTCCAGTCCGAAGAGCTTGCTCATGGCGGTCTTAACCTCGCGATAGGTCAGCTTCAAGTTTAGTCAAAAAGCGTCGCATGACCCCTGACACCCTCACTCGCAAGGTGGGGCGGGCGAATCAAACGATGGAGCCCCTCGAAGCGCCGCCCCACGCGATCTGGCGCGACGACTTCGAGGAGTTTGGGCCGGATCGATGGCCGGCCGGGGGCAGAACTCGACTGGGTCCCGCCCGAGCTCTCCCGTAGCGGCAAGCCCGGCGATGGCCGCCGCCTCGTCCTCGATGCGCCCGATCCGTTTCCCGAGGAAGAGTGGGCGTTGTCCGGGGCGAACTGAAACTCCTTCCGGACGACTTCATGGAAAGCGCGCCTGGTTTCGAAACCGAAATCAAGCGGGAGCGCAGACCCGTGCCCGACGGGCGCGTTTTCTCGACCGTTTCACAATCAAAGGCCGATTTTTACGAGGAAATCGTTGGCTCTTCACTCCGAATCCGGCGATACTTTCCCGCGATGGCCCTAAACACCCCCGACCCCGGGCCTTCGGCGGGTTGGGAGCCGAGGGGATGAAAAAGCGATTTCCTAGCAATAAGCTGTTTGCTTTATTTCAGCCAGCCTTGCTCCCTCACCCATCTCTTCTGAAAAAGACGGCGATGGGGAAATTTTCAGCCGGAAAACGGGGTTTAAGCCTATCCGACTCTTTGTCGCTCGCAGCCCCGGGAAGGAAGAGGTTTGGGTGGCGGAAAGAGCGTGAAGGAAGGACCATCTCGGGAACTCGGGTCTTTCTCACTTTTTTCTATTTGCCTGTCCCCGAGAATTCAATTCGAGCAGATCAGAAATTTCCGCCACGCCTACATCTAGGCGTGGAGTCGAAAGCCACACCCGGCGAAGTGGGATGATCGAATTACTTACTCAAAGTTGAGGATTTGGTCGAATAGACGACGCTTAAATTCATCGCACGATTCTCTTTTTATGAACCATCGTGGGTCATGCTATTCGGGGGTGCGCCCGAATTCAGCAAAGTTATCCAAGCCGTAATATCCCAGCCTAAAATCCTCTGCGTAGGTTTCTGCAATCCAGTCCGCTTGCGCTTCAGTGAACCCCTCCTCCGGAATTGGGGCTCGCGAAACATTGAGCCGCGAGAGCGGCTTTAGCGGGATACTCAGGAGATTACAGATCTCAAACCAGGCTGCGCCGATCTCCTCATACCTGTAGAGCCGGTCAACGAGAATATCACCACTCCGATCGCAGACGAATCGGTGTTGCGGATGGAGGTGAACGATTCCCTCCATTAGTCCTGGTGCCCCACGCAGTCTATCCATCCAGTTCGCGAAGCTGGAGGATTCGTGAATCAATGCGTGTTCAACGCCGGATTCACTGGCATTGCCCGCAGGTAGCGCCACGCCGATAGAAACCGGGTCGCCGGATGGCGCACCACCGCGAAGGTGAAAAATTCCGCGAATTCGTCGGGAAATTTCTTGCGGTAGCCCAGCGCAGTGGTGTGCCCTCCCACCACTTGTTCGGGCGACTCTCTCAAAGTCCGCTCGATGGACGTTCCACCCGTCTTTGGCACATGGACGAAGATCGCTTTTAAATGGGGATAGATCTGGGGGTTCGGGTAGACCATGATTGAGAAGTGAAATGGTGGAACGCTTAACTCTCAGGATAACGCACCGGCCTTGCCCGATTGGTTCGGACGTCCCAGTCGATAATCGTTTCCGAAGGGCACTTGGGACCCATTTTTTTTCCAGCGAAATAGAGATCTACTCCGTACTGTTCGATGAAGCGATAACCCTTGGACTCTAGGAATTCGACAATGTCATTTCGCATTCCATTTGCCTCGACGATGATGCAATCAAACCGAAAGAGACCGAAGTCAATTCCCATAAGCACCTGAAACTCGTGCCCTTCGACATCAATGCTCAATAGGTTGATGTCCGACGGTGCCCCTTCACGAAGGAGTATATCTGTCAGCGTCTCGGTCGAAACTTCAGCTCCTCCGCCCATGACCACCTTTGAGCTGCAGCCCCGGTCACCGAACTGGAACCGCACTTGTTTGCGGCTATCGGACACAATCGAGTGGACGAGTCTCGCATTGCGCACTGATAGGGATTCGCATAGTGCCGGGTTTGGCTCCACAAGTATACCGGTCCAGTTTCGGTGAAGTTCCAGAGCCAAAGTGTTGCTCATGTAGCCGTTCGTCATTTGAAAGGCTCCGACATCAACGAAGAAGCCTTCTCGCCGTTCGCGAAACGCCTGATTGATCAGCCAATAATCTTGACCGAGTTGGCTGAAATAGTAAATCTCTTCGTCCGGATCTTCATCTGAAGTTTGGTGCATGAAGATTATCCTACTATCTCTAGGCTTCGAAATCGGGATGCTGCCAGGTCGCGGCACGAACATGGTAGCCGTAGCGATGCTCACCTATTCCATCGGCACAGCGGACGTTGTCAAAAAGGTCGGGCCCGCAGACGCGGATTCCGGACCGGTCGGACAAAGTCTCATAATAGGACCCTACAGCCCTCGGCCCGGTGTGGTGGAGCACAGGAGTTTCCGCTGGTAACGCTAGGATATGCTCCACGAGTCCAATCCAAAAAGGCTCACCCGGGGCCGAAACCATGAACGCGTTGCCAAGAAATTGCCATCCGTTCGCAATGGCCTGTTGCGAACGGTAGAAGTAAAGCCGATGCCCGTCGGCGAGGAGATCGTCAAGTCGAGAGGTGAAAACAAAATCGAGGTCCGCGTATAAACCTCCATGACGGTGCAGGATAAAGTAGCGAGCCATGTCGACTCGTTTGATCGGACGATCGAGTGCCGACCATGCTTCGTGATATTCCGGATAGATTTCGCAAACGAAGTCATTCAGGTCTGCGTCGGTCCAGAAGCAGTATTCCCAGTCCGGGAGATGCTCGCGCACCGAGGCCTGGGATTTCTTGAAAATCCAGTAGTCGAATTCCACCGTCTTCCAGGTCTGATGAACAATCTTCGGGATCATTTGGCAGTATTACTGAGCAAATGCGGACTTCTTTAATGGTTTAAAGCATTCAGCAATCGCAATGACCACCGCTCATAGCGGATAGTCGGTCCGCTTCAGCCTCCCCCGCGAGCGGCTTCTCGGGCAGATGACGAGCTTGACCGGCTTGGTCGCGGAGCTGATGACGACTTCCCTCTACTCGACCTGCCCATTCGCCTCGGGACTGTGGGCAGGAGCGTCGTGGCGGTATAAAACCTCACCGCAGGTGTCTTCAACTCCAAAATAGACGAACTGGAGGTCGTCGCAACGTTCGATGGACGATGCCCGCCACTTCAGCGGCAGCCGATATTCGTGGAGGAAGCCCGCCTCCCATTGTGACTCGTCCCGATAGGTGCAGGGCGGTTCGCTGCCCTCGACCGTCTCCCGCTGGAGAAGTCGCCGCCCAAAGTCGATCCCCGCATAGCGCTCGTAGTCGGCGTGGCTTCGAACTGTACCGAGTCCGTAGATACCGATATCCTCGTCGTTCTCCTCCTCCCGCAGCATCTTGCGCAGTCGCCGCTTGCTGAGGGTATCGCGTTCGTGCCAAGGTTTTTCAATGGGAGCTTCCGCCTGCTTCCTCGTGTGGTCGTCCCAATGTTTAGTCCGTCCAGCGCGAGTGTATTCGTGCCATATCACGTTGCGATGGGGATGGAAGAGGATCGTACCTGAGGGGGTAAATCGATCGGCCACCATCTTGAACGGTCCCGATGACGGGGTCTCGCTCTTGCCAGGTTCATATACCCCAGCGTAGCTCGTTAGGATAGGTTTGGCCGAGCCGCAATTTTCGAAAGATTCGAGTAGAAAGCGGTCCCAGCCCTGTTCGAAGCGGTGGTGGGAGTCAAGCTGCAGAGTAAACTCCTCTCCCCCGTAAAGTTTCTGGATTTCCGATCGCGCCCAGCAGAGACCCCTGTTCTCGTGCCATGGAACCCGTTGAATGCGAAAGCGGTCGGAGCCGAGGACGGAGTCGAGGCTGCGATCCTCTGCGTCGGTTTGCCAGCAGATCCCGAAGCGCAGGTCATCTGGAAAGTCGGCCTTGGCAAGGCAGTCGCGGATGGTGGGGAGGAGTTCCGGGTCGCGGTAGGCGGCGATTTGGACGAAAATCATGAAGAGGAGCAGGATGGTGGAATGATGCGCGGGGGTGAAGTTTTCATGAAGGTTGTGCTCACTCACTGCTCCTTGAAGAGATGTCTGACTGATTCGTCCAGCCATGGAGGATCCCCCCGTCGCCATCCCTTCGGACCAGCCTTCAAGTTAACTGGAACGTTGTTTCTCCATGCCCGGACCAATGTGAACTCCGAACTGTTTCGGACACTCAATTCCATGCGGATTTTTAGAGCCCCAGCGTAGCCGTTGAGTTCGATGAATAGCGACTTCCCTTTCGTATAAGCGCTTTCAATCACTCCATCAAACAGACCTCCAGAAAACTCAACATTTGCTCCCGTTAGGGACTTCGGCAGCGCGACGTTATTCATAGTTCTCAAAAAGAAATGCTCCCTAGGAAAGAAATAACCTGCGCCAGTTGCGCGCTCGGCAAATTCATCCCAGCCTGAACACAAGATCGGTACATTCTGCCTTCCGACTATAGCGACTCCAGCTTCGGAATGCTTCACTATCTCATGATCCCTGTGCAACGACGGTTGGAATGAGATGAATTGTTGGTGGAAGTGGGATATTCCGGAGACGACGCCTTCGCTGTAGACGTAGAATTGGCAGGGGGCGCCGAAATAGACAATCTCGGATCCGGTCCAGATCTCGCACAGTTTCTCCAGCCTTCCGTTGAACAGGAATGTGTGCATCTTCCCTTCGAACTTGCGATCGGATGTCGATGCAACATTCGGTGCATACTCTGATTCTTCGTGATTTGAAATTTCAACAGTCTTTTTCATTTTCATTGAAGGGTTGTCGGCGGCGCACATGATCGCATGAAGAACCAACGCGGATACACAAATCGCAGGAAAAGACAGTTTTCCGAAGGCGATGGGCCTGATTTCATCTTTGTTCAATTTCATATCTCGATCACTCTGAAGTTCACCATGGTTCTCTTGTCTGCCATTCGTTCGTTGGGCGGCAGGTCCGGGGCTGAGAACCCAGCTAGAACATAGGGCAAGGATTGGAGGTTCCCATATTGTATTCCATACGAAGGATCTAAAAGCAGATCTGAACTCGAACTCGCGATCCTTACGATCACGTGCTCACTGAAAAACTTCAATGATGGCGTTGTGGTGTTCTGCCCGGGGAGTCCGCTCTCATTTTTAATGTCACCATAGAAATTCCCAAGGACAAGAGAAGCTCCATCAGTGTAATCGACGGCATATGGGAAATACTCTTTAGCTGGGCCGTCGTAAGTGCCTTCGGTAGGTATGTCCCAAGATCCAATTCCAAAGAATCCGACTCTCTGATATCCTCCGTTTTCTGGGGGAAGGCGGAGATCTTCAGCTTTAATCTCGACCAATTCAGCTTCTTTACCGTTCAGCTCAGATGCCATTTGCAGCAACTGGGCCCAAGCGGAACACCTTCCCGTTCCGACCACCAAAAGCGATGCCATATCTATTGCGTTATCACCAAGCGAAGTGCCCGCCTGATAATAATAGAGCGGACGATTCCAACTCTTCGTCCCTTCGTTCCATCCTTTGAAGTTTGCCGGCCCTTCAAGAAGCGCCCACGTATTGACCGCCGCTCCGTCAGCGTCGGTTGCCCCCCCGTTGGAACAGGCTAGATGTACAACGGTTCGATAGGTCGAGATTACGAAAGGCGACCCCAAGCACACGTAGATCGGATTCTGGCTCTTCCCGGCATCTTCGTAATCGCTACCGTTGACCGAGACTTGCCATGTAATCTCGAAAGTGTTGAAAAATCTGACCGAGTTACTGAGTGGTTGGGAAGTATCAACGTTGACGATTTCAAGTTCGTCGTCGCTTCCAGAAACTAATGTCGCAGTGGTTTCGGAGATCTCGATGCCGTCAGGTCCGGTACCCTTGACTTTGTAGGTGTCGTCTTCGACGGGATCCTCTATTTTCCACTTGGCTCTGACGATTCGCATGGTCGCCCCCGCTGTGTATAAAAAAGGGTAGCGCCGTTCGGGCTGGTCCTGCCAATGGGGCCCATCGTAGGCCCCGGTTCCATCGTCCTTCAGAACATTCCGTCCCTCGGCGGGATCGACCACTCCATAGGTAACCTCCTTCAAAGTGAAGAAAGACGGTTCCGGAGTCGGGGATGGTGTCGAGGTCGGCCCGGGCGTCGATGTCGGAGGCGGAGAGGTGGGTGCTGGGGTTGGTGTCGGCGTCGGAGTCGGCCCTGGGGTCGGCGGCGGAGGTGTCGAAGTTGGGGTTGGTGTCGGACCCGGTGTCGCCGTCGGGGTAGGAGTGGGAGTCGGCGGGGGCGTCGGCCCTGGCGTCGAAGTCGGTGTCGGATAGGGTGTCCAAGTTGGCGTCGGGCACGGCTCGGGAGTGATCGCGCTACTTTCAGCCCAAACGTCGTTTTGTCCGTCGTAGAAAAGGCCGCCGAGCGAGGTGCGCTGGCCGTGAGTAAGCCAAGCCTCGAAAAAAGCGACTTCGTCTATGGTTCCGTGGAAATCGCTCCCCCCGCTTGAGGGTGAATGGGCCAGGTAAATCACGCCTCCACCGACATAGGCGTGCTGCCCAGAGGAAAGAGCAGCAGTGCCCGGGTTGGCGTTGTTGACTGTCACTCCGATTTGCGAGCCTGGAACTATCCAGGCGATGAGCTGATACCAAACCCCCGCAGAGAAGCTGCCGGTGAACTCGGCGACCTTGTCCCATCCGCTGGAAGAAGTGGTGGCGATGCGGAAGGAGACTTTGCTGGACTCCAGCGTTGCCTGATACTCCCCGGCCTTCTCGAAGAGGACCTGGGTGCCGCTGAGCGAAGTGGGTTTAAACCACATCGCGATGGTCAGCGGTGCAGATGCTCCCGGGTTAAAGGCAGAGGCACTGTGACGACTAAACCAGTTGCCAATGGAGACACTACGTCCCTCGTGGCACTTGCCGGTGACGACTCCCGGCGATCCGCTTTCACCGAACTCGAGCCAGTTGCCCGTGATGTCGCGTAAGCCTCCCGGACACTGGCAGTCGCAGTAGGCGGCAGGTAAGGGCAACTCCGCCGGAGTCGGCCCCGGGGTCGGCGGGGGAGGTGTCGGAGTAGGCGATGGCGTCGGACCAGGTGTCGCCGTAGGGGTTGGAGTGGGCGTCGGCTGGGGCGTCCAAGTTGGCGTAGGATAGGGTGTCCAAGTTGGCGTGGGATCGGTCATGAAAAATGCGAGGGCTGATGAACTGCTTTAGTTAATCAACGCGCCATAGGCGGAACGCATACCGACTCTGGAAGAAACCGGGTTTGGCCTTATCGGAAAAACATCCCGAACACGAAACCGAAATGATCGCCCTCGACACGAGACGAGCGCGTTAAGAGAGGATATCTTCTCAATTCTCGCGAGCACATCCCAAGAATACAAAACCGAATCGAGTTCGTAAAGGATAGAGAGAAGGAAAAAGAAAAAAATATGACATCGCTTTTCACCCGGACCGCCCGCAACCGCCCGCAACGACCGCATTACGGTCTTGTGAAACCGCTCTGCCGAGGCTACATCAAAGTCACCAAAGCGCTCCAGACATGAAGGAATCCCCGACCAATTTTTCCATGGGCAGCCCCGTCTTTCTCCGGCTCGCGGAGATCGTGGGCGAGGCCAACGTCTTTACCCGCCCCGAAGACCTCATTCCCTACGGCTTTGACGGCACCGCCGCTCTGCAGCAGGACGCCGTCTGTGTCGTGCTCCCGCGGACCACGGAAGCAGTCGCCGGCGTGATGCGGCTCGCGGCGGCGGAGAAAATCCCCGTCGTCACCCGGGGATCCGGGACCGGTCTCTCGGGCGGCAGTGTCCCGGTGGAGGGCGGCATCGTCCTCTGCCTCGTCCATCTCAACCGCATCCTCGAAGTCGATCCGGCGAATCTCACGATGCTCTGCGAGTGCGGCGTCATCACCAAGGCGGTCGATGACGCGGCCACGCCCTACGGGCTTTTTTATCCGCCCGACCCCGGGTCGATGAAGATCTCGACCATAGGCGGTAATGTCGCGAACAACTCGGGCGGCCTGCGGGGTCTCAAATACGGCGTGACGAGGGACTACGTCATGGGCATCGAGGTCGTCCTGCCCTCGGGTGAGGTCGCCTGGCTCGGGTCGAAATGCGTCAAGGACGTCGCCGGCTACTCGATGAAAGATCTCTTCGTCGGCTCCGAAGGGACCCTCGGCGTGATCACGAAAGTCCTCCTCAAACTCGTCCCCCGGCCGAAGGCCCGGCGCACCCTCCTCGCCTCGTTTGACACGATGGAGGCGGCGGCGCGGACCGTCTCGAAGATCATCGAAAAGCACATCATTCCCTGCACCCTCGAGTTCCTCGATCGCAAGACCTGCGCCAGTGTCGAAGCCTACGCGAAAGTCGGGCTACCCACCGGAGCCGCCGCCGTCGTGCTCATGGAGACCGACGGGCATCCTGTCGTGGTCGAGGAGGAAGCCGCCGCGATGGCGGAGATCGCCCGGGAAAACGGAGCCATCTCCGTGGAGGCCGCCGACGACGAGGCCCACGCCACCCGCCTCGCGACCGCGCGGCGCAGTGCCTTTTCCGCCCTCGCGAGGATACGGCCCACGACCATTCTTGAAGACGTCACCGTTCCCCGGAACCGGCTCGTCGAGATCGTCTCCTACGTCGAGGAGGTCGCCGCCCGCCACCGGCTCGACATTGCGACCTTCGGGCATTTTGGTGACGGCAACGTCCATCCCACGATCCTGACTGACGAGACGAATCACGAGGAGATGGAGCGCGTCGAGCTCGCCCTCTCCGAGATTGTCGATAGGACAATCGCCCTCGGCGGAACGATCACCGGCGAGCACGGCGTCGGGCTGGCAAAGAAGGCCTTTCTCCCTCGCCAGTTCGACGAGGCCAGCTACGCGCTGCTCAAGCAAGTGAAACGAGCGATCGACCCGCAAGGGTTGCTCAACCCGGGGAAAATTTTTGATTTGGACTGATGAGGAATTTTGGGACCGAACACGAGTCGCAACGATTGAACTACATGCACCTCACCCGTTCTCCCGTAGGTTACCTCCTCAACTTCAGCTCCAAATCAGGTCTCCAGTGGAAACGATTCCTCCTCTCCGAATACCTCTGATCCTGCCCCGCCAATGTCCACCCAAGAAAAAATCAGCGAAGATCAGCATAAATTTGACGACCAGAAGGAAGACGAGCTTCGTCGTCCATCTTCGGCTGCGCCTCCGATTGCGGTCAGACCTCTGAAGCACATGGGCGACCTCGACTACTCAGTGGTCCAGCAGTGCATGCATTGCGGCATGTGCCTGCCGAGCTGCCCGACTTACATCGAGACCCGGCAGGAGCGCAACAGCCCGCGCGGCCGCATCGCCCTGATGCGGGCCATCGCCGACGGCAATCTCGAAGTGACGAAGGAGTTCGGCGAAGAGATGTATTATTGCCTCGGTTGCCTCGCCTGCACGACCGCCTGTCCCGCCGGAGTCGATTACCCGCAGCTCTTCGAACACGCCCGCGCCGAGATCGAGCACCAGGGCGTGCTTTTCACTCCCGAGCGGGCCTTCTGGCGCTGGCTCACTTTGCGGCAAATTTTTGCCAAACCGTGGATGCTGCATGCCGTCGGCCGCCTCCTCTGGATTTATCAGGCCAGCGGGATTTGTTCGCTTGTCAGGAAAAGCGGCGTTCTCCGGCTCATCCCCGCGAACCTGCGAAATCTCGAGCCCTCCACCCCGACGGTGCGGCGTCATTTTTCCGCCGAACTCATTGCCGAAGTGGAAAAGCCTTCATCGACCACCCACCGCGTCGGCATGCTCACGGGCTGTGTCCAGGATCTCATTTTCTCCGAAGTGAACCGCGACACCGTCGAGGTGCTGCTCGCCAACGGTTGCGAGGTGGTCACTCCCCGTCAGCAGGGATGCTGCGGCTCGCTCCACGCCCACAACGGCGACCTCGAGCAGGCCGCAGTTCAGGCGCGCCGGCTCATCGACCAGTTCGAGATCGACTCGCTCGACGCCATCATCACCAACGCGGCCGGATGCGGCTCGCATCTGAAGCATTTTACCCATCTCCTCAGGCACGATCCCGAGTACCACGAGAAGGCCGCGAAATGGGATGGCAAAGTGCGCGACATCTCCGAGTGGCTCGTCTCGATCGGCTTCCGGAAACCGGCCGGATCCGCTCCCGCGCAAAAAGTGACCTATCACGAGGCCTGTCATTTGTGTCACGGTCAGGGTATCTCCCGCCAGCCCCGCGAAATCCTCAGGGCCATCCCCGGACTCGAGCTCGTCGAGCTGGAGAACGCGACGCTCTGCTGCGGCAGTGCCGGGGTCTACAACATCACCCAGCCCGAACAGGCGGAAAAGCTGCAGGACGAAAAAGTCGCCTGCATCCGCCGCACCGGCGCCTCCCTCGTCGCGACCGCGAATCCCGGCTGCCATCTGCAGATCCAGAATGGAATGGGCGACAGCGCAGTGGTGAAACATCCCGTCACCCTTCTCGCCGAGGCCTACCGGGCGGAGAAGGCGGGGGAGGGGACCGCGTGAAAACGCTTCTCTTCGTTGTCGCGCTCGCCTTCGGCGCCCTCTTTCTTTGGAGCGGCGTCGGCAAGATCAAAGATCCCGTCGCCTTCGCCGAGGCGGTCCGGAACTACCAACTCATCGGTGATCCCTACGCCGCCGTCGCCGCGCTTTTCATCCCCTGGGTCGAAGTCTTCGCCGCCGTCGGAGTGATGACAGACCTTTTTCGCAGGGGCAGCGCAGCGATTCTCACCGTCAGTCTCCTAGTCTTCACCGCCGCCATCGTCATCGCCTGGATGCGCGGACTCGACATCACCTGCGGCTGCTTCGGAGATGAAACGCCGATGAACTATCCCGTGAAAGTCGCTCAGAATGTCGGGCTGATGGTCGCGGGGACAGTCCTGTGGTGGTTCGCGCAGACGGGGCGGGGGAGATGTGAGGGATCTGCGGCCTCCGGATAGTGGCGGTCTCTACCACCGCGGTTTACTCTCTCGTTCCGGCAATCGATCGACAGCCATTCCGGATCGTTTTTCCAGCGCTTCGATAAGCGATGCGTTGAAACCGAAAGACGGCAGCGTCATCAGGATCTCCCGGCCGTCTTTCGTTTTCACGAGGAGGCGATGCACGATGCGGGGTGGCATGCGCGTCCCTTTGATGAGCGGCTGGTGGATCTTTTCCAGATACGCGGAGAGTATTGTCAGATCGGCGTAGGGGATCCGGTGATCGCGGAAAAATCGATTTATCTCCATATCGGACTCGTTCAGAACGAGGGGCCGGCGCTTGAAATAGCGGATCAGAAAGACGTCGAAGACGACCAGGGTCGCCCCTAAAATCCCCAGAAACCATTCATCGGGACCGAGGTAGGAGAGCTTCGAAATGAACCCAAGGAGGAAGAGGCAGGCGAACAAGGCCACCGCGGTTGTCACAAAAATGACCGCCGCCCGATTTGCATCCTGTTGAAAGCTCAGCGGAGGAAGAGGAGATGGGGCTGACATGGGGGAAGAGGGAAATCTTCTGCTGTCTTACGCGGGAAGGGGAGAGAAAAAACGTCGGGGAGAGGACTTTTTCGATTAGCGGTGTTCAGCGGAAATCAGGGCGAAACTTTTGGACTGCGGCAGCCCATACCGTCGTACGCTCGCGTAACCTGCGGGGCAAGAGATCCGCCGCGTCCGGAGTGTGTGGTCGATGGCCTCACTGTTGAGGCTCGCGGGGTTCATTAAAGAGCCGAAGATTCAGCATAATGAATATCCCGGCGTATAATCGTTCTGCGAGACGTGTCAGCGGTCAAAATATTCATTGTAACGAATATTTTGCCGATAAATCCGTTGATCCAAGCCCGTGAGCGCCTACATTTTTAGGACGATGAATTTTACGCTGTTATCATGACTTCAGAGGAACTTGGAATGATCCTTCGTCGTCGTCGCGGGCAGGCCGGCATCACCCAGCGGGATCTTGCCGCGCTGAGCGATCTGGCAGTGCATACCTTGAGCGATCTCGAGTCGGGCAAGGGCAACCCGACTCTGGAGGTTCTTTCCCGGGCCTGCGGAGTGCTGGGGCTGGAGATCCGCCTGGTGCCGCGGCAACTCGTTGGAATCCTTCCCCCCGCCGTTAACAACGAGGCATCACCCGAATGAGCGCTCGCCGCAGCGCCCTGGTGCGGGTCAGGGGGATCGCAGCCGGTCTTCTCGAGGAAACGGGCGCTGGTTACGCTTTTTCCTACGATCCCGCCTATCTGGCGAGGGAGGACGCCGTGGCGGTCAGTCTCACCTTGCCTCTGCAATCCGGTACCTACGCCTCGCCCCACCTCTTCGCCTTTTTCGAGGGCTTGCTTGCGGAGGGCAGTCTGCGGGAGCTCCAGAGCCGGCTTTACAAGATCGATCCTGAGGACGGATTCGGCCTTCTTCTCAAAACGGCGGCTTCGGACGTGATTGGTTGTGTGACCGTCGAACCTTTTTCCCGCGAATGAGCCCGTCCCTGCCCTATCCTTCCGACCGGTGCCTGAGCACCCTGCGTCTGACCAAGGGACAAGCGTGGAGCCGCGGGGCGCTGCAGAACCTATGGAACGGTCGCAAGGTCTCGCCTCTCCTCACCTTCGATCTGCCCGAATTTCATCGATTCCGCCTGGAACGTTCAGACCGCATCTCCCTCTCCGGCGTGCAGGACAAGATCTCGGTCAAACTCGAACGCGGCACCCTCGTGCCGACGGAACGAGATGGCGAATACCTGCTCAAGCCTGTGCCTTCGACGCCCGGTTTATCCTATCAAAACGACATCCCTGCCAATGAGCATCTCACGATGCAGATCGCCGGACAAATTGCGGGAATCGCCGTGCCGCCGAACGGGCTCGTCTTCTTCCCCGATGGTTCACCCACCTATGTGGTGAAACGTTTTGATCGGGATGCGGCAACGGGGCAAAAGCTGTCGCAGGAGGATTTCTGCCAGTTGTCGGGACGCTCCCGCGAGACCTATGGTCGGAACTTCAAATACGAGGGTAGCTACGAAGAACTCGGTCGACAACTGGAGCGCTATTGCCCGTCCTATGCGGTTGAGATCGAAAAGCTTTTCCTGCTGATTGTCTTCAACTATGCGGCAGGCAATGGTGACGCGCATTTCAAAAATTTCTCCCTCGTGCCGACGCCGTTGGGGGATCACGTGCTCAGCCCGGCCTACGACCTCGTGAATACCCGGCTGCATTTGCCGCAGGAAAGTGCTCTGGCGCTGGAACTCTTCGCCGATGATTTCGAGACGGAGAGTTTCCGGGAGAACGGGTTCTATCGACGCGAGGACTTTCGCGAAATAGCGAGGCGTTTGCACCTGAAGCCGGAGCGCGCCGAGGGCATCCTTGGTAGGGTCAGTGGGCTGCATGAAAAGGCGGCTCTGCTCGTCGACGCGTCCCTGCTTTCGACGGAAGCACGGGAAGTGTATCGCCGCACCCTCGCCGACCGCGCCCGGGCCTTGGCAGCCCCTTAAGCGCTGAGGACTCACGAAGGTAAAAGCACTTGTTTTTGCTTCCATGTCGAATCAAATTCGACACAGTGGCAAAAAAATTAACGAAATTTACCCTGCCCCGAGACGTGCCATTCGACTATCAATTGGCGATGAATCGGCTTCGAGACTTCCGCGCGCCTCGGGATAAACTGCACCGTCTCTGCGAGAGCGGTGAGGTCATCCAAGTGAAGCAGGGGCTCTACATCACCGGTTTGGCTGGTGACGGGGTGGGAGGAGTGGATCCACGGGTGTTGTCAGGTCTGATCTACGGGCCTGTCGAAGGCTCGCCCCTCAATCCGCCGACTCACAAAATCGATCGATATCCTTCAGCGCTCCGAAGACGATGAGGTGGTCGCCTTTTTGCAGAACAAATTCCGCATCGAGGGTGCCGGCGACCTCGTAGGCGAGTTCGGCTTCTCCCTCGACCCGTTTGCTCACGGGGCGGCGCACGGTCACGACATTGACCCCGTATCTTTTCCGCAGATTCGCCACCGGGAGGGTGATGCCGTCATAGCGATCCGGCATCTCGACTTCGACGATGCCGTGTCCGGTGTCGATCCCGAAGTAGCGGCGCACCGCCTCATTGGTGATCTGGCGCGTGAAGTAAGCGGCGGCGAGGCTCTCGGCGCGTATTGTGCCGGTCACTTTCATGAGCCCGAGGAGATGCTCGTGTACCTCGTTGATGACCCGGGTGTAGACACGCCGCACCCCGAGTTTCTGGCAGTGGGCGGTGATCATGAGACTGGCCTCGAAGCCCTCGCCGATGGCCACAACAGCAGTGTCCACGTCCGCCACGCCGAGCTGGGCGAGGGCTTCGGCATCGGTTGCATCAGCCATCGCGGCGATCGCGACACTGTCGCGGATTTCACGGATGTGAGCCTCGTCAGTATCGATCGCGAGCACTTCGTGGCCCGATTCCGAGAGCTCCCGCGCGAGAGCGGATCCGAAATATCCTAGTCAGCGTCATCATCCCGAGTCCGCCGATCTGGATGAGGGCGAGGATCGCGAACTGCCCCTGCGGGGTGAAGGCGGTCTCGGTATCGACGACGATGAGACCGGTCACACAGACGGCGCTGGTGCTGGTGAAAAGAGCGTCGAGTCACGAGATGCCGGCGGTGGTGGCATTCGGCGTCTTCAGCATCAGCATGCCGGCGAGGATGACGAGGGCAAAACTCACCACAAAGAGAGTGCCCGGCTTTGCCTCCTGCAAGAACTTCGCCCGCGTCAGCCGCAGGAGCCGGAATGCCACCGGGACGATGAGGCTCAACTGCACGACGACGAGGGCGATGAGCGCACCGGTGCGAGGATGGAGAAGATCACCGAGCCAGTCGCGCAGGGGGCGTTCCAGCCCGAAGCGCCCGCCCGCGAGCAGGAGTAGCGCCGCGAGGATGAGATTGCGCTTCAGCCTCGACTGACCCGAGCCGCGCAGGACGAGCCCGCCTTCAGCAATGAGGGCGAGGACGACGAGTCCGAGAGTGAGGTATTCCGAGACGAGCGCCTGCGTCTCATCGAGCGGCCAGCCTAGCTCGCGGACGAGGAGCACTAGCGCCGCAGCGCCAATAGTCCCCTGAAGCCAAAGGAGACGACTCATGTCCCCCGATTTCCCCGCGGATCTGTCCTTCTTACTCATCCCACCGGCGAAAGTATCCGATCAGTAAGGCTGGCGCGATTTTTCCGCAAGAGGGATTCGTGAAGGGCGCAGCCGTCCTCCGCGAGGACCTCAAGGGCTCACTCCAGCGCTTCGCTTGCGCCGGTCCCGTCACTCAGTGGATCTCCACCGAACTGCCCACCGCCGCCTCGTAGGTGAGGTGCAGCAGGTAGGTCTGGCGGGCGGCGAGCTTCTGTCCGAATTGGGCGAGCAGATAGAGCCCGATCACCGCCGCGATGAGTCCGCCGAAGGCATAGAGACCCCACGGAGAAACGCCGACGATCCATTGCGAGATCCCTAACAGACCGGCAAAGACCGAAAGTGAGCCGAAGAGGAGATACCCGTAGAGAAAGCTCGTCCAGACATTCGCACTCGGCCCGTAGATCCCGTGGATCACCGTTTTACCTTCGTCGGTGGAGTCGAGGCTGAGGTTGAGGAGAGGCGACCAGAAATGCTGCTCTTCTTCCGGAATACGCAGCGTCACATAGCCGGGAAAATTTTTCACATCAACACGACCGCCGACCGGCATCGCATCTTCCTTCTCGACGTACCGCACGATCTGCGCCTGCAATATCTCCCGCTCCAGATCCACCGTCTGTGAAAAGCGGGGGCGGAAGCTGCTCATGGCGCGGGCGGGGCGGCAGATACTCCGAAACGAAAGGCGGCCACCGTCTTCGCGGTTCTCAGGTAGAGATCCGGGCCGACGATCGCGGGCGAGGCGCAGTAGAGCGCGCCGACCTTGGCACGACCGAGTGGGGTGTAATCATCGGAAGTTGCTTTGATTAAACTAACAAAACCACCTCGATTTTCGTAGGCGAGCAGTTTGCCGTCAGAGAGGACCGGCGAAGAAATGGATGACTGGGCGGGGCGCTCCCACTTTACTGCCCCGGTCGCGAGATCGAGACAGAGGTGCCGGTCGCTCCCGAGATGGTAGACCGCGCCCTCGTAGATGATGGGGCTCGCCCCGTAGCGCTGCGCGAGGAATCCGTGGGACCAAAGTTCCGTCGCTCCCCCGGGGGCGAGCTGATAGGCGATGAGATTTTTTCCGTCGAAGTTGCTGCTCACGACGAGGTGATCGCCCGAGACGACGGGAGTGCCGTCGCCGCCGCCGGGGACTTTCCAGAGCGTTTCACCGGTCGCGGCATTTACGCCGAGGAGGTCTTTCTGTGAGTTGCAGATGATGACGTCGCGCCACGCGGCGGGGGAGGGATTGGAGCCTTTGACTTCGTCGTTTTTCCAGACTACCGCTCCGGTCGCCGCGTCGAAGGCGGAGAGAAAATTCTGTTGCAGGTAGACCTTCCCGTCCAGTACCAGCGGCGAAGATGCCGGGCCTTTTCTGCCTGTGAGAGGGGCGCGCCAGACTTCCTTGCCGGTGGCGCCCTCGAGGCAGTAGAGATTCTCGCTAAGGGCGGCATAGACTTTGCCATCGACGATCGCCGGGGTGCTCGAGGACCCGCGTCCGCTCGGGAAGCCCGCATGGGCGAACCGCCAGACTTGTTTCCCGGTCGCGGCATCGAGGGCGATCACGACATCGTCGGCGACCTTCTTTGTGTTCGGCACGGCGGTGATGATCTGGGTGGTGATGGCTGGATCGAAGTTCTGCGCCGTGACCCATTCCTCCATCGCAGCCTGATTCGGGAAGACTTCTTTCGAGATCGTTGTGAGGGTCTCGTAAACGGTCAGCGGGATCGCGCCGGGGCCTTTTTTGAAACGCGAGATGACCCAGCCACCGAGGGAGAGTTTCGTCTTTTCGTCGATGTTGTCATCGACCCACTTTTTCGCCCACTCGTCGAGGGCTTCCCCGCGGAGGCGGCGGCTCAGGCTGAGGCGGTCGGCTTCCATTTTTTCGACAGTCTCCTTCGGAAGTGAGTTCGTGCCGCGGTAGTCGAGTTTGGAAAGGACGTCCCCGTCGATCCGGCGCGTCTCGGTCGGTTCGTCCTTGTGCCAGACCACGGAGAGGAAGACTTGCCCGTCCGCAACGGCAACACTGCCGTGGCCTCCGTAGTGATCGCTCGGGATCTCGGCGGTTGTCTCCCAGAGCTTCGTCGGGGCGTTCTCCTCGGTGAGGGCGTCGGGCAGATTGCCTTCCGTAGTGCTCACCCCGTTGCGCTGCGGGCCGCGCCATTGCGGCCAGTCGTCAGCGTGGAGCGGGAAGACGGCGGTAAAAAAGAGGGCGGCAATGAGGGAGAATTTCATCAGGGAGTTCACGGAGTTGTCTGCTAGTGTAACGGAGAAAAGCGCGAGTTTCACTGGCGCTATGATGGCCGGAAGGCGTATTTTTTAAATGGTAAATCGCGTGAAGTCGCCTCCCAAAATAGTCTATATCACGGCCGGTGCGGGCGGCATGTATTGCGGTAGCTGCCTGCGCGACAATGCCCTCGCCGCCGGGCTCACCCGACTGGGCTGGGACGTGACCCTGCTTCCGCTCTACACGCCTATCCGCGTCGACGAAGAGGACCGCTCCGTTGATCAGATTTTTTTCGGCGGGATCAATGTCTTCTTGCAGCAGAAGATCCCGCTCTTCCGCCATCTCCCGGCTTTTCTTGATCGCTGGCTCGACAATCCTCGGCTCATCAAACGCGTCGCCTCGGGGGCCCTATCCGTGAGCGCGAAGGAGCTTGGCTCGATGACTCTCTCGATGGTGAAAGGGGAGGACGGATTCCAGCGCAAGGAAGTCGCCCGTCTCGTGCACTGGCTCAAAGAGGTCGCCAAGCCCGATCTCATCTGCCTGACGAATCTCCTCGTGGGCGGCTCCATCCCTGCGCTGAAGCGCGAACTCGGCGTGCCCGTGCTCGTGACCCTGCAGGGCGACGATGTCTTCCTCGACGAACTCATCGAACCCTGGAAGTCGCTCGTGCTCACAGAAATGCGCCGTCTCGCGCAGGAGGCCGACGGCTTTATCACCTTCTCCGCTTTTTACCGGGATCACATGAGCGCGATCCTCGGTGTGCCGGCGGAGAAATTCCACCTCACCCCGCTCGGGGTGACCGTGTCCGAATTCGATGCCGTCTACGAGGCCAGCAAGAGCCGTGCCCCGGGCAAGGTGATCGGCTATTTCGCCCGGCTCGCGCCGGAAAAGGGATTCGACCTCGCGGTGGGGGCCTTCATCGAAGTGGCAAAAAAACATCCCGGGGCCCGCTTCCATGTCGGTGGCTGGCTTTCGGAAAAAGACCGCGCTTTTTACGAAGCGCAGATCGCCCGCCTCGTCGCCGCCGGCCTGAGTGATCGCTTCCGGCACATCGAGGCCCCCGACGGGCCGACGAAGATGGCCTTTCTCAAAGACATCGACATCTTCACCGTGCCGGCGCGTTTCATCGAACCGAAGGGACTCTACCTGCTCGAGGCGATGGCCTGTGGCCTGCCCTGCGTCGTGCCGTCGCGGGGCGCCTTTCCGGAGATGATCCTCGCGAGCGGCGGGGGGCTCCTCTGCAAGCCCGAAGACCCGGCCGACCTCGCCCTGAAGCTGGGGGAACTGCTCGATGATCCCGCCGCCGCCGCTGGTCTCGGGGAGAAAGGCCGCGCCTGGGTCGAGCAGGAGAATGACCGCAGCGGCATGGCCGAGGCGACCGCGCGGGTCTACGAGACCGCACTGGCTGAAAAGCAACAGGGTTGAGTGACGGAGTGATCCCTTTCGGGCCGCGACCGCATTCACCCGCGTTTACGATACGTCGCGGGGGTGACTCCCATATGCTTGCGGAAGTGCTGGGTGAAGGCGCTCTGGTCGCAGAAGCCGAAGTCGAGGGCTATTTCGACGATGGGTGTGTCGCTGGTGCGCAGGACCTCGCAGGCGGCCTGGATGCGGGTCTTGATGAGAAAGGTGCGCGGATTCGTCCCGAAGACTTCGCGGAAGCGGCGGTTGAACTGGCGCACCGACATGCCGGTGCGTTTCGCGAGATCGGTGAGATTGACAGGCTCGTGGAAATGATCGCGGATGTAGCTGACGGCGCGGTCGATCTGTAAGTGCGGTGTCAGGGCCGTCTTGCCGCCCGAGTAGCTCTGTACAGTGCCCATCACCCCGATGACGGAACCGTCGCGCCCGAAGACGGGAAACTTGTTCGTGAAATACCAGTCGGGCAGCCCCTGCCGGTTGAAGAAGAGCTCGATGATCTTGAGCTTTGCTTTGCCTGTGGCGATGACATGTTCGTCATCTTCGCGGAACTTGCGGGCGAGCTGGGCGGGGAAAAGCTCGAAGTCATTTTTCCCGATCAGGTCGGCCTCGGAGGAGCAGTTGAGCCGCTCCCAGAAAGCGCGGTTCGCCGAGACGATAAGGAAGTCGCGGTTTTTCGCGAAAAAAGAGACGCCGGGGAGATGATCGAAGAGCACCTCGAAGTGGGTCGCCGGGGAGATCTGTGAAAGGAACTCGGACTTGAGGGTTTCTGCGGGTGTCGCCATGTGACTGGCGATGACGATAGTCTATGGCCGAAACCTCACAACGGGGAAGCAGATACGGAGTCGCGGGCTCAGTTCGCCGCGAGGCCCCCGATTGCTCAAGAAATGACAAATTACTACGGAAATGCTTAATTTTTGGCTTGCCTTATAAGAGTTAGAGACAATATAGTAAGCTTGTCATAATTTTTTAAATTATGAAAATTATAGACCAATTTGCCACTCAGGTCTGAATTTCAATAACAACCGCATTTTTATCCCATTTTAAGTAACAATGATCATACCCATCAAGCCCTGGCTGGATCTTGCGAATGGAAAGGTGAGCGGTGGGCTCGGTGGCAAGCGGAATCCTGAGTGGAACGGGCTCGCGCTCTGCGCGGATCCCGATCTCGAAGATTCAGGCCTGCTCTATCGGGCGGGACGGGGTGGTCTGCTCTGCGCCAACTTCAATCATCGCATGGAATTTTACCACGACCCTATCCTCGCTTCCGAGATCCTCGAGGCGATGCAGCCGGTTGCCGGCAAGCAGATTTTCGATGGCACGGTAGGCGGCGGCGGGCATGCCGAGTTGCTGCTGCGTCACGGTGCCCATGTCATCGGTTGCGATCAGGATCACGATGCGCTCGACTACGCCGAGCGACGCCTCTCTTCCTACGAAGATGCGTTTCTTCCGGTGCGGGGAAACTTCCGCGACATGGATCAGATCCTCGCCGGGCTCGGAATCGGTCACGTCGACGGTATCCTCCTCGACCTCGGGGTTTCTTCGCGGCAGCTTGATAACCCGGCGCGCGGTTTTTCCTTCCGGGAAAACGGTCCTCTCGACATGCGTATGGATGACCGGGCGGCGCTCTCGGCAAAAGAGCTCGTCAATGAGTGGTCTGAGGATGAGCTCATTCGGATCTTTCGCGAGTATGGCGAAGAGCGGCGGGCTGCGCGTGTCGCTCGCGAGATCGGGAAGGCCCGCGCGATCAAGCCGATCGAGACGACTTTCGAACTCTCTGAGGTGGTCGGTCGGGCGATCCCGAAGACTTCGGCAAAGAACCCGGCAACGAAGGTCTTCCAGGCGATCCGCATCGCGGTGAACGCGGAACTGGAGTCTCTCGAGACGGCTCTCGAAAAGGCGGTGGCGCTCCTCGCTCCGAAAGGGGTGCTCGCGATCATCACCTTTCACTCGCTCGAGGACCGCATCGTGAAAAGGTTTATGCACCGTCGCAGCAATCCTTTCATTGATCGGCCCGAGTGGTCCGAGCCGCGGGCGAATCCCGACTTTTGTTTTCACCTTCCGAGTCGTCGGGCGATCGAGCCCGATGAGGCGGAGGCCCGCAGGAATTCACGCTCGCGCAGTGCGAAACTGCGCATCGCGATCAAAGCCTGAGCCCAGTCATGGAAAAGAGAAATCGATACAAAAATCGCGTCGGCTGGGTCATGATGATCCGTCTCGTGCTCGCGGGTGGTCTGCTCTTCGCGACGGGGGCGGGCTTCGTCCTCGTGCGCAATCAGCATGTCATCACCGGGAACGAAATCGGGGCGACAGAGCAGGAGATCGCAGCTCTCGATCAGGAGACCGAGCTCTGGGAACTCCGCATCGCGGCGGTGCGGGATCGTCACGAACTCTCCCGTCGGCTCCGCTGGGCGCAGAGTGATCTCAAGGATATCGACCTTTCGAAAGTGATCGAAATCGAAACCCGCCCCCGCGTCGATGGACCGGTCGCGAGTGCATACTGAGGAAAGATTGTGGACCGGGGATTAAAGAACAGATTGGTGATCGCATGTCTCGTGCTGGTGCTGACGCTCTCGGCGCTGAGCATGAGACTTTTACACATCGAGGTCTTCAGCGGGGAGAAGCTCAGTGCCGAGGCGCGCTCGCACTACGAGTACAAGGAGGAGTTGCCGGCCCGGCGCGGTCGTATTTTTGATCAGTCGGGTGAGTTGCTGGCCCGCAGTCAGACGGTCTTCACGCTCGTGGCGGACTGTCACCACCTGCGTGACCAAATGCTCGCCTGCATCGGTCTGGGCGCGCGCGAGGACGTCTCTCCGCAGACTATCAAGAAGCACTATCTACCTGACGAGATCCTCGCGAACTACCGGGAGTATGTCGCCGAGAGCCTCGCCGAGACGCTCCGGCAGCCACGGCATGAGATCGCGAGGCTCTTGAAGGAAAAGAAGGTCGGTGAGGTCGTCCTCGCCCGCGATATCGAAGATGATTTTGCCCGCGAGATCACCGCGATGCTGGATGAGAAAGAGATCGGCGGTCTCTACCTGCGTCGCGGCGAGCGGCGTTATTATCCCAGCCCGCTCTCGCTGACCCAGGTCATCGGCTATGTCGATGAAAATGGTGAAGGTCTCAGCGGCGTTGAGAAGGTGTTCGACGCGGAGATGCAGGGCCGCCCCGGCTACCGCTACTGCGAGCGGGATCGCAGCCGTCGCGAGATCCATGCCTACCGCGGTCTCCAAGTCGATCCAGCGGCAGGTAAGGATGTCTATCTCTCCATCAACATGGCGGTCCAGTCTGTCGTGGAGCGCGAACTCGATGCGGTCATCGACAAGTTCCGGCCCGAGAAAGTCACGATCATTTTCATGGATCCTTCGACCTCGGAGGTCATCGCCATGGCGAGCCGCCCGCACTTCGATCTCAGCAATCGTAGGGGTATCCGCGGCATGGAGCCGATGCGCCGCAACCCTGCCGTGACCGATCTGTATCAGCCCGGATCGACTTTCAAAATCGTCGGGTATGGCGGTGCCTTTGACAAGGGGCTCGCCAGTCCCTCGACGGAGGTGGATTGCCACATGGGGAGCTACACGCTCGATGGCTTCCCGCTCAAGGATCACCATCCCTACGGCAAGCTCACCGCGCGGGTGGCTTTTGCGAAGTCTTCCAACATCGGCGCCTATCTGATCTCGCGTCCGCTCAACAAGCATCTTTTCCACGACTACGTGGAGCAGTTCGGATTCGGCGAGAAGACGGGGATCGAGTTGACTGCTGAGAGCCCCGGTCGCCTCATTCCGGTGAGCCAGTGGTCGCGGACCTCTTTCTCAAGTCAGGTGATGGGCTACGAAGTGGCTGTCACGCCGATACAGATGGCGGCCGCCTACAGTGTTATTGCAAACGGCGGCGTCTATCGGGCGCCCACGATTCTGCGCGGGGTAAAGGGCGAGGGCAAAGATGCCGTGCTCGTGAAAGGTCCGGAGCGCCCCGGACGTAGGGTGCTCGGTGACAAGGCAGCGCATCAGGTGCTGCAGTGCATGCTCGAGACGATGAACGAACACGGAACAGGAGTGAAAGGCGACCTCGTCGGCTACAGTGTCGCCGGCAAGACGGGTACGACCCGCAAGCACGTCGAGAATGTCGGCTACGTCGAGGGGCGCTACATCGCCTCCTTCGCCGGATTTCTCCCTGCGGCCGAGCCGCGGCTGCTCGGACTGATCGTCATCGACGATCCGCGGGCCGACGGTGCCGAGGTCTACGGGGGTGCAGTGGCGGCCCCTGTATTCAAGGCGATCGCCGAAGAGGCGGTCAAAATTCTCGGCATCGAACCAGATCTTCCGGGTGAACTGGAAGCCGCAGCAGCGGCCTCGCTCGCGGCAGCTAATCAATCCGTGAAGGGCGGGCAATAAGGCATGAAACTGGCGGACGCTATTGATTCTATCTATGTGAAGCACGTCGTGGGCACTCTCGAGGTGGACGTGACCGGGGTGTATTACGACTCGCGCCAGGTTCAGCCGGGCGGGATCTTCTGCGCGCTCAAGGGCGGCGGTCGCGACGGGCACGATTACCTCGACGCGGCCATCGCGAACGGCGCCGTCGCCATTATTTCCGAACAGCCGAATCCCGCCGCCTTTTTCGCGACCTGGTTGCAGGTCGGTGACGCCCGTGCCGCGATGGCCTTCGCCGCCGCGAATCTCGAGGGACAGCCGAGCCTGGAGTTTCCCGTCATCGGTGTGACCGGGACGAACGGAAAAACGACGACCGCCTACCTCATTCACCACCTTCTCAAGTCGGTCCTCCATCGCGCCGGCCTCATCGGCACGATTCAGTATTCCACCGGCGAGGCCATCGTCGAGGCGCCCCACACCACTCCCGAGTCGCCGGACTTGCAGCATCTCATCCGCGAGATGCGCGACGAGGACTGCCGCGCCATGGTCATGGAGGTCTCCTCGCACGGGCTCGCCCAGCACCGGGTCACCGGGGTGAGTTTTGATGTCGGGATCTTCACTAATCTCACTCAGGATCACCTCGACTACCATCGCACGATGGATGGCTATTTCGCGGCGAAGCGCATGCTCTTCGAGCAGATGGACCACGACACCCGCAAGAAGGGCGTCGCGATCATCAATACCGACGATGTCTACGGCGACCGCCTCAACAAGACCCGCTTCGAGAGCATCAAAAAATACACTTACGGTCGCTCCGCCAACGTCGACTTCCAGGCCAGTGAGATTCGTTCGGACTTCAATGGCACGCAGTTCAAGCTCACTTTTAAAGAGCGTCAGTTTCTCGTGCGCATCCCGCTGATCGGCTCGTTCAATGTCTACAACTGCGTCGCGGCGATCGCGGCGGGCTACGCGATCGGGCTGAATCTCCGTGAAGTGATCGCAAAAATGGCCGACGCACCCCAGGTGCCCGGTCGTCTCGAGGCGGTCAACGCGCGTCAGATCAACTACCGCGTCTTCGTTGACTACGCTCACACGCCCGATGCGCTCGTCAATGTGCTCAATACTCTGCGTGCCCTGCAGCCCGCCCGTCTCATCACCGTCTTCGGTTGCGGTGGCGATCGCGACATGACGAAGCGCGTCCCCATGGCCGCTGCGGCGGAAGCCGGCAGTGATCTCTGCATCCTCACCTCGGACAATCCCCGCACCGAAGACCCTCGCCAGATCCTCGCCGATGCCGCGAAGGGATTCCTCGGGACAGACTACGAAGTCGTCGAAGACCGTCGCGTCGCGATCAAGCGGGCCATCTCTCTGGCCGGCGAGCGTGATATCATCCTAATCGCGGGAAAAGGGCACGAGACCTACCAGGAAATCAACGGGGTGCGTCACGACTTCGACGACCGCCTCATCGCTGCGGGATTCATCACCGAAAAGTCGGAAGGAGGGGGAAGGTGAAAACCCTGACACTTTCTCAAATCGCGACATGGGTCGATGGAGCTCTCCTTCAGGGAGTGCCTTCGCAAGAGGTGACATTTCTGACGACCGACTCGCGCAAAGCTGCACCGGGCGGAATTTTTGTCGCTTTGAAAGGGGAGCGTCACGACGCCCACCAGTTCCTCGGCGATGTCTCCGCTGCCGGGGCGACCGCCATCCTCGTGCATGCCCTGCCGAGCGAGACCGAAGGCTACACCGGAGGCATCATTCGCGTGAAGGACACTCTCAAGGCGCTTCAAGCTCTCGCCTATCATCACCGCAAAGCGTCGCCCGATCTCTTTGTCGTCGGGGTGACGGGCAGCAATGGCAAGACCTCGACGAAGGACTTCCTCCGCGCCGTCCTCGCTGAGGGTGGCCGGGTCAACGCCACCGCCGGGAATCTCAACAACCATATCGGCCTGCCCCTTACGATCCTTTCCGGCGGGGCAGGGGACCGGTTCGCGGTCTGGGAAATGGGGATGAATCATCCCGGTGAGATCGAGATCCTCGCCGACATCGCTCGTCCCGACGCGGCTGTCGTCACAAACATCGGCACCGCCCACATCGAGCACATGGGCACTCGCGAGGCGATCGCCCTGGAAAAGTCCTCGCTGCCCGCCGCCGTTCCCGCCTCGGGATATTGCGTCATGCCGGCCTCGGACGAGTATTTCGACTTCGTAAAAGGTGCCATCTCCTGCGAGATGATTCCCGTCGGGATCGGCACCGGAGCCGTCCTCGCCGAGTCGCTCGTCGCCGACAGTGACGGGCGGATGCGTTTTGATCTCTGCTCGGACTACGGCGATGCCGCTGCCGTCGTCCTCCCGGTGCGCGGCGATCACATGGTCATGAATGCCCTCCTTGCCGCTGCTGTCGGCCTGCGTCAGGGGATCTCACCCGCGGCTGTGGCCAAGGCTCTTTCCAATGTGCAACTCACACACGGTCGCCTCGAGGAGCGCACCGTGCGGGGCATCTCCTTCATTGACGACAGCTACAATGCCAATCCCGACTCGATGCACGCTGCCCTGCGCACGCTGCAGTCAGCCGAGGTGAAGGGTCGCCGCGTCGCCTTGCTCGGCTTCATGGGTGAGCTCGGCGTGCACGAAGAGCCCGAGCACCTCCGCCTCGGGGAACGTGTCGTCGAACATGGCATCGATGCCCTCATCACCGTGACGCCCCGCGCTGCCCTCATCAACGAGCGGGCTTCCGCCCTCGGGGTGAACCTGAACTTCGAGACCCACTCCGCCGCCGCCGATTTTCTCCGCGATTACCTCACCGGGGATGACCTCGTCCTCGTCAAGGGGAGCCGCTCCGCCGGGATGGAGCAGGTCATCGCCCATCTCCTCTGACCACCGCCATGTTGTATTATTTACATCTTCTCAAAGATTCGTCGGAGTTCTTCGATGTTCTGAATGTCTTCCAATACCAGACCTTTCGCGCGGCGGGGGCCTGTCTCACGGCTTTTCTCATCTCCGTGATGCTGGGAAATCGCGTCATTCTCAAGCTCACCTCGCTCAAGATCGGCCAGCCCATCCGCACGAAGGAGGAAGTCCACCTTCTCGCCGAACTCCACGGCATCAAGACCGGCACGCCCACGATGGGCGGCATTTTGATCATCGGCGCGGTCCTCGCGGCGGCGCTGCTCTGGGCGCGCATTACCAATCCCTTCATCCAGACGCTCGTCTTTGTCACAATCACGACCGGCCTGCTCGGCTTCCTCGATGACTGGCGCAAGGTGAAAAAGAAAAGCTCCGCCGGGGTCAGTGGCCGCTTCAAACTTCTCATCCAGTTCGCCGTGGCGGTGCTCGCGGTAGGGTATCTCTACGTCCTCCCCGAGACCTCCGAGTACATCCGCCAGCTCTATCTACCCTCGCTGAAGTTTCCCATCATAGGTGATATGGGCATCTTCACCCTCGTGCTGCTGCCTCTCGTCATCGTCGGGGCCTCGAACGCCGTCAATCTCACCGACGGACTCGACGGGCTCGCCTCGGGCTGCACTGTCACGACCGCTCTCGCCTATGGCATCCTCACCTACGTCGCCGGTCACCGAATCCTTGCGCAGGATTACCTCTTTGTTCCCTTCCATCCGGCCGCCGGTGAGGTCTCGATCTTCTGCGCGGCGCTCGTCGGCGCAGCCCTCGGCTTCCTCTGGTTCAACTGTCACCCGGCCCGCGTTTTCATGGGCGACACCGGCTCGCTCTCCATCGGCGGTATGCTTGGCATGATCGCGATTTGCTGCAAGCAGGAGCTCCTCCTCGTCGTGATCGGCTTCGTCTTCGTGATGGAGGCCATGTCCGTGATCCTCCAGGTCGCGAGCTTCAAACTCACCGGGAAGCGCATCTTTAAAATGTCGCCCATTCACCACCACTTCGAACTCCTCGGATGGGAGGAGAGCAAGGTGATCAACCGCTTTTGGATCATCTCCATCATCGCCGCGATGGTCGGTCTGATGACACTGAAACTTCGTTAAAAACTTCGTTACAAGCATCGTTATAATGGACTTGCAGGGAAAACGTATCGCCGTTCTCGGAGCGGGAGGCAGTGGTTATGCCGCCGCCGCCCTCGCCCTGTCGCGCGGTGCTCTCGTCGAGGCCTACGACAGCGGCAGTGCGGAGAAACTCGCGCCCGCCGCCGCGAAGTTCGCCGGGCTCGGAGTGATCCTGACATGCGGAGAAGAGGCCCTCGCGCCGGCCGGCAAATTTGATCTCACCGTGATCAGTCCCGGGATCGACACCGCCTGGCCCATCGCCGTCGCCTTTACCGCCGCCTCGACTGAACTCATCGGCGAGATCGAGTTTGCCGACCGGCTCTGTGATGTCCCCGTCATCGCCATCACCGGCACCAACGGCAAGACCACGACGACCGCTCTCATCGCCGCGATGCTCAATGCCTGCGGACTCAGGGCCGTCGCCGCCGGGAACATCGGGCTCGCCTACAGCGAAGTCGTTCTCTCCGGCGATCGCTACGACTGGATCGTGCTCGAGGTCAGCTCCTTCCAGCTCGAGACCATCGCCGACTTCGCTCCGGAGATCGCCATCTGGACGAACTTCGCGCCCGACCACATGGATCGCTACGCCACGGTGGAGGACTACTACGCGGCGAAGTATCGCCTGTTTAAAAACCTCGCGCCCTCCGCGCTGACAATTAACAGGCTCGAGTGTGATCTGGGCGTTCTCCCCGGCGAGATCGTGACCTTTTCCGCTTACTCGGATGAGGCGCATCTTACCTACGGGCAGGGGAGCATCCACGACCTTTCCACTGATCGTCATTTTCCCTTTTCCGAAGGCACTCTTCAGGGCAAGCACAATGCCGAGAACGTGATGGCTGCTCTCGCCGTGGCAGATCGTCTCGGGCTCGCCTGGGAAAAAGTCGAGTCGCCCATCAACACCTTCGAGGCTCCGCCGCATCGCTGTGAAAAGGTCGCGACGATTGGCGGCGTTCTCTATCTCAACGATTCCAAGTCCACCAATCTGCACTCCCTCGAGAGTGCCCTGATGGGGCAGGAGACTCCCGTCGTCCTCATCGTCGGCGGCAAAAACAAAGGGCTCGACTTCGCCGAACTGCGCGACGTCGCGGGACGGATCGCCCGCGTCGCCATCTGCATCGGCGAGATCGGTGGTGACATCGCCGCAGCCTGGGACGGAGCCGTGCCCTGCCACCCTGCCGCCGATGTGCCTGCCGCCGTGCGCCTCGCCGGTGAACTCGCCGACAGCGGAGACGTCGTCCTCTTTTCCCCCGGCACCTCCAGCTTCGACATGTTCAGCGGATACGAAACCCGTGGGACCGCCTTTCGCGAAGCCGTCGCAGCGCTCACCATCGCCTGACTTTCTTTCCACCAACAACCAACGACAACCATGAGCAACCAAAGAAGAAATCGGAGAACAGCAAAGGGCACCCGCAACGGGATCCTCGGCAAAGCCAGAGCCCAGATGAAACTCTCCGCCAATGTCACCGAAGAGCAGGACTGGTATCTCGATACGCCCGACGTGCGTCTCACTCGTATCTTCACCGTCGTGCTGCTCCTCCACGTCGTCGCCATCGGCGGCATCCTCGCTTTCAAAATGGTCGATAAGGCCTCCGAGACGAGCGGTATCAAGATCAGCACCGCGCGGCAGAATTTCGAATCCGCCGTGCAGGAGGCAAAAGAACTCGCTGTGGCAGTGCCCGCTGCCGCCCCGGTGGAGATCCCCGCCCGCCACGCCCCGGCCGCGCCTCTCCGTTTTGATCCGACCAAAGCCCAGTACAAAGTCCTCGCCGGTGACACTCTTCCCGAGATCGCTGCTCACCTCGGTGTGAGCCCGGCCGCGCTGAAGGAGAAAAACGCCCTCATCTCCGACAACGAACTCTACCCCGGTCGTGTCCTCGACATCCCCGGATTGGACGAGCCCGCCCCCGCTGCTCCAAAGGCAAGCGCTCCTGCAACGGCAACGGCACCCGCAACTGCCGAGGTAAAGCCCGCCGCAGCCGCCACGGCGACGCCCTCCACCTATCAGGTCAAACCCGGCGACACCGCCTGGGCCATCTCGCGCAAGTTCAACATCCCTTTTAACCGCCTCATGAGCGAGAACGGGATCAAAAGTGCCGAGGCACTCCAGATCGGCCAGCAGCTCCGCATTCCCGCAGCGAACTGAGCAGCACCGACAGTCGACAGCCCATTGGCTTCACCAAGCATTAAGCACTAAGCACTCCTCCATGCACCGCAAAAGCCTCGTCCTTCTCCTCTCGTCCGTGTCGTTTCTCATCATCGTGGGAGTCGTCATGCTCATCAGCACGTGCGTCTTCAGCGCCCATGCGGATGCGGACGACGGCTATCGCGAGGCGAAGCGTCAGGCCGTCTGGCTCGTGCTCGGGGTGGGGGTCTGCTGGTTCGCGGCGGCGACTGACTTCCGCTTTTGGAAAAGGCACGTCTGGTGGCTCTATGCGGGGGTCTGCTTCTTCCTCGCGCTCTGTTATCTCCCTGGTGTTGGCATGGAGATCAACGGCGAGCGTCGCTGGATCGGGATCGGACCGCTCCAGTTGCAGCCCTCCGAAGTCGGCAAGATCGGAGTCATCGTCTTCCTTGCCTATTGGTTCTCACGTCACCCCGATTGCGGAAAGGAGTTCCTCCGCGGATTCGCCTTCCCCCTCGGCATCATCGCTCTGCCGCTCGGACTCATTCTCTTCGAGGTCGACATCGGCACCACCAGTGTGCTCGCCGGGACCGCCGTTCTGGTTCTCTTCGTAGCCGGGAGCAACTGGAAGTACCTCACCGGTCTTGCCATGTTAGGCTTTATCACCTTCCTCGGCATGCTCAGTTATGCTCCCGACCGCATGACCCGCGTCCTGGCTTTCCTCGATCCCGAAAAATACCGTCTCGGGGCCGGGTTCCAGCAATGGATCTCGCTCATGGCGATCGGCTCGGGCGGTATGTCGGGACGCGGGATCGGTGAGGGGCGTCTCAAGATGCTCTACATGCCCTTTGCCCACACCGACTTCATCTTTCCCATGATCGGGGAGGAACTCGGTCTCATCTGCACCATCCTTGTCATCGTCGCCTTCATCACCATCGCGGTCTCGGGCTTCGTCATCGCCTTTCATTCTCCGGATCGTTTCGGCACCCTCCTCGCGATCGGCCTCGTCGGATTCATCACTCTCCAGGCCTTCGTGAACATCGGCGTGAGCATCTCCATCCTCCCTAACAAGGGGCTAACCCTGCCTTTCGTCAGCTACGGAGGTTCTTCCCTCGTCATGGCCCTGCTCGCCGTCGGCATCCTCATCAATATCTACCGCCAGGGCCGAAGTGAGCAAGAAGAAGCCCGCGACTGGGTCCGCCGGCGCAGGGTTACGCCGAGGGTTTAAGGGGGCATGAAACTTGAAACTTGAAACTTGATCGAGTGGCGGTCGGCGCAAGCAATGGTGTGGCGGGAAGTTTTGGGGAAAGAGAGAGTGGGGAAAAGTTTTCCTGAAGAGAGGGAGGCGTGGAGGAACTCGCTAGCAGCCGTGCGGGATAAGTCCGACAGGCTGCTAGTGTTCCCTCTTCGATGCCCGCACAACGTTTCACCCGGGCTCCTCCGCTCCCATCGACTGAAAACGGGTAGGGCGAGGCGTCCCCGCCGAGCCGGGTCGATTCCCCGCGTCCGTTCGCCCAATCGGCTCACCGGGACGGTTCGCCCTACCTCGTCCACCCGATTGATGGATTGTCTTTCCCCATGAATTCCATTCGTGAAAATTCGCGGCCATTCGCGCCCATTCGCGCCCATTCGCGTTTAAAAAAACAGGCGGAACTCAAACCACGAAAGTTTCCCAATAGCCTCTTCATCCATCTCGTTTCATGTGCGACCGGCTTCGAATTACAGCGCGAATGAGCGCGAATCTTTCGGCGGGGATGTAGCGGAACTCGCAAGAGTTCCCTCGTCGTTTCACTATCCAGCAAAGAAGAGGGAACATTGGCATGTTCCGCTACGAGACCCGCGTCCCCGGTAGTGGTGAACTCCAGGTCGCCACCGCGAAAGGCTGGAGTGACGGCTTCAGCCGTTTCCCCGGATACCGGACGAAGCAGTGGGGCAAAAATATGGGGGGGGGGCAAAAATATGGCATTCGTAACGGGCGAAGGATCCGATTCCTTTGTCACTCATTCCTTTGACAGCGACTCTTCGCCCGGGCCCCGATCCCCCTGTTCGGAATCTGCCTCCTCCTCCCCGGCCTGCCCGCGCCACGAGCGCTTCCCGCTTCCCGCTTCGCGCTTCCCGGCTTCCCAATATCAACTGACACGACGCGAACTGAGTTCCCGCCATTGGCAAATGCGCTGCTGATCGGCGGGGGCGGAGGGAATGATGAGGCATGGCCTGATGTATCGCTGATGGAGAAGAGTCACGCGGCGTAGGTTCCCTCGCTGGCGGGTTCGGGAAAAGGCATTGGTGAGACCACGCCAATTCGGTCCAGAGGGCTGGCGACCCCGCAGTGACTCAGGTTTTGGGCGACATGGCCGCCGAGCCGCGGCGGCTAAGCGGCGAGACAGCCTGCCGCAGGCAGCCCGAAGGGCGAAGAGAGCGTGAGGCGCTCTCTTCGGCAATAGATCATGGTGGTCGAAACATCAGCGTGTCCCAGCAATTCCTGCAGTGTTCGGATGTCAGTCCCGGCTTCGAGCAGGTGGGTGGCAAAACTGTGCCTGAGGTCGTGAGACTTTACCCGTTTTTCGATACCCGCCGCGCGCACCGCTTCCCGCAGCGCCCGAGTGTAGGTTTCCTCGTGCAGATGGTGCCGCCGCCTAATCCCTGAGTCGGGATCGACCGAGAGATTCTCCGCCGGGAAAATCCAGAACCATTCCCAGCTTTCCCCGGCTTTTGGGAGCTTTCTCGCGAGGGCAGTAGGCAGGTAGATACCGGGGAGTCCTTCGGTCCGATCCGCCTTGTGCATTTCCCGCAGTTTCTGCTTCCACAGTCCGAGACACTCAGCCGTGAGCTGCGGCAGAACGGTTACCCTATCACGGTCGTTCTTTCCTGCCCGTATTGTGATCTGTCTGCGTTCCACATCGAGGTCTTTGACCCGCAAATTGAGCAGCTCAGTAAGTCGCAGCCCGGCCCCATACTGGATCTCGGCAGCGAGGCGACAGGTCGGTGGCAGGTGCGAAAGCACGGCGGCGACTTCCCGTATGCTCAGGACTACAGGGATACGCTTCGGCGTCTTCCTGAATTTGATCTGCAAATCCACCTCCTCTTTTCGGCAAACATCTTTGAAGAAAAAAGCGAGGCCGTTGAGGGCCTGCTTCTGCGTGGAGTAACTCACTTTCTGGTCCGTCACCAGCCAGCTCAGCCAATCGCGGGCACGCGTTGGATCCATTACCGCTCTTTCGTCACCGACCCAGCGAGCGAAGCGACCGGCCCATCCCGCATAGGTTCGACGCGTGCGGAGCGCGAGGCCCCGCCGACCGCCCGCGCGATCAACGGCGAGGCGAACCCGCTCCTCGAGGCAAAGGGCATTCCGGCCTGCGTTTTCGCAAAAAGTCAGCCACTGCAAATACCAACGCATCGCCTGTGCCCACTGATCCAGTTGCCAGGACTCGCGGGGCTTTGCTTTGACTTGTGCCTTCCAGAACAGGGCTGCCGATTCCCGACCCGGTTCCGTTCCATGAGCCATCCGCCATTTCTCATACCATCCCAGGACCATTTCGAACGCTGATTTCTCAGCTCGAGTGAGGTCGCGTGATGCCTGAAGGTCTGCCTGCCATGAAGGCGGGTTCGTTTGAGTTGTGTTCATATAAACTCTTTCTCGGACTTGGGCGAAGAAATCAAATGAAAAAATCTTCTTTCGCTTTTGATGGAAATTCGGACGAATTGATCTCCTGATATTTTAAGAAATTACACGTGAAATTCAAAAAATCCGAAACTTTGGGATCGCTCAATTAAAAATAGGAGGGTTGAAATGGCTGGAAAAAATGCGTAAACCCTTGACCTGGCGGGGGAAAACGGGTTTACTATCCCCGTCTGCGGCGTCCGATATCGCGAAATGATATCGAGAGTGATGTGGACTACTAATACTGTTCGGCTTAAAAATTCGATCACGATGAATCTGAAACTGACCTTAAGAGTTACCGCCATAATCGGTATTTTTTTAGGTCTCGCTTTTTTCGCACGTAGCCTTTGGCGAGAGCATGCCTATCGCATGACTACATCAGGGGCGTGGGGATGCGGTTTCGGGAATGTTACAGTAGTATCGGAAGGTGTGAAGGTGGAGGTGAGGACGGGGCTTGACACAATTCGATTGATTGGACGTGAGGTGGATGCAGACGAACTCGTTCGACGTTTTGACCGACGGATCGTCGAGATCTCACCTGGACCTGAAATCTGGAGGGAGCATCGCATCACCCGGGACGAGTATGAGTTGATACTTGCTGCGAAACTTTTAATCGAGATTGATCACCCACGAGCGCTAGATATTTTTGTGGCTCTGCTGGATGATCCGCTTTTTGTGACTCGAGCAGATGATTGGATTGTTGAACTCGGAGATGTTCAAGCCTGTCCCGCACTTTTGGAGTCATGGAAGAAGCGTCCAAATTATCCATACGTTTATGTGAATGCGTTTCGAGAGCTTCCATATTCGCCCGCGATTCCTCACATAATTGAGGTGTTTCGCCCCAGAATTGGAGACTATGACGCTGAACACTTGTTTCAGACCCTTGAGACGATTTCAGGGGAATCTCTCAATGAGTTTCGCGGGCGTCGTCTCAACACTCCGGCGGCAGTGGATAAGCTTAAGCAGGATCTTAACAAATGGTGGATTCAACGTCCAAACCCCGAATCGGAGCCGAACAAGCCAGCGATGGCAATCCGAAAAACGCTTCGAGTTGATTGACCTCTCTGATTTGAAATCATATTCTCCATTCGAAAGCGCGCACCCTTTTACGGATGCCATGCTTCAAACGTTCGGCTAAAAATTACGTGCAATGAGGGTGCCTCTTCCTATTCTGATCGTGGTCGCTTCAACGTCGTTGCTCATGGGATGTGCCTCGCAGACTCACGACGGAAAGACCTTCACAGTTTCCGATAGCCCGACTTATTTTCTTGAAGAGTCATCGTATCCCGATACGGAACTGTTCAATCGAACGATCCATGCAGCCATCGACGGCAACGATGGTGCGCTTGCAAAGATTTTCTCTTGGAAGCAACTGACCGATGGTGAAGGTGCTCCCAATTATTCTTCCATGCTTCTTGATTTAAGAGCGAAGGTTGGTATTACCCGTTTCGAGCGAGCGATGCAGACTCTTCAACCCGAGGAACAGGTGCTGCTCCAAGGCAATTTAGATGACACACTCAAGATGAGACGGACTATGATGAAGAGCGGTCTGAGATGCCACTGATTTTTGGACCGTAGTTGGTTATTTTTTTGAGTTGAAAAGAACTTCGAATTGAAACGGGGTTTTGTATCCGAGCGAGGAGTGTCGGCGGTGGGTGTTGTAGTAGGATTCGATGTAAGCGAAGAGCTCGGTTTGAGCATCTTTCGCATCGATGAAGCATCCGCCCTGAAGCATCTCCGCTTTGAGTTTTCCGATGAAGGACTCCGTCCAGGCGTTGTCGTAAGGGTTTGCTTTTGCGGACATGCTCTGGAGGGCCCCGGCCTTCGCGAGCTGGCTTCGAAAGAGCTTGCTCCCATACTGACTGCCCCGGTCACTGTGGAAAATGAGACCCGGCTTTGGGCAGCGTGATTTGACGGCCTGCTGAAAGGCGTCCGCAACCAGTTCGGCGCGCAGGTTGTCGGCGGTTGACCAGCCCACGATGCGACGCGAACAGAGGTCGATAACGACGGCGAGGTAAAGCCATCCGTCGGCGGTTGGAATAAAAGTGATATCCCCGGCCCAGACGGTGTCAGGTGCGGTTGGCATCTCGGCATCGAGCAGGCGGTTGGGCGAGGGTTTATCGGCCTTGCCGTCGCTTGTCCTAGGCACGTAGTTCTTCGGCTGGATGGCTTTCAGCCCTCGTTCGGCCATGAGGCGACGCACTCGAGCATGACCGCAGACAAGGCCTTCTTCGATGAGATCGGCGTAGATCCTCCGATAGCCGTAGCGACGACGGTGTTCGCGAAAAATCTGCTCAATCCGTTCGCCAATGGTTTGGTCCTTCACCACGGTCGCGGTGGGTGTTGCGGCATGGTAATAGCTGCTCCTTGGAACACCGAGAACTTTGCAGATCGGACGGATCGGGTGACCGGTTTCAAGGTGAATTTGGTCAATCATTTCGCGGAGTTGTGCGGGTTTCTGGTCCCGAGAATAATTGCGGCCTTTTTTAAAATGTCGTTCTCCATGCGCAGTTGGGCGTTCTCACGCAGCAGCGCACGCAGGTCGTCCGCGCCGGAATGCTCGCCTACGGCTCGCCTTCCTTCGCTCCCGACCTGCGTGCCGCGCCTCCAACGATAGAGCAGGTCAGTGCTCACACAGAGCTCTTCAGCGAGTTCGGAGACAGGTTTGCCGGTTCTCAGGAGTTCCACGGCCTGGGCCCTGAACTCTTCGGTGTAATGTTTGCGGGTCTTATTGGACATCATCTTGATTTTCGTCGTTGATGGTCCAAAAAGCTAGCGCACCTCAGTCTCCAATAAATACAATACGCCGAACAAGACGCGTCATGGAAGGGCTTGCAGCCCTCCATGCGCTCGACGTT
>Ga0209491_10001828_pt1 | contig 39975 bp, 41 predicted proteins | sample BON02_FD_187213 | JGI IMG/M metagenome (GOLD analysis project Ga0209491, IMG submission 187213) | Freshwater microbial communities from Lake Bonney liftoff mats and glacier meltwater in Antarctica - BON-02 (SPAdes) (version 2) | ecosystem: Environmental > Aquatic > Freshwater > Ice > Glacier... | reverse complement strand
GGTTTAGCTATTTTAATTCTTTATTATCGTATTCGTGGGAATATTTTTATTAACCAAGTTGCAACATTAAAAGGTTAACTTTTAACTTTAGCTTGTTTATTTAAAAATAAAATTAATAAAAAAAACATTATATTTTATGGAGCGAATATTTGCAACATTAAGAAACATACTAAGAAACGAAAAAATGATTTTTTGCAGTCAAACACTCTTCTGATTTTAAGTTATCCTACCCTTTAACCAATGAGGGGAGGCCATTCGAGATAAGGGTTTTATTAAGTCAATATCGTCGTCGGGAGGAATGAATAGAAGAATTCTAGATTTTATAGATGGTTTGCCCGGAGTAAGAAAGCGGTTTCTCTCCTTTGCTGATATACGAGGGAGGTTTGTCTGATTTGCATAATCAATTAAATACTTTTATATTAATCAAATCATTTTTATACATTAAAGGGCTGCCTTGACATTAAAGAAAATTAGAGTTGTGTATTGCAAAAAGTAGGGTTGAAACTATTTGTTGAACCCTAATTGCTTTTAAAAAAATTTATTTTGGAGAAAAGTAACAATTAAGCGAAGTAAAACATTTCAGTAGCTTAGAAAAAAATCAATCGAGAAATCGTTAGTAGTGGCGAGCGACTATGATAAAGACATAAAAAAACAATAATAAACGAAATTCAAAGAAAGTGAACAAAATCTTTTAGTTTAAAATATAGTTTTTTTAATATTATAATAAATTATGTTAAATTTATTAAATTTTGAGAATCTACTCTCAAGTCTTATAATTTTTAATGATCGATAGAAGACAAGTACTGTGAAGGAAAGGTGAAATAGAACTTTTTTAGAATAAAAAGATCCTAAAATTTAATGTATACAATCTGTTGAAGCTTTAATTATGTTTTATTATAGAATTAAAAGTAACAGCGTACCTTTTGCATAATGGGCCAGTAAGTTTATATTTGTGGCAAGTTTAAGATTAATTAGTAGACGTAGATAATTCAATTTCTAAAAGAGAAAAATGAAAAAGTCGCAAATATAAGACCCGAAGCTGAGTGATCTAACCATGAGCAGGTTGAAGAAATAGTAGAAATACTTTTTGGAGGACCGAACCAGTATCTGTAGAAACAGATTTGGATGACTTGTGGTTAGGGGTGAAAGGCTAATCAAACTCAGGTATAGCTGGTTTTCTGCGAAATATATTTAAGTATAGCCTGCAAAAAACATTAAAATAGGGTAGAGCTCTTTTAAAATACGGGGGGTCTTTGACCTTACTTAGTTTTGAAAAACTTCGAATATGTTTTAAAAGTTTTGCGGAGTCAGACTTTAGGCGCTAAGGTCTATAGTCAAGAGGGAAACAGCCCAGATTATTTAATAAGGCCTCAAATTCTACATTAAGTGATAAGAATGTTTAAAAATTAAAACAATTATAAAGTAGGCTTGGAAGCAGTCATCTTTTTGAGAAAGCGTAACAGCTCATTAATCTAGTTTTTTTACTTCGAAAATGTATAAAGACTAAAATGTAGAGCCGAATTAATAAAATATTTGATATTGGTAGCAGAACGTTCGGTATATTAACGAAGATAAGTTTTATAATTTATTGGAGATATCCGAAGTGAGTATACTGGCATTAGTAGCCCAAACAATGTTTAATCATTGTCGTCGAAAATCTAAGGTTTTTAATTCAACATTTAATGAAATTAAAATTTAATAAAACGGCATCTAAGGCAAATTGCAAATGCATAAGCTGATGAAATCTATATATATATGTTACAAAATAAAAAAGTTATTGTTAATTTAATTATATTTATTAAAGTAATCAATTATTTTCTGGAAATAGCATTTATATTTTATAACCGTACCCTAAACCGACACAGGTAGATTGGTAGCATATACTAAGACGTTCAAGATAATTATGTTGAAGGAACTCGGCAAATTAGCTCTGTAACTTAGGAAGAAGGGGTGACTGTTAAGAGAAATCTTAATAAGTTGGCACTAAAGAAGAAGAAGCGACTGTTTAACAAAAACACAAGTCTCTGCGAATTCGAAAGAAGATGTATAGAGACTGACACCTGCCCGGTGCTGAAAGGTTACGCGGAAATGCTAAGGCATTGAAGTCAAGCCCCAGTAAACGGCGGCTGTAACTCTGACGGTCCAAAGGTAGCGAAATTCCTTGTCGGGTAAGTTCCGACCTGCATGAATGGTGTAACGATTTCTTCACTGTCTCCAGCATAATCTTGGTGAATTTGAAATACCCGTGAAGATGCGGGTTATTTGCAGTTAGACGGAAAGACCCCGTGCACCTTTACTATGATTTTAAGTTGTAAAATTAGATTTTTTGTGTAGAATAGGTGGGAGCGTAAGCATCGGTGAAATACCATCCTTAATTTTTAATTTTACTTAATTTTTTTAAAGACAGCTTATGAACGGTAGTTTGACTGGGGCGGTCACCTCCTAAAAAGTAACGGAGGTGTGCAAAGGCAAATTCAAATAATTATTTATTGAGGAGCGTAATGGTATATATTTGCTTGACTGTAAGATTGACAAATCGAGCAGGGATGAAAGTCGGCCATAGTGATCCGGTGATTCTGAGTGGAAAGGTCATCGCTCAACGAATAAAAGGTACGCCGGGGATAACAGGCTGATGGTTTCTGAGAGTCCTTATCGACGAGACCGTTTGGCACCTCGATGTCGGCTCATCACATCCTGGAGCTGAAGCAGGTTCCAAGGGTTCGGCTGTTCGCCGATTAAAGTGGTACGTGAGCTGGGTTTAGAACGTCGTGAGACAGTTCGGTCCCTATCTGCTATAAACGTAGAAAATTGAAGGGTTTAAATTCTAGTACGAGAGGACCGAATTACGTAAACCTCTGGTGTATCGGTTGTTTTGTCTAAAGCATTGCCGAGTAGCTAAGTTTATAAAGGATAATTGCTGAATGCATATAAGCAAGAAACCTACCCTAAGACAAATTTTCAGGGGGCCGTGATAGATTATCACGTAAATAGGCTTTACATGTACGAGTTGTAAAATTTTTAGTGTAAAAGTACTAAAGTTATGCTTTTTATAATATTTTTTTTAAGATTTTACCTGAATCCGAATTAGAACTCAAGAGTTATCTCTTAAAAAACTATTAAATACTGTTTACGCGGGACGCATAGTATAATAAAAATTAAGATTTTCGTATTATGTTTTTACTACAATTTGCAGTCAACTTTGTTGTGTTTCTTATTGGCTTAAGTGGTATGGTTATTAACCGTCGCAATATTTTAATTATTTTAATGTCTATCGAATTAGCATTATTAGGATTAAATTTAAATTTTATTTTATTTTCAATTTATTTTGATGATGCTTATGGACAATTATTCTCCTTATTTATTTTAACTGTTGCCGCAGCTGAATCAGCAATCGGATTAGCCATTATTATTATTTATTATCGTTTACGAGGAAGTATTCTAATTGATCAACTACCTGTTTTAAAATTTTAATTTTAAAAACGTCATAAAAATTTTACAAAAATACAAAAGCTTTTACAAATTCCGCAAAATATGAGCTTCTAGTTTAATGGTTCGAATATATCACTCATAACGGTAAAAATATAAGCTCAACTACGGTTTGCCTTAATTTTCAAATCTAGCTTTTATGGTTTCAATTATGAAACAAACCTCGGGAGATTAAATACTTTAGTGATGGGGGTATAACTCAATGGCTAGAGTGTTTGCTTTGCAAGCAAAAAGTTATCGGTTCGAGTCCGATTATCTCCACAAATTATTTTTAACGATATAACTCAATTGGCAGAGTAACTGCTTCATACGCTGTATGTTGTGGGTTCGAGTCCCACTATCGTTAACAATTATAAATTGCTGCTTTGATACATATTATCATTTTTGCTATTTTCTATTTTAAATTTATGCCTCAATTTGATGCTTATACATTTTCAAGTCAAGTTTTCTGGACTTTGACTGGTTTTTATTTTTTTTATTTTTTTGGTTTACATTTTTATTTAACCAAATTATCAGCATTATTTAAAATGCGTCAAAAATTAATTTCGACTTATATTAAAGAAAACACTTCTTTATCTAGTGCTATTAATACATTTAATTTTTTAAAATTAAATAGAACAAAAAATTAATATTTTTTTGTCTTTTTAATTCTTTAAAAATTATAGGGGCACACAAAAAACGTTCAATACTTATTCTTGCCTTATAGTAATATAAAAAATTATAAAGTTTGAACAATACATATTTTTATAAACAAAAGTTTTCTTAATTTTTTTTTATGTTATTACAAGCAGCTAAACAAATTGGAGCGGGATTAGCAACTTCTGGACTAGCAGGAGCAGGAGTTGGTATTGGTGTAGTTTTTGCATCATTAGTAATTGGTACTTCAAGAAATCCAAATTTAAAAGATGATTTATTTAAAATTGCTATTTTTGGATTCGCTTTAACCGAAGCTATTGCGTTATTCTCATTAATGTTCGCATTATTAATTTTATATTCGTAATATTAATTTAGCAATTTTATAAATAGGGTAATAATATTTAAAGTAACGTTATTTTTTTTATTCCTTTTAATGCAAAATAGAGCAGTCTGGTTTAGCTCGCCGGGCTCATAATCCGGAGGTCATAGGTTCAAGTCCTATTTTTGCAACGTAACATTCGAATTTTCGAAGAGTTTTTTAAAAAATTTTTAATAAAGTTTTTAATTTATAATATAATTTTATTATTACAGTGAGTTTGATCCTGGCTCAGGATGAACGCTTGCAGTATACTTAACACATGCTAGTTAAATGTTGAAAAACATAGCGGACAGGTGAGTAATATATAAGAATCTGCCTTAAAAAATAAAATAATCGTATTTTTATAAAGAATGCTTTGCAGCGATAATAAAAAAAGCTAAATGCTATTTTAAGATGAGCTTATAGAGAATTAGGTTGTTGGGAAGGTAAAAGCTTACCAAGCCGATGATTCTTAGTTGATCTGAGAGGATGATCAGCCACACTGGGACTGAGACAAGGCCCAGGCTTTTTAGCCAGCAGTGAGGAATTTTGGACAATGCGCGAAAGCGTGATCCAGTAATACTGCGTGAATGAGGAAGGCAAAAAAGGTTTATATTTTGATAAACCAGTTGTAAAATTCTTTCGTTTATGAAGATAATGACTTTATTAAAAGAAGAAGCCCCGGCTAACTTCGTGCCAGCAGCCGCGGTAATACGAAGGGGGCGAGCGTTATCCGGAATGATTGGGCGTAAAGAGTTCGTAGGCAGTATTTGTTGTTATTTGTAAAAGACTAAATTTGTTGTTTAGATATGCATTTAATACTCTTTTACTTTGAGTATAGTAGAGGATAACAGAATTTTATACATAGGAGTGAAATCCGATCATTTATGAAGGAATGTCAGTGGCGAAAGCGGTTATCTGGACTATTTACTGACGCTGAGGGACGAAAGCATAGGGAGCAAACAGGATTAGATACCCTGGTAGTCTATGCTGTCAAAGATGAGTGCTATTATTGGGAATTTTCTGATATACAGCTAACGCGTTAAGCACTCCGCCTGGGAAGTACGATCGCAAGATTGGAACCCAAAGGAATTGACGGGGGTCTACACAAGTGGTGGAGCATGTGGTTTAATGCGATAATACGCGCAAAACCTTACCAGTTCTTGAATATAGTTTAAGCATAATTTTATTTTTATACGCATTAATTTAATAATCATTATTAAAATAATAAAGCTATACAGGTGTTGCATGGCTGTCGTCAGCTCGTGCCGTGAGGTGTTTGGTTCAGTCCTTTAACGAGCGCAACTCTTATTTTATATTGGTCTTTTTTTAAAGAAATTTAAAAAAACAATTTTTAAAAAACTGCTGGTAATAAACCAGAGGAAGGTGAGAATGACGTCAAGCCCTTATGGCCCTTATGAACTGGGCTACACACGTGCTACAATGATAATTACAAAAAGTTATACAATAAAGTAATTTAACGTCAATCTTTAAAAATTATCGTGTTCGGATTATAGACTGAAATTCGTCTATATGAAGGTGGAATCACAAGTAATCGTAGATCAGCACGCTACGGTGAATCTGTACCTAGACCTTGTACACACCGCCCGTCACATGCCGGAAGTAAGTTTTATTTGAAATTTTCCAATCATTCTAGTATTTTTCAATAATTCACGCAAGTGTTTTTGAAAACATATTTTACTGGTTAAAAATTATTATACAATTTGTAACTGGGATGAAGTCGTAACAAGGTAGTCGTACGGGAACGTGTGGCTGGAATAAAAAAATATAATTTATATTAATATAAACATAAAAATCTATTTACAAAAAAATACGTTATGAATCAATTCACTACTTTTTTTTTCATATCTTTAACAAAAATTTTAATCATTATTATACCTTTACTTATTTCCGTTGCTTATTTTACTTTAGCAGAACGAAAAATATTAGGAGCAATGCAACGCCGACGAGGTCCCAATGTTGTGGGAATTTATGGACTTTTACAACCTTTATCTGATGGTTTTAAACTGTTAATAAAAGAAACAATTATTCCGAGTAATGCCAATAAATTTATTTTTATACTTTCCCCTATTATTACCTTTTTCGTTAGTTTATTAGGGTGGGCTATTATTCCCTACGATAAATATTCGGTTTTAGCTGAAATTAATGTCGGTGTTTTATATTTATTCGCTGTTTCCTCTTTAGGTGTTTATGGAATTATTATGTCTGGTTGGTCAAGTAATTCTAAATATGCTTTCTTAGGGGCATTACGTTCGGCAGCACAGATGGTTTCTTATGAAGTTTCGATTGGTTTTATTTTAGTAACTATTGTTGCTTGTTGTGGATCGTTTAATCTTCAATTAATTATTGCTGCTCAAAAAAATTGTTGGTTTTTAATCCCTTTTTTCCCGTTATTTTTAATGTTTTTTATTTCAGCTTTAGCTGAAACTAATCGACATCCTTTTGATTTACCGGAAGCAGAAGCTGAACTAGTTTCAGGATATAACGTTGAATACTCTGCAATGGGATTTGCTTTATTTTCGTTAGGGGAATATGCTAACATGTTATTAATGAGTTCTTTAAATGTTATTTTATTCTTTGGTGGGTGGCAAAAGCCATGGCTGTTCAAACAGGTAGCTTTTTTACCAGGCTCTTTTTGGTTCGGTATAAAAGTTTGTCTCTTCGTTATTTTATTTGTTTGGATGCGAGGAGCATTACCACGGTATCGTTATGATCAACTTATGGGTCTTGGTTGGAAAATTTTTTTACCACTTTCTTTAGGTTATCTAATTTTAACTGCATGTATTTTAATTTCTTTTAATATGTTACCATATTAAAACTTATTTATGAATTTTTTAATGATATTAAAAGATCACAAAAGCTTATAGTGCTGTAAACATGAATTTATAAAAATATAAAAAGCTTTTAAAAATTTCACAAAACTGTGCTTATAGTTTAATGGTTAGAACATACCGCTCATAACGGTAAAAATGTAGGTTCAACTCCTACTAAGCGCAAACTTTTAAATATAATTTATGAGTATAAAAATACTTTAAAATTTTCTAGATCCTCCCTCTGCTTTTAATTCTTTGATTTTATTTTTAACTGAAATATCCAAAAAGTGCCCAAACTTATGGTTTCAAGTTTTCTTGAAAATCTTCTTCTGTGGTAAACTAAAAAAAGCAAGGAGCCAAAAGAGATTGTAAAATATTTTTGCTCTCATAAATTATATTTAAAACCGTATGCAAGTACAGTACCTTACCTTTAACATTTAAGCTCTAAAACAGACATTCTTTATACTGAACACTAAAAATCTAAATCCTTTTTTTAAAAGAAAAAAGATATTTTTATATTAGACAGTTTTGACGTTATAAAAAATAACCTGTTTTAAAGCTTAAATGTTAAAGGTAAGGTACTGTACTTGCATACGGTTTTAAATATAATTTATGAGAGCAAAAATATTTTACAATCTCTTTTGGCTCCTTGCTTTTTTTATTCCGTAAAAAAGATGAGCTTCAATAAAAAAAAAGAGAGACTTAAAATAAAAAAATTGGAAAAAGCAGGATTCGACCCTACGTAGGATTTTATCAATAGATTTACAATCTATCGCTTTTAACCACTCAGCCCTCTTTCCTTTTATATTTAGAAGGTTAGAAAAAAAATCGAACCCTTTTTTTAGATTTATTTTTTCAGAAAGTACCCAAATGTATGGTTTCAAGTTTTCTTGAAAATCTTCGTTTTTGACGAACTAAAAAAAAGAAAGGAGCTAAAAGAGATTGTAAAATACTTTCGCTCTCATAAATTATATTTAAAAGCGTATGCAAGTACAGTACCTTGCCTTTAACATTTAAGCTCTAAAACAGACATTTTTTATACTGAACACTAACGATCTAAATCTTTTTTTAAAAGAAAAAAGATATTTTATATTAGACAGTTTTGACGTTATAAAAAATAACCTGTTTTAAAGCTTAAATGTTAAAGGCAAGGTAACTGTATTTGCATACGGTTTTGAATCTAATTTATGAGAGCAAAAGTATTTTATAATCTCTTTTGGCTATTTACTTTTTTTATTCTGTAAAAAAAATGAGTTTCAATAAAAAAAAGAGAGACTTAAAATAAAAAAATTGGAAAAAGCAGGATTCGAACCTACGTAGGATTTTACCAATAGATTTACAATCTATCGCTTTTAACCACTCAGCCATTTTTCCTTTTGTATTTAGAAGATTAGAAAGGGAATCGAACCCTTTTTTTAAGATTTGCAATCTTAAACATTACCGTTATGTTATCTAATCAATAAAAAAATTTTTAAAATTTTTTCTAACATCTTGCGAACATTGAGCCATTATTTTTGAATTTTTTGTAAATAAATTTGACCGATAAAAATCTTCTAACGAAGACTTTAAAGGATAATTCATAACAAAACTATTATTCATTACATATTTCGATGTTAATAATGTTTCTTTTGTAAATGTATTTGATAACGTTTTAAATTTATTCGGATATTCAATAATTTCGCTTAAAAAGTCTAATGCAGGCATCTTTTGTTTAAGATTTATTTTTTCAGAATATAATGCTTTAACGATTTTTTTGAAATCACGGGCATCTCCAATCCCATTTAACGATTTTAAAGTTTTTTGAGGACGTTCTTCTAAATTTATATGACAGTTTTCCGTTTCGAAAGACGTCAATACGGGAATTAAAAGCGAGCTTTTTTTGGATACAATTGAGCCATGAGTATTAAACCAAATAAGCTGTTTTTCACACCCTAAGATATTTTTACGTACTGAAATACTATCTTCTAAGTTTATAGCAAAAATAAGATCAGTTCCTTTAAAATCATTTGTTGCGCTACCAGAGAAATTAAAAAATGGGAAGATTGTACTGTTCGATGATTTCGTTACATCTAAAATAATAGAACTTGGAATTATTTTTTTTAATAAGGCAAGTAAATTAAAATTTCCGAAAATACGTTGGTTTAAACTTTCCCCAATTACAATTAACGGAAATTCTTTTTCTAATAATAAAGAAGAAATAGTTGTTTTGGCTTCGAAAAATTTTAAAAGGTTATGGATATTAACATTAATAAATTTTACCGGAAAATTAGAATTAAGATTTAGGCCAAAACTAAAAACATCAAACGTTTGCGAAATTACTTTATGGCGTAATTTTGCATTTAAAATCGCACTTTCTAAACGAATATTAGACGAAAATAAAAAACAATATCGACTATCATTTTTAAGATCATTAAATTTATTCTTTGTCCAACTCAAAAAAGTATTTTGAACAAGTAATGTAGATTTTTGATCTATTTTAACATTAATATTGTTAGTAAAAGTATTTTTTAAACTTTTCAGTAACGTTATTGACTCGAAATCTAAATCTTCACTAATTAAAAATAAAACTTTTTTATTTGTTTTTGAAAATAATAAAAAATCTAAATGCTTTAAAATAGCGGGCCAATTACTAGTTTCAAAGTAATTAGAACGGGTTTGAGATTGAATAAATATTTTTTGCAAACGATGATTTTTAATCGAATCGTATGAAAATCGCGCTTTATCTGAAATAAGACTTTGATTTATTTCAGTATTATTTTTAGGCAAAATACGCATGATTTCAGTCTCTTTAAAATTAACGTAAATATTACTCCCACTACTATCTGTTAAATCAACTGTTTCATTAATTTTTAATTCCCAGGGACGCGCTTTAAACGCATACGGTTTAGAAGTTAACGCTCCTACCGGACATAAATCAATAACATTACCAGAAATTTCCGAAGCGAAGGTTTTTATTGTATAACTTCCAATTTCAGTTGAAGTTCCTCGATTTAATGTACCTAAAAAATCTACACCAGCAATTTCTGTTCCAAATCGAACACAACGAGTACAATGAATACAACGGGTCATAATTGTTTTAATAAGAGGACCACAATTTTTGTCTTCTACGCCACGCTTATTAAAAAAAAAACGACTTGAATCACTTCCAAAAATTTTTGTTTGATCTTGCAAATCACATTCCCCTCCTTGATCACAAATAGGACAATCTAACGGATGATTTAATAATAAAGTTTCAATTACATTTTCACGAGCTTTTTTGACTAACGGGGTATCAACAAAAATAGCCATATTGTTTTCAATAGGACGCGTACATGAAGAGATAGGTTTTGGGTTATTTTCGACTTCAACTAAACACATCCGACAATTCCCAGCGACAGATAATGTTTCATGATAACAAAAACGTGGAATAGTAATACCGACATATTTACAAGCTTCTAAAATCGAAATATTTTTTTTTACTAAAAAATTAACATTATTAATTTTTATTTCAATCATAATTTTTTTTTGTTTCTTTTTTATTGGATATAAATGTAATAAAGTGAATCATACTCTTAAAGTTTTAAAATTTATAGAAAAAATTATAATTAATTTTTTTTATAACGCACTAATTCTTTTTCGATTAGTCCAATTAACGGAAATAATACTAAAAAAAATAAAAAATAAAAAGCTGTGGCAATTTGACCTACTTCTAAAAATGGAGTTTCAACTGGTTGTTGACCAATCCACCCTAAAATTAAAAAGTCAGAAACTAAAAACCAATAGGCTACACCATATAACGGACGAAATTTACTACTACGAATTTCGGATGTATTTATAATTGGAAGTAATAGTAAAATTAAAATTGCTGCAACCATAGCCACAACCCCGCCTAACTTATCAGGAATTGAGCGTAAGATAGCATAAAATGGTAAAAAATACCATTCGGGTACAATATGAGCAGGTGTTACTAAGGGATTTGCTGGGATGTAGTTATCCGCATGTCCTAATACATTAGGAAAAAAAAATACAAAAAAAGCAAAAAGAGCAATTAAGACAAAAAATGCTAGTAAATCTTTTACATAAAAATAAGGATAAAATGAAATAGTATCCACATTTTTATTTATTCCTAATGGATTATTCGAACCTACAGTATGAAGTAAACTTAAATGAACGATTACTAAACCCGTAATTATAAAAGGGAATAAATAATGAAGACTAAAAAAACGATTTAAGGTTGCATTATCAACAGAAAAACCACCCCATAACCATTCAACGATTGCACCTCCAATAAAAGGTACAGCAGAAGCTAAATTAGTAATTACAGTTGCGCCCCAAAAACTCATTTGACCCCAGGGTAATACATAGCCCATAAACCCTGTTCCCATCATTAATAGAAAAATAATAACTCCACTATTCCATAAAGCACCACGAGGAGCCATATAAGAACCAAAATATAACCCACGAAAAATGTGAGAATAAGTTACAATAAAAAACATTGAAGCGCCATTTGCATGCAAATAACGAATTAACCATCCATTATTTACATCACGCATGATATGTTCAACACTACTAAATGCATAATCAACATGTGATGAATAATGCATTGCTAAAAAAATACCAGTTAAAATTTGAATTAAAAGACAAATTCCAGCTGATGATCCAAAACTCCACATATAATTTAAATTAATGGGACTTGGATAATTAATAAGATGAGAATCAATAAATGATAATATACTATGTTTATTCCAACGATTTAATGACATAAAATTTAATTTAAAATTAAGTTATCTAATTTTGAAGAAATCCATTTAATAAATGTATTAACATAAACTCCATGTACGACAATTGGCATAAATCCATGATTAACACCACAAATTTCACTACATTGCCCATAAAAATAACCTTCACGTTTAATAAATAATGAAGCTTGGCTTAATCGTCCAGGACAAGCATCAACTTTAATACCAAAAGACGGAACAGCCCAGCAATGTAAAACATCGGCCGCAGTAATTAATAAACGAATATGTGTATTAATTGGAAGTAATACACGATTATCTACCTCTAATAAACGGAATGCCCCACGATTTAAATCCGCCGTCGTTACTAAATAGGAGTCAAAATTTAAACTTTCACCCCCTTCTAAGGTTGCATAATCCGAATATTCATAACTCCAATACCATTGATGACCTACAATTTTTAAAGTTATTGTAGGATCAATTAACTCATCTAACGAATATAATAATCCAAAAGATGGAACAGCAATGATCATTAAAATTACAGCTGGTAATATTGTCCAAATAACTTCTAATAAAGTTGAGTGGGTAAATTTTTCTGAAATAGGATGCGACGATGAATTGAAATCACTAACAACTTTATATAACATCCATAAAACAAAAATTCCAATTGCAATTAAAAAAATCATAATATAATTATGAAAATTAATCATACCTTCCATTGAAGGTGTAGCTGGATCTTGTAAACCCATTTGCCATCGTTCTGCTACATCACAAAAAGCGATAAACTTAGAATTAAAAATATCTAGGGTTAGAAATTCAACAAAATTTTTATAGAACATAAAAAATATTATATTTTTAGTATTTAATAAGATATTTTTTTGAAACAGTAATATTTATTTTAAATAATAAATATAAAATTCGATGCTCACTATTGGACTCGAACCAACACCCTGAAAAGGAACAAATTTTAAGTCTGTCGCGTCTACCAATTCCGCCAAGTAAGCTAAAAAAGGGCGAATAATGGGATTTGAACCCATAACCTTCAAAGTCACAATTTGATACTCTACCGTTAAGCTATATTCGCCATAAACAATCTATTTAAATGCAAAAAAAAAAAAAAAAAAAAAAAAAAATTATATTTATTGAAAAAAAAGAGAAAAAAAAGATTGAAATAAAAATTAACAATAATATAGAAAATGAAAATAAAAATAAATAATGATAAATATGTCCACTTTGTAAAGCGTTTAATTTAGTTATAAGATATTGCAAACTCGAAACAATACCCGAAGGCCCAAATTTTTCAATCAGGCCTCGATCTACGTTTTTGTATGCAAAATGATAGCTTATATTTAAAGCATATTGTCCAAAAATTTCATTATAAAAACGATCAAAATACCATTTCCGATTTAAAAAGTTATAAATACGTTTAAAATTTTCTGTTTTTTTAATGCTATAAAAAAAATCTAGGCCAAACGAATATAAAAAGTAAGCAAAAGAAGCCCCTAAAATACTAATAATTAATGGTAACAGTTTATGAAATAAATCAATAAACTCGATATCCGTTAAAATATAATTTTGTGGTAAGACAAAAATTGCCATACCCCAAAAATCCGTCCCAAAACCAATAAATAAATCACGTGTTAAAAAGCCTATCGCAATACTAAAAAGAGCTAAGATAAATAACGGAAAAGTCATACGCCATGAACCTTCATGTGCATTTAATATTGCTGTTTTATGTCCATTAGGCTCAGCTAAAAATACTAAAAATAATAAACGAATAGAATAAAAGGCAGTAAAAAATGCAGCAAATGTACCTAAATAGTAGGCAAAATGTCCCCAAATTGTATATTTGGCATAAGCAACTTCTAAAATTGTATCTTTAGAGTAAAATCCAGTTAAAAATGGAAAACCCATTAAAGCTAAAGATCCGATTAACATAATACTATAAGTAAATGGTAAAAGATTCCGTAGTCCCCCCATTTTTCGCATATCTTGTTCATCGGCAACTGCATGAATAACTGATCCAGCTCCTAAAAATAATAACGCTTTAAAAAATGCATGATTCGATAAATGAAAAATTCCTACTTCGTAACTTGATAGGCCGCATGCAAAAACCATATATCCTAATTGACTACATGTCGAATATGCAATTACTCGTTTCATATCATTTTGAAATAACCCGGTGGTCGAGGCAAAAAATGCAGTCGCAGATCCAATAAACATAATGAAATTTAAAGCTAATTGAGAATATTCAAACAAGTGCGAACAACGAGCTAACAAAAATACACCGGCAGTTACCATTGTTGCTGCGTGAATTAATGCCGAAACGGGAGTAGGACCTTCCATAGCATCAGGTAACCACGTATGTAAACCTAGTTGCGCAGATTTTCCCATCGCTCCAAAAAAGAGTAAAAGACAAATCATATCTAATGCTGGAATTTTCACCCCACCAATTAAAATTTTATAATTTAACATTAAAGGAGTCAAACTAAAAACAGTATCGTAATCCAAACTATTGAAAACAAAATAAATTGCAAAGATCGCTAAAAGTAAAGCAAAATCCCCAATACGATTAATTAACATTGCTTTAATTGCTGCTTTATTTGCTTGAATCCGTGTAAACCAAAAATTAATTAATAAATACGAAGACAATCCTACTCCTTCCCAGCCAACAAACATTTGTAGAAAATTATTTGCTGTAATAAGAATCAACATAAAAAATGTAAAAAGCGATAAATATGACATAAATCGCGGTAAATGAGGATCATACTCCATATATTCTGTCGAATACAAATGAACTAACGTCGAAATAAAAGTTACAACAATTAACATAATTGATGTTAAGCTATCAAAACAAAAGCTCCAACTAATATTTAATGAATCAACTACAATCCAATCACCCATTGTTAATTTATATACAACACCTGTTGACACAACATTATAAAATAACCCAAGTGAAAGTAATAAAGCAAAAAAAACACCTCCTGTAGTGATGTAGCATGTACCTGAACCCAAAAAACGTCCGAAAAGACTTCCACTAAAAAAGCCTAATAAAGGTAATAAAATAATTAAAATCAACATTTAAGTTTTAAAACAAGTTTAAAAGGATAAGGTGGGATTTGAACCCACGATATTTTTGAAATATTTTAGTTTTCAAGACTAACGCTTTAAACCACTCAGCCACTTATCCAAAAAAGTTGTAAATTTTTAAGCACATTTTTTTTATTTTTAAAGTTAGCATTTTTAATTAAAAAATTAATATTGAATTTTAAATTTTTTAAATTAATTGGGGTAACAATACCTGAAAAATTCCAAAACTCTTCGATTTCAAAAAAAGAGTTGCCTGGAATAATACTGTTAAAAACAAAATCTGCTGGGATTTTTTTATTTAACAATGTATATTTTTCTAAAAATAATGAAAAATTATCTACTTTTAATTTATTCCAATTTTCATTAAAAAGAGAATTTAAAAATATATTTTTATCTTGTAAAGTAGCAAAAACAATTTTTAAAGAATAATTCGTATCTGCACTTTTGACTGCCTTTAAAAGAGCTCGTTTATTTTTATTACAATTTAAATAAGGTAAACAACCTAATAACATATAAATTAATAAATAAGAATTTATTTGACTCACCGAATGACTTTGATCCGAACTATTAAAATCCGCAGCAAGTAAAAAATCTTTAAAATTAACTTCACAGATAATTTTATCTAAAGTAGGAACCGAATGCAATGTGGTTAAATTATATTTGTTTAATAAATCACAATGTGATAAATATTGATTGAATTTTTGATTCGTATTATAAGTATATGAATTAAACATAAAGACAGATTGTTAGTATAAAGTAATTATTGAAGAGTTACACACGGCTAAATGAATATATTCTGAAAAAAAAGAAGGATAAATACCCATAAATAAGACTAAAAGCATTAAGGGCATTAAAATTAAAAATTCATTATATTTTACATCTTTAAACATTGTAATAAATGTTACTTTTAAATTACCAAAAATAATTCTATTATATAACCATAAAGAATAAGCCCCACATAGAATTACACCTAAGGCTCCGATAATACAACTTAAAATATTGGTTTTATAAATACCGGCTAATAATAAAAATTCCCCAATAAAACTACTTGTTCCAGGAAGTGCGATATTTGCCATAGTAAAAAATAAAAAAAACATTGCATACACGGGCATTAAATGAACAAGACCTCCATAATAATATAATAAGCGTGAATGATATCGATCATATAGAATTCCCACTAAAAAAAACATGGCACCAGAAACAAACCCATGGCTGATACTTTGTAATATGGAACCTTCTAAACCAATAATATTAAAACTAAAAATACCTAACGTTACTAAATTCATATGTGCAACTGAAGAGTAGGCAATAATTCGCTTTAAGTCAGTTTGTCTAATAGCACTTAACGAAGCATAAATCACTCCTAAAACAGATAATAAATAAATTAATGGAGAAAAATATAATGATGCTTCTGGAAAAAGGCTTAAACTAAAACGTAAAAAACCATATACCCCTAATTTTAATAAAATTCCAGCTAATAAAACCGAACCTACTGTTGGTGCTTCAACATGCGCTTCTGGCAACCAAATATGAAAAGGGAACATAGGAATCTTTGAGGCAAATGATAGAAAAAATGATAACCACAGCCAACATTGTTCTTCAAAAGTAAACGTCCACGACAATAAATATTCTAAATTTAATGTTCCAGTAATAGAATAAATATATAATAGTCCAATTAACATTAAAAGTGAGCCAAAGAGAGTATAAAAAAATAGTAAATAAACCGCTCGTATTTTACGTTCACGAGACCCCCAAATTCCAATCAATACAAACATTGGGATTAAAATAGCTTCAAAAAAAACATAAAATAAAAAAAGATCTAAAACAGAAAATACTAATAATAATAAAAATTCGATTAATAATAAATTTAAGGTGAATTCTTTAAAACGAATGTCGTTCCAAATAAATAAAATACATAAAAAAATTAAAAAACTTGTTAAAATAAAAAAAAATAAAGAAATTCCATCAAGACCAAATGAAAAGGAAAAGTTTATTAACGATGATCCAAAAGAATAAGTTACAACGTGAGAAAAATAATAATTATTGCAATCAAACCCAACTAATAATGTACATGATAAAAATAAAATTATAGCGGCTATCATTAACGAAAACATTTTAATCGTTTGAACATATCGAACTGGAATAAAAAATAAAAAAAATAAACTAGCAAGTAAAAGAGTAAAAATTAAAGTTAAAAGCATATTTTAAAGAAATGAAAAGATAACTAAGATGGAAAATATATTGAACCACAAATTTTACGTTTAAAAAACTAAACGTTTTTACACTTGGTAAATTTTATAGTAAAATTACAAAATTGAAACAGAAGGATTTGAACCTTCAGTCTTTCGTATCAAAAACGAATGCCTTTCCATTTGGCTATGTTTCATTGAAACACTTTGAAATACTTCAACAGCGCTTACCTTAACGATCAATTTCTCCAAAAACAATATCTTGCGTTCCAATAATAGTTACTACGTCCGCGATCATATGTCCTTTCGACATTTCATTTAAAGCTTGTAAATGTCCAAAACCAGGTGCTTTAATTTTACAACGATAAGGTTTTTCAGTATTATTCGAAATTAAATAAATTCCAAATTCCCCTTTCGGTGCTTCGGTAGCGGTATAAGTTTCCCCATGGGGTAAAATTATACCTTCGCTATAAAGTTTAAAATGATGAATCACGGCTTCCATAGAAATTTTCATTTCTGAACGTGATGGTGCAGTAAACTTCGAAGTAGGGTTTTTGATTGGACCGCCTTCGATTAATTTAATCGTTTGGTTTAAAATATTTAAAGATTGACGCATTTCTTCAATTCGAATTAAATAGCGATCATAACAATCACCACTGTTTCCAACAGGAATAGAAAAGTTTAATTCCGAATAAATTTCGTAAGGTTGTGCTTTTCGTAAATCCCAAGGTAAACCTGAACCACGAAGCATAACACCGCTAAAACCCCATTCAATGGCTCTTTTAGCACTAACAATACCAATATCGACAAGACGTTCTTTCCAAATTCGATTTCCTGTTAACATTTCTTCGATTTCATCTAGACGTACATTGAATTGATTACAAAATAAATATAAGTCATCTAAAAATCCAAGCGGTAAATCTAAACTTACTCCCCCAGGTCGTATATATGCAGCATGCATACGCGCACCAGATACGCGCTCATAAAACTCCATCATCTTTTCTCTTTCTTCAAAAGCCCAAATAAATGGAGTCATAGCTCCAACGTCTAAAGCATGACATCCGATCGCTAACAAATGATTCAAAATACGTGTAATTTCGGCAAAAATAACACGAATAATTTGCGCACGTCGTGGAATTTTAATACCAGCAATTTTTTCAATAGCTAATGAATACGTATGTTCTTGTGCCATCATTGAAACATAATCTAAACGATCAAAATAAGGTAATGCTTGAATATAAGTTTTATTTTCAATTAATTTTTCAGTTCCACGATGTAACAATCCAATATGTGGATCCGCACGTTCCACAACTTCTCCATCTAATTCTAAAATTAAACGTAAAACCCCATGTGCAGCAGGATGTTGTGGTCCAAAATTAATAGTAAAATTTTTTAATTCTCTACTAAGTTCATTTTTTTTTAAAATCATATTTGTTTTTTTACCAAGGCATTTCGAAATGAAATGTTCTAAATTCTTGAGTTAATTCAATAGGTTCGCCTATTACACGTTTTGTATTTTCATCAAATCTAAATTCTACGTAACCAAACAACGGAAAATCTTTTCGTAAAGGGTGTCCTTCAAAACCATAATCAGTCAAAATTCGACGTAAATCAGGATGGTTATTAAAAGAAATACCATACATATCCCAAACCTCCCGTTCCCACCATGAAGCGTTTTTAAAAACTGAAACACTTGATGGAACAGCCATTATTTCATTAATAAAAACTTTTACACGTAAACGGGAATTAAATGTTAAACTTAATAAATCATAAACCACACTAAAACGGTAATCTTTACCTAAAAAATCAACTCCTGCTATACTGGTTAATAATTTGTATTGATAAGATAGATGCTGTTTTAAACAGGTTAAAGAAAAAAGTAATTTTTTATGGGAAATTACAATATTTTGTTCGTCGTTTATTTTTTGATAAGTTAAAAGGGGTATAATTTTAGTTAATTCTTCAATTTTTTTAATTTTCATAGCGTTAAACACAATAATTAGAAAATAAATGGAATTTTATTCCAAAAAGCATAACAAAATAATTGAAAAAATTTAGTAAAACAAATAATTTTTACCAAACTATCAAAATTCAATTAGAATTTTAAAATTTGTTTTCGAAAAAACAAAAATTTTGTGTTTTGTTTTTATTAACAATTAATAAAAAAATGAACTTAAAACTGTATATTGACATAGTAACATTAGAAGAGTCGGATAAAAAAACAAAAATACTAATAAAAAAAGAGAACAACTAATAATTAAATAATCAAAATTAAAAAAACCAGTATTAAAAGTTGTTTGAAATTGTTCCGTATTATCTTGTAAATCTTTCGATTCAAAAAAAACTACTTTAACCACACGAATGTAATAAAATACAGAAATTGCACTTATTAAAATTAAAAAAGTAGAACCAATCAATTGCTTCGATTCAATAAGACCAACTAAAATAAAAATTTTTGCTAAAAATCCACTGAAGGGTGGTATTCCCGCAATCGAAAAAAATAAAAATAAAAAAGAGAAGGCCCACAAACTGTTTGTTTTAAATAAATTTCCTAAGCTCGTTAAAAAAAATGGTGAAAGCGTTTTTCCAACAAAAAAATTTCCTATTTTTTGAAAGGTATAAAATAATGTTAAATGATTCCAAACTAAGATTGAACTAATAATATAAATAATTAAAAAGAAAAAAATGGAAGAAAAACCACTTATACTACCAGTTTCTAACGCCGCAACTAAAAATCCTATTTGAGCAATTGAACTATAAATAACTAAACGTTTCATTCGTTTTTGACTTAAAGCAAAAAACGTACCAATTAAAACAGAAAAAAGTCCTATTAAGATAAAAAAATCTTTGATTAAATAGAAAAGCGAAGAAATAACGCAAAGCCATTTTATAAAAAAACTAAAAATAACCAATTTTGGCAGAATTGAAAAAATAATAGTAGAACTTAACGGGGAGCCTTCATATACATCAGGTGCCCAAAAGTGAAAGGGTGCCGCTGCAACTTTAAAAAGTAAAGTAATACTTATCAATAAGACTCCAATTAAACTAAACATTTTCACATAAATTAATTCCTCATTCAGATTGAATGATAATAATAAACTTAAACTATTAAAATTTAAAGTTCCTAAACTGCCATAAATCAATGACGCCCCTAATAAAAAAATTCCAGAAATAAAGGCTCCGGCAATAAAATATTTAAGACCAGCTTCGGTCGAAAAAGCCGAATTTCGGCGAAAGCTCGCTAAAATATAAAAACATAACGCCTGCATTTCAATAACTAAATAGGTCGACATTAAATCACTAGAACTTATTAATAAAAGTAAAGATAAAATTGATAATAATAAAATTGAAAAATATTCAAAAAAATTAAGCTTTTGTAAACTAAAACTTCGGAGTAAAACAAAGGAAACTACTAAACAGCTTAAAATAAACATTAATTTGATTAAGCGCCCACTTTCATCATTTAAAAAAAGAAAAGTTGAAAAAAAGCCTTCAATTTTTAAGTTCCATAAAAGTAATAAAACACAAAATAAAATAAAAAATGTTTGCCAAAAAATTTCTTTGTCAAATAAAGGAAAATTAAAACCTAAATTATTTACTAAACGTGCATTAAACATCAATTGTAGTAAAATGGCTAAAGAAAGAAAGAATTCCGGAAAAAAAGATTTTAAAATCAGAAAATCCATAAATAAGCTTAAATTAATATATTTTATATCCTCTATGGGAATTGAACCCATATCTTTGCCGTGAAAGGGTAATGTCCGAACCATTAGACGAAGAGGATTTTTTTAGCACAAAAACCTGCATTTAAAAGAAAAAAAATAAAAAATGATACAAAAGCCTTTTTCTACTACAATCCAAAATACATTTGGGATTGGTTATAAAAAAACACAACAACTTTTGAAGTGGAATGGTTTAAATATTCGCGTAAACCCGAAAAGTTTAAAAATCAAACAATTCAATAACTTAAATAGTACTATAAAAACGTATAAAACAGGAAAAATTTTAAAAGACGAGATCTACGAATTTATTGAGTTTTTAATAAAAACTCGAACATATAAAGGTATTCGTCATAAATTAAAATATCCTACGCGAGGTCAAAGAACACATACAAATGCAAAAACAAGTAAAAAAAAATAATAAAGTATCAAATAAAGATAAATTTGAAAAAGCTTCTCAAAAAGTAAGCCAAACTTCTACTAATTCAGTATTACAACATTTAAAAAATAAGAAAACTTTAAGAGTTGTTCGACTACGAAAAAATTTTATTTTTACTTCTAATCCAGCAAATCCAATTTTTACTGACGTATCTAAAACTCATTTAAAAAATTTTAATAAACAAATTCATATAAAAATAAAACCGAATAATGTGTTTTGCACCTTAAATGATTTTAATAAAACCTTATATACAACCTCGTCAGGAAAATGTAATTTAAACACTTCAAAAAAAACGTTACGATATACAACCAAAATTATTTTGCAATCATTTTTAAATAATATCAAAAGTTATTTGGAGCAAGATTTTTTTATACTAAATCTAACAAGTCCGAAAAAGTTACGTATAGCGGTTTTAAAACAACTTCAAACAACCTTTAAGAAAAAAGAATTGATCATTAATATTAAAGGGAAAAAATATTTTAATGGTTGTCGACCTGCAAAAAAAAAACGTAAAAAACAAAAAGGATTACGTATTTTTAAATAAGGAAAAGTGGCTGAGTGGCTTAAAGCATTGGTTTGCTAAATCAACATACAAAATTTGTATCAGGGGTTCGAATCCCTTCTTTTCCGAGACGTCAATTTCTAGTTATAAAGTTTTTAGGTTGAATTTTAAATGCAAATCATATAACTTGAAGAAAAAAAAAAGTTCAAAGCTAAAAGTAAGCACTATAAAACTGATTAATTGACTGTATACATCGGGCGGACTTAAAAAAGTTGCCGCAATTAAATTTAATAAGAAAAATAATTTTTTATACGAGAGAACCGTTGAAAGACCAAAAAAAAATGTTAAACTAACTAAAAATAAGAATAACAAACTAAAAAGATTGACACAATAAATAAAATCTAAAACAAAATTAAAATATTCTTGAACACGTAATTCAAAAAAAAAATTTAAAGAAGTTAAAACTTCCGAAGTGCTATTAAAATTTTGAAAAAAATTCCAAAGAACGGGTAAAAAATAAAAAAAAGATAACACGTTAAATAAATACAGCCCACACAAAAACTGTCGAAAGAAAACGACACAAGCTAAATAATGGGCTTTTGTTAAACTTGAACGAAAAAAATCCAAAAACAACCACCCACTATAAGGCAAAGTAAAAAAAAAAGATAATAACACTGCTGAAAAAAGTTGTATTTTAATTAACTCAAGTGGATGGGTATAAATTAAATTGTTTAAAGTTGTTAGATCAGCCGATGCCGATTTTAATAACGAAAAACTAAAAATTAATAATAAACTATTTTTATAAGAATAACAAATTAACACAACGGAGAAAAACGAAAAAATAAAAAATTTTAGTCGCAACGACACTTCATTTAAATAAAACATATGATTACTACATATCAATTAAAAATTCACTCCGTAAATAAAAAAGCATTGACGGTATATTTACTGAGCTTACAAACGTTTTTAAAGAAATTAAACGTATCTTATACTTTTTTTCATTTACCGATACGAAAAAAACGTATTACATTATTAAAATCACCCCACGTAAATAAATCGGCACGAGAACAGTTTGAAATAAAAAATTATAAAAGTATAATTACTTTTTCAAATCTACCCAAGAGTACTCAAGTATTAAAACTGTTAACATTAAATAAACCCAAAATAATTGTTTTAAGTCTTAAAAACCTTTAGGAAAATAGTTTAATGGTAAAGCATTGGTTTCCAAAACCAAAATTATGGGTTCGAATCCCTTTTTTCCTGACTTTTTTTTGACGAAGTGACGTCTTCTTTTTTTAAAAAAAATAATTTACTTTGATAAAAGTTTTGTTTTAAGTTTTGAATATTACCAAACATTAAAAATAATAGTATTAAAACAATAATACACTGAAAAAAACTAATATTTGCCATAAATTTTAAAAATGTTTATGCTTTTAAGAATTGAAAACGCTCATAAACCATGAATTCTTTATCTTGCTTCAAAAACGTTTCATTGTTACAAAGAATATTCAAACCGGAAATAGCGGGTTTGATGACTTCAACATCTTTAACAATAACAAATTCTTTAAAGGATAAAAAAACCGGAAGTACTTGCAGTTGAAAAAAATCTTGTAAGGTTGTCATAAACGTTACGCGAACCGGATACTTAAATTGAATATTTTCAAACACTGGAAAATTAAAAAAATTTTTCGCTAAGGTTTTAGAAACGTTAAAAGAAGTTGGCGTATCACACGAATCCTGTTTTTCTTGCACAAAAAAAAATGGAATATCAAAACCTGTTTTTATAATATATAAAAACTTTAAAGATTTTTTCAATTTATTTATTTGCATGCGAAATAACTAAAGGTAAACGTTTCTTAACTTGAAAAATACTTAAAAAAACGTACCGTAAAATTAAAAATTTTCGTTTTGGATGACGTAAAGAAAAATATTTACGGTATACTGGAGCTAAATTAATTCGCTCACATTTTAAAGCATGTCGACGGATGTAAAAAGAAGGAGCCAAGGTTATCGTTGGAATTGACAAACGTAGAATTTTAGCACCATGACTTCTTGGTAAAAATCCTAACATTCCAGCGCAATAAGCGCGAAAACCTCCTTTAATTGGTTTTATTAGAATCATCGAGATTTTAGCCAATGGAAACATTAAAAAATTATTTAAAAGATCCGGCATTTTTACGGTTGTCTGTGCTGAAAAATGTTTAAATTTCAATTGTTTATTTAATTGACTCGTATAAACAGTATACTTTCCGTAAAACGAACTTCCAATAGTCTGATTGGAAGCAATATGAAAAAAATTACTTCCACTATCAATAACTTTTAAATTTTTACCTTTTCGAACAGAACTACGTATAAAAAATTTATTATAAATTTTTTCGCTAAATAATTTTTTAGCCCGAGTATATTCGATTGATAAAGGATTATTATTATAAATTTGTTTAAGAATCATGTTTTTAATTAAAAATTATTTTTGTTTTAATAGGTAAACGTATTTGACCATTTCTTAATGCTTTTAAAGCGATAGATTTAAACGTTGTTTCAATTTCATATAAAATACAGCCAGGTTTTACTTTGAAAACCCAGTGATCAACATTTCCTTTTCCTTTACCCATTCGAACTTCAATAGGTTTTTTTGAAATAGGAGTATGTGGGAAAATATTAACTTTTAAACGTCCTAACTTTTTAATTCGCTTATTAATTGATTGACGAACGGCATTAATTTGTTGTGCTGTTAGACGCCCTGGCGCTAAAGCTTTTAAACCAATCGACCCAAATTTTAATTGAGTTAATCCTGGGGTTGAGCGGCCAATAATAGCATTAAAAGCTTTTCCTTTTTGTTGTTTTTTATACTTAAAATTTCGTGGATTTAATAACATATTTTATTTTTTTAATTTTTATAAACCCATAACTGAAAGCCAAAGACACCGTAAATCGTATTAACATGTAATTTTGAGAAATGAATATCTTTTTCTAAACTTTGCACAGGAACTGACCCTACTAGTAAAGTCGTTGCATTTGAGCGAGGTTTTCCTTTTAAACGACCATTGATAAGAAATTTAACTCCTAAAATATTTTGTCCGTGTTTATGACTATTTTTAGTCGAAAGAAAACTTGAAAATAAAATTTGCGTAAAAATTAAAAACATATTATGCTTTTTTTTAGGTAAAGTACGGAAAATAAATCCTAATAGAAATAAAAAGGATTCATTAGACAGTTTATTAGCTATAAACAATGATGATAATTTAATAAAATCAATAAAAAAATTAAAACGCCGTGCGAACAACGAGGTTAAAAACCGTCGAATAGTCAAATACCCTAAGCGCAATGGTTCTTTTTTTAATGATTTATTTAAATTTATAAAAGAAATTTGAATAAAATTATTATCGAACAAAGCAAAATGTTTGTGAATTAAAGTGTTTAAGCAAAAAAAATCCGTAGGCTCTTTTTTTTTTAATTTATGCTTTTGTTGGTAATGTGATAATTTGCTAGCTTTGAAAAAGACTGCGCATTTTAAAAAACATTTGTTTGATTCAAAATTTATTTCTTTAGAAACAAGCAAAACATTTTTTTTTCTTAACAGTTTTTCTAAAAATTTTAAAAAAAGTAAACCATAAATAAAAAGTTTTGGACTGCTAGTTAACAAATTTGTTTGTACACGTGTATTACGAAGTGTCAATAAATTAGCTTTTTGACCCATAAAATTATTTTTTTTTTTTTTTTGTTTTTATATTTTTATATTTATTTGTAAACATACGTGTTACTACAAAGGCACCGAATTTAAAACCAATTTTTTCACGAGTAATAAGAACTGTTTTAAATTCTTTACCGTTATGCACTAAAACGGTTTGGCCTAATAAAAAAGAGGGGATAGTAGATGCCCGCGACCAAATTTTGTTTAAAGAATTTGAGCCTGCTGAAGGTTTTAAAAATAAAGCATCCAAAAATGGACCTTTCCAAATCGATCTAGTCATAAATATTTATTTTTTTTTTACTGTTGGTTTGCCTTTTGTCGGAATTCCCCAAGGTGTTACCGATGGGCGCCCACCATTTGTTCGACCACCATGAGGGTGATCGACTGGATTCATCGCAATCCCACGAACACATGGGCGTATACCTTTTAAACGGTTACGGCCTGCTTTACCAAGATAGATGGAATTGTGTTGTGCATTTGAAACTACTCCTAAAGTCGCATAAGATTCTTTTGGAACGGTTAAAATTAACCCGGATGGTAAACGAACTTTATTCATCGAAACACCTTTTTGAATGATTTGACAAAATGTTCCTGCGGCTCGTGCAAAACAAGTTTTTTGACTCTGCTGGGAGCTGGTTAAAGAATGTACTAACGATCCAGTTGGAATATTATTAATAACAGTACGATTACCTAAACTTAATTCCTCAGGGGTTTTATAACACGAGACTAACGATCCAGGGTAAACGAAGTTTGTTGAAATCGTACGAAAAAATAATTTTTTTTGAAGATCAAAGTTTAAAGAAACGAATGAATTTCGTTTAGGATCATACATAATACAAATTACAATACTTTCAAAGTCAGTATTTAAAAAATTAATTTTTCGGAAATTTGATTTACATGCTCCACCTTTATGCCAAACCGTAATTCTTCCATTTGATACACTACGACCCGAAAACTGCTTCAAACCAAAAATTGAACTTTTAAATAATTTGTTTGTTTTTGACAACAAATTTTTTTGTAAATTTATTTGATGGCGTTGTCCACTCGTAACTGGTTTTAATTTTATTAATTTCATACTTAAAAAGTTAATCAAATACAAATTGTATTCTTCCAAAGAAAAAACCTTTGCTATAAAAAAAGATTGTAAATTTATTATTCCAAGTGCTTTTTTTTAGAACAAACTCTAAATCTATGAGAAAGAAGATACCACAAACCGAAGTGGTGAAATTTGGTAGACACGTTAGGTTTAGGTTCTAATTCCTAAAGGAATAGGGGTTCAAGTCCCCTCTTCGGTAACCAATAAAAGTGTGTAGCTCAGTGGTAGAGCAATGGACTTTTAATCCAAGGGTCCTGGGTTCAAATCCCAGTATGCTTATTTAAACTAAAAAACAGCATTTTTAGCTCAATTGGATAGAGCAATAGCCTTCTAAGCTGTCCGTTATGGGTTCAAATCCTGTAAAATGCACGTTTTAACAGAAAGAAAAATAATAATAACTAAAAAATACTATCTTATTATAATTATATATATATAGTATTCTATAAGCTTAGTTTATTTCTTATCTTTATTATTATTATATATATATAGTACTATATACATACATATATAACATATATATATATATAGTATTTTATAAGCTTAGTTTATTTCTTATCTTTATTATCATTCTTTCTTTTTGGTAATTTACGTTATTTTTTAGTTTTAACCTTTATATTTTTCCTACGTCTAAGTAGCTCAGTGGTAGAGCAATGGACTGAAAATCCATGTGTCAGTGGTTCAATTCCACTTTTGGACACATAAAAACGCCTAAAAGCTCGTACATGAAAAACACATTAATAAAATATCTGATAAAATTAAAAAATGCTTCGCTTTCTCGTCGTGAAAGTGTTTCTATTGATTTTAACTCGCTATGCTTAGAATTAACCGAGTTATTGTACAAAGAAGGGTTCATTCAGTCGTTTTCTATTGAAGAAAAAAAAGTGAATAACGTGTTAAAACCGATTCTTAACATTAATTTACGTTATTTTTATAATAAACCGCTGTTAAAAGAATTAAAAATTATTTCAACTCCGGTTCAACTTGCCTATTTAAGTGTTCAAAACTTAGCTAAATTGCCGAGCACAAAACATGTCTTATTTTTATCTACTTCGAAAGGTTTTTTAACTGGGTTTAATTGTAAAGAAAAAAATTTGGGAGGATTATTATTGTTTAGAGTTTAATTAAATTTATTATGAATCAATATTTCAAACAAATATTATTACCACTAAAATCGCAAATTTCTTTTGTTTTAATTAAAAACGAAAAGGTTTTGGTGCTTAAAACGCTGTTTAATACACAAAAATATATTAAATTGCCGGATTTGCATTTTTATAAAAAGAAAAATTTGCTTGTTTTACCCGAAGTTGCTACTGGTGCTGCGTTCAATACTTCGCAATTGAATTCTGTCCATTTTTTATCTCGTTGGTTAAAAACTTTTTCGAAACCTATTCGAAAGCAATTATTGTTAAAAGGATTAGGTTTACGTGGTTCCTTATCTACTGATCAACGCTTTTTAGAATTAAAGTTAGGTTTTAGTCATTTAATAAAAGTTTCAACTGCATTAAAAGAATTAAAAATTTCTATGACTAATACCTTGTTAGTTGTAGAAGGTATTGAATCTGCAACAGTAGGAAATTTTCTAAAAAAAATCAGAAATTTAAAAACTCCGGATAGTTACAAAGGAAAAGGCTTTTGGTATAAAAACGAATCCAAAATTTTAAAAGAAATAAAAAAAACATAAAATGCAAAAACAAATAATTAAAGATTTATTACTTACAAGTATTATTAATTCAGATTTTTTAATCTTAGACCAACCTGCGAATAAGAATTTACGGCATATTAAATCATTAGTACATTATAAAACGTTAAACCTGTCATCTTTAGATCTCTTTGAACTTGTTAAAAGTGTTAAACAATTAATTCGCTCGTTAACCTTCTTATCAAAAAGCGAACAAAAATTTTTACATGTGTGGATAGAAAATAAACAATATATACGCATTTTAAATTTATTTTTTGATAATAATTTAACAAACTTAAATGTATTTGTAAAAGGATCGTTAACACAAACGCAATGTCACAAAACCGTAAATCAACTTCTTTTATTGTTAACTACTCCGTTAAAAAATGATACCAAATTATTAAAACGGATTTTTCAAAAAGATATTTTTTTAGTTACGAAAATTAATGCTAAATTAGAAAAAAAAAATTGGGGAGCTTATAAAATTTATAATGATTTACAAAATTTCAAAAAATTTATTTTTTTGATAGTTGTTCTTGATTTAATATTTAACACTAATAATTAAAATATTTATGCGTTTATCTAATAGATATAAAACATTTGCAAAACCTAATAATTTTATTGTTGAGTTTCCCGAGCGTTTGACTCGTTTTAAACGTTCAAAATGGAAATTTTTACAAAAAAAACTTTTAAAAAATCCTATAAAAAAAGTTCGTAGAGAAACGTCTTTTACGTTAAAAGCACCGCTATATTCCTGGGATAAAATTAAAACTGCGTATAAAACTGGTTTGATGTTTAAAACGGCAATTATGTCGTCATTTGATAATAGTATTAGTTCTCCGTTTTTAAAAAAAGCCCTTTTTAATCGAACTACTAAATCAACGAAAGATTTATTAATAAAAAGTGTTATTAAACCCTACTTCCGTATTGATATTTTATTGACGTCTATGGAGTTGTTTCAAACTTCATTTCAAGCGCGTCAATTTATTAATGAGGGGAAGGTTTTATTAAATTTTACAACCATTAAAAGTAATGTTTTTGTTCAAAAAGGTGATGTTATTAGTTTTAAGACAAATCGCTCAGATTCGTTTCTTTACTTGCCAGGATTTACTCAGAATACTACAAAATTTACAAAATTTTATTCATTTATCGAGTACGATTTATATACAAAAACAATTGTTGTGATTAAAAATTTAAATGAGTTGACAGAAGAAGATATTTCTTTATTATTACCGCAAGCTTCTGATATAAATGTCTTACGGAATTATCTTTAAAATTTTTTCTACGCGAATATAGATTAATGGTAGATCATCTTCCTTCCAAGTAGAGAGTATGGGTTCGAATCCCTTTGTTCGCATGGTTTTACATAGTTCTCTATGGTTGTTAGCCGGACAACTAGTTCAATGGTAGAGCATCTCGCTTACAACGAGAAAGTTAGTGGTTCGAATCCACTGTTGTTCAATGCTTTTAAGAGAAAGTAGCTCAGTGGTTAGAGTATTAGCCTGTCACGCTAAATGTCGCGGGTTCGAACCCCGTCTTTCTCGATATTTTAGATTTTTATGTTTGTTAATTAACTTTTTCAAAGTTATTTCTTAAGAACGATATGTTAAATTTATACTATTTTGCTTCACGTTGGTTATTTTCGACTAATCATAAAGATATTGGGATTTTATATCTGATTTTTGGGGCTTTTTCCGGAGTATTAGGTACTTGTATGTCGGTTTTAATTCGTATGGAATTATCACAACCTGGAAGCCAGATTTTAATGGGAAATCATCAACTTTATAATGTTTTAGTTACTGGACATGCAATTTTAATGATTTTTTTTATGGTTATGCCTACATTAATTGGTGGTTTTGGAAATATTTTTGTACCATTAATGATTGGGGCACCAGATATGGCATTCCCACGTATGAATAATATTAGTTTTTGGTTATTACCACCTTCATTATTTTTAATTTTATCTTCGACTTTAGTAGAAGCTGGAGCAGGGACTGGTTGGACTGTATATCCACCACTAAGTAGTATTCAAGCTCATTCTGGACCATCGGTAGATTTAGCGATTTTTAGTCTTCATTTATCAGGAGCGGCATCGATTTTAGGGGCAATCAATTTTATTACTACGATTTTTAATATGCGTGCACCTGGAATGACTATGCACCGTTTACCTCTTTACGTTTGGGCACTTTTAATTACCTCATTTTTGTTACTTCTATCTTTACCAGTTTTAGGAGGAGCCATTACGATGCTTTTAACAGACCGAAATTTTAATACTTCATTTTTTGATCCGGCAGGAGGAGGAGATCCAATTTTATACCAACATTTATTTTGGTTTTTTGGACATCCAGAAGTTTATATTTTAATTCTTCCAGGTTTTGGGATGGTTAGTCATATTGTTTCAACTTTTTCTAAAAAACCAGTTTTTGGATATTTAGGAATGGTTTATGCAATGGTTTCTATTGGGATTTTAGGATTTGTAGTATGGGCTCATCATATGTATACCGTTGGTTTGGATGTTGATACACGTGCCTATTTTACTGCAGCAACTATGATTATCGCAGTTCCAACAGGAATTAAAATTTTCAGTTGGATTGCAACTATGTGGGGAGGTTCTATTCGTTTCACAACCCCAATGTTATTTGTTTTAGGATTTATTTTCTTATTTACAATTGGTGGTTTAACCGGAGTATTATTAGCTAACTCAGGATTAAGTGCTGTCATGCATGATACGTATTACGTAGTAGCACATTTTCATTATGTATTATCTATGGGAGCCGTATTTTCAATTTTTGCAGGATGGTATTATTGGATTGGAAAAATTACAGGGTTACAATATCCTGAAGTATTAGGACAAATTCACTTTTGGTTATTTTTCGTTGGTGTTAATTTAACCTTTTTTCCTATGCATTTCTTAGGTCTTGCAGGAATGCCACGTCGAATCCCGGATTATCCCGATGCTTTTATGGGTTGGAACGCAGTAGCCTCTTTTGGTTCATATGTTTCAGCATTTTCGGCTGTATTCTTCTTTTATATCGTTTATGTTACTCTAACGAGTGGAACGCGTGTAAAAAATAAAAATATTTGGTCATAAATTCATGGTTTTGAATTTTTAAAAAATTTAGGTGAAAGAGAGCTTTTATAAAGTGGTCTCATATTATTCAATTATAGCTTATTTTTAGTTTATAAATAATTTGTATAGGTTCGATTCCTATTTTTACCACACTTAAAATAATTGAAAATATGACTTTATTTTATCAAGAATTCAGTAAAATTTTAATTTTACTATGTTTTAGTCTTTTTTTAGCCAGCCTTATTTTATTTTTATCGTATAGATTAAGTGTTTATAATCCTGACGTAGAAAAAGTATCTGCGTATGAGTGTGGATTTGATCCATATGAAGATGCACGTAATGTTTTTGATATTCGTTTTTATTTAGTAGCTATTTTATTTATTATTTTTGATTTAGAAGCAGTATATTTTTTCCCATGGTGTGTTTCATTAAGCTTTCTAAATACAGATGGGTTTTGGGGGATGATTGATTTTATTGTAGAACTAATTGCTGGTTATATTTATGCTTGGGAAGTTGGTGCTTTAGAATGGGAATAAAAAATAATTAAATATGTTATCAGCTAAAATACAAGATTTAAAAATACGTAAAGCGTTTTTAAAGGTTGAAAAAATAAAAAAAATCAAAAAATTTTTATTTGTTAATCTTTTAAACACAAAAACAAATGTGAGTTTAATTCAACGAAATTTCTTATTAATTTCTCTATTAAAACTACACAATAAATATAATTTTAAAACACGTGTTCGAATGACAAATCGCTGTGTTTTAAATAATAGAAATCGAGGTGTGTTTCGCCCTTATGGAATTTCTCGTATATTAATGCGAGATTTAATGCAATTTGGTATTCTTCCTGGTTATGCCAAAGCAGTTTGGTAATTCAAATTTTTATTTTAACATATGATTCAAAATGGTACTTATTTAAATGTAATTGACAATTCAGGTGCAAAAAATGTATGTTGTATAAAAGTTTCGCCTGGTTATCGAAATCGTTACGCTTCGATTGGCGACGTAATTGTAGTTTCAGTGAAAAATTTACGTACTAAACGTCGCGCAACTTCCAAAGTTAAAAAAGGGGAAGTTTTAAAAGCTTTAGTGGTTCGCACTAAATCACCTTCAAAAGAATATTCTAATAAAACTCTAACGTTTTTTGAAAATTCAGTTGTTTTATTAACTCCGAAACATCGTCCTATTGGAACCCGCATTTTTGGTGTTTTACCTAAAAGTTTTCGTTATACAAAACATTTAAAAATCGCATCACTATCTGTAGGTTTAGTTTTTTAATGTTTTTATCTTTAGTAGCTTAGTGGCAGAGCGAATGGCTGTTAACCATTAGGTCGTAGGTTCGAATCCTACCTGAAGAGTTAAAATTTATGTGGTGTTATGACAACCATAAATCAATTATGTAAAAACAATCAAAGACAAAAAAAACTTTTTAAATCAAAAACCCCTGGTTTAGAGAAAAATCCTCAACAAAAAGGAATTTGTATAAAAATTTTCACTAGAACACCAAAAAAACCAAATTCGGCTATACGTAAAGTCGCTCGTTTAAAACTTTCCAACAAACGAAAAGTGGAAGCTTATATACCCGGGGAGGGTCATACGTTACAGCAGTATTCGGTTGCGCTGATGCGTGGGGGTCGGGTACCTGACCTTCCCGGATGTAAATATCATCTTGTTCGTGGAAAATATGACTTTCAAGGTGTACGTTCTCGAAAAACGTCACGTTCTAAATACGGAACAAAAAAATTATAAGAAATTCTTGTTAAAAAAACTTTTTATTCAAAATGTTAAAAAAAAAATCCTCGCTTACAAAAAAAACATTATATAATAAATTAATTGGTTTTATTACAAAAAAAGGAAATAAATTAAGCTCAGTAAAAATTATTAATGATGCTTTTTTTAGAGTTTCAATCAATACAAACCTTTCTATGCAGAAAATTATTCTGCAATTATTTTTAAAATTAAATAGTTTTGTCGAAGTGAAAAAAGTTCGTGTAAAACGAAGTTTTCATTTCGTTCCATTTCAAATAACATTAAAACGGCGTTCATATTTAATTGTAAAATGGTTGATGCAAGCGGTAAAAAGCGATACACGAAATATTTCTATTACTGAAAAGCTAGCTGTTGAAATTGAACAGACATTGAAAACGGATACTTCAAAATCTTTAAAACTACGAAATTTAAATATAACAGCGGCGTTAGCCAATCGTTCAAATCTTCATTATCGTTGGTAGTTTGACTTATGAGTAAAAAAAATAAAAAAATTATTTTTAAAAAAGAAATTTTAATTAATCAATTCGGACAAATTAAATTAAAAAAACGTTTTATTGCACAAAAAGTGACAAATTATTTTCGTATTATCTTTCAAGGCTCATAACTCAGAGGTTAGAGTGTACGCCTGATAAGCGTAAAGTCAGTAGTTCAAATCTACTTGGGCCTATAAACGTTTTAAAATTATTTATGGCAATGCTTCGTAATAATCAAAGACATGGATTTCATTTAGTAGATCCAAGTCCCTGGCCTTTAGTTGCAGCCTTTTCGGGTTTAATGCTAACTTTCGGAGGTGTTTTATATATGCATGGGTATGCTGATATGTTCTTATGGAGATATGGCATTTGTATGATTTTATTTGTGATGTATGTATGGTGGCGTGACATTATACGTGAAGGGACTATTGAAGGGCAACATACAGGAATTGTTCAAAAAGGATTACGTATGGGAATGTTATTATTTATTGTTTCGGAAATAATGTTTTTTTTTGCTTTTTTTTGGGCATTCTTTCATTCAAGTATTAATCCTAGTGTTGCTTTAGGTGGAGTTTGGCCTCCCGTATTTATGACGATCTTAGATCCTTGGAAAGTTCCTCTTTTAAACACTATTATTTTATTAACTTCGGGTGCAACTGTTACTTGGGCACATCATGCTATTGTTTGGGGTTCAAAAAGTCATGCAATGATTGCTTTAACCTATACTATTGCTTTAGCAGTTGTCTTTACATGTTTACAGGCATTTGAATATATCACGGCTCCTTTTTCACTTTCGGATAGTGTATTTGGTTCAACGTTTTTCCTGGCGACTGGTTTTCATGGTTTTCATGTTTTTGTTGGTACTTGTTGTTTAATTGTTTGTCTATACCGTCTATTTTGTAATCACTTTACTCGTGAACATCACTTTGGATTTGAAGCAGCTGCATGGTATTGGCATTTTGTTGATGTTGTTTGGCTTTTCTTATTTTTAACCATTTATTGGTGGGGTTCATAATTTTTTACTTATTTTTTAAAAATTTCGGTGGAAGAGAACTTTTTTAAAGGGGTCTCACATTATTCGATTCGAGCTTATTGTTTGCTCATAACGAATTTGTATAGGTTCGATTCCTATTTTTACCATATTTAAACTCCTTAACAATATGATTAGCATCCGCCAACTTTCAGCTTAAAAAAAAGCAAGAAACTTTAAAATTTTCGGTAGAAGAGAACTTTTTTAAAGGGGTCTCACATTATTTGATTTGAGCTTATTGTTTGCTCATAACGAATTTGTATAGGTTCGATTCCTATTTTTACCTAACTTGATATTTTTAGTTATATTATGAATCTACAAAAACTTTTATCTCAAAAAAAAGCAATAAAATTTAAAGATTTAACACTATTAGAAATTTTTTATTTTTTCTTCTTTACACTGATATTAGGTGCTGCCGTATATTATTTAACTCCTTTATTTTTTTTTTTCTTGCTTGAAAAAACGGAGTCTTTATTTTTTACACTTTTATTAGCCTTTAGTGCGGTAACCCTACAGGTAATAATATTATCCGCCGAGTATTTATTTGTTTCGATTTATTTTTGGTTTATACATATCTATTTTCTCTATGTCTCAGCTTCTATAGCGGAAGAATTTTCGACGGCAATTGAAAAACCATTAGAATTTACTTATAATTTATTCGGATTGGTAATAAAAAGTCATTATGTCGAGTCGGTGGGTCTTTGGTATTTAATTTTTTTACTGTTTCTGGTGGTGTGTTTGATTAGTTCTATTAATATTCTTACCTCAACGCATAAATATTTCAAAATTATACATGTGTTTTTATTTGTTATTATTATAACAATTCTTGCCTGGACCGCCGAACTGCAACTAATCATAAGTAATGCTTAATTAAGTTTTTTTTTTTATGTTTTATAGTCCACTTGAACAATTTGAAATTTTACCGCTTATTCCTAATGTTTTTGGAGTAACAATAACAAACGAAACTGTAATTTTAATTATAACTTTGTTATTTATTTATATTTTTTTTAAAACTATGTTTAAACAAACTGACTCAACTTTATTTCTTGTTCCTCATCGTTGGCAAGTAATTATTGAAATCGTTTATAAAATGATTTTATCGTTAGTAACTGATAATATTTCAGGAGATAAAGGTCAGTTTTTTTTCCCTTTAGTTTTTACATTATTTTTTTTTATTGTTAGTTTAAATCTGGTAGGACTAGTTCCTTATAGTTTTACATTAACAAGTCATTTAGTTGTTACTTTTGCTTTAAGTATCGCTATTTTTATTGGAATTAATATTATTTGTATTCGCTTACATGGGTTAGAATTTTTTTCATTATTCTTTCCAGCAGGAAGCTCGCTTGCATTAGCATTTTTATTAGTTCCTGTAGAAGTAATGTCTTATGTTTTTAGACCAATTAGTATGGGTATTCGATTATTTGCTAATATGATGGCAGGGCACACTTTATTAAAAGTTTTTGCAGGTTTTGCTTGGACTTTAATGAGTTGCACTGGTATTCTATTTTTTGCTCATTTTATTCCGCTTTTAGTTATTCTACCCCTATTTGGTTTAGAATTAGGAGTGGCTATGATTCAAGCATTTGTATTTAGTTTATTAACTTGTATGTATTTAAATGATGCAATTAATTTACATTAATCTTTAATATTTGTCATCCGCAATCTTTTAAAACGGATGTTTTAATATAATTCACTTACGATAACTTATAATATTTTTCCGGAATGTAGCGTAGCTGGTAGCGTATCTGTTTTGGGAATAGAAGGTCGTGTGTTCAAATCACACCATTCCGAATTAAACATTAGAACAAATTTTATGTTGTATTTACAATTTCATTTTATTTTTTTATTATTATTAAGCAGTGTTTGTGTGCTGTTTGTTAAAAATCCTGTACATTCTGTACTGTTTTTAATTTTAGCCTTCTGTAATGCCGCAGGGCTATTATTTATTTTTAAAGCCGAATTTTTAGGCTTAATTTTTATAATTATTTATGTTGGAGCTATTGCTATTTTATTTTTATTCGTTGTAATGATGTTAAATGTAAAAGTGTATTCTTCATATAATATATTTTTTTATTTACCATTTTTATTTTTAGCGTGTTGTCTTTTATTATTTCAAGTTTTTATGATTTTTGATACCATGATTGCACATTCTGATTATAGAATGATTACTTTACCTTATGAATTTACCGATAGTTGGGATGATTTATATAGTATTGATATGCTAGGACAAAGTTTATATAATTACTATTTGAGTTGTTTTTTACTAGCAGGATTAATTCTTTTAATTGCTATGATCGGCGCAATTGTTTTAACATTAAATTTTTATAGTCACCGTAAAAATGAATTAGCTTCACGCCAATTATCGCGTACTAACGATTTCTTATCATTCTTTAAATAAAACTTCGTAAAAACTTTTCTAGGTTGAATCCTTTAATCTACCTTTGTTTTTTAAGAACAAAGTTTTTTCTCTAGAAGAAGAAATACTAAATATGTTAAAACCGTATTTAAATTATGTTGAGATATTTTTTATTAGTTGTTGGGTTTGTTATTTTAGTTGGAATTATCATTATTTTTTTAGTGATCCTATTTTTTGGTACCGTTGTAAATTAACGCTTGGTTCATTATTAAGTATTGTTATTGTACGGTATGATGAACGCATTGAACAACTGGAATTAAAACTTATGAGTGAAACTGAATCCAATTTATTTTATAAAATGATTACGGTCTCTGATTTAGTCTGGATCATCAGTTTATGGTTTTTACGTTTTTCGTTACCCGTTGATTTTATCGCTCAAGTTTATAATTATATTCTTGTTTTATGCAAATAAGTTCAACTTATTAAATACTTCTGAAATATGTTTGGAACCATAAGATTATAAATCAAATGCACTAAATGGCTGCCTTGGTATTAAAAAATATTTTAGTTGTGTATTGCAATAAGTAGATTTGAAAACTTTGTTGAAATCTAATTACTATAGAAAAAATTCATTTTTTAGAAATACTAAATTAGGTGAAGTAAAACATTCCAGTAACCTAAAAAAAAATCAAACGAGATGTTGTTAGTAGTGGCGAGCGAATGCGATTTTAGACATAAAAAAATTAAATTAATTTGAATCAGCCAAAGAAGGTAAAAGTCCTGTAGAATAAATTAAATTTTTTTTATTAACAATGGATTATGATAAATTTGTTGAAAAACGGGGATCTACCCTCGAGTCTAATAATTTTTAATAACCGATAGTGAACAAGTACCGTGAGGGAAAGGTGAAACAGAACTTTTTTAGAGTGAAAAGAACCTAAAATTTAGTGCAAACAATCTGTTGGAGCTTTTTAAAAGTGACAGCGTACCTTTTGCATAATGGGCCAGTAAGTTTATATTTAGGGCAAGTTTAAATTCATTGTAGACGTAGATAATTCAAGTTTTAAAAAGCTAAAAAAAAGTCCTAAATATAAGACCCGAAGCTGAGTGATCTAACCATGAGCAGGTTGAAAATTTAGTAGAAATACGAATTGAAGGACCGAACCCGTTTCTGTTGAAAAAGATTGGGATGACTTGTGGTTAGGAGTGAAAGGCTAATCAAACTCAGGTATAGCCGGTTTTCTGCGAAATATATTTTAGTATAGCCTACAAACAAGTTAAAATAGGGTAGAGCTCTTTTAGAATGCGGGGGGTTTTTAAACTTTACTAAATTTTGAAAAACTTCGAATATGTTTTAATATTTTGTGGAGTCAGACTATAGGCGCTAAGGTCTATAGTCAAGAGGGAAACAGCCCAGATTATTTGATAAGGACTTTAATTATTATTTAAGTGATAAGAGTGTTAAAAAATAAAGACAATCATAAAGTAGGCTTGGAAGCAGCCATCTTTTTAAGAAAGCGTAACAGCTCATTGATCGAGTTTTTTTGCCTCGAAAATGTATAGAGACTAAAAATAATATCCGAATCACTAAATAACTTGGTAGCAGAACGTTCTGTAGGTTTAAGAAGATTAGTTGTAAAATTAATTGGAGATATCAGAAGTGAGCATACTGGCATGAGTAGCTAAAAGAATGTTTAATCATTGTCGCCGTAAATCTAAGGTTTCCGATTCAACACTGAATGAAATCGGATTATTTAACGTTGATTTTATAATTCATCCTCAATGCGTTGAGATATTTTATACTCGATTTTAAAATATGTAAAACGGTCCTTTAGGCAAATTACAACTGTATAAGCTGATAGGAAATTAATATGTGACAAAATATAGAATGATATTATTAACTAAAAGACTTGTTAAAGTATTTTAATATTTTCTGGAAATAACATTTAAGCTAAAACCGTACCCTAAACCGACACAGGTAGATAGGTAGAATATACTAAGGCGTTCAAGATAACTACGCTGAAGGAACTCGGCAAATTAGCTCTGTAACTTCGGAATAAAGAGTGACAGTAATAGGGAAACCTAGTACTGTTGACACTAAAGAGGGAGAAGCGACTGTTTATTAAAAACACAAGTCTCTGCTAATTCGAAAGAAGATGTATAGGGACTGACACCTGCCCGGTGCTGTAAGGTAACATGGATATGCTGTGGCATTGAAATTAAGCCCCAGTAAACGGCGGCTGTAACTCTGACGGTCCAAAGGTAGCGAAATTCCTTGTCGGGTAAGTTCCGACCTGCATGAATGGTGTAACGACTTCTCCACTGTCTCCAGCGTAGGCTTGGTGAAATTGAAATGCCCGTGAAGATGCGGGCTATTTGTAGTTAGACGGAAAGACCCCGTGCACCTTTACTATGATTTTAGGTTGTAAAATTAAATTATTTGTGTAGGATAGGTGGTAGCGAAAGCATCCTTGAAATACCACCCTAATTTTTTGATTTTACTAATTTTTTTAAGACATCCTATGAGAGATAGTTTGACTGGGGCGGTCACCTCCTAAAGAGTAACGGAGGTGTGCAAAGGCAAACTCAAATAAGATTTTATTGTAGAGCGTAATGGTATATGTTTGCTTGACTGTAAGATAAACGTATCAAACAGGGATTAAACGTCGGCCATAGTGATCCGGTGATTCTGTGTGGAAAGATCATCGCTCAACGGATAAAAGGTACGCCGGGGATAACAGGCTGATGGTTTCTGAGAGTCCTTATCGACGAGACCGTTTGGCACCTCGATGTCGGCTCATCACATCCTGGAGCTGAAGCAGGTTCCAAGGGTTCGGCTGTTC
>Ga0209491_10001825_pt1 | contig 39990 bp, 34 predicted proteins | sample BON02_FD_187213 | JGI IMG/M metagenome (GOLD analysis project Ga0209491, IMG submission 187213) | Freshwater microbial communities from Lake Bonney liftoff mats and glacier meltwater in Antarctica - BON-02 (SPAdes) (version 2) | ecosystem: Environmental > Aquatic > Freshwater > Ice > Glacier... | reverse complement strand
AAGTTTTAATGGAATTCCTGTTCTTCTTTTCAATTCGCCTGATGTACATGTGGGCAATGTACGTAAACCGGAAATAAAATACAAATCTATGGGTCACAACTTATTGAATTTCGGCGCTTTGACACCCCCTCAATTGCTCTAAACGCCCTTTGGTCCCGAAAAATAAATTGAAATAATCGATTTTACCTGATTTATGGGGACAGAATTTTCAAGTTGGGTTAAAAGTCAACTTGGATAATCTTGACATGAAGGAACTGCAAGAAATTGAGATTTCACATCGATTTGTGGATGGAGTCTTCTTCACTGGTGCCAATAGTCCATACAACCTATCTGACCTTTGGGACATGTAATTGGAAATGGCTGTTGAAAGATCAACAGCCATTTTTTTTCCAGCCAATCATAAAGTTAGGCTAGTTTCTAGCGGCTAAGCGTACGAATTTTCCGTACGAAAGACGCAATTTAAATCATGAGGAAATTTTGGTTTTACGCTTACTAAGGTCAAGTAATTTTAGACTTGGAACTTTCTCTTATCTGATTACACAAGGGACGATATTAAAACGAGCAACAAAGTGAATACTCCTATTTAATTATTCCTGCTACTCTGGATTTGGACTTACTGATCATTTTGAGGAGCATTAAGTGAGTGGTACTTTTTTAATCTTCGACTTCAAGTGCCTCCAAGATATCTGCCAGCTCATTGAAATCCATTAAGCCCGGTTTGATTTCATCGCCACCTGTCATGGAAATCCCAAAGAGTTTCAGATCTTTTATGAGTTGTTCTACATTTGACACATTAAGGCCTGTTCCAAGAATGATTTTTTGCTGAATTCCAAGTTTTTTGATCCTGTGCTCATCCTCTTTAGATAAGGACGATTTAAGATCGGATACGTGAATAATTACCTCTGAATTTGCAAGTTCATTGAGTAGTTTTTGGCCTAAATCAGCAAGTTCTTCTAAGGAACATTTATAGATCAGATTCAACCCTTTTTCCTGAAATGCTAGTAGGGTCTCTATTCTTTTATGCTCTAGCCACTTGATTTCACTGCAGATTGCCAAGTTGTTCTGGACCTCTTCTGAGCTCGCCCATTCAAATTCCGCCACAAAATCTACACCTGACACCCAACCTGAAATTTCCTTAAAAGTAGTGGTACTTACAAAGCGATCTGATCCGACTTCAAAAGTGAATCCTAGCAAGTTCACATACATTCCTGAGCAATAACGTGCGTCAGTAAGGTTGGTGATTCCGTTAATTTTTACAAATGTTTCTAAGGCCATAATCTAAATTTTCGATTGCGAAGGTAAGTAAGATGCGGGAATGCCAAAAAGAAAAGCGCTTCTACTATTTGTGTGAATTATAATAAATTTGATAAAAACCACTAATATTAAAAATAATTTAGAGCTATGAGATTCATTTTAGGCTGTTTTTCTCTTCTGATTTTTATGTTGTTTACCAGTTGCGATCGTCAGGTAGAAGAGTCAGTTTCTGATTTTGAGTTTGACTTTCAGCCAATGGGGAAAGGTCTATTTTGGATTTATTCCGTCGAGGAGACGATCCATTTTGGTGAGAATGATTCTGAGAATGCTACTTTCTTTTATCGGGATTTGATTCGTGATTTCTATATTGATGCTTCCAATGAACAAGTTTTTATTGTAACTAGATCCAAATCCTCAGATCAAAAATCATGGACTACGATGAAGGAATATACATTGGTCAGAAGAGGTTCCACACTTGTTAAAACTTTAGATAATCAACCTTTAGTAGCACTTGTTTTTCCTCCTAAACTGGGAAAATCTTGGAATGGAAATAGCTACCGGGATGAGCGAGCTGATGAGTTCCAGATTGATGATAAATATGAAAATAGTTTTCTGGAAGCATTAGAAAGCAATGTGATTAGAGTCTTACAGGAACAAAGTGATGATCTGATTACTTTCAGGGATAACAGGTACGAAGTCTACGGAAAAGGGATAGGCTTAACTGAGAAATATGATGAGGTTTTGACATATTGCTCTCGTGATGAATGTCTGGGAAATCTGTTCATCAATTCAGGGTTTAAAAGTAAAATGGAATTGATCGACTATGGGAAAAAATAAACTACTAGTTACTTTGGTCTTGTTTTTTGGACTCGCAGGTAGTTCTTTCGCTCAAGATCGTTATGCTGTTTTCTATAAATATAAACCTCAAATCGAGCTTTCGTTAAATGAGCCAACGGCTTTTTTAACTTCAAAAGCATTAGCTAGAAGAGCGCGAGAAAATGTGAAAGCAGATAGTTTGGATCTGCCAGTATCAAAAATATATATAGATCAGATTCTTACTCTTTCCAATTATGTGCTCTATTCTAGCAAATGGTTGAATGCAACGATTACCATAACCGATGCTACAAGAGCTTCTGAGATCGCCAAGTTGCCTTTTGTTTCTAATATTGAGCTGGTGGGAAGAGGTTTTCTCCCAAATCAGAATACTGGTATTGATGCTAAACTTTCTGCTGCTGCTACGCAAAAGCTTCGCATTCCAAGTAGCGAAAATGAACGAATTCTAGCCTCCCAGGCAAATACTTATGACTTTCAGAATGAGCTAATCGGAATCACGCAAATGCTGGCTGAGGGATATTCGGGCAAAGGAATCACGATAGCGGTTTTTGATGCGGGATTTCCTGGAGCAAATACTTCTGCTGCGCTCAAACAGTTAGAGACGAATAAGCAACTAATTGCTACAAAGGACTTTGTCCGGCCTTGGAATTCCAATGTTTTTCAGGATAATCAGCATGGTATGAATGTGCTTTCCTTGATTGCTTCCAAAGATCCTGCTATTCTGATCGCCGGTGCTCCAGATGCCAACTACATTCTGGCGATGACCGAAGAAATAGCTACCGAATACCGAGTTGAAGAATATAATTGGGTCAGAGCGGCGGAGTTTTCGGATAGTTTAGGGGTTGATATCATTGCCAGTTCTGTTGGTTATTGGGATTTTGACGATCTCGCTATGAATTATACAGTGGCTGATTTGGATGGAAAGACTACAACTATTACGAAAGGTGCAACGATTGCGGCTGGCAAAGGAATTCTGGTGGTAAATAGCGCCGGGAATTATGGGTCAAGTGCTTCAACTCTAGTGGCACCTGCAGATGCAGAAGGCATTCTTGCCATTGGGTCTGTTAACAAAGATTTTACTGTTTCAAGCTTCAGCTCCAGAGGTCCGACAGGAGATGGGAGAATCAAACCTGATTTGGTCACTTTCGGAAATGGTGTATTCGTAATCCGATCAAATGGAGTTGTGGGAACCGTAAATGGGACTTCTTTTTCAGCTCCACAGGTCACCGCCTTAGCCGCTGGAATCTGGCAGGCCAGACCTGAGTGGACTAAAGATAAATTAATTGAGATGCTTTTGGCAAGTGGCACCAATGCAGAAAAACCAGATAATCAAATCGGTCATGGTATTCCAAGATTCCGTGAGGCATTATACGGAGAAATACTCTCAGCAGAAGAAAGTCTTGAGATCGTTCAGTGGAAAATATTCCCAAATCCTTTGGATGGTGATGAATTGACAATTTATTTTGGAACTGATATCGCCAGTGAATTTACGCTGTTGGATATGAATGGCCGCGTACTTGATAGGAAGAACTTAAGCAGATCAAGCACTCGAGTCCCATATCAAGTGAGTGTAGTAGGCCTCAAACCAGGACTCTACCTCATCCAACTCCAAGACGGACAATTGATCAAGCGGTCAAAGCTTATGAAGCAATAAGTAATTTTCATCCTTTATACCTACCCATGTTCCCTTTAATTGCCCCTTCTATTCTTGCCGCAGATTTTGCCAATCTCCAAAAAGAGGTAGAAATGCTCAACCAATCTGAAGCAGATTTTATCCATATAGATATTATGGATGGAGTTTTTGTGCCAAATATTTCGTTTGGAATTCCTGTAACAGCTGCAATTGCCAAGCACGCCAAGAAACCGCTGGATGTGCATCTAATGATCGTAAATCCGGATAAGTATCTGGAAGATTTCCGAGCTGCCGGAGCAGAAGTGATTACCGTGCATTATGAAGTTTGTCTACACCTTCACAGAACTATTCAAGCTATCAAAGCGACTGGGTCAAAAGCAGGTGTAGCAATCAATCCCCATACTCCAGTCGAGTTACTTTCAGAATTAATTCAAGATATTGATCTGGTCTGTGTCATGTCGGTGAATCCCGGCTTTGGCGGCCAAAAATTTATTGAAAATACGTACGATAAGGTTTCTCGGCTTAAAGAATTGATTTTAATAAAAAATGCTGCCACTCAAATAGAAATTGATGGAGGAGTGACTGCTGCCAACGCAGGAAAGCTCATTCTTGCCGGTGCAGATATCTTGGTAGCAGGAAGTTTTGTGTTTAATTCCCCCGATCCTATTGCGACGATCAGTAAGCTTAAGACTTAGGGTGATTTTCGGAAAGTGTGCCATCTATCATTTGAATCCAAGTTTAATAAGGCTAAAATCTTATATTATCCTTGATATTTTGGGTTTTGAGGGTTAAATTGCAACTTAACATTAAAGTATTAGACCATGACGATGAAAAAAATTATGCTTTTTGGAATCTTTTTTTCTTTCCTAGGACTAGCCGGACATGCGCAAGACGCCGATGCAGTAACAGATGAGGAGCTGGCGAAGTATGCAAAAATGGAAGTTGAATTTAGCAATTTCCTAAATTCAAGAACTGAAAAAATGAAATCCATGATCGTGGAAAATGAGATTTTTCAGGGAGGTGCTCGATATAATGAAATAAAAGCTGCTTGGGGAGACGAGGCTAAAATGACAGAATCTAAAGTTACTGAGGAAGAAAAAGCTGCATATACAGTGGTACAGGATTTTCAAGATTCTCAGCAAGAAGTTTTAAAAGAATTTAAAACCGATCTAATCATGGATGAAGAAGTGTTGGGCGCGGGTACTTATAATAAAGTATTGGCAGCTACCAAGGAAGATCCTGCTTTGAAGGCAAAGCTTGATGGAATGATAGATGAAATGAAATCAAAGCAAGCGGCAGAAAAAGTACAAGTAAAAGACGGGATTTAAGTTTCGTTTGAATATTTATCGCAAGCCTCCTAATCGGGAGGCTTTTTTTATATTTGCACACCAAAACAATTTAGCTATTCGTTAGAAAATCATGTTTGTAAAAAAAATCTCCGCGACTCTTCTTTTTTTCTGTTGTTTTTCTGCCTTTGCACAGGAAGAAGACATCTTCGGCATCTCAAACAAAGCCAAAAACCCCAAAAGTGAATCCGGTATTGGTAATGTCACTAGAAATGTGCTGGAAATGTTTGCAGTGGAGATTTCTACAGGCGCTGGTTATCATCAGTTTGGGACAAGCTTTTACACTGATTTTCCTGATAATTATCCGGTTACTCAGTTTCAAAATTTCGATATACCATTGGATATTTCTGAAGAAAATCCGCTGAAGATGAAAGGGAGTGATTGGACTTTACCGGTTTTCAATGCAGGTCTACGGATCAATCTTTTCAATTTGCTTACCATCGGTGGGGGATATAGTCAGGAATGGGGGAATTATAAAAATATGACTGGAGGTGACTTTGAATTTCCTTTTGAAGGGGCCTCTTATCAAATCAGCAAATTTTACGGCACTGTTGGTTTAATTCTCTTTGATGCCCAGAAAAGAATTTCCTTTTTGAAATGGAAATATCGAAGATATGCCTCTGGGAACCTTTATATGCAATCTGAATTTAAGCAGCGCGCGCGACAAATCTACCCTTGGAGATTTATCTTAGAAGGAGAGTATGGGCAATTGAACTTAAAAAATCAGTATGATCCAGCATTGGATCTTCCAAATCAACCAGCTTATCAGCCCAAATTATTGGTCGCAAATGAGCCTTATTATGGGCTTGGATTTCGGGTCGAGCGAGACTTTTCAGAATACACCAAGATGTTTATTAAAGGAGGAGCGGAGTTTAGGAAATTTACCTACGCGGATGATGACTTCTCTGAATTTCAAAACATTGACCAGACGCTATATGCATTACAGGTAGGTTTTTCTGTGAGGATTCCGGGTACCAAGCGTTGTAAAATCGCTGGATGTGGAGTAGTGATGAAGCATTCTCACAGTGGAATCGAATACCGTGGCAGTTCGATTTTCCAACTTCAAAATCGAAAAATTGGACAATGGTATTAACTCAGTTTATCTGATTTGGTCTTTTATTCTCTTTTCAAAACCAGTCTGTTTTTACTATCTTGCAGCATTAATTATTCCCGTGAATAGCATTATATGGCTCAAGGAGAAAACGAAAACATTATCCCTATTAACATTGAAGACGAAATGCGTGGAGCTTACATCGATTATTCGATGTCAGTTATTGTTTCCAGAGCACTTCCAGATGTCCGTGATGGACTAAAACCAGTTCACCGCAGAATCCTTTTTGGTATGCAGGAACTGGGTGTACTACACAATAGATCCCACAAGAAATCAGCGAGAATCGTTGGTGAAGTACTTGGTAAGTATCACCCACATGGTGACTCTGCAGTATATGACACAATGGTCAGAATGGCTCAGTCTTGGTCGCTGCGCTATCCCTTAGTTGATGGCCAGGGAAACTTTGGATCGGTCGATGGAGACAATCCCGCGGCGATGCGATACACAGAAGCTAGACTAAAGCGAATCGCAGAAGAGCTCCTGATTGATATCAATAAAGAAACTGTTGACTTTCAGTTTAACTTTGATGATTCCTTGAAAGAACCAATTGTGCTACCTGCAAAAGTGCCTGCACTGCTGCTAAATGGTGCTTCGGGTATTGCTGTAGGTATGGCTACCAATATGGCTCCCCACAACTTGGGTGAAGTCATCGACGGAATCATAGCTTATATTGGCAACAATGATATCACGATTCCTGAATTGATGGAACACATAATTGCTCCAGATTTTCCTACCGGGGGAATTATATATGGTTACAATGGAGTCAAAGCAGCTTTTGAAACAGGAAAAGGTCGAGTAGTCGTTCGAGGAAAAGCGAATGTCGAAATCAAGGCAGGTGGAAGTAAAGAGATGATTGTCATCACAGAGATCCCCTATATGGTGAATAAGGCCAATATGGTCGAGAAAACTGCCCAGTTGATAAATGAAAAAAAAATTGAGGGTATTTCTGCAATCCGTGACGAGTCTGATCGATCTGGGATGCGTGTGGTGTATGAGCTAAAGCGTGATGCCATATCTAGTGTAGTCCTTAACAACCTATACAAGCATACAGCTCTGCAAACTTCTTTCTCCGTCAATAATGTAGCACTCGTCAAAGGTCGTCCATATACGCTAAACCTAAAGGATCTCATCGTTCATTACGTGAGTCACCGACACGAAGTGGTGATCAGAAGAACTGAGTATGAGCTAAGAGAAGCCGAGAAAAGAGCTCATATCCTTCAGGGATATTTGATAGCTCTAGACCATTTGGATGAAGTAATTTCCTTAATCAGAGGTTCAGCAGATCCTGAGACGGCTAGAAATGGCTTGATTGATCGATTTGAACTAAGCGAAATTCAGGCTAGAGCAACTCTCGACTTAAGATTACAGCGATTGACTGGAATGGAGCGAGAGAAGATCATTCAGGAATTTAAAGAAATAATGGCTTTCATAGATGAGCTAAATAAAATCCTTGGAAGTGAAGAGAAAAGAATGGAGATCATCGTAACTGAACTTACCGAGATGAAAGTCAGATATGCAGATGATCGAAGAACTGAAATCGAGCATAATGCAGAAGACTTCAGTTATGAGGATATGATTCCAAATGAGGAAGTTATTATAACTGTATCGAATGAAGGTTACGTCAAGCGTACTGCTTTATCAGAATACCGTACCCAAGGTAGAGGAGGAGTAGGATCCAGGGGAGTAAGTACTAAACAGGATGACTTTACGGAGTATTTATTCACAGCATCGACGCACAATTACTTGCTGATTTTTACGGATAAAGGAAAATTATTTTGGCTTAAAACCTACGCAATTCCAGAAGGAGGCAAAACTTCAAAAGGAAGACCAATCCAGAACCTTATAAGCATAGCACAGGAAGATCGAATCCGGGCAATCATTCAAGTAGGAGACTTGAATGATCCTGATTATATCAATAATCATTTCTTGGTCATGGTGACCAAGAAGGGAGTAATCAAGAAAACAACACTTGAGCAATACAGTCGTCCAAGATCGAATGGAATTATAGCCCTAAATATTCGGGAAGATGATCAATTAGTCAATGTTGATATGACCAATGGTGATCAACACATTGTCATTGCAGCCAAGTCTGGTAGAGCTATCCACTTCCATGAGTCAGTGGTAAGAGCAATGGGTAGGACTGCCACTGGGGTAAGGGCAATGAGACTAAATGATGATAATGATTACGTGATTGGCATGGTATGTGCATCCGAAGAAAATGCCACCCTGCTAGTAGTATCTGAAAAAGGATACGGAAAGCGATCAAATCTAGATCAATATCGGATCACCAACAGAGGTGGTAAAGGTGTGAAAGCGATGAACGTAACCGAGAAGACCGGTCACCTTGTAGCAATCAAAGAAGTGATAGATTCGGATGATTTGATGATCATCAATAAGTCAGGAATTACCATTCGGATGGCAGTCGATACGCTTCGTGTGATGGGTAGAGCTACTCAGGGTGTGCGATTAATAAAAATAGGCGTCAATGATGAAATTTCATCCGTAGCCAAAATATCTAAAGAAGAAGAGGTCGAAGAAGTAATCGATGCGGAGATTACTCCTGAATCTTCTGAAGATACACCAGAGTCTTCCGATGACCAACCATCAGAAATAAAAGAATAACCAAAAAAAGAAAAACTTAACATGAAGAAGCTAATTCTATCAATGGCCTTGATCGGTGCAACGACTCTGGCTTTTGGGCAAAAAAAAGTAATGCGTTCAGCGGAAAAAAACTTTAAATCCGGTGATTTAACTGCTGCTATGGCTGATATAACCGCCGCATCTGCTGATGCTGAAACCGGCGTTGATCCCTCTACCTACTTGCTCAAGGCAAAAATCCAGTCTAAGATGTTCGGTACTGATTCGACCAATAATGAGTCCAATCTTGAAGTTGGAAAAGAAGCTCTAAGTACTTATATGAAGGCATTTGAAATGGCTGGATCTAATAAGGATGATGGAGTAGGTGAGGAAGTTTTCGCTGAAGATATTTCGGGTGTCCCAGATAACTTGAGACCTTATTCTGTAATAACCTTGAAAAATATTTCATTTGACAAGGCAATTGATCGATATACTGAAAATGATCTTGAGATGGCCTATGGTTTCTTCGATCTTGCTGGCGAAATTGACTTGACTGATACCACAATTCATTATAATTCAGCTTATCTAGCCAATGAATTAGAAATGTATGAAGAAGCTAAGCGACATTACAGGTATCTGTTAGACATTGACGGATATAACAAGCTCAACTCTTATTATTCGATGGTACAAATCGAAAGTGGACAGGATAAAGATCCAGATGCAGCCTATGCAACTGTGATGGCTGGCCGGGAAGAATATCCGGAAGATAAAATTCTTGCTGAATATGAAATCCAATTGCTGCTTCAATTAAACAAAATGGATGAGGCAATGGCTCAAATCCAATTAGCGCTGAAAAATGATCCGGACAATGCTTCTATTTTGTTAAGATCAGGTTATTTGAAGGAGCAGTCCGGAGATATTGAAGGAGGTCTGGCAGATTACAAAAAATCAGTTCAAATTGACCCGACTTACTTTCAGGGTAATTATTACACTGGAGCCTTACTGCTTGAGCAGTCTGTGAAATTATTGAATACCTTAAATGATCTGTCTGATTCAGACTGGGAAATTCAGTCTCCAATCGTAGGTAAGAAAGCAGATGAAAACTATAAAGAAGCAGCGAAATATTTCGAGAGTGCCTTGGATATTCAACCTGATAATACAGAAATCATGGCGATCCTTTTCCAGATTAATACGCGTCTGAAGAATGAAACTGAAGCTGAGAAATACAACAACAAGCTGATTGAACTGAAAGGTCCAAACTGGATGGAAGACGGAGAATAGTATCTCTGAAGCTATTTGAACGAGAGTCGAGTTATCGACTCTCTTTTTTTATGATTTAATATGATTGTTTACTTTTACTTGTGATCAATGTTTTTGAAAGAAATCATATCTTACCCATTGAGAGAACCTACATTTTAGAGCCTAGTAAATCCACCCAATGAATGTTGATCGAATTTTACTTCTGAGTTTAATTTTCATCAGTTCATTAGTATCAGTCGCTCTGGCGCAAGATAAATTCCAGAAATCTGTTAGCCTTTCCTTCGAATCGGGACCATTAATAAGTAATGGTAAGCCCTGGGCTAATGAAGTCGAGAATAGTGTCGAATATCGTGGAATCGATGCCAAGTTCAGTTGGAGAAAAATCTCCAATACTCATATGAACCACCTCTATCGCTATCCTACATTTGGAGTTGGATTTACCTCTTTGCTCGGTGATTTTCCAGAAATTGGACGACCTCAGGCTTTTTATGGATTTTTTGAAATACCTTTTTTATACCGAAATAAAAGTCAAAAGTATTCCTTTGGTTATTTCTCGCAGATAGGGCTGGGGTTTAACCTGACACCATATGATTCCATTAAAAATCCAATGAATCAATACATCGGTTCAAGCTTGAATGCCTACATTCATTTTGGATTCAGAGGCGAATATGAGCTTTCTGATCGAGTGTTAATTATTTCTGATATCGGAATGAAACACTATTCCAATGGTGCGATCAAAAAACCAAATGCGGGAATTAATCTAGTCCCATTCTCGCTGGGAGTAAAAAGTTATTTAGGGAAAGTCAATCCGACTCCTACTACACGGCCAGTCTATCCAGCTCTCGACAAACGGTGGTTTCTAAATGTTGCGCTTTATACGGGCTTCAAAAATTATGAAATTGGAGATCGTAATTATTTTAGGGGAGGACTTGGAGTAAATTACCTTTGGGAGGCTAATTATAAATTTAGATTGGGTATGGGACTTGACCTTTTCTATGCCCCAGGGATGAGCGAAAGAAATAACGGGCAACAGTTTTCTTTTCGTGATCAGACCTCCCTTGCGGTCGTAGCTTCGTGGGAATGGAAATTAACGGAAAAGTTATTTATGCCAGTAGGTTTTGGAGTATACATTTACCGAAATGAGCTCAATCAAGAGGTAAGCGGGTTCTATGAGCGAATTGGTTTTCGCTATAGAATGATGGAGGCACTTTCAGTAGGATTGCAAATCAAAGCGCACAAAGCCAAAGCGGACTTCTTTGAATTTACCCTCGGTTATACAATCCCTGGAAAGATAAGATATCAAACCAGTAACTAGAGTGGATGATCCCACTGATCAAAGTTTATTTTCTTTTAACTCACGCTTATTCTAGCTTGCTTCAAATCTTTAACCTTTTTATGATAAAAATTTTTAGTGCAAGTTGGTTGATAAGTCTGAGTTTGGCTTTGATCAGTTTCAGTGGCTTTGGCCAGTCAAAGAACTCAGCTGAGATTTACCATGAACTCCTGCAGCTCAAAGAGACTAGACGAATCTTATATGTGGCAGCACATCCTGATGATGAAAACACTCGCTTGATCGCCTATATGGTCAATGGCTTACATAGTGAAGTGGCTTACCTCAGCCTTACCAGAGGAGATGGTGGCCAGAACTTATTAGGAAAAGAACTAGGTATCGGGCTTGGACAAATTCGCACGCAAGAACTTATAAAAGCTAGAGAAACGGATGGAGGAAGACAGTTTTTTACCCGTGCCATGGACTTTGGATATTCCAAAGACCCCACAGAAACGCTACAAAATTGGGATAAAGAAAAAGTATTGAGTGACGTAGTCTGGGTAATCCGAAAATTCCAACCCGATATCATCATTACCCGATTCAACACCATTCCGGGAGTTACTCATGGTCATCATACCACTTCAGCAATATTGGCCGGGGAGGCATTTGATCTGGCGGGTGATCCGAAAGCTTTTCCAGAGCAACTTGACCAAGTAGCCACTTGGCAGGCGAAACGAATTTTCTGGAATGCCTATAATTTTGGAGGAGAATTCAGGGAAGATTCAACAAAAACCTATGATGTATTTCCAACAGGTGATTTTAATTCGCTGTTGGGAGAATCGTATAGCCAAATAGCAGCAGATAGCCGAACCATGCATAAATCTCAGGGCTTTGGCGCTACCGCAGGCATAGGAGAAGCAGTGGACCATATTCAATTTTTGAAAGGCGAGCCTTTTACCAATTCTGCCTTCGATGGAGTTGAAGACCGATGGGTAACTGTTACAAATGGAAAAGTAATTTTAGCCGCAATAGATAAGCTGATTGGTAGCTATAATTTTAAAGATCCAAGTCAAAATGTAACGGCTTTACTCGCTATTCGAAAAAATCTAAAAGCAATACCTAAGCCTCCAATTTGGGTCGTCGAGAAACTGGTAAAACTTGATCAACTCATTATTTCAGCAATAGGACTTGATTTTGAATTTGTCAGTAGGCTGGAGTTAGGCTATGCCGGACAGCAAGTTTCGGCACAATTGGTGTTCAATAATCCCACTCTAATTTCAGTCACTGGCGTTTCTTTGAAAGTGGATATAAAGGAATTCGAAAAACCGAATGAGTCTGTTAAAAGCAATGAGCCTTTGATCTTATCAGTGAATTTCACAATTCCTGAAGATGCCAAGCCTTCTCAGCCGTATTGGTTGGAGAAACCAATTGATGGAGCCTTGTACAATGTTTCCAATCAAGATGCTATTGGCAAACCATTTAATGAGGTGAAGCTCGGAGGGATATTAGCTTTTACAATCAATGATCAGAATTTTAGTCTTGAGATTCCTTTGATGTACAAATTCAATGATCAAGTTGATGGGGAAGTAAAGCAGCCGTTTACAATTGTTCCCGAGATTGATCTGAGTATTTCCGATGACGTAGTATTCTTGATCCCAGAAGTAAGTGGTAAAATAAAAGTGGTCGTTCGGTTCAGTGGTCAAATGCTTGATGGTAGCTTGGATTTCAAGGGACTTCCAGCCGATCAGTATCGAATTCTAGAAGTAACTGACAATACCTTTTTGAAAGAGCGGATGTATGAGGTCGAGTTTTTGAAGAAAGGTCAGGGTATATCAGATGTGACAGCCCGATATACTACGAGTCAGGGAAAAGTTTTTGACTTGATGACTTATCGTATTTTGTATAAGCATATTCCAAATCTGACTTATTTCCAACCTGCATCGATTCGATTGATTCAGGAAGACTGGAAAGTTTCAAAAGCTAAATTGGGTTATATCGCAGGAGCCGGGGATGATATTCCGGACGTGTTGACTTCACTGGGCTACCAAGTTGAATTCATCGGTCCAAATGACTACTCTGTGGAGAAGCTGAGTCGGTACAAAGCAGTGATTGTAGGAATCAGAGCATACAATACCAATGAAAATCTAGCATCTAATCAGCAGATCTTGATGGGCTATGTCAAATCTGGAGGTAAAGTGATTGTACAATACAATACGAGTTCCCCACTGTTGACCAATCAATTGGGCCCTTATCCTTTTACCTTAAGCAGAAATCGCGTTGCTGTTCAAAACTCACCAGTTCAAATAGAACGGAAACACCCTCTTGTCAGTGGACCTAATCCACTCACTGAGGCTGATTTTGATAATTGGGTCCAAGAGCGAGGCTTGTATTTTGTAGGTCAGATGGATGAGCGGTATGAGACCCCATTCCAAATGAATGATCCAGGGGAAGATCCTAGCGATGGGGCATTGATTTATACGAATTTTGGAGAAGGAAAATACATCTATACCGGAATTTCATTTTTCAGACAGCTTCCTGCCGGCGTGGTTGGAGCTACTAAATTATTTATCAATCTTATCGAAGAATAAGAATGAAGGATAAAGAGATACGCTGGAGTTATTTATACGCTGGACTCATGATCGTGTTGGTGGTGCTGATTGGACTATTTTCACTGATTAAGTATCTTTACGCATGAGTAATCTGGATTGGACTGTACTCTTTGGTACGCTTATCACGATTGCGGCTTATGGTATCTACAAAACCTACGGACCAAAAGATTTAGACTCGTATCTCCGAGGTAAAAATGCCATGAATTGGTGGACGATTGGACTATCTATCATGGCTACACAAGCCTCTGCGATCACTTTTCTGAGTACACCTGGACAGGCCTACGAAGATGGTATGGGCTTTATCCAGTTTTATTTTGGCTTACCTCTGGCGATGATTGTTATTTCAGTGGCTTTCATTCCTATTTATTACAAGCTGAAAGTCTATACCGCTTATGAGTATTTGGAAGGTCGATTTGATTTAAAGACCAGAACTTTAGCTGCTTTATTGTTTATCATCCAGCGTGGCTTGGCTGCCGGAATCACGATCTATGCACCGGCGATTATTCTTTCCACTTTATTGGGCTGGAATCTAACCTTGACCAATATTGTCATCGGCGCGGTGGTGATCCTTTATACTGTTTCCGGTGGTACTGAGGCAGTTTCTATTACACAAAAGCAACAAATGGCCGTGATGATGGGAGGGATGCTGCTTGCTGGAATTATCGTGATCCAGATGCTTCCGATATCTTTCCAAGAGGCAATGCATGTGGCAGGAAAAATGGATAAACTCAATATAGTGAGTTTTGAATTTGATCTTGCCGATCGATACAATGTCTGGTCGGGAATGACGGCTGCTGTATTTTTGTTTCTTTCCTATTTTGGCACGGATCAAAGTCAAGTACAGCGCTATTTGTCTGGACAGACGCTGGCGCAAAGCCGAATGGGATTGATTATGAATGGTTTTCTGAAAATCCCCATGCAGTTTGTCATTTTGTTTATAGGGGTGATGGTCTTTGTATTTTACCAGTTTTTTCTTCCACCAGTAGTCTTTAACAAAGTCCAGACTGATAATCTTCGCCAAAGTGAATATGCCGGAGAATTTGAAAATCTGGAAAAGGAATACCGTGAGAATTTTGAAAAAAGTAAAGCTTCCTACACTGAGCTTTTAGCAGCGATAGATCGGAAAGACATTGAAAAAGAAGCTACTGTTCAGCAGCAAATAAAGTCACTCAAGACGGAGCAGAATGAAATCCGAGATGAGGTCAAATCTCTGATAGTTGCCAATGACCCAGATGCGGAGACTCGAGATACGGATTATGTTTTTATGCGATTTGTGATGGATAATCTTCCGGAAGGTATTATCGGATTGCTATTTGCTGTGATTTTCTCGGCAGCAATGTCTTCCACAGCATCTGAACTCAATGCATTGGGCTCGACGACTACGGTGGATCTATATAAGCGATCGATCAAAAAAGATGCGGACGATCATCATTATTTGGTTTCATCTAAAGTATTTACTGCATTCTGGGGGCTGGGGGCTATTCTTTTTGCGACGTATGCTTCCTTGTTTGAAAATCTAATTCAAGCCGTAAATCTCCTCGGTTCATTATTCTATGGAACGATTCTGGGGATTTTCATGGTCGGATTTTTCATGAAGTGGGTCAAAGGAAAAGCAGTATTTATAGCGGCTTTGATGTCAGAAGCCTTGATACTTTTCGTGCATTTCAGAAATGGTATCGGTGTCTTTGGCTTCGTCTGGGATATCGGCTTCCTCTGGTATAATGCGCTTGGGTGTTTGGCTTTGATGCTTTTTGCGATGATCATCCAAGCAACAGTTAGGAAGTAAAAACTCCCCTTGAAAAATCAATTTCAAGGGGAGTTCCACTTTTATATGAAATGATGCTTATTTCATCGACTTAATCAAACGCTCATTTAAAGCAATGTAATCTGGATTTCCTGCCTCTTTAGCTAATGCCATGGACTCTCTAGCAGAAGTAGCAGCTTCGGAATTCATTCCAAGTGTTGCTTCAATTTTAGCTTTAAGATGCACTGTCCAATATTTCTTATCATTGTCCACAGATTTGCTGATCCAAGCATAAGCCTGATTCATATCCTTTTTATTGGTATAGTAATAGTTTGCAGCCGAGTAAAGCAATCCTGGATTAGCTGTTTCGGTAGCTATGACTAGCTCCTGAATTTGTGCCATTACGATGCCATCCACCGCTGTTTCTATTCGGAAGTCCACGCGGGTAGTTTCCCATTTGATTGATAAGTTGGCGCCGGTATCCGTCATATCGGCAAAAGTGATTTCCATTGTTTCGTAGTTTCTACTCAACTTATTTGGAGTCACATTGAAGCGAAGTAGGTCATCTGACTCATTGTAACCTATCGCTCCCCATAGCTCGGTGTTTTTAGAAAGGATCATGGTCCATTCTGATTTATTTGGAATTGCATAGAGTGCATACTGTCCAGCAGGTACATTTTTGCCACTGATGACCACAGCTGTAGAGAAAGTCAAAAGGGTAGCACCGTTGGCTCCGGTACGCCACACTTGTCCAAAAGGCACTAATTCACCGAAGATTTTTCGGCCTTTTGTGCTTGGTCGGCTATAATCTGCAGTGACATTAGATAGCCCGACTTGCTGCGCAATTTTCGCTGAAGGGGAGGCTTGAGGCATCTGGATTTGCTGTGCAAATGCCGTTGAGATACTGCCTGTTAAGAGCAAAAAGAAAAGGATTGATTTGAAATTCATGCTAATATTAAATTAAGTTGGAGATATGTAAATCGATTGGTAAACGAAGATTGTTTGATTTTCACCTGCAATTTGGGATTTTTTGGTGCATTTTTGCGCCAGCAGACCGGCATTTTTGATTCCATCCAAAAAGATTTCTGAAATCATCGGACTGCTTTTAACCTAGAATGGATTGTTGATTTTGATATGAGTTTAGCAATAATTAGTCCCGGAAAGAATCCCAGCGCTTGGATCAGTGTGATTCGAACCCTTGACCCGACCTTGAAAATTCAGGTTTACCCTGATATTTCAAATCCTGAAGAAGTGGAGATCGCTTTTTTGTGGCAACATCCTGAAGGCCTATTGGCAGAATTTCCAAATCTGAAGCTGATCAGTTCCATGGGGGCTGGTGTAGATCATATTCTTCGTGATCATTCGATTGATTCCAAGATCCCTATTGTGCGAATCGTGGATGAAAAATTGACTTGGTCCATGACCAACTATGTGGTGATGGGCGTGTTGAATTATCATCGACAGCTTCCGCGTTATCAAAAAGGTAAGCTGCACAAAGCGTGGGACATGAGTAATCCTGAGCTGGAAGTCACCGTAGGAGTGATGGGAGTGGGAGCTTTAGGCTATGATGTGCTGGAGAAGTTGGCTATGATGGATTTTCCAGTTGTTGGGTTTGGATTCTCAGAGAAGAAAGATTTCAAGTATCCGTATTATTCAAAAAATGAATTACAGGAATTTCTGAAATCAGTGAATGTTCTTATTTGTCTCTTACCACTAACAGCAGCCACTGAGAATATTTTGAATAAATCATTTTTCTCAAAATGTACACCTGGAACTTATTTGATCAATGTGGCAAGAGGCAAGCATCTGGTGGAGGAAGATCTGATTCAAGCCTTGGATCAAGGTCAGCTGTCCGGTGCAATGTTGGATGTGTATAGAACAGAGCCTTTGCCGGAAAGTCATCCGTTCTGGGCCGATCTAAGGATTACCATGACCCCACACATCGCTAGCGTGACCAGTCCGAAAGCTGCTGCTCCTCAGTTAATGGAGAATATAAAACGGATAAAGGAAAACAGGGAGGTATTGAACCTCGTAGATCGAGTCAAAGGTTATTAGCATAAAATGAAAACTCCATTCACCATATTATGCCCTACAGATTTTTCAGAATGTTCACTCAATGCAATTGAGTATGCGTCAAAACTGGGTGAAAAATACCAAGCTGATTTAATCTTGTTTCATGTATTGAACCAAGCCGACTACCTTAAGCTTTCTCCATTGGATACCTCTGGGGCCAATCAAATTAACTTCATTACTGAAAAACTCACCAATCTCAAGGAAGCAGTTTCCCGGGAAAGCATACCGAAAGGTTTGAAATCCTGTCAGATTGACCACCGAAAAGGTAAAATTGTAAAAGCCACACTAGACTATTCCAATTTGATCAAGGCAGATATGATCGTATTGGGAACAGAAGGAATCAATGATCTGAGAGAAAATATCATTGGATCTCGGGCTAGCAGGATTGTGGAGTCGGCAGATGTGGACGTGTTAGTGGTGCCTAGGCGTGTATTTTTCAAGGCTCCCAAAAAATTGGTTTATGCTTCAGATTACTTGGAGGAAGATAAATTGGCAATACAGAAGATCGTTCAAATAGCCCAATTCTATGACTCTGAAATTGATTTGGTCCATGTGAGTTCGAGTCAAAAGGCAATTGACAAATTATTGCATATGACAATGGTTGAAGAGATTGAGCCATTTATAGCTTATGATAAAGTGAATTTTGTGTTAAAATCTTACCGTAATGATTTAGCGCTTGGTATAGAGAATTACCTGAATGTATCCAAAGGAGATATTCTATTCACCTTGAGCAAAAAACGAAACTTTTTTGAACAGATTTTCACCAATAGCATTTCAAAGAAAATGGCTTATTTTATCAATAAGCCACTTTGGGTAATCAAATCATTTTAAGGAACTACTCTTATATTGCCAATTAACCCCATAGGTTTATAGAAGTGGAGTGAAGGGTAAAAAATTTATCCTCCATAAATCTAGCTGAATAACTGCTGAGACTGGTTGTAGCTTGTAACTACAACCTAATGTTATTACAATACGAAATTAAAAATCAGCCTTAAATCACTACTAATCCCGCTACTCTAGGCGTAATCTCTTTTCTTCCTCTTTAGTCCTAGCTAAATACCACAACAATTGTTGAGGGCAACTACACCTTCATTTACTCCCCATCCTCGTTAGTGATCTGGATTTAATTGGCATAGTATTAGGCTAAGCAATTTTCAAAATTTGAGTTGAAAATCTGTTGGGATAGCAGCTCGCAATTAAATCTGACTATTTCAAAGTTAATACCTAGTTCACCCATATTTTAAACTATTTGCCTCATAATTCGTTTGGCCGGATCAACTACCTCTTCATTTCCTTCCAACCATTCTCTTCAAATACTTGGAAAACTCACTTCGAGTTTTTGAGTCTGAAAAAATAGATCTGAAGGTCTTCCAGAAATGACTCAAACTCATGTCGGCGTTCTTGGGATTTCCTTTTTCGTTGCTGATTGCTGCTGACGAGTCCTCTTTAGACAGGGGTTTTGTCTCTGGAGCTTTATCGCCTACGAGATCGTCTGCTTTCAGGAAGCTTTTCTTAGCTCTTGCCTGATATCCTACTTTCTCTTCGACTAAGCCTCGGTTATTATATGCTACTGCATCCTCTGGATCAAGTTCGATAGCTTTATCATAATCCTGAATGGCTCCTTCCAAATCCCCCACTCGATCCTTAAAATAGGCTCTGCTGCTATATCTGTAGGGATTTCGAGGATCCAAATTTGCGGCCCTGTCAAATTCTGTCAGGGCTTCATCGTTCCTTTTTAATAGGTGAAGAACGACTGCGCGATCACTCATGAAATCGGTATTGTAAGGTTCTAATTCCACAATCAGATCAAAATCAAGAATCGCCTCAGCAGTTCGGCTAAGTCTGGAAAGGACTCGACCACGATTCAAATGAAACTCTGGCTGATTGGGTTTTTTAGATATCAGCTTATTCAAAATCACCAAGGATTCTTCAAATTTACCGTCTTTAAAATTTGCTAGTGCTATTTCGAAACTCATGTCGTTCTTTATTATGTATATCCGCAATTACACCAGTAAAAGGCAAAAAGCGATTTAATATATGGTAAACACTGGCATTGCCGGTACTTCTTCCAACGGCTATCGGAACGTCATCGGCTTGCCCCGCCGTGGCGAGTATCGCTGCCAAGCAAACAAAGGCAGGTCAATTGCATCACTGCGGATAATTACATTATTTATTATATAGACAAAATTAAGCTTGAATAGTTTATGGAAATAACTTCTGCTGCTTTTTGCAGGTGAAAGAGTGGGATTGTTACCTTTAGATTCAAGGAAAAGAAAAACTATGCCCCAATCTCCCCAAGCTGTTCTGAAAGATCTGAAAGAGAAAAAGTTTGCTCCCATTTACTTTCTAAGTGGAGAGGAGCCTTTTTTTATTGATATGATCTCTGATTACATCGAAAAGAATGCAATTGCGGAGCATGAGCGAAGTTTTAATCAAATCGTGCTCTACGGAAAAGATGTCACGGTAGGAGCAGTCTTGAATAATGCCAGGAAATTTCCGATGATGGCGGAGCGACAAGTGGTCATCGTCAAGGAAGCACAGAGTATTCTTGATTTGGGAAAGGAGGAGGCGCAGCTGCTATTAATCAGCTACCTAGTCAATCCATTACCAAGTACCGTTCTGGTATTTTCGTATAAATATAAGAAGCTGGACGGCCGGACTGCATTAAGCAAAGAGCTCGAAAAGCGGACTGTCCATGTCAAATCGGATAAGGTCTCAGATTACAAATTGACGCAGTGGATCGAAGAATATTTTAGGGGATTAGGGCATAGCATTGACCCTAGAGCAGCACAATTGTTGAATGACTCGATCGGTAATAACTTAGAGGTACTAACAAACGAGGTCGATAAGATGCTAATTAATTTTAAGAAATCGACAAAGTTTACCAATGACGATATTTCTAAATTTGTCGGAATCAATAAAGATTACAATAATTTCGAGTTTATGAAGGCGCTAGGCTTCAAAGATGTAATCAAAGCCAATAAAATTATTGCTTATTTTGTCCAGAATCCGAAAGCACATCCAGTTATCCCACTTTTTTCATTGATGTATTCATACTTTGCCAAAATAACTATCATCCATCAATCGCGTAAAAAAGGCATCAATGACGTGCAGTTGGCTGGCATACTTGGTGTTCCTCCATTTTTCGTGAAAGAATACGTGACAGCTGCTCGCAACTATAATTTAGGCAAGGTAATTGATATATTTCATTACCTAAAAGAAGCAGATCTCCGTTACAAAGGAGTGGATTCTGGCAGCATGACACACGCCGAAAATCTACGAGAGCTTGTCTACAAGATCTTGCATTGATTAGCCAAGCCTAACTAGTTGACCTGCTTCTACAAGAAAATTGATTGGATGATTTTCCAGGTAATAATTCTGTTAAAGAAGCTATTTTAAGATAATAAGCTATGAGATATTACCTTATGCTCTTTTTGAGCATTGGATTTAGTTTGGATGCCATCGCCCAATCTTCACGCTATCAGAGCAGTAATCAGCAAACACTTGATCACAATCTTGAACTTTTTGATAAGCAGTTTTTCTCGGCTAGCTTATATGATAATACAAGACTGCTTGATCAGCCAATCAGCTCCGAACAATACAAATCAACTGAATTTCATCGTGCCACGGCAGCCCTTCAACTGGAAAGTCCAGATGGACTGGGTCTGATGAAAAGTTACATTCTTACAAATGGCAATCATCCCTCGGTGGTGACCGCAGGATTGTACCTCGGGGATCATTTTTTTTATAAAAAGAATTATCCTGAAGCATTAGAAAGCTACTCGTTGATAGATCCCGTAAAATTATCTGATGCTAATAAGGCAGATATCCTCTTCAAGCAGGGATATTCTCATTTTCAATTAAAAAATTACGGCCAAGCAGCCCCACTTTTTGATCAAGCAAAAACCTTGAATCAATCAATAAGTGTGGATGCTTATTACTATAGTGGATTTATTGCATTGGAAGATGGCAACACGCAAAAAGCGATCAGTGATTTGCAAATGGCGGCAAATGATAGCTATTACGTGAATCAAGTCCCGTACCTCTTGGCCGCGCTTTATTATCAGCAGGGAAGTTATGAAGAGTTGATTCGCTACGCAGAGCCTAAGTTGGTTTCAGGACAGAATCTTGAAAAAAAGGAAGTCATCTATTTGTACCTGGCAGAAGCCTACTATGCGAAGAAGGACTTTCAGAACGCTGCGAAAAACTACGATGCCTTTATCAATTCCCGAAAAGGCGAGTTGGCTCCAAATGAAATCTACAAGGCAGGAATCGCTCAGTATGAAATCAAAAATTATCAACGCGCGACCGACTATTTGAAAGTTTCCGCGGCCGCAGATAGTGAGTTGGGACAAGCTTCAAGCTATTATTTAGGTCATGCTTATTTGAAAGTTGAGAATTTTCAATTCGCTTCCACAAGTTTCAGCGCTGCTGCGAAAGCAGATTTCAACAAACAAATCCAAGAAGATGCACTAGTTAACTATGCGAAAGTAAACTTACAGAAAGGGAGTTTTCAGCTAGCAATTTCTGCTTTGGACGAATATTTGGAGCGCTATCCGTCTGGTAAAAACAAAGTTGAAGCGGAGAATTTACTTTCAGAGGCTTTGGTCAATACCAATGATTACCTCAGGGCGATTGAGCAGTTGGATAAAATTTCCACCAAATCACCACGGATCCGATCCGCTTACCAGCAAGTGGCATTCAATCAGGCAATGGTTTATTACCGGGATCAAAAGTATGCTGCAGCACTAAATTATCTCGACAAGTCGCTTCAATTCCCAGAGAACCCAACTATTGCTTTAGATGCACATTTCTGGAAAGGAGAAATCCAATCAGCTGCTGGCAACCTACCGCAAGCGATCAAGTCTTATAATACGGCGGTTGGCTTAGGTAGGAAATCATCCAGCGCCTATTTGACCAAGAGTCTTTACGGATTGGGCTATGCCTATTTCAATTCTCAACAATATGGTAGATCCGGGCAAGAATTCAAGACTTATACGGACCGACTCCGAACTCGCGAAAATAAGGAGAATTACGATGATGCACTCTTGAGACTAGGAGATACCTATTATGTGCAGAAGCGCTTTCCGGAGGCGGAGGCCACTTTTCAACGAGCAATCAATGAAAGTAATAAGGGGATTGACTATGCGTACTATCGTCTTGCAGTAGTTCAAAACTTCCAATCGAGAAATCAGCAAGCATTGAGTCAGTTGGATATGTTGATATCACGCTATCCAACTAGTTTGTACATCGAAGATGCACTTTTCCAACGAGGACAAATCAATATGGAGGAAACTCAGTACCGAAGTGCCTCGATTAGCTTTTCAGATCTTATCAACGCCAAACCGAATAGTTCTTTCATTCCATATGCGTTGGAAGGAAGGGCTGTAGCTAATTTTTCCCTTCAAAGCTATGATCAAACCATTGCTGACTATAAGACAATATTAGATAACTATCCGAATGCTGAAAATTCAGAAACTGCTTTGAAAGGACTTCAGGAAACTTTGGCTTTGCAGGGAAGATCAGCTGAATTTTCTGGTTATTTAGGCAAATATAAAGGAGCCAATCCAAGTAGCGGAAGTGTTCAATCCCTGGAATTCGAAGCTGCTAAAGGAATCTACTTTGACAAGAACTATGCACAAGCCACTCGGGCTTTTGAAAATTACTTGGAAAACTATCCGCAATCGGCTCAGCGAGCTGACGCACTTTATTTCTTGGGAGATAGCTACTTTCAACTGGGAAATAAAAATCAGGCTTTGGCTCGGTTTAAGATTTTGGAAAAAGAACCTGCTTCTCCTCAGCGAATCCGAGCTATCCAACGAATCGGAGCAATGGAACTGGAAAACAAGAACTATGCGCAGGCAATTCCCTACCTAGAAACTTCAGCTAGTAACGCACGGAACAAGGTTGAAGAGGCAGAAGCAGTGCAAGGCTTGATGATCGCTAATTTTGAGACTCAAAAATATGATCAGGCCATCCGATATGCGGATCGTTTACTCACATTGGACGGAATCCTCCCAGAATCTACCCCAAAGGCCATTCTCACAAAAGGGAGGTCTCAATTGAATCTAAACCGCAGGCCAGAAGCTGAGGGAACACTCCTTGCGCTGGTGAATGAATACAAAACGGCTCAAGGTGCAGAAGGATTATATCTACTTGCAAATTCATATCAAGAAAAGGGAGATGTGAGCCGTTCAAATGATACTATTTTTGATTATTCCGGACCATTCGTGGACTTCGACTACTGGTATGGACGAATGTTCTTATTGCTCTCCGAGAACTATCTGAAAACAGGGGAGACCTTTCAGGCAAAAGCCACACTCGAATCTATTGTAGAGCGATCCACGAATCCAGAGATCAAACAACTGGCTCAAGCTAAACTTCAAACTATCCAATGACCATGAAAAAGCTGGTAATAATCTTTTTTTTAATCGTTTTGTTTGGAGTAGGTAATCAGATGGTGGTTGCTCAAACGCAGTCGAAAGGGGAGGTGAAAGATCAAGAATTTGTCATCCGAAAGGATCGAGTTCTGACTGTCCCTGTTCAGCCCCGTATTTATGAAAAGCTTCCAGTTTTGCCTCAAGCAAAGGGCATCACGGATTTTAATTACTTGGCCAATCGCTATAATTTGAACTTGAAGCCACTGCAAATGGCAGCGACGCCTGCTCAGAAAAACTACGCAGCACCAAAACTTAATCTGTATCCGGGTTTTGTGAGAGCAGGTTATGGAAATTTTGCCTCGCCATTATTGGAGCTTAGATACATGGCCACTGAAGTGAATGACTTCAATTATGCGCTGCAGTTGAATCATCAGAGTTTTGGAAAGGGCCCTGTTTTGGATGAGCAATCCAAAGAGTCACATACAAATCTGGGTTTTGATGGAAGCTATTTTTTAGATCTTTTTGAAGCCTATGGAGGATTAAATTGGAAGCAGGATTCTTACCAGTTTTATGGTGTAGACCCAAGATTTAAAACCTATAATTTAGAGCTGTCACCATTTCCCGGAAATGTATTGAGTACGGTTGATCTGAAAGCCGGAATACGTGAGCTAGAAAAAGTCGGTCTGATTTATTACGAAGCGGAATTGAATTTTAGACATTTCAAAGACAGCTATTCAGTTACCGAAAGTCAATTTGGATTTCAGGCAAAAGGGATATTCAAACCCGCAGATGATTGGACAGGTGAGGTAGGCTTGTCTTATTTCTCGACCAATCCAGAAGATCTTGATTTCACTGAATCGCGAAACTACTTAGCTATCAGACCAAGGGTGTCTTATAACTACGGCGAGTTTTCTTTTACGGCTGGTTTGAATATTATCTCTGAAAACGACTCAATCGCAGATAAATCCAGCGATTTTAGAATATTTCCTGTACTGAAAGCTTCCTATCAATTTGCTCCTGAATTTGGCTTTTATGGCTCATTTACCGGAGATGTGAATCGGAATACGTATTACAGTTTCGTGATGGAAAATCCGTTTTTGGGTCCAACAAATAGATTATTGAATACTATCAACAATTATAAAATTGAAGGTGGAATCGAAGGTCAATTCCAAGAAGTATTTCAGTACCGTGCAGGAATCGATATGAGCCGTTACAACCAGCTTTATTTCTTCACTAGCAACTATACGCAAAATTTCATGACCTCCGATGAGTCGAGATTCAATCTGGTCTACGATGATAAAGTGGTTGTTTTCAATATCAATGCAGAATTAGGATTCAAGATTTCTGACTTTTATTCTCTGAACTCAAGATTAGATCTTTACCAATATGACTTGAATCAACAGCCAGAGGCTTGGTCGAGACCAACTTGGGAGTTCAAAGTGAATAATCAAGTGACTCCGCTAGACCGACTTTTGATTCAGGCTAATATCAATTTTATGGGAGGGATTAAAGCTCGAGGCGCCATAATAGGGGATGAAACAATATTTCCTCCAAACTACGATGTAGTCAAACTGAAAACTATCGCAGATTTGCAGTTAAAAGTTGACTATGGAATTACGGAGCGGATATCAATTTTTGCAGAAGGAAATAACCTCTTGAACGCGACTAATACCCGTTGGCTCAACTATCCTGTGAGAGGGATTCAGCTCATTGGCGGGGCATCTTTTAAATTCTGAGGTTTGTTCTGATTTTGATTGGGGTGTCAGTCAATTCGTTTAGTTTAGTATCACTTCAAAATTGCCATGAACCTCGAAAATAATTCCAATAAGCAATGGCCTGATCCAAAGGATTATGGATTGCCTGTAGTTGATATCAAGCCTATCATTCCAGACCCATCTTATAGTTCACCTAAAGTTCAGCAAGAAGCTTCATCTGAAAAGGAGACAGCGCCTGAAGAAATAGACTCTAACCCAGGAGTATCATCGATCATTACAGATAAATCTGCTGAATTAGAAGGGCCCGAGACTCCAGCTCCTCACATTCCTAAGCCAGAGATTTCCAAGTCAATTTCTGCAAAAAAAGGATCGAAAAGTTGGATCAGAATCACAGCAGCGCTAGCCTTGGTGATTTTGGCAGTAATCATCTGGGAAATGACTGTGGGAAATAAATAAATTGAAAATTCAGTAGCTCTTGAAAATGGAGATGTTCAGGTCCTCACCACTTCTGAGGAGTCTATCTCCACTGTCAATGATTCTAAAGTAGAGGAAATACAAGACCTTGAAAATCAATTTACTGAGTCTGAATTGCCAAGTTCACAGGATACTATAATCCAAAAGCCGGAAACTGGTACAACTATTGATCATATTGAATAAGGAACTTTGATTCGTGTGCAATCAAAAGCTGTAAGTCCTACCTATTTTATTATTGTCGGAAGTCTTCCAAATGAGCGATTTGCCTTAACAGAAGCTCCGAAATATCAAAACCGAGTACCAGCTGTTTATTTGATCACACCATACGACGGTATTAAAAACTGTCGTTTAGCAATTGGGTCATTCAAAAGTCTTACAAAAGCCAATGAAGAACTCAAGCGAATTAAAGCTGACTATACCGAAGCTTTATGGATTTTGAAATACTAATATGACTCTACTTCAAACCCTCTCTGTTGATTCGATTTCAGCAGCAGATAGTCTTTCGATGGCCTCCAAATCAAACAGTATAGGCTTACTTGACCTCTTGATTAAAGGAGGCTATATGATGATTCCGCTTTATTTACTTTTCATTTTAGCCATTTATATCTTTTTTGAGCGACTCTTGATCTTGAAAAAGGCTTCAAATACATCCTCTTATCTGATGGATCAGGTGAAGGTATTGGTTCAAAGTGGAAATACTGAAAAAGCTCGAATTCTCTGTGCCGGAGAAAATACACCCGTGGCCAATATGATTGCCAAGGGGATTGAGCGAATTGGATCGCCCTTGAAAAATATTGAAGTTGCCATTGAGAATGTCGGTAAAATAGAAATCTATAAACTTGAGAAGAATCTTAACCTTCTGGCAACAGTCTCAGGGGCAGCTCCAATGATTGGTTTCCTTGGGACTGTGACAGGAATGATTCAGGCATTCATTGCAGTAGCGCAGGAAGAAGGAATGGTTTCACCAAAATTACTTTCAACAGGCATCTATGAAGCGATGATTACCACCTCTGCAGGACTTGTAGTAGGAATTATCGCATACCTTGGTTACAATTATTTGGTAACTCAAGTTTCCAAATTGGTACATAACATGGAATATTCTTCGATAGAATTCATCGACTTACTTCAAGACAAATAAGATGGGACTCCAATCTAAAAATAAGGTAGATGCAGCATTTAGTATGTCGTCAATGACAGATATTATCTTCTTGTTATTGATCTTCTTTATGCTCACATCATCGTTTATTACTCCTTCGGGACTTCCGATCAACTTGCCATCAAGTGAGACTTCGGATATTGTCATGCAGGAAGTGACGGTGACGATCACCAAAGATTTCAAGTACTCAGTAAATGATAAGATCGTTTCAAGGGAACAAATTAAGGGTGAACTCACTTCTTTATTGACTGGTAAAAAAGGTCAGGTAGTCCTTCATATCGATAAGGAAGTGCCTGTCGAATACCTTGTGGAGATCGGTGGTATCGCCGCCGGACTTGAAGCGAATGTTTCTATAGCTACGAAACCTTACTAAAATGCAAACCTGGGATTCAGATAAAATAGAAAGCGAAAGCAAGAAAAAGTCTTGGATCATTACGGTATTACTAAATGTTGCTTTACTGATTGCATTCTATTTTATTGTAGTCTGGAAAGAACAGATCCCTCCAATCCCTACTTTTGGATTAGAGCTAAACTTAGGATTTACCCCTACCGGATCAGGTGATCGGAACAGTCCAAATACGCCTTCTGAAGTACGAACCCCAGTCACTGAAGCAGCTGCCCCGGGTGAAATAGCCGAAGCTGTGACCAAATCAGCAACTCCAGCCCCTAATCCAAAAACGGAAAAGGCAAAACCAAAACCAGCTTCAAAGCCTGCCGTAAATCGGGCAGTTACTACTAAGCCTTCTCCAATCAGAGGAGAAGAGAAAGCTGCTGAAATTCCAAAAAAGTCTGAGCCTGTAAAAGCTGCGCCTGCAAAGCCAGTAACTACTCCTGCCAAATCAGAAGCAGAAGCAACAACGCAAAAAGCTCCAGAAAAGCCTAAAGTAGATCAACGCGCTATCTTTGGAGCGGGAGGAGCTACTGGAAAAGGAACTCAACAAGCCGCTGGCGGTGCTCAGGGAACTTCTGCTGAAAAGGGAGATGCCGGTGATCCAAAAGGTACGGTAGATGGTCGAGCCATCATGGGTGAGGGATCAGGAAAGGGTACGGTATCCGGTGCTGGCTATAGCCTCGATTTAGCAGGATGGGACTTTGCATCCAAACCCACTATCAACGACCGAGTATCCACCCGTAATGGTATTATAGTATTTAAAATCACTGTAGATGATGCCGGAAAAATCGTCCAGGCGGTGCCCTTGGAATACAATGTATCCAATGAGGTTTTAGCCTATTATCGACAGGTAGTCAATCAGATTAACTTCAAGAAACAAAGTGGAGCTGCCGCTGATTTTTCCTCAGGTAAGATTACGTTTGTCATTAAAATTGATTGAGTTAGGCTTTTACTGATATCCCTAATTACTAATCTTCATCTTTCAGTCCTCTTTAAACCCGAATTTTAGCATAGCTCATTCAGGACTTTTTGAAAGCATATGCGCTGCACTTTTATTTGGCAAATTATAACCACCAACTTCTTTCAGATTTATTTTCCTATTCGAATCAGCCTAAGAAATCATTCCTTAGATTTACGTTGAAAAATATAAAATGCTGATTAATCTGTTTCAATGAACTATCAAGAGACTATCGACTACCTGTTCAATTCCCTCCCCAGTTTTCAGCGGGTAGGTGCTCCGGCTTATAAAAGCGACTTAAATAATACACTGGCACTTTGTGCGCATTTGGGAAATCCAGAACGGCAATTTAAATCAGTACATGTCGCTGGTACCAATGGGAAAGGGAGTTCCTCGCACAGCATTGCTGCTATTCTCCATCAGGCGGGTTACAAAACAGGGCTGTATACTTCCCCTCATCTAAAATCTTTTACGGAGCGTATTCGAGTTGGTGGAAGTAATATTACTGAGGCCGACGTAGTGATTTTTGTGGAAGAAAACAAATCATTTTTAGAGGAGCTAAAGCCTAGTTTTTTTGAGGTGACCGTAGCAATGGCATTTTGGTATTTTGCCAAAGTCAACGTGGATATCGCGGTCATAGAAGTAGGAATGGGAGGAAGATTGGATAGTACCAATGTGATTTTGCCTGAGCTAAGTCTAATTACAAACATCAGTTATGATCACATGCAGTTTCTCGGCAATACCTTACAATTGATCGCTGGAGAAAAAGCCGGAATTATTAAGCCAAATGTCCCGGTGGTGATCAGTGAAACTCATCCAGAGACAAGAGAGGTATTTTTGGAGAAAGCCACATCAGGGGAATCTCCGATAACTTTCTCCGACCAGGTATGGTCCATTTCTGATTCTAAACTTGTTGACGGGAAAGTCAACTATCTGGCAAGTAAATCTTCGAAGAATTTGAGAATTGAACTCGACTTGATGGGAAATTACCAACGCTTCAACCTACCCGGAATTCTTGAGTCCATCGATGTCTTAAAAATGCTGGGCTGGAATATTCCTGAGAAAGCAATTCTGTCAGGTCTCTCCAACGTATCTACCTTGACCCAATTAAAAGGAAGATGGCAAATTTTAGCTCAAAACCCGCTTATGATTGCAGATACTGGACACAATGAATCCGGGATAAACGAAATCATGAAGCAGCTGAAAACGTACCGCTTCAATCAGCTATGGATGATCATCGGAATGGTAAATGATAAAGATGCGCGCAAAATTTTGGAGATGTTTCCACAATCCGGCAACTATATTTTCGTGCAGGCAAAAATCCCAAGAGCGATGCCCGCTGAAGAATTAGCTAAAATAGCCAGCTACGAATTCAATATCCAAGGGGAGCTAATTCCTGATATCAACGAGGCTATCCAATTTGCCAGAAAAAAAGCAAAGTCTGATGATCTAATTTTTATCGGAGGGAGTACTTTTGTGGTCGCAGAAATCAATGACTTATAAATGAGTAGAAATAAACTGGTTCATTTCAAAGAAAATGAAGAAGACCCAAACGTAGTCCAGTTTGGTAAACCTATTTTTGAAATAATAAAAGGTAATTGGAATGAGACTCAATTCCAAAATGACCATCCTGTCGTTGTAGAGATGGCCTGTGGAAATGGAGAATTTACAGTAGGCTTAGCCCAGAATTTTCCTCACCATAACTTTATCGGTGTGGACATTAAAGGAAGCCGAATCTGGAAAGGAAGCTCAAAAGCTAAAAGTTGGGGTATCACGAATGTAGCTTTTTTGAGAACTCAAATAGAACTGATAGATAAATCCTTTGCAGAAAATGAGATTTCTGAACTTTGGATCACTTTCCCGGATCCATATCCTAGAGATGGTGATGAGAAACGTCGATTAACTTCCCCTCGATTTTTGAAAATGTACAAACCAATGTTGGAGAAAGCAGGAGTTATTCATTTAAAAACTGATAATACAGGTCTGTTTGACTACACCCTGGCACTTTTCCAAAATCGAGCAGATATCGAATTAATCGGCTACACGCATGACTTTTATCAAAGTGAATGGAAGGATGATCATTTTGGAATCAAAACACGCTATGAGAAGATTTTTTCTGACAAAGGTGAAAAAATCAAATACTTGAAGTGCAGATTTATTGGTTAAGCTTAAGCTGTTAAACTTATTTTTTTGCAACTGAATCTGTATCTTAAAATAATGGGTAGTAAAAAACGATTGGTGGTATTGAGTGGAGCCGGAGTTTCTGCGGAAAGTGGGATTCGGACATTTCGAGATTCAGGAGGGTTGTGGGAAGGCCATGATGTGATGGAAGTAGCTTCTCCAGAAGGTTGGTATCGGAATCAGAACTTGGTGCAGGATTTCTATAATCAACGCAGAAAACAGGCAATCGAGTGTCAACCGAACCATGCACATTTAATATTGGCTTCTTTGGAGGAGTTTTTTGAGGTGGATATCATTACTCAGAACGTAGATCAGCTTCACGAAAGAGCAGGATCAACGCGTGTTCTCCACCTTCATGGCGAATTGAGCAAAGCACAGAGTTCCGTAGATTCAAGTTTGGTATATGATTTAGACTCTTGGGAGATCAAGACTGGTGATTTGTGTGAAAAAGGATCTCAACTACGACCATTTATTGTTTGGTTTGGGGAGCCAGTTCCGATGATGATCCCCGCAATCACTCTTGCCAAAAAGTCAGATTTTTTTCTTGTAATAGGTACTTCTTTGCAAGTCTATCCAGCTGCTGGACTTTTGGATTATGTCCCAGATCAAGCCAAAATCTTCTTAGTAGATCCCAATATTCCTGATCACAGGTTAGCTTCTAAGGTAACTTTGATCTTAGAAACTGCTACTCTTGGAATGGAAAGGATTAAAGATATCCTTCTCGATAATTTGTAGTTTGTGATCATTAATATTTTTGTCAGCTAGAAAAAATGACTGATGCAGAATAGGAATAAAATAGATTCAAAGTCATATCAGTCTTTGGTTTGCTCAGCTTTGAAAACTTTTCAGATCTTTGAACCGGAGTATTTAAGGGTACTGGTATAGTTTAATAAAACAGCTTATAAATTTTGAGTTTGCTAAAATTAATAAAGTAGTAGACAAATAGTTTTAGGTATTTGGGTAAAAATAGTTGGTTGATACTACAGCTTAGAAAATTTGGAGGACTCTGGTACTGACTGCCGACGAGTTGAGTACTTTTAATTCGAAGGCTACTGGAAAGTAAAGTTAAATACATTTTTTCAGGAGCTCGCTTGATTTGACCTCACACATGCTGTTTCTCCTTAAGAATTAACTAACTATATAGACTTTATTTTTGGCAAAGTTAATCTTCCTGTCTCTGATTACCCTTTTCGTGATAAATTGTGACGATATTTTCAAGCCTATGCAAAACGATTTAATCGCTGTGAGTTTATCCAGTTTGAAACTTTAGTGATTCATTGTGAGCAAATGAACTCCTGTATTTGGAAAATAACTACAGCGAATGATTTTGTTATAAAATTGGATCTTTTTCTTATTCGACCGGCTGTAATGGCCATCATTGGAAGCCACTATTCACCAAATACCCTAGAAGATTCACTGGCGAGTTTATTCATTTGCATAATTTTAAGAGAGCAGCTCCATTTACTGGAAAACGAATTTTGGTCATTGGTGAAGGGAATTCTGCCTGTGATGTGACCGTCGAGATGAATCATGTTTAATGAAAAACTGCGATCTTCCAGTGGAGTGTATATCGAATTTTTCCAAAATTATTTTTGGAAAACCTTCGGATATAGTATGATAACAAACAAACTAGATAGCTGTTAAATTTAGAACATTTTCAATAAAGTTCATCTAAAGATTATGCTTGGGGAAAATGAACTGTGTGGCTTAAGGCCAATTACAGAACAATTTGGATCTTTAAATCCTATGATCAATGATGAACTCCTTTACAAAATCCGTTATGGAAAAGTGTCCCCCAGAATGGGTATCAAGCGATTTGAGGGTGAAACAGTAATCTTTGAAGATGGGAGAGAACAGTAATTTGATGCTATCGTAGCCTGCACTGGTTTGTTGGTAGAGCCAGCCATTTTTTGATAAGAAATTCATTAATCATTCCAAAGGCCCAGTTCACTTTGGTTAAAAATATTTCATCTACCCACTTATAATTTGTACGTTATTAGAATGTTTCAACCGCCGTAATGTGATTAGCCAGGAGCCGAACTCCAAAGTAAGATTATGGCGCATTAAGCTGGCAGGCAAACGGCAAAGACCATAAAATATCAAGGAATTATGTACAAAAGAGGTTGTAAATCTCCATTATAAGCAGATTAGTACTACTCGGCATACCAAGTACAGTTGACTTTCACTTGTTTATAAGGGAGTTTAAAAACAGCTCCCAAAACATCATATTTTCAAACAACTTTTCATCAAAGTTAACTACGAAAAATTCAGTACATCATCCAATGAAAAGCTCTAAAATCAAGTATCTCACATTATTTTTGAGTTTATGCGCATTTGGTTTTTTAGCTTGGGAGCGGTGGAACAGCTATCCCAAAGTAGAGCTTTCAGTACGTGTGCCGGAGCAGTATAAGAGTGAGGTTACAATCAAATGGGGTCATATTTTTTATGGTAGGCTTCATCTGTAGGATTGTAGTCGGATTAGGATTGAATGATATCGCCCGATCTTTCTCTACAGATTTTTCCCAAATGGTTTTTGCAGGACTGGTTATTGGGTTGTCTCAAGCGATCTAGTTGATTCTGGAGCAAGGGATGGCTACTGACCCTATTATTCATGAACTACTATAGCCTTTGGATAACTTATCAAATCAGATTATGGCAGTGGGGCTTTGCATATCCCAAGCGCTAATTTATATTCCGTTGCCAAGTACTTCTGGACGAGCTGTGCTGACGATGTCACCGCTGACTCCTCTGATAGATTTTTTGGGAATATCCCGAGAAATAACAGTTTTGAATTATCAGTATCCATCAGACTTGATGGATCTGATGACTCCAAAAAACGGAACAATTCTCGCCATCTTTGTTGCGGTTGATATAAAATTCAATCGTTAGGTAGCTTATGTCTCGATATCTTAGCTTTTAATTTTTGTTATTGGTTTGTTAGTAGGAATTATCGCCTTATTTTCGGTTGCTCAAATCAACCTATCAGAAATGGATATTAACGATCACAACCCACTACTACCTTTTCAACCAGCGGCAGACCGCTATCATCAGATGAATTATAGACGCTGTGGAAATAGTGGACTTCAATTACCTGAGATTTCCCTCGGCCTTTGGCATAATTTCGGTCATAATTCAGACTTTACTCTGGCACGAAAGATTCTTAGAAGGGCTTTTGATTTGGGGATTTGCCATTTTGATCTGGCAAATAATTATGGACCACCTTTTGGTTCTAGTGAGGAAAACTTTGGGAGAATCCTTAAAATGGATTTTTCAAGCCTTCGGGATGAGTTATTAATTTCAACGAAGGCTGGCTGGGATATGTGGCCAGGGCCTTATGGTAATTTTGGTTCAAAGAAGTATTTGATAGCAAGTTGCGATCAGAGTCTCAAGCGAATGGGGCTCGACTACGTAGATATCTTTTACCATCATAGACCTGATCCAGATACACCACTTGAAGAAACAATGGGTGCTTTGGATTTATTGGTTAGGCAGGGAAAGGCTCTTTATGTTGGGGTTTCTCAATATTCTGCCGAAGATACCCAAAAGGCCTATGCTATATTGAAGCAAATGGGGACTCCACTTTTGATTCATCAACCGCGCTATTCGATGATTGACCGATGGGTAGAGAATGGACTCATGGATGTATTGGGAGAAAAAGAAGTGGGAAGTATCGCATTCTCACCATTAGAACAGGGTATGCTCACTGATAAGTATTTAAAAGGGATTCCAGAAGATTCCCGAGCTGCAAAAGATGGTCGCTACCTGAAGCCAGATCAAATAGGTGGTGAAAAATTGGAAATAATCCGTTCTTTGAATGAGGTGGCCAAATCCAGAGATCAGAGTCTTGCCCAAATGGCCATTGCTTGGCTGCTTAAAGATCCTCGAATCACTTCTGTATTGGTAGGTGTTTCCAAGCCGGAGCAATTAGATGATAATGTTGCAGCGGTTAAAAACACCAAATTTTCAGAAAGTGAACTTACTCAAATAAAGAAAATTTTAGGTGATTGAAAACTAGTTTAAAGTATAGAAGTGTTCTCCTATTGATTGAAATTACTCAGTAGCCTGGTACTTCGCTTTGGATTTCATGAAATGCGGTTGAACCAGCTCTCGGGCAACTTCTGGAAAAGCCTGAAATTATTTCTTGGATTACCGCTACAATGCAAGTAGGGCTTTATTGTCTGAAACTTGATAAATGTATCTCTGAGCACTCTCGATCATCTTTCTCCTACTAAAGACTTTCTTGTATCTGCGCTCCTTGCTGCTTCTCTCAATTTTCTAATTCGTATATCTGCTAGTGCACTGTCACAAGACAAAAGGCAAATAACTTATAGTAAACACTAGCATTGGCAGTACTGCTCTCGATCGCTATCCGGGATGTCATCTGCGCTGGCCTCGCTGTGGCGGGCCTGCCTCGCTGTGGCGGGTTTTCCTGCCAGTTAAGCAAAGAAAATGAGGCTACTGGTATAATTTAGGATAATTACATTTGCTTAACATGATTATCCGATTTATTACCAAGAAGCAAAAGCAATTGAAATATACTAACCGTAATCCCGATAGCCACTGGGAAACAATTTGGAGTTTCGGTCTTAAGTCCAAAGAAGTGAATAAAATATGGCTATTGTTATAATTGCTGATGTATAGATTTTTGATTTGTTTAATAGAAAAATTAGCCACTTGCCCTTCTTATAAATCTCCTTATGAAATGGAGGGAAAATTAGTCAGTCCAGAATATGATTTTAACTGGCTGGTCGAAGCAGAAGTTATCAAGGAAAAAAGATCCATTGTGAAGAATTCCAACAGTCCGATACTTTCTAATGGTAATGCTGCATTGCTTGTTAAAGGTCTACCTATAAGAGGAGTGCCAAAGCCAATTGAAGCACGCATTAAACTGAAAATTAAATGATTGTACGAATGTCAAATTATAGCATAGTCTGTAAAATTGATAGATTTGGCTTGATGGCTTTAAAATCAGAGTTTGCCAAAAAGGCATAAAAAAGGAGGCCTCTGTCTCTGGCCTCCAATCCTGTAGCTTAATTCACCGAACTATCTTACTACGTTTTTTAGTGTAGCCAAGTAAACCCATTTTTGGTCTCGACTGTTTAAACCTTCATTGACTGCTTTCCGCTGTTCATCTGTCTGATTCATGTCTTCATATGCCTGAGAGTTGAAAAACTGCATATAGTCTTTATACATATTTACAGTCAAATGTGTTGATTTTGCTTCAGAACCTAATGGCAGGGCAGTTCTCATGAAGCTCCAATGCCCCATTAATCCTTGCTCAATCCGTTTCTGATGAATCGGTTTAAAGACCTCAGATTCAGCTTTTTCATAGCTATCGAATCTTCCTTCTGCTGCTTTCATTAAGTCAAACGAAGCTAATACACCGGGTTTGACTTGAAAATTATCTGAAGTTTCAGCTATTTCTCTCATGTAGAGCCTCATTGTCATATCACGCATAGTGAGTGATTCTTCAAATAATTTTTTTACCTGACTATCATTCAAATGCGGATAGGCTATTCGGGTGTAGTTCATCATTGATTTTTCATCTAAGCCATCCATCATTTTAACAGGGTCATTATAATAAGTCACCATGATGTATTGAAAATCGGAGTGACCATTTCCGGATTGAAGAGACCAGAAATCCCATCCGGTGATTTTCTTATCATTTAGTGCTTGTCGGTACACTTTTTCCATTAAATCTTTAAACTCGATGTAGTCGAAAATTTGATCATTTTCCACTTTCACAAACTCAAATACCATAAACTGAGACTCTCGAGCTGACAGTGAGCCAGCCCAAAACATTCCACATAGCCATAAAATAAGTATATTTTTCATGTTAATTTGGGTTTAGGATTAATTGTGGTTTGCTATAATTTAATTAATTATTTTGACCTTGACATAAATAGTAATGGATAATTTTCTCTGATTCCATTTCACCAAATATGCTATAATTCATATAATTGCGTAAAAAATGAATATATTTTAACATGTGTACTAAAACATTACTATTTTAACAATCAAAAGGAAGAATCATGTCAGGAATTTCAAGAAGATCATGGCTAAAAAAAGCTTCGCTAGGAAGTGGTTTAGCTGCATTAGGTACCACAGGAATAATCAATTCGCTTTCTGCAGCAGAAGTTAGGAAATTTAATCCTCGATTAATCGATGGGCCGATCCGCTTGGGATCGAACGAAAATCCTTATGGTCCATCCGAATCTATGCGTAATGCGATGATCAAAGGATTCGACAATGGTTGCCGATATCCTTGGGGCTACAATAAAGACTTGGTGAAAATGATCGCCGAGAAAGAGGGAGTTCCTGAAGATCATATTGTCTTAGTGGCAGGATCTACAGAAGGTTTGAAGATTGCAGGAATTACTTTTGGAGGTGGGGGAGAGATTATTTCTTGTTCTCCAACATATCTATCCATGATGTCCTACGCAAAACTCTGGGGTACAGAAATTAATTGGGTTCCTTTGAATAAAGAGCTTGATTTTGATCTAGAGGAGATTGAAAAACGGGTTTCTTACAAAACTAAGATGGTTTTTCTTTGCAATCCGAATAACCCGACAGGCAAATTGCTTCCTGCAAATCAAGTGGTTGATTTTTGCAAAACAGTGAGTAAGCAAGCGGTTGTGTTCTCCGATGAAGCATACTACGATTACATCACCGAACCGAACTACCCATCAATGGTTGAGTTGGTTAAAGATGGTTATGATGTCGTTGTCTCCAGAACATTCTCGAAGGTGTATGGACTGGCAGGAATCAGAATGGGTTACTTAATTGCAAAGCCTGAATTGGCTAAACTTCTTTCAGATCGGGTAGTTGCGAATACAAATATCATGGCGATTGAGGCAAGCAAGGCAGCACTGCTGGATACTGATTTCTATCAGTTTTCGCTTCAAAAGACCAAAGAAGCCAAGGCCATGCTTACTAAAACACTTGATGATTTGAAATTGCCTTACTTGGATTCGCACGCAAACTTTATCTTTTTCCAATCTGGAAGAGATATCAAAGAATTGAATAAAACAATGCTAGATAAGGGGTTCATAATTGGTAGACCATTTGAGCCGCTAAACGATTGGTGTAGAGTTTCCACTGGTACTATTGAGGAAGTAGCACTTTACAACCAAGCAATTCAAGAAGTTTTGGGCTAATGCTAGATCCAAATTTATGCTTAGAAAATGATCAAATCCTGCTTAGACCAATCACTGAGGAGGATTTTTTTTTACTTCAGGACCTTGCAAATGATCCGAGTCTTTGGATTTATTTCACTCAGGATTTAAGTGTTGCGTCAGATTTTACCAAGTGGGTAGCGCCGGCAATGATGGGGGAGCGTCTCCAGTTTGTGGTAATCGAAAAGTCTGATAACGCTATTGTGGGAAGTACTGCGTTTGGAAATTATTTTCCGGTAGATCAACGGATCGAAATCGGCTGGACCTGGCTTGTTAAATCCCATCATGGATCCGGCATCAATCGCCAAATGAAAATGCTTATGGTGCGCTATTGTGCTGAGGTATTAAAAATCAAGAGGGTAGAACTAAAAACGGACGTGCTAAACCTACCGGCACGGAATGCAATGTTGAAAATGGGTTTTGTCGAAGAGGGAATTCTTCGATCCCACACACAAATGACTCACAATAGGCGCAGAGACACAATTTATTACAGCTTGCTGGAAAGGGAGTTTGAGGGATTTTTGGAGGGGGATATGAGGTAATGAGAAATGACTACTATTTTTAGATCAATAAATTGAGGGAATCTAAAAATCTGCAAAAGAGCGTAGTGGCTCCGGTGAATTCGTATTTTTTCATGAAAACCTCAAGCCTGACCTCTGTCTAGGTAAAACAGTTGATTTCTATCAGTTTTTTTAATACTATTATAAAGTACTTTTAGTTACATACTTAGTTTTATTATTCTCACATTCCTTTAAGGTCTTTAACCTATTCTTGAGCTTCAAATCATAAAAAAGTTCGGAATATAAATTCAATTTTAGGAAAATTATCATTGGATTGAAAAGCCAGAACTAAGAATATTAAACACCATGAAACAAGCGGCGTATGCTGTTCACTGCGGGATCAACAAAAAATTTTATCTATATCCGAAATGATACCAGCAGCCTTATTTTATTCGCTTTTGGGGACCAAAGACGCCTGCCTGCCGCCAGGCAGGATAGATCGAAATGCCAAATTATCAATTGTGTGCCAATTATATTCTTGCCTCCTCTACTGACCGGCAAAGTAGCGGGTAATTAAATTTTTAAATATGTATATCCACAAATCAATCAAATTTCCACTTCAATTGATTTGGATTCCGGATTTTCTATAGGTTCATGTTAGCGCCCGAGGCACATTTTGATTATAGCAGATAGTGTAGAATCTGCCAGAGCACCAGCGGTACGATTTGATCCTTGACCGGGTTAAATCCCAATTGAAAATAGTATTGGTTATCAAATCGCTTCTCCGAAGCTCTTCTGCTATTTCTGATCTTTTCTACAGTCAAACCACTTCTCTGAAGCTGGGAAAAATTGATTTTTCAGTATGTATATCCGCAATGATGCCAGTAGCCTTATTTTCTTCGCTTTTTGGGACCGAAAACCGAAAACGCCTGCCTGCCGGTAGGCAGGAAAAACCGAAACGCCCAATTATCAATTGTGCGCCAATTATATTCTTGCTTCTTCTGCCGGCTGGAAAAGCAGTGGACAATCAAATTTTTCAATATGCATATTCGCAAATGCATCAAAATTCTACTTCAATTGATTTGGGTTCTGAATTTCCACCCGTGTTTTCAGCGCCCGAGGCGCATTTTGATTATAGCAGATAGTGTAGAATCTGCCAGAGCACCAGCGGTGCGATTTGATCCTTGATCGGGTTAAATCCCAATTGAAAATAGTATTGGTTATCAAATCGCTTCTCCGAAGCTCTTCTGCTATTTCTGATCTTTTCTACAATCAAACCGCTTCTCTGAAGCTGGGAAAAATTGATTTTTCAGTATGTACATTCGCAATGATACCAGCAGCCTTATTTT
>Ga0209491_10001820_pt1 | contig 40080 bp, 20 predicted proteins | sample BON02_FD_187213 | JGI IMG/M metagenome (GOLD analysis project Ga0209491, IMG submission 187213) | Freshwater microbial communities from Lake Bonney liftoff mats and glacier meltwater in Antarctica - BON-02 (SPAdes) (version 2) | ecosystem: Environmental > Aquatic > Freshwater > Ice > Glacier... | reverse complement strand
CCCCCCCCGGCTGCGCTTTCGAACAAAACGCATCTGCGGAACAACCTTTTCAAGCCTGTGCGTACAAGGAAGGACTGCAATTACCTGCGCGCACTGCGGCAGATCGAGATCGTCACTCCCTCGCTCCTCGCCATCATCTCGAGCGGCCTCCCACCTCTGCCCCACCGCGAGTCGGGACGCGCCGCCGCTCACCGCCGCCGCCGCTTTCACCGCCCGTGCCTCAGCCGCGCGGCCCGGTACCTCGCAAAGGCGGCGGCCACGGCCTGGCGCGTCGCCTGCTCGGGCGCGCCGACAAGCTGGAGCTCGGCCGAGCGCGAGTGGAACGGCGGGTAGCCCGCGAGCGTGAGGCAGGGCCCGAAGACCAGCACGACCTGCGGCTCGCGCAGGACGGCCGCGCCGGCCACGGCGGCCATGTCGCGCGCCAGGGCGGCGGCGGCGGCGGCGGTGGCGGCGGCGGTGGCGGCGGCGGCGGCGGCCGTGGCGGCGCGCTCGGCGGCCGCCACCTCCTCGCCGTCCTCCTGCTGCTCCTCCTGTTCGTCCGGGTCGCTGCTGCTCCCGCTGTCCGCCTCCGCCTGCCCGCCACCTCGCGCCGCTGCTGCCGCAAAGGCGGCCGCCTCGCGGTCACCCTCCATCGCCGCCTGCTCCTCTGTTTGCGGCGGCGGCCCGCCGCCATAGAGGGACTCTCCCCCGGCCGCGGTGGCCGCCGCAGCCGCCGCCGCCGCCGCCGCCGCCGCCGCCGCCGCCCCGGCCTCTCGGCGCCGGCGCCGCGAGCCGCAGGGGTGGTGCTGGCGGCGCTCGTGGCAGTGATGGCGGCGGCGGCGGCGGCGGCAATCGGGGCCGTCATCGTTGTCCCCCTCCCCGCCCCCCCCTCGGCTGCCGCGCCCGTCGCCTCTCGCCGGGACGGCCGCCGCCGCCGCCGCCGCCGCCGCTGCCGCCGCCGCCGCTGCCGCTGCCGCCGCTGCTCCCGCCGCTGCCGGCACCGACGCCGCCGTGCCCACCTCGCCCCCGGCCACCGCTGGCCAGACCGCCGCCGCTGGGGCCGCCGCCGCCGCGGCGTGCAGCTGCAGCGCGCCGAGCTGCGCGCTCGCGAGGAGGGCTTTCCCGCCAGCACCGCCGCCGCCGCTGCCGCCACCGCCGCCGCCGCCGCTGCCGCCGCCGCTCGACGACACCACGCCGCGCGAGCCGGACGGCGCCAGCGAGGAGGCCAGGCGGCCGCCGCTGCCCTCGGCGCCGAGCGGGGTGGGGTTAGACGCGATGGGCGACAGGAGCGTCGGCAGCCACATCGCCGCGGAGGCCCCTAAACGGCCGAGCTTGGCGGTCGCCGGCGGGCCGGTGCGCTCCGCGCCGCTGCCGCCCCCTCCGCCGCCGCCGCCGCTCCCTCCGCTCCCGCAGCCGCCACCGCTGCTCCCTCCGTTGCCGCCGCCGCCCAGCCACCCCCGCCGCCGCAGCAGCATGGCCGCGTATTGGACCGGCCCGCGCGAATGCCTCGGATCGTGCCGCGCGGCCCGTTCCTTGCCGCCAAATCCCGCGCCGACGCCGCCCTCGAGCCCGCCGCCGCCGCCGCTGCCGCCGCCGCCGCCGCCATTGCCGCCGCCTCTCCCCCCCCGGGCCTGTCGCCTCAGCGCCGCAACCCGGGCGGCTGCGGCCTCGGCCGTGGCCGCCGCCGCTTCCGCCTCGGCCGCGAGCTCGGCCGCGCGCTCCCGCACGGACGCGAGGAGAGGGACGTCGGCGGCCTCAGAATCGGCCGACCGCCCGGCGTGCAGGCCGCCGCCGGCGGACGGCGGACGCACGGGCAGGCCGCCGCCGAACGATCCGCCGCCGCTGCCGCCAAAGCCGCCGCCGCTGCTGCCGCCGCCGGGCAGGAGGCCGCCGCCCGCGCCGTCTCTCCCGCCGAGCTGCGCCAGCGCCAGCACGGGGGTGAAGGCGTCGGCCGCCGAGAGCAGGCGCACGACGACGCGCCGTCGGCACCCGCCGGCCGCCGCTGCCGTCGTCCCGGCGAGGGAGGGCAATGATGGGTCGAGCGAGGCAGGGCGGGCAGCGGGCGGGGGAGGAGCCGCTGCCCCGACGACTGCGGCAAAGGCAGACGGCGGTCGTCCTGCGGGGGTGGCGGCGGCAGCTGCAGCGGGCCCGTGTCCGTTTGCGTCGCCGATGGATGCTGGCCGCCCGGCCGTCGATGCCGCTGCCGCCAGGGAAGGAGGGAAAGCCAGCGAGAGGCCCCCGGCCCCCTTGGTCGGCGGCGCCAGCGCGCTCGCGCCCAGCGCCGAAGCCAGCGCGGCCTCTGCCGCCCGCGCGGCGTCGACGCGCGCGCCCGCGTCGGCGTCCGCCGCGCTGGCGGCTGCTGCTACCGCGGTAGCGGCCGCGGCCGCGCGGTCCTGCTCAGCCGCCAGGCGCGACTCTGCGACCGCCAGCGCCGCCGCCAGCGGCGGCCGCGGCAGCGGGGTTGGTGCCGCCGGGCGCGCAGGGCGCAGCTTCAGCGCCCCCTGAGGAGGGGGGGCGCCCTGCTGCGGCCAGCCGTTGCCGTTTGAGCCGCCGCCGCCACCAGCACCGCCGCCACCGTTGGCCGAGCCCAGTCCGAGCGCGCCCTTGGCGTACTTGATAAGCTCGGCGGCGCGGCGCCCGGGGGGAGGCCCGCCGCCGCCGCCGCTGGCTCCACCGCCGCCGCCGGCCGGCCCCGCCGCTCCTGCTCCTGCCACGCCGCTGCGCCACCGGGCGTCGTCGCCCGCGCGCCCGGCGCCGGGCCACCGCGCCGCCGCCGCCGGCAGCAGGTCCCACCCGGGCCCCTCAAACTCAAAGCAAACGCCATTGGCGCCGTTCGCCGCCGCCGCCGCCGCCGCCGCCGCCGAGCCTGCCGCCGCCGAGCCCGCCGCCCCCGCCGACGTTCCCCCGGCGACGGCCCCGCCTTTGGGCCGGGGAGGGGGCAGCGCCGCCCGGTGCCGCAGCAGGTATCCGGCCCGCTTGAGCTGCCCGGGCGGGTCGTACACGAACAGGTGCGTCAGCAGCGGCCCGCCCGCCTCTGCCGCCCAGTGGAGGATGTTTGAGACCGCCTGCAGCGACACGCGCCCGTTGACGTCGGGCTCGGCGAAGACGAGGGCGGCCGAGGTGGGCGGGGGGGCGTGGCTGCCCGCGGGCCGCGGGCGGCATAAGGCGGGGGGCGAGGGGGCGTCGGCGGACGCGGCGCTGGCCGGGCGCTGGCCCCTAACGGCGCCGCCGCCGGAGACGCCGACGCCGGAGGAGAGGGCGAGCGCGGCGCGCGTGCGGCCGCGCCCTCGGCCGCGCGCGACGGCGCCGAGCGCGGCGCGCACGGCCCAGCCGGGCGCGCGCGGCACTAGGCGCGACAGGAGCGCGGCGAGGGCGTCGAGGACGTCTCCGAGGGCGAGCAGGAGCGCCAGGATCCAGGGGAGCAGCCGGCTCGGCCTGCGTGGTCGACGGGTCGCGGGGCGAGGGAGGGACGCCGAGCTGCTGCTCCCGCTGCTGCTGCTGCGGGCGCTGGTCGCGCTGAGGGCGCTCTTTAGGTCGGGAGGGGGCGCGGCCAGGAAGGGCGAGCCCTCGACCATTGTGTCGGCGGCGTGATGCGCTTTCGGTGTCAGGCGCGCGATTCCAACAGAAACTCGAAAGAAAAGTGTTGTCGAGACCCGCGGCTAAGATAGGAAATGCGGCGGTGGGGCAGGCAGCTACCGCGGGGATGCGGGCCCGGTCCTCCGGAGGTCATCCATCACAGAGAGCAGAAGCGAGATTGCGTTGTGGAGTGAAGGTTGAGCGAGCCCTGGCTTTCGATGAGACGCCGGCGCGAGCGTTCCGACGACGGCACCTTGGCAAACAGAGGCGCGAACTAGACTTTTGCTTTCGCTTTTGGATTTTAAACGCTATGGTTGTTGACGTGGTGCGCGCGTAACGGGCCGTCCCACTTGGGGAGGCGGTTGCTTTAGAGGGGTGAGGCAGGGGGGAAAATGGGCAAAGTTACGACTCGGCGGTCGGTCGGCTGCTACTTTGCAGAGGCCGTCGGCTGACCGGCTCGACGCGAGAGAAGACGCGAGACCGAAAAAAGCACGTGTGTGTGTGTTGTGTGTGTGTGTGTGTGTGTGTGTGTGTGTGTGTGTGTGCGGCGCGTTCCCTGTTTCAGGGACGTGGAGCCGCGTGGTGGTACTGGGGTGGGTGCGGGCGCAGCGATGATGGATTTTTCGGGCTCGCGGGACGCCGGGCGGCAGAAAAGACGACGACGCCAACGACAACGCCAACGGACAAAAAAGGGAAGACGGGAAACAGAAGAAACAGAGTGAGTGCCGGCCGTGAGCGAGCGTGCGTCCGCGTTTCCGCGGGCCGCAGCCGGCGGCGGCGCGATGAGAACGTCGAGGGGGTGAGGAGGCGTCGAGGGAACCTCGTGTGAAGGGTCGGCGGGCAAGGTTCGTCGGAAAAAAGGGAAAAAAAGGGGGGGTCGGGGGGCGGACGGGACGACAGAGAGGGGGGGGAACCGCTCGGGCGCGGCGGCGGGGCAACGAAAGAGGGGGCGCTGCGGCCCCCTGTCTCTCCCTCTGCGCCAAAGATCGTCGGGAGCGGGACGAGGGTTCCTTCTCTGGGCTTGTGCTGTCGAGCAGTCCGAAAAAACAGGGGCAGGGCCGGGCGGCCGGGCGGGGTGCGCGCCAGGCGGGCCAAAAAGGCGGGGTCGGGGTGGTGGCCCCGAAAGAGGGGCCCGAGTGCGTTGCTCGCGCGCCTTTGTGTCTCCCGGCCATTTGGTGGAGCGGTTTGGTGTGCGGTGGAGGCGGTAAGTGGTGGCGTCAGGCGGGCGGGCGGGGGGCGAGAGATGCTCTTTCCCCACTTTTGTTCGCGTTGTGGCGCCGTCGTTCAGTTGTTCGGCCAACACGAGGAGAAAAAAAAGCCCCGGCAGGGTTTGCAACGATCGGCGAGGAAGGCGAGCAGGGGTCTCTTGGGCGTGCGTGCGTGCGTGCTTTTGTTGTTGTCTGCGCAAAGGGGAGCTGTCTGGCAAGGAGAGGCCGGGGGGGGGAAGGCGGGCGCGCCGCGATCCGGGGGAAGGGGCGGGGGGGGGCCGGCGCGCGGGGGCGCGGGAGAAGGGGGGGAGACTGAAGGGATGCAATGCTCTCGCGCCCTCTCTCACACCGCCTGCGTCTGCGGCGGCATCACCACGGGCGTGCCGACGGCCACGGCCGGGGCGCCCATCGCCGGGGCGGGCCCCGCGGCCCCGTGGTGCTGGTGGTGGTGGCCGTGGGCGGCGGCGGCGAGGGCGGCCGCGCCGGCCGCGTCGCCGTCGCCGGCGCCGGCGCCGGCGCCCGCAGCCATCCCCGCCGGGGGCAGCCAGCCGAACGCGGCCGCAAAGACCGCGTGCGGGATGCCCGCGGCCGTGGCGGCAGCGGCGACCGCCGGGGGCAGGGCGGGCGCGGGGACCGGGGCCGAGGGGGCGGTCTCGGCGGCGGCGAGCGCGGCGGCGACGGCCGTGAGCTGCTGCTGCTGCTGCTGCTGCTGCTGCTGCTGCTGCTGCTGCTGCGGCTGCTGCTGCATCTGCATTTGCTGCTGTTGCATGTGCATTTGCTGCTGCTGGGAGCAGGGCGGCGCGGCGTCGGCCATCTCGGCGTCGTTCACGTGCTGCCGCTGCCGCAGCAGCTGCTGCTGCTGGGCGGGCGGCGGCGTCAGCCGGTCGGCCTGCTGCTGCTGCTGGTGCTGCCGGTAGGCGGCGGCGGCGGCGGCGGCGGCCGCCGCCGCGGCCGCCATCGGCACGGCGGGCGGGGGCAGCGGCGCGGCCTCGGCCATCGCCTCGTCGCCGGCGGCCGCCTGGTGCTGCTGCTGCGAGCCGAGGGCCGGGGACGCCGCCGCGCTGCCCTGCGCGGTCGCGGGGCCGCGCCCGCGCTGCGCCGAGCCGGGCGCGCCCGCTGCCGCCGCCAGCGCCGCGCCCTGAGGCCGCTGCCGCTGCGGGGGGCTGCCAGACAGCTGCTGCTGCTGCTGCTCGGCCGGGCCGCCGCCGCCGTCCGCGCGGCGCGCAGCCGCCGCGAACGCGAGCAGCACCTCGGTCTCGTCGACCACCGTGGCGCGCCAGTGCGTCGCGACGCTGCGGCGCAGCTCAAACGCGGTCGCGCCGCCGCCGCCGATGCCGCCTGTGTAGGACCCCCGGTCGAGCGCGGCGGCGTCGGCGGCGTTGGCCGCCGCCGCCGCCGCCCGGGCCTGGGCGTCTGCGTGGGGGCCGCAGCGCCCGACGTCCGGGTCGACCATGCCGTAGGCGCTGTGGTAGCGGCGCAGGGCGGCCTCGTCGAGGCGGCAGGCAAAGTCGGCCGCGCTCGAGAGCGCGGCGAGGACCGGAGGGGGGGCAACGGCGCCGCCAAAGCCGCCGCCGCCAAACGCCTGCACCTGCCGCTGCTGCTGCTGCTGCTGCGGTTGCTGCTGCTGCAACTGCTGCTGCTGCTGCTGCAGCAGCTGCTGCTGCTGCATCTGCAGCAGCTGCTGCTGCTGCTGCATGTGTTGGAAGCCGGAGGCGGGAGGGGGTGTCGGGCCGCGGCTGCCGGCGAGCGACGCGCGCCGCTGGGGCTGGGGCGGCTGCTGCTGCGCCTGGGGCTGCGGCAGCGGCTGCTGAGGCTGCTGCTGCGGCTGCTGGGGCGGCGGCGCCACGGGCCGCGCGGGCGGCGCCAGCCCGGCGGATGCCGCCGCCGCGCACGCGGCCGAGTGCGGGCAGGGGTAGGCCGAAGGGTCAAAGCCGGCAGGCAGCGCCCGGTGCGTGGGCGCCGCGGGGGCCGCCGCCGCCGCCGCCACGGAAACGACCGCAGGCGGGAAGGGCGCCAGGGGGGCGCCGCCGCCGCCGCCGTGCAGCAACGCGCCCGACGAGTGCTGCCGAGATATCACGCCGCTGCCGCCGCCGCCGCTCGAGTGGCCGCCGCCGCCGCCGCCGCCGCCGTAGAAAAAGGCGCCGCCGCCGCCGCCGCCGCCCATGCTGCTGCCGCTGCCGTGCGCGCTGCTGCCCGGCTGCTGCTGCTGCATCTGCTGCTGCATCTGCTGCTGCATCATCTGCTGCTGCATCAGCTGCATCTGCTGCATGTGCATCTGCGCCTGCACCTGCGCCTGCACCTGCTGCCGCGCCTGCTGCTGCATCCGCTGCTCGTGCGCCAGCGCCCCGGCCGTGTAGCTGTAGGAAGCCGCCGCCTCGCGCGCGCCGGCGCCCGTCGCCGGCCGCCGCGGCCGCACCTGCGGCGACGGCGACAGCGCGCGCGGCGGCCGCCGCGCGCGCGGCTGCGTCAGGATCTCGGCGCCGTCCAGGCACGCGCCCAAGCCGGAGCGCCCGTGGCTGCCGGGGCAGTCCCCGAAGGCGCCGCTGCCGCCGCCGCCCGCCCCGTTGCCGCCGTCCCCGTCGCTCTCGTCGCCCGAAAAGGGGCCGCCGTCGTCGCCGTCGCCGCCGGGGCCGTACTCGAGGACGGTCAGCGCGTTGCGCTGGAGCTTGATCTCGTCGCCGCTCGGGACGAGCTGTTTTTTCGGTTGGTGTTTTTGTTTTGGTTTGGTTTGGTGTTGGTTGTTTGTCGATTGGGATGACGTTGGATATGGCGCAAAGAGTCGAGACGGGCGTCCGAATCGTCGGGTTGGGGAGGAGAGCGGGAGAGAGAGAGGGGGAGAGGGAAGATCGGGAGAGGGGGACTCGATTTTCTCTCTCGAGCCCCCAGATTCCCTCCTCCCTTCCCCCCCCCTCCTCCTCTTCTCCCGCCCAAAAAAAACCCTGTTCTCCGGGCCAAAATCAAGAGCTCACCAGCCAGTGCCACCCGCCGAGGCCCACCGCCTTGCGCACGACGCACTCGAGGCCGATCAGCTCCTTCTTGGTGCGCGCGTTGCCCTTGACCAGCACGCGCGACCCGCGCGGGAGCGCGAGCTTGTTGGCCGCGTCATCGGCGGCGCTCGAGGGCGCCGTTCCCGCGGGAGCAGTGGCAGCGGCCGAGGAGGAGGGCGCGCCTCCGGCGGAAGCGGCCGACGCGGGGGCGACGACGACAACGACGCGCGGCGCGGTCGTCTGCGCCGCGTCGAGCGACGACGCGGGGCCGGCCTGGCGCGCGCCGGCGCTATCGGCGGCGGGAGTGAAGGTCGTCGGCGATTGGTGGTCATCGGCCGTGAGCTCGGCGTCGCCGGAAAAGGCGCGCGTGTCGGGCGAACGAGGGGAAGCTCCGGTTTTTTTCTCGAGCAGCGGGAGAGACATCTCTCCCGCCTGGTCGCGCTCCTGCGGGGCCGCGAACATCTTTCGCGGCGCGGGGAGGACTTCCTCGGAGGCCCGAGTCTGCCGCGGCGCGTCTCGGGGATTCAAAACGCGACGGGCCGGGGAGAACTGGCGGAAGAAAAGAGGGGGGTGATGGCACGGAGAACTTTTTTGAATATCGCTATCGGAGTATTCACGCGTTTTGGTGCGATCCGGGTTTGCGTGGTGGGTGCGGGTACTCGCGGGAGCACGTTGGCAGCGATGGGTTCTGCCCGTCCAATTGGAGGGGGGCGCTGGGGTCTTGAGGAGGGAGGGGGGGGGGAGGTTGACGGGAAGGAGAGAGAGGGGGCAGAATCCATCAACTGACGCGTTCTCGCGCCATTGGCCCCGCGATCGCCAACCGCCCTCCCCGCCCCCCGCGCGATGCGGCGCCCGTTCAATACGGTCCTCAATCGCGTCGGCCGGGCCCGGGCGGAAGGATCGGCGCCCGGAAAGGATCGGCGCCGGTGTGAGCAGAAGCAGGTGGCCGACGCCGTCAATTTTTTAAGCGCTCCTCAACGCGGCCCCCGCCTGGCCAAAAAGAGAACGCCCTGTCTCACTCTGTCGCCTCACAGTCCCCCCGTCCCCCCCTCGACGCCGGGACCGGCAATCCTCCATGCCAAGGCGCGCCAGTAGGCATTGAAGGCGCGAGTCGTTTGCCCCACGCGCGCCGGGAGAGAGGCCCCTCATTTGGCGATGCTCTCGCGCCCGCGCCCGCGCCCTCCGATCGCGCGGCGCGGCCCTCAACGGACAGCCACCACCCGGGCCAGAGCCATGCGGACCCACGTGGGCGTCGACTTTGGCACCTCGGGAGCGCGCGCGACCGTGATTGACGGTGAGTTTTGTGTCGGCGGCGTCCTCCGCTCGTCCCCGCTCGTCGGCGGGCGGCGGCGGGTCCCCCCTCGCTCGCCGCTCCGGCTCTCGCTCTCTCACGCCTGTCGCCCTGCGCGCCTGAACAACAAAACCAACAAACAACAAAACAGACGACGCGCGCGTCGTGGCGGGCGCCAAGGTGCCGTACCGCGAGGGCGCCGCGAGCGCCTGGGCCGAGGAGTGGGAGCGGTGAGATCTGTGCTCTGTCCGGTCGTTGGCGTTCCGTTGCCGCCGCCGCCCCCGAAAGGAGAAGAAAAAAACTCACTCGACAGCGACGACGCCTTTTCCTCGAGTCACGACAACGACCAACAACAACAACAACCAAAACAACCACAGCGCCCTCTTCGCCGTCCTGTCGTCCTTGCCGGAGGAGGCGCGCGCCCCCGCCGTCTCGATCGCCATCGACGGCACCAGCGCGACCGCCCTGCTGGTCGACGTTTCCGGGAGCGGCAAAAACGGCGAAAACGCCAGAGACGACGGCGGCAGCGGCGGCGGCGGCGGCGGGCCGGCCGACCGCGCGAAGGGCGCCCGCGTGCTGGCGCCGCCGCGCCTTTACAACGAGGCGCAGCCCGCGCGCGCGGTCCGGGCGGCGGCGGCCCTGGCGGGCGCGGACCACACGGCGGCGGCGGCCACGTCGACGCTGGCCAAGCTGCTGGACTGGTGGGGCGAGGACGGCGAGGGCGGCGGCGGCGGGGCAGAGGGCGGCGGCGGCAGCGGCGGCGAGGCGGCGGCGGCGGCGGCACGACAAGGCAGCGGCGGCGGCGGCGGCAACCCGGCGCGCCGGCCTGGCGCGCGCCTGCTGCACCAGGCCGACTGGCTTGCCTCCTTGCTGCACGGCCGCACGGACACGACCGACTGGAACAACGCGCTCAAGGTGGGGTTCGACCCGGGGGAGGCCGTACTGCCCACCACGGGCAACGACGGCGTCGGCGACGACGACCCGAGCGCCGCAGGCAGCGGCGGACGAGCGGGCGGCGGACGCGCGGGCGACGCCGCCGGCCCCTCGCCCGCCAGCCCCTACCCCCGTTGGCTGGCGGCCCACCCGGGCGCCGCGCACCTGCTGCCGCCGCGCGTGGTGCCGCCCGGGGCGCCCGTGGGCAGGGTCACGGCGGCGGCCGCGCGCCGCAGCGGGCTGCCGGAGGGCGCGGTCGTGTGCGCGGGCACGACCGACAGCATCGCCGCGTTCATCGCGGCTACGGCGGGCCCGGCCGGCAGCGGCGGCGGCGGGAACGGCGGCGGCGGCGGCGGCGGCGGCGGCGGATGCGGCGGCGGAAACAGCAGCAGCGCCGGCCTCGCCGTCACGTCGCTCGGCTCGACCATCGCCGTCAAGCTGCTCAGCCCGCGGCGCGTCGACGACGCCGCCTCGGGCGTCTACTCCCACCGCCTCGCCTCGGGCGCGTGGCTCGTCGGCGGCGCCAGCAACGCGGGCGGCGCCGCGCTGCGCGCCTTTTTCCCCGACGACGCCGAGATCGCCGCGCTCGAGCCGTCGCTGCCGGCCGACCCGCGTGCGCCGCCGCCCCGCGGGACCGAGGATTGGTACCCCCTGCTCAAAAAGGGCGAGCGCTTCCCCGTGTACGACCCGGGCCTCGAGCCGCGCCTGCCCCCGCCGTTTCCCGAGGGCGGGCGCGCGGCGCTGCTGCACGGCCTGCTCGCGGCGCTCACGCGGGTCGAGGGCGCCGCATACCGCCGCCTGGGCGAGCTGGGCGCGGCGCCGCCGCGCGAGGTGCGGACGGCCGGCGGCGGCGCGCGCAACGCGCGATGGCTGGCGATGCGGCGGGCCGCCCTGGGCGTGCCCGTGGTGGCGGCGGACGAGGCGGAGGCGTCTTACGGGGCCGCGCTGCTGGCGCGCGACGGGTCTCGGGCGGCGCAGCGGGCGGGGGCGGGGTGGGAGGCGGCAGCAGAAGAAGCAGCAGAAGCAGGAGGGGCGAAGCGGTGAAATAGAGAGAGAGAGAGAGAGCGATAGCGCAAACGCGCGGCGCCGCGCTGCCGTTGCTTCGCGCGCCGGAACGCAAATGGTCTGTATGTGTGTATATGTAAAAGGTACCACGCGTTAGTGGTAGCAATAGTCAAACGTTGAAAAAAAGGGCAGGAAGAGATGGCATCGTCGTCACACGGAAGGGTTCAAGCTTTTGCCGCTGCCAGGAGGAGCAGCGGCAGAGGCAGAGGGCGCCGTCGCTGTCGCCGGCGCGCGCTGTGAGCGCAAGAGGCTCACCGTCGTCGGGCCGATGGGGCCGCCGGTGGTGGCCGAGGCCCCGCCGCCCGACGACGACGTCCCACCTAGCCTCTGCCGCTGCTCCTCGAGCCGCGCCACGGTGGCCTTGAGCTGATCGGTCTCGAGCCGCGACGCCTCGAGCGCGCGCCGCGCCGCGCCGGCCTCTGCGCGCGCGGCCGCCGCCTCGGCCGCCGCGGCCTCGCGCTGCTCCTTGGCGCGCCGCTCGGCCTCGACCGCGCGGCGCCGCAGGGCCGTGATCTCGGCGTCGCGCTCGTCCGCCTCGAACTCGCCCCAGCGGGCGGAGGGGCCGCCCGAGGGGGAGCCGGAGCCACTGCCGCCGCCGGCCGCGCCCCGGCGGCGCGGCGGCGGCTCGGGCCCCAGCCGGAGCGCGCGGTCGCGCTGCCGCTGCGCGCGCTCCTTGACGAGCTGCGGCACCTGGCGCGTGTCGAACGGGTCCTCCTCCTCCTCCTCCTCGTCGTCGTCGTCGTACTCGGCGCAAGTCCCGCCGCCGTCGTGCGCTGCGCGGGGCAAGGTCGGGGGCGACGAGCGCGACCGGGCCGGCGACTCGCCCGTCTCTCCGGTGGCGGCGGTTTCCCGCGGCGCCCGCCGGCGCGGCCTGGCCGCCACGGTCGCCGCGGCCGCCGCCCGCACTAGCGCCGCGAGCAGCGCCGCGTCCGTTTGCGCCCCGGCCTCGCGCCGCGCACCGCTGTTGCGGCCCGCGTGCGAGCCGGGCGGGGGGGGCGGGGGAGGCGGCGGGGGCATCAACGCCTGCGAGCCTCGGTGCGCCGAGGGCCGCGGCGCCGTCTGCGTGCCCGCCGCGGCGGTCGCGCGCCGCCTGGCGGCGGCCTCGTCGCGGGCCAGGCGCGCCGCCGCCGCCCCCGCGGCCGCGACCGCCGCCGTGGCCTCCGTCTTAGCCCGGTCGAGCGCGCGCCCGGCGGCCGCCGCCTCGGCCACCGCCGTGGCCGCCTCCTTGGCCGCGGCGGCGGCGCCGGCCTCGGCCTGGACGCGCAGCCGCCGCTCGCGCTCAGCCGCGCCATTCGCCTCGGCCAGGGCCGCCTGCGCCCGCGCCGCCGCCGTCTCGAGCTCCTGGCGCGCGCGGCGGGCCGCGCTCTGCTGCTGCTGCTGCAGCCTCTCCTGCTGCTGCTCCACCGCCGCGGCCGCCAGCGCCGCGGCCGCCGCCGCGGCCGCCGAGCCGGACGCGGCGGCCTCCGCCCTCACCTGCTCGATCGCCTTGGCCGCCTCGGCGCGCGCCGCCCGCTCGCGCTCGGCCGCCTCCTTCTGCCCGCCCGCCCTGGCCTCCTGCAGGGCCTTGGACGCGGCCGCGCGCTCGGCCGCGAGCTCGCGCGCCGCCCTGGTCGCCGCCGCCTCGAGGCGCCGCTCGAGCTCGGCCGCGCCCGCGGCCTCTTGCTGCTGCTTGGCGGCGGCGGCGGCCGTGGCGGCAGCGGCGTTGGCAGCAGCCACCGTGGCTGCGGCCGAGGCGGCGGCGAGCCCCTGCTGGACCCTGGCGGCGGCGCCGGCCGCGCGCGCGGCCGCGAGGTCGGCCGACGCCTTTGCGGCGGCCACCTCGGCGTCCCGGCGCGCGCGCCGCTCGCGCTCGGCCGCCTCGGTCGCGTCTCGGAGCAGCCTCACGGCCGTCTCGCCCTCCTCCTCCCGCTGGGCCTTGTCCGCCGCGGAGTCCGCGTCCGCGGTCGCGGCGGCGATGGATGCCAAGGCGGCGGCCGCGGCGGCGGCGGCAGTGGCGGCGGCGGCGGCAGACGCGGCGGCCGACGCCTCGTCGCGCGCAGCCGCCAGCTCTGCCGCGGCCTTGTCGCCCGCCGCTTTTGCCGCGGCCGCCGCCGCCGCCGCCGCGGCTGCCGCCGCCTCAGCCTCGGCCAGCGCCTTCGCTCCATCCTCGCGCGCGGCCGCCAGCTCGAGCGCGGCCGAGGCGGCGGCGGCAGAGGCCTCCTGGCGCAGCTGGCCCTCGCGCTTGGCGGCGGACGCGCGCGCCTCGGCCAGCGCGTCGGCGAGCTTGGCGGCAGCCGTTGCTTCGGCGGCGGCGGCGGCGGCAGAGGCATCAGCCGCGGCGGCGGCGGCGGCGGCGGCAGCAGCCCGCCCTCGCTCCTCCTTCGCCTCGCCCTCTGCCTTGTCCTGGCGGGCCCGCCCCTCGGCCTCCTTCTCCTGCGCCTCCTTGCGCAAGCCGGCGACCTGAGCCTGCAGCTCCGCCGCGCGCGCCTCGCACCGCGCGAGCAGGCCGGCCGCCACGACGGCGTCGACCGCCGCCCTCTGCCGCTCGCGCTCGAGCTGCCCGCCGGCGCCGCCGGCGGCGGCGGCGCGCGCCTCGGCCTCGCGCGCGGCCAGGGCCGCCTTGGTCGCGCGGGCGCGGCTCGAGTCGGCGTCGGCGAGCAAGGCCTGCGCGGCCTCGGCGAGCGCGTGCAGAAAGGCGTGCGCGCGGGCGTTGGCGGCCCTGTCGCTGCTGCTGCTGCTCCCGCCGCTGGCGTCGGCGTTGGCGTCGCCGTCGCCGTCGCTGCCGGCGCCCCAGGCCCTGTCTGCCGCCGCCGCAGCCGCCGCGTCGAGCTCGGCCGAGCACGCCGCGCAGACGCAGTCGGCGCGCAGCACAGGGTCGGAACAGGTAGCGACAGCGTCGTTGGACAGGCCGCCGCCGCACGCGCCGCAGGTCAGGTGCGGGGCCGCCGCCGCCGCCGCCGCCGCCGCCGCTGCTTCGTCGTCCTCGTTGTCGTCCTCCCCTGCGCCTGCTTGCCCCCCGGCCGCCGCGCCGCCGCCGCCGCCGCAGCAGCTTCCTCCCCTGCCGCCGCCGAGAAGCGACGCCTCGGAGCGCACGCTCGGGCGCGCGAGCGCGCGAAGGCGCGCCATGGCCAGCTGCGGCCAGGGAGAGGCCGCGGTTGCGTCGACGTCTGCTGCTGCCGCTGCTGCCGCTGCTGCTGCTGCTGCCGCTGCCGCAGAGGGCGAGGAGCCGGGCGCGCCCGCCGAGCGAGGCGCGGGGCAGGTCGCCGCCAGGCGCAGCCGCCGCAGCAGCAGCATCCGAGCCTTGCGCTCCGCCGTCCCCTCTTGCAGGTGGGGCACCGAGTCGGCGACGGCGGCCGCCGCCAGCGAGAACAGCGCGCGCCAGTCGCCCACGAGCGCGGCGAGGGCGGCCGCGTCCTCGGCCCCGCGCCGCCGCCGCTGCTCGGCCGCCGCCTCGCCGGCCGCCGCCGCCGCCGCCGCCGCGTCCTTGCCCGCCGCCGCCGCGCCCTCGGCCGCCTTGGCCGCCGCCTGCACCGCCTTGAGGGCGCTGCGCCTGCGGCGTTCCAGCTCGTGGCGGCGCCTAGCGAGCAGCTCGCGGAAGTAGGCGTCGAGCGGGTGCTCCTGCTGCTCGGGCCCCGCGCCGGGCGGCGGCACAAACACACGGAGCAGGGGCGGCGGTGCGTCGGGCGTCAAGGGCGGCGCCGTCGTGGTCGCGTTGCCGCCGCCGCCGCCCTTGTCGCCCCCGCCGCCTTGCGCCTCGTCCTCGTCGTCGTCCTCCTCGGCCGCCGCCCCGGGCAGCGGCAGCCCGCTGCCGCTGCTCCTGCTGCTGCCGACGCTGTCGCCTGCGCCGCGGCGCCGCGCGGTGGCGCCCGTGCCGCCGCCGCCGCCGCCGGGCACGACAGTGGCCGGCGACACGCGCGCCCCCGCCCGCTCGCGCGTTGCGGCCCGCCGCCGCGCCTCCCCCCCGAAACACGACGACGCCGAGCTCCCCGTCGGCGCGGCGGGCGCCGCCGGTCGCGCGGCCTCGGTCCACCCGGGCGGCAGCGGCGCACATAGAGCCATCTCGACCACCTCCCAAAGATAAAGGTCGTCCTCCGGCCGCAGACCCACGAGCGCGCCGGCGGCGGCGACGACGTCCGGCGCGGGCAGGCGTCGCGCCATCTCGGCGCGCAGCTCGGCGTAGCCGCCGCGGTCCATGAAGATGGCGCCCGTGTAGTAGCCGTGGATTGGGTGGAGGGACTGGGGCGGGCGGGCGGCGGGCGGGACGGGGGGGGCGCCGGCGCGCGAGGGGGGCGAGGACGGCGAGGACGACGACGGGGGCGACGGCGGCGGCTTTGGCGGCGGCGGCGGCGGCGGGTGGAAAAGCCAGCGCCCGCCGTCAAAGGTGCCCGTCCAGCCGCGCGGGAGCGAGCCCGCGTGGGTGTAGTCCATGGCGAGGCGCAGCATCCTGTCGGTGGCCTGTGGTCTTGTTCATAGGGCGTGTGGCGTGTGGATTTTCTTGGGGGTTGAGTGCCGAACGAGTGGGAGCGACAAGCAGCGGCGCCGCAGCTGTCACGGCGCCCCCCCCCCCCCGAAAAAAAGACAGTCGTTTGTTGCCTCACCTCGTCGACGCCCATCAGCTTGAGCGCGGCCAGGAGCTCGGGCCCCGCGTGCAGGCGCGGCCCGGCGCTGCGCGCGGCCGGCGCGGCCGAGGGCGACGCCAGTTTGACCGCTCGGTGGAGCAAGCCGGCGATGATGCCGCTGCTGCCGCCGCCGCCGCCGCCGCTCGCGCCGCTCGCGCCGCTCGCGCCCCCGCACAAAGCCGCGGGCTTCATTGCGCGACCGCGCGCTCGGGGGTGGATTTTACGACGCGCGCGTCGATGTCACGAGAGGCGTGGCATGGGACCGAGCGATTAGATGAATAGATGGGGGGTGGGGAGGGCGGGGGCACAAACGTTTACGGCTTGGCTGTTCTTTTTTTAGCGTTGGGTTTTTCGGGCGGGCGCGAAGGACGCACAAGGGGCGAGGAGCGCTGTGTGGTTGCGGCGAAAATAACTTGGGAGTGGAAGACACCAAATGCGCAGGATTCAGGTGCTCGCCGTTTGTTCTGTAAAATGAGTGAATGCGTGCGTGTATGATCACAGTTATCAGACGGCCGTGAGGACCGCCGCCGCGTGCGCGTTGAGCTGATCGACGCCATTCTGCGTGCCGCCGCCGCCGCCGCCGCCGCCGCCGCCGCCGCCGCCGCCCTCACCGCCGCCCTCGCCGCCCCCGCGCAGAGGCACTGCCCCGGCCACCTCGACCCCCGTGGCCCTCAGGCGCGCGCACGCCTCCTCCAAGCCCCGCGCGTCCGCCAGCACGCGCACCGACCGCACGCCCAGGTGCCGCAGCATCCCGGCCGCCGCCGCAAAGTCGCGCAGGTCGCGCGGCCGGCCGTCTTCGCCGCCGCCATTGTCACCGTCGCCGCCGCCGACGCCCGCGCCGACGCCGCAGTCGGTCGCCTCGCGCCGCGCGTGCGCCGCGAGCTCGGCCGCCAGGCCCCGCGGCGCGCCGTCCGCGGCCGAGCGCACGTACAGCACCACGCCCCCGGCCCCTGCCTCTGCCACGGCGCGCATCGCCGCGCCAAGTCCCGCCTCTGCGCCGCAGTGCTGCGAGCCGAGCGCGTCGACCACGCCCGACTGGAGCAGGACGCACGCGAGCGGCGGCGGCGGCGAGGCGGGCGGGGCGGGGGAGGCGCCAGCACCCGCGTCTGCGGCGGCCGAAGAAGAGGAGGGGAAACTGCCCGCCGCCGCCGCCGCCGCCGCCGGAGGAGGGGGCGAGGCGCCCCCTCCGGCGGAGACGAGCGCAACGTGCTCGACCGAGGGGTCGACCGTGGACCGGAAGGCGTGAGCGTAGAAGCGGCCGTGGCGCGTGTCGACGGGCACGCCAGAAAAGGCAGACGGCGCCCCGCCTGCCGGAGACTGCTGCTGCTGCCCCTGCTCCTGCTGCTGCTGCTGCTTCCGCCGCCGCTCCGCCTCTGCCGCCGCCGCCTCGGCCTCCCCCCGCCGCGCCCCGTCCACCCCGCCCGCCGCACCCCGCCCCGCCCCCGCGCCCGCGCCCGTGGCCGCGGTCGGCAACCGCTCCACGAGCGCCTCGGGCTCGGTGCGCAGCCGGTGGCGGATCAAGTCGGCGATCGTCACGCAGCGCAGTCCGTGCCGCCTGGAGAAATCCAGCAGCTGCTCGGTCCGCGCCATCGACCCGTCACGCCGGTCGACGATCTCGCACAGCGCGCCCGCGGGCGCGCACCCGGCCAGGCGCGCGAGGTCGACGGCCGCCTCGGTGTGCCCGGGCCGAACCACCACGCCGCCCGGGCGCGCGCGCAGCGGGAAGATGTGCCCCGGCCGCTTGAACGCGTTGGGTGCGTAGGCGGTTGGGTCGGGGTCGGCGAGCGCGCGCAGCGTGGCGGCGCGGTCGGCGGCAGAGATGCCCGTCGTCGTGCCCTCTGCCAGGTCCGCCGTGACCGTGAAGGCGGTGTACATGCACTCGTTGTTCTCGCGCGAGGCCACCATGAGGGGCAGCTCGAGGCGGTCGCAGTCCTCGCCGCGCATGCCGACGCACACGACGCCGGACGTGTGCTCGACCATGAAGGCCATCGCCTCGGCGGTGACGCGGTCGGCCGCGCAGATGAGGTCGCCCTCGTTCTCGCGGTCCTCGTCGTCGAGGACGACGACGAACTTGCCGGCGCGGACGTCCGCCAGGGCGTCCTCGATGGTGTCGAAGCCGCTGCTGGTGCTGCTGCTGTCGGCGGGCAGCGCGACAAAGGGGGAAAGGCGCTGTTGTTTCGTTCCTGGTGCTCCTCCGCGCGCAACCACCGCAGAGCGCGGGGCGCGCGAGGCCGGGCGAGGCGCCGGCGTTGGCGCGCCGATTGCGGCGGCGTCGGGCAAGGGCCCCCCACCGAGCAGCTGCGAGGGGCGGCGGGCGGCCGAGGTGGTGGCGCGATTGGGGAGATGATGGCGGCTTGACGATGTGGTGGTCGTGCACAGCCCCTGGGCGCGGCCGGAGGCCCGACCAATGCGGCGCCCGGTGGATGGCGGGCAGCTCGACGCGCCGCGACCGCCCGTGGCCAGGCCGGGTGGCCGCATCGCGCGCGCCGACGGGTGCATTTCGTGTTTGCCTAAGAGCCCACTCTTCGTTCTCGTTTTGGTGGTTTGCGTGGGTCGCGCGCTTGGGCCCTCTCCCTCGGTAGGGTGGTTTGACAAAGGTGAGGCGACGATGCGCTTGTGGTTTACTCAATGAACAGTGGACTAGACGTCGTGATAGTACAAAACTCGAGGTCTTGGGCGGCCGGCGAGCGCGCGCGCGCGCGACGGCGGCGGCGATGGCGACCGACGACCGACGACCGACGGACGGCCGCCACACGTGATGCAAGGAGGGGTTGTTTTGGCGGGGGGCAAAAGAGTGGTGATTCGGCGGTCCGACGAACGGACGGACGGCCGGTTCCATCCTCCCCTGCTCGCCGCGCCTCACCGCGTCGCCACGACCGCCGGCCCCCCCCCCGCCAGCCCCCCGCCTCCTCCTCCTCCCCCCGCCCCCCCGCCCGCCGCTGCCGCCGCCGCCCGCAGCCGCGCGTACTGCGGCGACGCCGCCCACCGGTCCACCTCGCGCGCGCGCACGACCGGGTGCGGGTGCGTGAGCGCCCCCTGCTGCGCGCCCCCGATCGCCTTGCCGAACCCCGAGCGCGTCGCGTCCTGGAACTCGCGCGCCTGCTCAAGAAAGGCGTCCGGGCACAGCTCCCCCCCGTAGGCCGAGCTCCCCCCCGCCAGCCGCATGAGCGCGCCGACGACCACGCGCGGGTCGCCCGTGGCCAGAAGCGCGCCCCGGTCGCACGTCAGCTCGGCCGCGCGCAGCCACCGGAGCAAGGCGCTCTCCAGGGCCGGGCCGACCAGCGGCAGCAGGCCGGAGGCGCCCGACGCCAGCGCGTTGGCGGCGGTCAGCCAGGTGCCGTGCTCGCACTTTAGGTGCGCCACCTCGTGCGCCAGGACCGCGCGCAGCTCGTCCCGCGACAGGAGGTCCAGCAGGGACGTGTGCACCACCACGAAGGGGCGTCGCCCGCCCCCGACCGCCAGGGTGTAGGCGTTGGGCGTGGGCGACTGGCGAACGTAGAGGTCGGGCGCGGGGCCGTCGAGGTCGAGCGCGCGGGCGGCGTCGGCCATCAGGCCGTGCAGCGTCGACAGCTGCTTGGGCCCGGCCTTCACGCTCGAGGCGAGGTTCTGGATCACCAGGGACTCCTCGACCGCCGGGCTGGTGAGGATGGCGCGGGCGGCGGCCTCGAGCCCGGGCAGCGCGCGCAGCAGGGCCGTGTTCTGCTGGTCGAGCGGGTGCTGGAAGTCGGCGGGCAGGAGGCGGGGGCGGCGGCGAGGGATGACTGAGCCACGGGCGGCGGGGGCCGAGGAGGGCGACGGCGCGACGGACGAGGGGGCGGGAGGGGCGGCCGAGTAGGCCGGGCCGGCGGGGAGGCCGGCCGCGCCGCCCGCGCTGCCGCCGCCGGGCGTCGCGGCCGCGCGTTCTGCGGTCCGCCGCCGGCGGCCGCGCGCGATGGGCGAAGGCGCCGCGGCAGCGGCGCCCGTCGAGCAGGCGCCGCGGCGCTGCTGCTGCACCTGCATGCGGAGGCCGCGCGTGGTGAGCATTCTTTGAGCCTGTTGAAGAGCGGAAGATGGTGGGATGTGCGATTTGCTCGTGCTCTTCCTCCTCGAGCAATTTGATTTGCCGGGGCTCGCGACGGGGTTGTGCGCGACCTGACGAGAGTGCTTGGAATAGAGACAGAGCTTGCAGTTAAGGGCGATGTCGGTTGGTCACTGGAGAGAGCGCGACGGCGCTGCGATACAAGAGAGCGCGACGACGGGTGCGACGACAAGGCGCGGCACCTCCTCTCAGCGGCGGGGAAGGGGGACGCCATTGCCGCTTGCGCCTCCACCTCGTCGTCTGCTCGCTTTCTCTCTCTCCGCCGACAGACATGTTTCGTTTTCAGAGCGAGGAAAGCGATTGGTGTTACAAGAGGAGGAGCACAGAGGGCGCGCGGGCGTCGGCGCCCCGGTGGGCCCCTCTCTGGGAATCGGCGGCGCGAAGCGGCGGCGGCGAACGAAGCGACATGTGATACGTACAAATACCTTCAACCAGATTCCTGCCTCGACTTAGCGACGGCTGTCGCTCGTGATTTGTTTCTGAGAGGCGACGGCAATGCCTGTCGCCGGGACCAAACCTCCCGCTTTGAAAGGTACAGATGGTCCGTGCTGATGCTAAGGGGCTGGCTGACCTGGGCGGCGCTGCACGTGCACACGCGGAACCAGAGCGGGGAACGGAGTCAAGAAGAGGCGGCGTGCTCACATTTTTTGGCAAAACGCCGCTTGCAAAGCGCTGTTTCGGCAGAAAAGTTGGCGATATCTTCGGGTGCTCAATAGCCTCCCTCTCACTCTCCTCGCAAACAATGTTACTGCTTCCGCTGCCCCCGCCGAGGACGACCAGGCGGCGCCCGCGCCCGCGCCCGCCTCGCGCCGCCTCTCGGCCGCCGCCGCCAAGCTCTAGGCCCTCCAGCGCCTCGGCGCCTACCAGTCCCGCCAGTCCGCGAGCGTCAAGCAGATGGGCGGCGGCGGCGAGTGCGGGAGACCTGTCGGAGTTCAACCAGTGCGCCGGGCAGCTTGCGCTCCTGCACGCGGGGGCGCTGGCGGCACGAGCAGGACGAGAAGGGCAAGGAGGGAACGGCGGCGGGGGCGGGCGGGGGAGGCAAGGCGGCGCGGGGGCCGAGGGCGGCGGCGGCGGCTTTGGGGGACACGAGGGCGGCGACGGCGACGACGACGACGCAAAGGAAAGGGGCGGCGCAAAGACAGGGGCACGGCAAAGAGAGGCAGGGAGAGATACGTACACGGGGGGGCGCCCTTGAGCCCCCCCCTGCGGGCGAACCCCAACTCTCTTCTGGATCTCCAGTTCTCCTCTTCACATCACGGCGCACCCAGCCGTCGTCGCCAGCCTGGCCTCGAGGCCGCGCGCGTTGACGGCGAGCCGCCCGGCCGTGTGCGGCGCGCGCAGCAGCGACGCGCGCTCGGCGTGCTCGCCCGCGGGCGCGGTGACGGCCAGCAAGCGGGCGGCCCACCAAGACAGCCCCTCGGCGTCGGCGGCCACGGCCGCCGCGTCGGCGGCCGAGGGGTCGGGCGCGGGCGTGCCGCCGCCGCCCGCGGACGCTGCCGCCGCGGCCGCCGCCGCTGCCGCCGCGCGCGTCGCCGGCCGCAGCGCCGGCTTGCGCCCGACGCGCTCGAGCACGTCGACCAGCCGCGCCGCCGCCACGCGCCCGCCGAACGCCGCGCGAAGGCGCGCGAGCCACGCGTCCGCGCGCGCGTCCACGCGCACGGCAAGGGCGGCCAGCTCGCCCGCGGGCGCGCCCGCGGCGCCGCCCACCACCGCGCCCGAGGCCACCCGATAACCGTCTTGCTCGGTGAGCGTGTCCGCCCTGACCACCCTCCTGCCCACCAGCTCGACGTGGTAGCGCCCGTCGGGCTGCGCCATGACGTCTAGGATCTCCGACTCGCAGAAGTAGCGGTCGACGCCGTCCAGGTCGCCGGATGCAGCGGCTGCGGCTGCGGCGGCTGCGGCGGCGGCGGCGGCCGGGTCGCCGCCGGCAGCAGCGGCGGCGGCGGCAGCAACGGCCGTCGGGTCGCGGGCGCCGCCGCCGCCCGCGGTCCGGTCCGGCCCGCCGGCGGGTGGCGGCGGCGCCGGCGAGTGCGACGCGCCCTGCGCCATGCCGAGGCGCCGCGACCCCTCCAGGCAGCGGCGGACGAGCAGGCGGTAGCGCGGCTCAAAGATGTTCAAGGCCATGCGCTCGCCCGGCAAGAGCGCCGTCATCACAAACAGCGGCAGCGTGACCGTCGCGCCGCCGCCGCCGTTGGCGCCGCCGCCGCCGCGCACGCCGCCCGCGGCCGCCGCCTCCTCGGCCGCCGAGGCCGCGCGCGCGGACGCGGCCGCCTCGCGCTCGCGGCGCGCGTACTCCTCTGGGTAGGCGGCCGTCAGCAGCGCGCGGAGCGTGACGTTCACACACAGCGCGTCGGCGGAGGCCGAGTGGAGCACGGCGCGGCACGAGGGGCAGCGCGAGGCAAAGTCGAGCGCGCGGGCCAGGCACCCACGGCAAAAGGAGTGGCCGCACGGAGTCGTGGTGGGCTCCAGAAGGAGCTGGGCGCACAGGCAGCAGTCGGCCTCGTCGATGTCGCGTGCGGCCAGGGGCTCGCGCTTGCGCGCGCCGCCGGCCTCGTTGCGCTGCCGGCGGAAGAACAGGCCGCCGCCGCCCGCGGCGGTGGCCCGGGCAGCGGCCACGGCAGCGGCGGGCGCCGCGACCGTCGACGCGGCAGCGGCGGCGCCCGGGGCGGCCGGAGCGGCCGGGGGGGCCGTCGTAGGAGACGGCGGCGAGCCGGCGGCGGCGGCAGCGGCAGCGGCGGCGGCGGCGGCGGCGCCCGCGGCGGGCGTGCGGATCGACGGGCTGTGGGCGTCGCGCGGCCCGGAGCCCGTCGGCGAGGGGCGGTCCTGGTCGCTGCCGGTCAGGTGGCGGCCGCGCGCCTTCGGCTGCACCGCGCCAAAGGGCAGGGCGCGGCGGGGCGCGTCTGTGTGCGCCGGCGCCCCCACCGCCGCCCCATCCGCTGCCGCGCCTGCCGCTGCTGCATCCGACGCTCCCGCCGCCGCTGCCGCCGCCGTCCCTTGCTGCCGCTGCCGCTCTTCCTCGTCCTCGTCGTCCTCGCCGAGCTCGCGCCGCGCCCTGGCCAGCCCCTCCGCGGCCGTGACGCTGCCGGGCGCCAGCGCCAGCGCCTCCAGGTAGGCCGACTCGGCGTCGGCGAACCGCTCGAGCAAAAAGAGCGCGTCGGCCTCGATCCGGGCGGCGCGCGCCAGCGCAGTGGCGTAGGACGCGCCCGCGCCTTGGCCCTGGCTTCCCTCGCCGCCGGAGGAGGACGACGGTTCGGCCTCGGCGTCCGGCGGCGGGAGCAGCACGGCCGCGCGCCGCGCGTCCCGCAGCGCCAGCTCGGCCAGCACCGTGGGGTCCTGCCCAAAGAGCGCCGCCTTTTCTGAGGCGGAGGCCGGTCGCGAGCGCAGGCGCCGGGCCAGCCGCACGAGCGAGGCCGCGCGGTCGGCCAGGGCGGCCGACTCCTCGGCCTGCGGCGCCTGCGCGGCGGCCAGGTAGCGCACGGCCGAGGAGAAGCTGCGCACCGCGGCCTCGTGCTGCCCGCCGGCGGCAGCGGCGCGCGCGCGCGAGGCGGCGGCGCGACCCGTCCGCAGGAGGTCGTCGAAGGCGGCCTGTGTGAATGGGTGGAATTGTTTTGTGTTTCGAAGTGTGAGAGAGGTCGGGGGCGAGGTCGGGGGCGTGGTCGGGGGCGTGAGCGGGCAGGGACAGGAAGGAGGGCAGGAGAAGGAGGAAGCGGGATCGGCCAACACGGCGCCGACAATCGTCGTCCTCGTCGTCGCCGTTCGGCAGGAAGACGCGAGGCGAGTCGGCGATGCTTGCTTGTGGTACGCCGATGCCGCCGATGGCGCGCGCGACTGGACTCACGTCGACGGGCGATGCGCCACAGTTGCCGGCCGTGCCGTCCTCGGCGGGGGCCGCGGCGGGCTCCTCGGGAGGCATCGCCGCGGGAGAGAGGGGAGGGAGGAGGGTGCTCGCGGAACGCGGGGTCACCGTCTTGGGTCGTGCGATGCGGGGCGCGCGCGCTACGGTAATCGGCGCAATGGGACAGATGCGAGGCGATGGTTGCGGATCGGGAAGCTGTCGGGGAGTGAGTGAGCGTCGTTTCCAGGGAGAAGGTGGAAATCGCCGCGGGCTTTTGTGTGGCGGCGACAAGGTCGAACGTCGCCCGCCGCCGACGACCTCCGCCACCCGGCGGCCTCTCTCCTTTGACGAGCCGTCTCTCTCTGGCGCGCGCGCGCGCAAGCCGACTTGATCCGGCTCGGACGAATATCGCCACACACAAAAACCCCGAGTTCACCCTGCGACGCAAGCGCCCCTCCCTCCAAAAACCGGTGGGTTTGAGTCAAACGCGAAGTCGGGCAAACCGTTTGACCGACGGCGCGTTTTTGACCCCCGGCGTCGTCTCGCCCTTTTTGGCCGCGCGCCGTTTTTCTTTCTTTCTTCGAGACCGCGTCCCACATCACAAGACACGAACAACGGTCCCCAAACAGCAGCAGCAGCGTGCCATGGACGCATCAGCCTACGAGGAGCGCATGAGCCCGCCGCTCGCGCAACGTCAAGAAGACGAGCGGGGGTCACGATCCCAGGATCAGGACGAGGACGGGGCCGGGGACGAGGCCGAGGCCGAGGCCGAGGACGAGGCCGAGCGAAACGCCGCGGGCTCGCCGCCGCCGTGGCGCAATGGCGCAACGGCGCCCGCGCCTCTTGCCCCTGCGAACCTGCCGCCCGACCACCCCTTGCTCGCCCAGGCGCAGGCTGCGCTCAAGCAGCGCCTGCAGCAGACCAAGCGCCGCCTCGAGGACGAGCTGCGCGACAAGGGCCGCGCGGCCGACGCCGCGCGCCGCGAGCGCGAGGCCACGGGCGTACGCCTGTTTGCGCTGCAGCGGGCGCTCGCGCGGCAGCGGGCGGCGCTCGAGGCGGGCCGGCAGGCGACGGCGGCGGAGGCCGAGGCGCGCGGGCAGGCCGAGCGCGCGGCGGTCGAGGCGCGGGCCAGGCACGCGCGCGCCGAGTCCGAGGCGCAGGCGGAGCAGGCCGCGGCCGACGGCGCAAAGAAGGCGCTCGAGGGGGCGCGCCTGGCGCAGCTGGCGGCCGAGCAGCAGGCCGCGCGCGCAGAGGAGGCGCACAGCGCGGCGGCGGCGGCCGCCGGGGGCGGCGGCGGCGGCGGCGGCAATGCGGGCGGCGGCGGCAATGCGGGCGGCGGCGGCAATGCGGGCGGCGCCGCCGCCGCCGCCGCTGCCCGTAAAGCGCAAGAGGCGGCGGCGGCCGCGGCGGCGCGCGACCTGAGGGTGCTCGGCTTGGAGGAGCGCGCCGAGGACGCGCGCGCAATGCTGCGGCGCCTCGAGGCCGCGGCGCTCGCGGCCAAGGGCCGCGCCGAGGGGGCGCTCGCGGCGGCGGCGGCGGCCGGGCGCGAGGCGGCGGCCGTCGGCGCGGGAAAAGTGCGCCTGCTGGCGCAGTGGCGCGACGCGCTGTCGGGCGTGCGGAAGCGCGACGAGGCGCTGGCCGTCATCGAGCGCGCCGCCGAGGAGCAGGACGCGGACGCGCGCGCGGCCGAGGCCGAGCTGTCGACTGCCGCAAAGGCCGCGACCAGGGCGGCGGCGCGGCGCGAGGAGGCCGGCGCGAGGGCGGCGCGCCTTGAGGCCGAGGCCGAGCGCGCGGCGCAGGCCGCGCGCGACGCCGACAGGCGCCGCGAGGCGCACGAGGCCGAGTGCGCGGAGAAGGAGCGCCTGATCCGCGCGTCCGAGCAGCGGACGAGCGCAGCCGCGGACGAGGCCAGGCTGTCGGCGGCCGAGGGCGAGCGCGCCGAGCGCGCCGCGGCGGCGGCGTCGGCGCTCGCTGCGCGCCACGAGGCCGAGCTGCTGCGCGCCCTGGCCGAAGCCGCGGGCGCGGACGCCGCGGCGGCGCGCGCCGCCGCCGACGCGTCCGCCGCCCGTGAGCGCGCCGAGGCCGAGGACGCGCGCGCCGAGCGCGGCAGGCGCGAGGCGGAGCGTCTGGCGCGCGAGGCGGCGGCGGCCGCCGCCCGGTGCGCGGCGGCAGAGCCCGCGCTCGCGGCGCTCGAGCGCGCGGCCGCGACCAAGGCGCGCCGCGCGACCGAGGCCGAGGTCAAGCTGGCCGAGGGGGAGAGGGCGCTCGAGAAGCGCGGGCGCGAGCTGCAGGCGCTTAATACGCGCCTGGACAAGCTGCGCGAGCGGGCGGAGCGCGAGGCCGACGCCGCGGGCCGCGGCGGGGCCTGCGGCGGCGGCGGCGGCGGCGACGGCGACCCCTCCGCGTCGCTCGAGGCGCGTGTGGCGCGGATGGAGCGCGAGGCGCGCGAGCGCGAGGCCGCCTCGCGCGACCTGCGCCGCGCCTGGCTGGTCCGCCAGCACGAGCTGCTCGGCCTGCAGCAGGCCAACGCGGCCGCATCCGAGGCGCTCGCGCTCGCCCGCGCCGAGCTGGGCGTCTGCCGCCGCCGCGCCTGCCGCCTGGCGGCCGAGGCCGCCGCGGCCCTGGCCGACGCCCGCGACTGCGACCGCGACGCCGGGAGGCTGCGCGCCGAGATGACACGCCTGGACGCGCTGGTGGCCGAGTCGGCCGAGGCGCGCGCGGCGCTGGCGGACGAGACGTGCGCGCTCGAGGGGGCGGCCGGAGGGGAGCTGCGCGAGGCCGAGCGGCAGGCGGCGCGCTGCGCGGGCGAGCTCGACGCGGCGGCGCGGGCTCGGGCGGCGGCGGCCGAGGGCCTGCTCGAGACGGAGAGGCGCGTGGCGCTGTGGGAGCGGCGGTGCCAGATCGAGGCGGAGATGCAGCGCGCGCTGTTTGGTGGTGGCGGGGGCGCTGCTGGGGATGGGCAGACAGGAGAGGGCGAGGCGGGGGACGACGATGGCGGCGATGGCGGCGGCGACGGGTCCGGAGCCAGCGTCGCTGCGTCGTCCTCTTCTTCTGCCGCGCTCGTGGCCGGCCCGATCGCCGAGGCCGTGGCCGCGCGCGCCGAGCTGCGGCGCCTCCGCCTCAAGCACGCCGACGCCGTGCGCGCGCGCGACCGCGTCGTCGCCGAGCTCGAGGCCGCGCTGTCGCGCGGCGCGTCGGCGGCCGAGGCCGGCTCGGGCGCTCGGGCGCTCACGCGCACCCGGGGGCACGCGCAGCAGCAGCGGCGCGCGGCCGTCGCCTCGGCCCACGGGCGCCCGCTCGCGGGGACCGTGGCCCTCGCCGCAGCAGCAGGCACCCGCGCCACCAGCACCAGCACCAGCACTAGCACCGGCACCAGCACCACCACTGGCGCCACCGCCACCGGCAACCCGCCGCCGCTCGCGTCGCAGCTGCAGCAGCGCCACCGGCACGAGCAGCAGCAGCGCCGGCACCGCGACGAGGCGCGCGCGCGGCTGCGGCGCGACGCTCGCGAGGCGGGGCGCGAGCTGACCGCGGCGCGCCAGAGCGAGGCCGCGCTGCTCGCGGACCTGGCGGGGCTGGAGGGCCGCGCGGCCGAGGCGGCCCGCGAGCGCGGGGAGGCCGAGGGGCGCGCGGGCGCCGCGGCGGCCCAGGCGGCGGCCTGCGCGACCGCGCGCCTGCGGTCGCTGCTGGCGACGGCGCGGCTGCAGCGGTTTGCGCGGCGCCTGGACGACAAGGTGCGCGTAGCGGCCGTGATGAACGCCGCGGGCATGCCGGTCGGGTCGGGCGGCGGCGGTGGCGGCGGCGGCGGCGGCGGCAGTGCTGGCGACGGCGGGGACGCGCGTACGGCCGACCAAACCGCCGCGCCAACCGCGCCGCCGCCGCCAATTCCCGGGGACGAGGAAGAGGACGCGGGGGCCTCCTGCGCCCAGGCAACGACGGAGGAGGGCATGCGCCGGGCGCGCGAGCGGCAGGTCCGCGTGGCGCGCGCCGTGCGCTCGGCGCAGCAGCGCGTCCTGCTGCTGCTGCTGCCTTCCGACGGGGGCGGCGGCGGCGCCGGCAACGAAGGCGCGGGGACGGCATCGGCGACGGCGGCGACGACGGCCACGCTCTCGGCAGACGTCAACGCGTCGCTCGAGCGCGTGCTGGCGCACTTTCCGGAGGGCACGGCGGCGTGAAAACCGGCGCCCGATTTGACGGGCGATTAGTGATCGTGGGGGGTTTGTGTTACACAGGCGGGCGGCGATTCAACGTCAGCGCACGCCGCGTCGTCAACGCCCGGCGCCGCCGCCGCTATTACCGCCGCCGCCGCCGCCGCCGCCGCTACCTGCACCACGAGAAGATGGCGGCGGTGGCGGAGATGATGACGGCGGCGCGGCCGGTGGCCGCGGCGGCGCGGGCGGCTCAGGCGGTCGCCGCGCGCTCCCGCCTCCGCCGCCGCCGCCCTTTTCTCCCCGGCCGTCCTTTTCTCCTCCGCCCCCGCCAAGGCCGGCCTTGGCGGCCACGAACCCGAGGGCGTCGCGCATCCTGCCCAGGTTGCCGTCCGCGCGCGCCGCAAACTTCCGCGCAAACCGGCCCAGCGGCCCCGCGCCGTCGCCGCCGACGCCCGCCGCGTCGAGCGCGGCAGTGAAAGGGGACGGCGCGGCCGCCCCAGAGGTCCCGGGCGCGGAGCCGCCGGCCGCCGCCCGGGCCGGGCGGTCCGCGAGCGGGCGGGAGCGGGGAGGCGCAGGCAGCGGCGGCAACGCGGAAGCGCGCGCGCCGCCGCCCCCCGCGGCGGCGGCGGCGGCGGCCGCGCCCGCCGGCAGGCGCTCTGCCTCGCGCTGGGCGGCGACCAGCAGCTCGATCCCGATGCAGCGCGGCAGGGAGGCAGGGGGGGCCGCGGGGGCGGGGCCCGCTGGTGGCGGCGGCGGCGGGGTGTCGTAGTAGGCGCTCCCGACGCAGAGAAGTTTGTATTCGCCGGCGAACGACTTTGCCAGCTCCTCGCGGCGGTCGTAAGAGGGGTCGGGCGCCGCGGGCGTCGACACGCCGACGCACAGCTGTTTTTTTTCGGTTTGGTTTTGTTTTTTTGTTTTTTTTTGGGGTGTCAATGGAAAGATGGAGTTTTAGTCAGTTGGCGACCAGGAGCAAGGGGAGGAGGAGGCGGACGGCGTCACGGGTCGGCGAGGAGGGAGGGGGGCAACGATTGCGCGCGGCGTCAGGCTTTGGGCGTAGGCAGCGAGCGAGCGAGCGCGCCCGGCGCTCGGTCGGTCGGTCGATGGATCGGTTCTACCGTACGCACCGGCTGCGGTGGCGCTTTGTCGCCAAACTTGGACGCGACGTATAGCACGCCCAGGCAGGACGTGCAGTTGCTCGGCGCCTGTCTGCTGTCCCGAGGCGCCATGGCGGGCGACGACAGCGAGTGTGTGTCGAGGAGGGACGAGTGGTGGCGTGCTTTCGGTGCGCGCGAGTGATGTGTGCGTTTCTCGCGTGCCGATACGAGTGAGGAGGATGCGCCGCCCGGTGCCCACGACGACGTGAAAGTATAGAGGAGGACGACGCGCGAGGACACAGTACTCTTCTTCTTGCACACCCCGCGAGCGGCGGGCGGCCGCCGCCCGCCCACGCACGCCGCCGCCCTCTCTTGCCTTCAACTCGGTTTCACGTCGCGTTCCCACCACCACTCCTCCGGCACGGGCACGACCGTCAGCCGCACCAGCCGCAGCGGCCGCGGCGGGTTGATCCGCCCCCCGCGAGCCTTGGCGGCCCACACGTCCGGCGCCCGGAACAGGCCCGCGTGGAACCCGAGGCTGCCGCCGACCATGGCGTCGGCCAGTGCGCCGCCGCCGCTGTCGCCGCCGCCGCCGCCAATGCCGCCGCCCGCGCCGCCGCCGCCGCCGCCCGCCGTCCGCCGTTGCCGCACGGACGCCAGCGCGATCGCGCGCACGGCGACGACCGCCGCGGGCCCCATGGCCGCCTCGACGACGGCGAACCCGGCGCGGGAGACCTCGGCGTCGATGCGGCGCGCGAGGGCGATCGGGGGCGACCGGGACGAGGCGACGAGGACGGGACTGCTGCTGCTGTGGCCGCCGCCGCCGCCGTCGTGTGCGCCGCCGCCGTCCTCTCGTCCCGCCGCCGCCGCTTCTCGTCCCTCCTGCTCCTCCTCCCCCCCCTTTTCTCCGACCGCGTGCGGGACGCTCCACGTGTAGAAGCAAAACACGTCGTCCCGCGAGGGGACGCGCTCCTCAGGCCCCGCCTCGCCCGCCTCGCCCGCCTGCGCCGCCGCCGGCGCCGCCGCCGCCACCTCCGCCGCCTCTGCCTCTGCCACTGCCGGCGCCGCCGGCTCGGCCTCCACCGCCAGGCTGCCGAGCGCCGCCGCCGCCGCCGCCGCCGCCGCCCCCGCCCGCGCCGCCTCGATAGCGGCGGCGGCGCCGCCCCGCCACCCGTCCCCCCGCACGACGGCGACGGCCACGAGCGCCGAGTACCCGAGCTCGCGCTCGCCGCGCTGGACGGCCTCGACCAGGATGCCGACGGCCTTGGACGCGGCCACGTTGCCCGTGGCGACGAGCAGGGCGCGGGGGTGCTCGTCGTGGTCGTCGTCGCGCGCGTCGTTTTCGGGCAGCGGAGGTTCCCTTCTTTTTGTCGGCGGCCGGGTCGCGTCGCGCGGCGACAGCCGCGCGGCGAGCGCGGCGGCGTACCGCGCGAGCGGCAGGCGCGGCGGGACGGGCAGCGCGTCGGGCCAGCGCTTCCTCTTTCGCTCGGGCGCTTGGCTGCGGCTGCTTTGGTCGTCATCACGCTCGGCATGTGCCGATGCGCCGGCCGACGCCGCGGCCGCGAGTCGGGGGCGGCGGGTGGCGCACATGATGTCGAAGCAGGGGCACGATGATCGCGCAGACACAGGGGACGCCGCCCGGCGCCCGAGAGCGTGGCTGCTCATCATCGTCGCATGATTGTGTGGTGTGCGTGCGTTTGTTGGCTTTCAATCTGTGTCGTTTGGCCGTCTGGCATCGGAACGAGCAAAAGCAGATGATCGACGACGCGCTCGAGTGCGGCCGCCGACGTCCCGCGTCGGCGCGCGAGGAACCGCCCCTGGACATTGCCGATCTCCCCGCGCCTCCTCCTTTGCCGCACGCAGCACTCCCGGAAAACGACGCACTACTTCATCCCAAGCCCAACTGGCCTCTTACGGAGAATCTCTCTCAATTGGACGCCAGAGCTCTCCCATTCCACCAACCACGATGGCAGACCATGAACCGCCGCCCGCGCCCCCGCCCTCGCCCTACCTGACGGGCCCGTCCGGCCGCGTCATTGACGGCAAGGCGATCGCGGACACGATCCGCGCCGAGGTGGCCGCCGGCGTCGCGGAGCTCAAGGAGAAGACGGGCGGAAAGGTGAGCGAGGGCGACGACGGACGACGCCGTTGCACCGACCGGCGCAGCGTCCTCGAGAGACCCCCGAAACTAAGAGCGCGTGCGCAAACCGAACCGAACCTCCCGTCCGCCAAACTCCCCTCCACCCCCCTTCTTTTCAACACAAAACCCCCCGCAGGTCCCCGGCCTCGCCGTCATCATCGTCGGCGACCGCAAGGACTCGCGCACCTACGTCGCCATGAAGCACCGCGCCTGCGCCGAGTGCGGCGTCGCCTCGTTCTCGCGCGAGCTGCCGGCCGGCGCGACGCAGGAGGAGGTGCTGGCGGCGGTCCGCGGGTTCAACGAGGACCCAAGCGTGCATGGCATCCTGGTGCAGCTTCCGGTGAGTTTGCGTGCGTGTCTGAAGAACAGTCGGGTCGAGGCCAATTCACAAAAACAAACACAAAGCACGTCGACGCCGCGCGCGCTTGCGCTCAACAGACGACGACGACGAGCGCCCAACGAAACGACGAAACGCCCCCGCCCCCAGAACCGAAACCAAAAAAAAACACCACCCACAGCTCCCCAAGCACGTGGACGCCCAGGCCGTCATCGAGGCCATCCTCCCGAGCAAGGACGTCGACGGCTTCCACCCCCACAACGTCGGCGCCCTGGCCACCCTGAAAGGGCCGAAACCCCTCTTCGCGCCGTGCACCCCCTTGGGATGCCTAGAGCTGCTCGACCGGCTCGGCGTTGCGCTCGCCGGCGCCCGCGCCGTCGTCGTCGGCCGCAGCAACGTCGTCGGCCTGCCGCTCGCCCTCCTGCTGCTGCGGCGGGACGCCACCGTCACCGTGTGCCACTCGGCCACGCGCGACATGGCCGCGGCCGTGCGGGACGCCGACGTGGTGCTGGCGGCGGCGGGGAAAGCGGGCCTGGTGCGGGGAGAGTGGCTGAAACCCGGCGCCGTCGTGATCGATGTCGGCACCAACGCCGTCGACGACCCGTCGAAAAAGGCGGGGTATCGGCTGGTGGGCGACTGCGACTTTGAGGGGTGCCTGGCGGCCGAGGGCGCCTTGGTGACGCCGGTGCCGGGCGGGGTGGGGCCGATGACGATCGCGATGCTGATGCGCAACACGCTCGAGGGGGCGCGGAGGGCGCTGCTGCCGCCGCCGCCGGGCGCAAGGGAGGGCGAGTGAGAGGCCAGGACCGACGAAGGAGGAGAAGGATTCCGCCGCCGCCGCCGCCGCCGCCGCTGCTCTCTCGCTCTCCGCACGTCGTTCTTTTCTGCGTGTGATAACTAAAAGCGTCCCTGGCGTCGCACACCCGTAACACGACCCCGTCGCCGCCGACCGATACGCTCCATCAAGCGACGATGACTCACCGTCACCCCAGCGCCGGGATCCTCGGCCACGGGTCGGTGTCGCGGAAGCACTGCGGCAGCACGGCGGCGACGGCGGCGTCGGCCTCGCCCGGCCCCGCGCAGTGCGGGTTCATCGCCACGCTCATGGCCGCGCGCCGGCGCACGCACCGCCGGTACTGGCCCACCAGCGACTCGGACAGGTTGCCGCGCAGCAGCTCCTGAGAAAAGCCGCAGTCGCCGGAGAGCGCCGCCGCGCGCACCTCTGTGCAGGCGTGGTGGCGGCAATCCGTCAGGTCCAGGTCGCGCGCGCGGCAAAAGTCGTACGCGTGCACGAGCTCGTGCGCCAGGGCCAGCCCGACCTCGCGCGCGTGCTGGAGGCGGTTGTGGCACAGCACGACGCCGAACTCGGTCGAGAAGCCGCCGTGCACGTCGCCGTCGCACCGCGCGACGTGGAAGAACGCGCGGCCGACGCCGCAGCCGCCGCGCGCGAGGCTGTCGAGGAGGTAGCGCACGGGCGCGTCGTTCTCGAGGGCGTCGTCGACCAGGCGTTCGACCTCGGCGCGGCCGAGGGAGGTGTGGGAGGTGGGGGTGCCGTAGCGCTCCTCCAGGTCCGCCGCTGCGGCCGCCGTTGTTGGGGCGTCGCTGGTGGTGTTGGGTCTGGCGCTGGGTTGCCGCTGCTGGTCGGCGGCGCTGTGCGCGCACACCGGCGTCGGCGCGCGCTCGCGCGCACCGTGAACGGCGGCGGTTGCTGGTCGTGCTGCTGCTGCTGCTGATGCCCCTGCTCCTCCCGCTGATGCACCGCAGCTCGAGGGCCTCCTTGTCCCGCCCTGCGTCGCGCGCCACAGCGACCAGAAGGCGCGCGCGGACGACAGGAGGCAGGGGGCTCCTGGTGCTGCTGGTGTCGTCGATTCGCCGCTCCTGGTGCTGTTGCTGGAGCTGGTGCTGGTGCTGGCGCCGCCGAAGGCCGGCTGCTGTGATGTGGATGTCGCGCCTGGCATTGTCTGTTTGATGGAATCAGGAGTGTGTCTGGTCGAGCGATAGGGAGAGGGGAGCGACCTGATCAACAGAGGCCACCAGACTTCAGTGGTTGAGCTGATCCCCCTCCAAATTCACTAAACGCGCCCCTTTCGATCGGAATCCTCGAGCACAAGAGTACTAGCACACGTACGTTCCACACACGCTGAAACAGCGCACGCATACGCGCGCGCATCGTACAATCCAAGGCCAAACCGCAACAGGCACACCACCACCAAGAACCAGAGAGGGGAGAGAGGGACAAGCAGCATGGAGGGCGGCGGGGCAGCGGCAGGAGGAGCGGCCGCAGGAGGAGCGGGCGGAGCTCCGCCTCCGACTGCCGCGGGACGCGGAGGAGGATCGCGGGGGCGGGGGCGCGGCAGCAGCGGCGGCAGCGGGCGGCGCGGCGGCGGCGGTGGCGGAGCGGACGGCGCGCCTGGTCGAGGCAGCGGCAGCAGCAGAGGCACCGGCGCCGGCGGCGGCCGGGGAGGACGCGGTGGGCGAGGCGGACGAGGCGGCGCCCCCCGCGCCGCCCCTCCCTCGCCGCCGGATGGAGCGCCCGGAACGACGGACATCTACGACGACGACGACGACGACAGCGCGCCCCGGTCGTCGTCGACAGCGGCGGCAATCGGCCGCGTCTGCTGCGTCGTCTGCGCCGAGGACGCGCCCTCCGTCGCCGTCGGCGCCTGCGGCCACGGCGACACGTGCGCGCGCTGCGTCCTGCGCCTCCGCCTGCTCTACGACGACATGCGCTGCGCCCTCTGCAAGGCTGAGAACGTTCAGGTCGTCTGCCTCAAGGTGCCGCCGCCGCCGCCCGTGCCGTCGCCGGCGTCGCCCGCCGCCGCCGCAGCCGCCGCAGCCGCCGCCGCAGCCGCCGCGCCGCCGACGTCCGGCCCGCTGCCCTCCTTCGAGCTGATGATGGCCGGCAACGGTCTTGTCCGCGCGGCAATGTGGCAGAAGCCGCGCTGGGCGCAGGGCGTGTACGTGCTCACGCCCCGCGCGGCCGAGGCGCTGCGCGTGGCGGCGGCGGCGGCGTCGCCCGCCAAGGGCACGCGAGCCGAGGAGGACGGGGAGCAGCAGCCAGGCGCGGCGGCGGCGGCGCCGTTCGACCCCGCGGCCGTCGCGGCCGCCGCCTGCTCGGGCAAGCCCCTGCACGTCGCGCTGCAGGAGCTCACCGCCCGCGCGTGCCCCGTGTGCGACCGCGGCGGCCGCCGCCCCTTCCCCACGGCCAGGCTGCTGCAGCAGCACCTGCAGTCAGCGCACGGCGGCAGGCAGCAGTGCCCTGTGTGCGTGGGCGCCGGCCGCCGCTTCCCGCTCGAGCTGCCGGCCCTGGCCGCCCCCGCGCTCGCCGCGCACATGGGCGAGGCGCACATGTCGTGCCGCTTCTGCGAGCGCCGGTTTGGCGGCGCGGGCGGCGGCAAGGGCAAGGGCGGCAAGCAGCAGCAGCAGCAGCAGCAGCAGCAGGACGAGGCGGCGGCGTCTTTGGCGGCCGAGGGCGGCGACGGGCAGCAGCAGCAGCAGCAGGCGCAAAGCGACCCTCTCCTGCGCTACACCTTTTACGGGGTCGACGAGCTGTACAAGCACATGAACGCGCGCCACTTTGAGTGCCAGCTGTGCCGCCAAACCGCGCTTTCGCACGCGCGCGAGGGCGGCGGGGGCGGCGGCAGCAGCGGCAACGAGGGCGGCGGCGGCCACGGCGGCAGCGGCGGCGGCGGCGCCCCCCTGTCCGCGGCCGCCGCCGCCGCCGAGCACCAGCACGTCTACATGGAGGACGCCCGCGCCCTCTCCGAGCACTACGCCTCGGAGCACTACACCTGCGCCGCCCCCGAATGCTCCGGCGCCCTGGTGGCGTTCGCGACGGAGGCCGAGCTGCGCGCGCACGCCTTGGCGCGCCACTCGACGCGCATGCCCCGCTTCGACCGCAGCCGCGCGCGCACGGTGCCGATCGAGGCGTTCGTGGTGTCGGCGCCCGCGGGAGGAGGAGGAGGCGGAGGGGCGGCGGGGGGAGGGGGGGACGGGGGCGCGCGGCGGGGGGGCGGGGGGCGGCGGGGAGTGGCGTCCGCGGCAGCGGCCGGGGCGCAGCAGCAGCAGGCGGGCGGCGACGTCGGGGCCTATGGCGGCGGTGGAGACGGCGACGGCGGCGGCCTCGGGATGATCGACGACGACGCGGGCGAAAACTTCTCGCTGGCCGAGGCGGCGCGGCGGCGCTCGACGGCGCAGCAGCAGCAGCAGCAGCGGCGGCGAGAGCAGCAGCAGCAGCAGCAGCCGCAGGAGCAGTGGCCGACGCTGCACGTCGCCGCGGGTGCACCCGCCCCCGCCCCCCCGCGCGAGGCCTTCCCCTTGCTGGCGGCGGCGGCGGCTGCCTCGGCGCCCACGCCGGCGGCTGCGGCGGCTGCGGCGATTGCCTCCGGCGTCGCCGCCGCCGCCTCGGGCCCGGCCGCGTCGCCGTCGGCGGCAACGGCGGCCGGCCACCCGGCCATCGTCAAGGCCACCGCCCGCTGTGACTGCGGGCGCCGCGTCATGCACCTGGCCGTGCGCGCCGACCGCGCCACGGGCAGGCCCGCGCCCGGCGCCGTGCCCGCCCTGCCCTGCGACGCCGCGTGCGAGTCCGCCGCGCGCCGCGGCCGCCTCGCCGACGCGTTCGGCGTCGGCGGCGACCCGGCCGCGCACGTGCCCTACTTTGACCGCACGCGCGCCCCCGTGTACTCGGCGGGCCTGCTTGCGGCCGCGCGCGCCGACCCGGCCTGGGCGGACGCGGTGGAGCGGCACGCGCGCGCCCTGCTCGCCGACCCGGCCAAGCAGCGGCTGGCGCTGCCGCCGATGCCGAGCGCCCGCCGGGCGCTGGCGCACGAGTACCTTTCCTCGGCGTTCGGGCTGGTGACGCAGTCGTCGGGCCAGGAGCCCAAGCGCGCCGTGACCGTGTTCAAGACGCCCGCGAGCGGCATGCCCACCGTCCTGCTGTCGACGGCGGCGCTCACGGCGCCGCTGCCCGCGCCGGGGTCGGCCGCGGCGGCGGCCGCGGCGGCCACGGCCGCGGCGCTTGCGACCAACAGCCCCGCCGCGGCGCAGGCCGCGGCGCGGGCCGCGGCGGTCGCGGTGGCGCCCGAGCTCACGCTGCGCTTCGTCGACGTCGACTGCGCGCGCGTGGACTTGCGACGGGTGCTGTCGCGGTGGGACGGGCACTACACGCTGTTTGCGGCGGCCTCCTCCGGGCGCGGCGGCGGCGGCGGCGGCGCGGACGCGTCCGCCACCGTCGTCTTTGACAAGCTCTCGACCTTCACGGACGCGTCGGACACGCTCGGCGGCGGGGTGCGCGGGCAGTTCCGCGTCGAGCGCCTGCCGGCCTCGGCCGTGGACGGCGTCGGCGCAGGCGCCGCCGCCTCGAGGGGCGTCACAAGCACGCGCGCGCCGCCGTCCTATCCCGCGCCGTCTCCGCCGTCGCCGTCGCCGTCCTCGGCCGCAGCCGGGGACGGTTGGACGGTCGCCAAGGGCAGCAAGTCCGGGCGCTCGCGCCGCGCGGCCGCCGCCACCGCCCCGCGCGCCGACCCTTTCGAGGAGGAGCAGCCCCTGCCCGTGGTTCGACGCGCGGCCGGGCCTTCTTCGGCCGCTGCTGCCGCCGCTCCCGCTGCGACGGCCGTCGGGCGCCTGGCGTCGGCCGATGTGGCCGACGACTGGGAGCTCGCCGCCGCCGAGCCCGACGCAGCGCGCCCGCCCGCGCCCGCGCTGCCCGAGGCCAACAAGTGGGGCGCGCTCGGAGGCGGTGGCGAGCGGGACGAGGAGGCGGGGGGTGGCAACGACGACGAGGGTGACGACGAGGGCGACGCAGACGACGACGCGTGAAGAGGCAAGCGCGGGGCGGGGAAGGGGATCAGCCCAAGCGCGCGGGCGCGATTAGAGAGGACGGAGCACGGAGGAAACGGGCCGCGCCGGCGGGCGACGACGGCGATTAAATTGACTTGTACGTGTTGTTTTCTTCGCCCCCTGCCCTGCCCTGCGCTTGCACATCGCTACTCTCTAGCGCGTCGACCGCGTCGGCGCCGGCTTGTCCCCCCCATCCGACGACGACGACGGCGACGACGACGGCCCGTCAAACGTCGAGAGCACCTCCTCCTCGCCAAACTCGTACGCCTCGGCGCACATCTCGCAGCGCACCTCGACGTTCCCGCCGCGCTCCTCGAGCAGCGCGCGCGCGTCCTCCCGCCCGAGCGACGCCACGGCTGTCAGCATTCGCGCCTTGAGCGCCGCCGCGTCGCAGGGGCCGTAGCGCGGCACGGCGCCGACGGGGAAGCCCTCGGCGATGCCCAGACCCTCCAGCACGCGCTCGGCGATCTCCCCGGGCGTCGCGCCGTCGGCGATCATGCGGCTGGGCGGGCCGAGCGCGCCGACGTTGCGCTCGAGCAGCGCGAGCGTCTCCTCCGAGCAATTCGGAAGCACCTGGACGTAGTATCCACCAGCAGCCAGCACATACTCTTCGTCGGTGGCGGCGCCGAGCAGCACCCCCGCGGCAAAGGCGCTATTTTGCTGCTCCGACTCGGCCAGGTAGGCCGCGACGTCCTCGGCGATCTCGCCCGACACTAAAGGGATCGAGCCCGTGTAGGGCACCTCCTGCCAGGGCAGGACGCGGGTGACAGAAAGCGACCCGAGGCCGAGCAATCCCGCGACGTCGAGTTTCCCGTCGCTCTCGCGGACAGGGAGGTCGGCCGACGGGTTGCCGACCAGTCCCTTTACGTAGTTGTCGGCGCCGGCCACCACCTGCACGTGCCCCACGGGCCCGTCCCCGCGGATGGTCATCGACAGGCGCTCGCCGTCCTTGCGAAAGGCCGCGAGCATGGCCGCCGACATCAGCGCGCGGCCAAAGGCGGCGGTGGCCGTCGGGGAGGTCTGGTGGCGGCGCGCGGCCTCGCGCACGAGCAGCGTGCAGTCGGCGACCAGCACGGCGACCTCGGCGTTGGCGCTCAGGCTGGTTGGTGGATTGATGTATTCATGGATGTTGGTCACGCGCGATCGGTGAGGTCGGGTAATTTTCCAAGGGTTTTTGGGGAGTGTCTTTCTGACAGAGGCCGTTTCGCCGTCGGCCACACACGGGCGGGCGCGCGCAGCGTGCGCGGCCGGCGGCGCTCGACGGCGGCGGCCGGCGCAACCTTCCCAACCCCTTTCGCTCACCTGCGCAGGAGCACGTCATGGCGGTCGGCGGCCGCGCGCACCACGCAGGCGGTGCCGCGTGCGCGAACAGAGGCGCCGCACGCTCGCCGGAGGACCCGAGGGGAGAGGCGCCCCATGCCGGCCTTCATGACTGGTGTTTTTTGCAAACGCCCGACAAAGCTGAGGACGAGAGTCAGGGAAATTTTCAGGACAATGTGTCTATGACGTGGTGAAGGAGGACACGATGGTGTTTGTTTGCGATTCAGGGAAGGCGGGATAGTGAGGACTAGGGGTGTCAAAATGCCCCTTTTTCAGAAAAATTGAATCGCCCGAGGCTCTCTCTCTCCCGTTCCCGTCCGGCTTTGCGGACCAAGGCTACTATGACGAGGCTACTATGATGTTCTTGCAGCCTGCGTGCTTGTGAGGTCCCTCCTTGCCCCCCCCCCCCCCCCCCCCCCCCTTTTCCGCCCGCCGCCGCCGCCGCCCCTGTCGCCCGACAACCGCCGTCGCGCTCGCCCCCATCTCTCCGGCTCTGCCCTCGCCCCAGACGCGCGTCGCCGCCGACGCGAAACACCAACAAAAGGACGCGCGGGACCTGCACCAAAACATCCCAGGTTTACAGGGGGAGGCAGACTCGGTCCACAGAAGCCGTTGAGGCGTGATTTGCGGTCTCGCGCTGGACCAGAAGCCATTGATCGCGATTCGAGATTGGACCTGGTCTCGATTTTTGTTGGTTGACAAATAAATGTAAATGAAACCCGCAACTAGCCATTCATATCAAACGACACACACATGCGATAGGCATGACGCGTGCCTTCGACCATCAAGTCTCCCCTTGACGCGCGCGTGCAGCGAACTTTTCCTTCAAAAAAAAAAAACCAACAACGACAGCTCATCCTCCCGCGCCCTCTCTTGCGCCCTCCCTTCGTCCCCAGCGGTGATGGGCGACACTGGCACCGACCAGCGCGCTCTGTGCAAGGCTGCACCCGTCGCTGACGCCGCCGGGGCGCTCGCCGACGCCGACGCCGTCGCCGATGCCTCTGCCCGGCCGCCGACCTGGCCCGCCGACGGCGCCGCCCGCGAGCAGCCGCTGAACGCCGATGCGTCGCCGCCGGGCTTGGAGGGGTTGACGCTGGCCGAGACAACCTACGCCGCGGCCAGCAACGCGCTCAAGGGCTTTTACGCGCGGCGCTTTCCTGGCGCTGCTCCTTGCGCGGCGACGATCATCGGCGGCGGGAGCCACTTTTTCGATGTCGCCAAGGAAGCAGCAGCAAAGGCGGCGGCGGCGGCGGGGGGGCCGAACGCCGGCAACAAGCCCATGGTCAAAAACGCGGCCAGAGCAGCGCTCAGCCACTTCCTCCTCGAGGCCGCCGGCGGCGACCCAGGCCACCTCGCGTGCCTGCACGCGCCGCGGAGAAAGGTTGTCTCGGCCACCTCGCGTGCCTGCTCGCCCGCAACTGCCTGAGCGACTACGGCATGATCAAGGACACGCCGCGCGTCGACCTGTGGCGGTCGATGTTCATCTGGCTCAAGATGAAAGACAGGAAGCTCGCGAAGCTGAAGCAGGGGGAGTACTACGTGACCGGATAGGAGACAAGAGGGGGATTTAAAACCAACGATTACAGCAAGAGAAAGAAAAAAACACAGAGCGAGCGGGGGCGAGCGGCGGCGTCGGCCGTCAGGGGGGGG
>Ga0209491_10001818_pt1 | contig 40099 bp, 43 predicted proteins | sample BON02_FD_187213 | JGI IMG/M metagenome (GOLD analysis project Ga0209491, IMG submission 187213) | Freshwater microbial communities from Lake Bonney liftoff mats and glacier meltwater in Antarctica - BON-02 (SPAdes) (version 2) | ecosystem: Environmental > Aquatic > Freshwater > Ice > Glacier... | reverse complement strand
CGTTTTCGTCTGTCGAAATCGGAGCATTGCATGCTCTCGTCGTCGGAACGGTAAGTGGGAATTCTCAGCTCGATTATTCTTCCATTGCCCCATTATCCGGCGGTCCAAATTACCGAGATCTCGCATTGCTGCGGGATAGGATTTCAACCCATCAGTAACGATTTTCTCGGCCCTTCCGTGACGCTTCAGCGCCTTCTTCAGGAACCGCAAAGCCGCACGTTTGTCCCGTTTCTTGGTGACATAGCTTTCAAGAACTTCGCCTTCATGATCCACCGCGCGCCACAAATAGCGCCTCTCGCCGTTGATCTTTACAAAGGGTGCTGTCAGTCTAATCGTAACTTGTCTCTGATTGACGCAGGATCCCCTTTCCCAATTACAGATCAGGCCATGAGATTTTGCCACTCAGCCAAGGCGGCTGAGCGGCTTGCTTTGTAAGTCTGGCGATCAATTAGGTGACGTTCCGAGTTGAAGTGATTGTGGATGTTGGCGTGGACTGAAGCGAACTTTTGCAGGCTCTTCATTCGTCGAAACCGCAGCATCGCCCGTTCTCTTCGTCGGAACGGCAAGTGTGAGTTTTCAGCTCGGTTGTTGAGCCAGCGCCCCATTTCCTGACGCTCCAAATTGCCAAGTTCGCGCATCGCTGCGGGATAAGACTTGAGCCCGTCAGTGACGATGGATTCTGCCTGTCCATGCCGCTTCAATGTCTTTCTGAAGAACCGAAGCGCGGCTGATTTATTGCGTTTCTTCGTGACGTGGCTCTCAAGGATCTCGCCCTCGTGATCGACAGCCCGCCACAGGTAATGGGTTTCGCCATTGATCTTTACGAAGACCTCATCGACGTGCCAGCGCCAGTGACGAAATCCTCGCATCCGGCTGATCCGCTGGCGATTGATGTCGGCTGCAAACAGCGGGCCAAACCGGTTCCACCAATGCCGGACCGTCTCATGGCAGATGTCGATGCCGCGCTCTGCCAGCAGGTCTTCCACATTCCGCAGGCTCAGCGGGAAACGCACATACATCATCACGACCAGGCGGATGATTTCAGGAGAGGAGTTGAAGTACCGGAACGGACTGGCTGGTTTCTTGGGTCTGGGCATTAGTCTACCCTAGCCGATCAGGCGGGTTTCGCTAGCCGGTGCATTTGCTCTGACAGTGCCATCTTGAGTGGTTTCGCAAGCTGCTGCCATTTGCCCAAGGGGTAGCCCCGGCGCAGACGATACGGCGGACGCTGGCGCGCTTGAACCCGCGCCAGTTGGAAATTGCCTTTTCGGGCTGGGTCGCTGACCTTGGGGAGCGGATACGCGGGGTCATCGCGATTGACGGGAAGACCCTGCGAGGATCGAAGCGCAATGTCGATGGGACGGGTGCCTTGCACCTTGTTCAGGCCTATGCGCATGAGGCGGGACTTGTGCTGGCCAGTTGCGCGACGCAGGCCAAAAGTAACGAGATTACGGCCATTCCAGAGCTTCTGGAGATGATCGACATCCACGGCGCGATCGTCACCATTGATGCCATGGGGACGCAGACCGAGATTGCCAGCGCCATCATCAAGCGCGGCGGTGACTATGTGCTGGCGCTGAAAGGAAATCAGGGCAGTCTGCATGAAGATGCGGCCCTGTGGTTTGCCGACCCGGGCATGGCCAAGGCAAGGCAGGTCCATACCAGCGTCGAGGCTGGTCATGGCCGCATCGAAGAGCGCACCATCTTTGCTGGGGACGCCAGGTGGCTCGCCGAGCGGCATGCGGCATGGGCAAAACTCACCAGCATTGTGGCAATCACCAGCAAGCGAACCAACAAGAAAAGCGGCGCTGTCTCGTGCGAAACGCGGTACTACATCTCGTCCCTGCTGCCAGATCCGCAAGCCCTCGCAGCAGCCATTCGCGCCCACTGGAGCATCGAGAACAACCTCCGTTGGACCCTCGATGTCGCCTTCAACGAGGATCAATGTCGCATACGAAAAGACCACGCACCGCAAAATCTGGCCAACATCCGCCGCTTCGCACTCAACATGCTCAAAAAGGACACCTCAAAAATGTCCATCAAACGAAAACGCTTCAAGGCCATGATCAACCCGAAGTACCGTTCGCAAATCCTGGCCTGTTAACGATCTATGATTTTGCCCTGGGTCATTGGCTAAGTGCTCGGGGATAACCTGCGGATAGCGCGATTGCACTGGACTGTGGGGTCTATCCGAGCATTGGTGATGGCGCGCCCGGCAAGCCGGGCCCGCGTCGGTAGCGGCGCCGTTCTTCGGCGCTGCATCACCGGAGAACCGCAATGACCGATATAATCCCTACGCCTGCCCGTCCGCGCCGGATGACCCGTATGCCAAAGCAGGATGCTCCGCCGCAGACAGGCACGAGGGCAAAAGCACTCTCCAAACTTGACCAGCTCGCGGCGCTACTCCTGCGCGATACCGGCGCCAGCATTGCCGAGATGATCAAGGCTACTGGCTGGCAGCAGCATTCGGTGCGCGGCGCTATGGCCGGAGCGCTCAAAAAGCGTGGGCTCGTGATTACCTCGGCCAAGGTCGATGACATCCGCCGTTACCGCGCTGAGCATAGCGCATGAGCAGCGGCAGCGTCGAACGGCTCGTGGCTCAAATCGGCGAGATGGATCTTGCCCGGCTGCGCGGGCATTGGCGGGAACGGTACGGCGCCCCGCCAAGCCTGCGCTCCGTGCCGCTGATGCGCATGCAGCTCGCCTGGCGGCTGCAGGCCGAAGCTTACGGCGGTCTTGACGATGACAGCCGCCGGGCGTTGGCGCGCAGCGGGTCACCGGAGGCCGAAGGCAAGCACCTCGGGATCGGCGCTCTGCTGACCCGCAACTGGAAGGGACGCAAGGTTGAAGTCGTGGTCGAGGAGCATGGTTTCCGCTGGGAGGGCCAGCAGTTCCCCAGCCTGTCTGCTGCCGCCACCGCGATTGCCGGTACGCGCTGGAATGGACCGCGCTTCTTCGGCCTGCGCGATTCGTCATGAGCAAGGCCCTGAGGAAGCCGGCCAGCAAGCCAGCCAAGCTGCGCTGCGCGGTCTATACCCGCAAGAGCTCCGAAGAAGGGCTCGACCAATCCTTTAACAGTCTCGATGCCCAGCGCCAAGCAGGCGAGGCTTACGTGAAGAGCCAGTCATGCGAAGGCTGGAAGGTGGTTCCCACGCAATATGATGATGGCGGATATTCAGGCGGCACCATGGAGCGGCCCGGCCTTCAGCATCTGCTGGCCGACATTGATGCCGGCCTGGTCGATGTGGTGGTGGTCTATAAGATCGACCGTCTGACCCGCAGCCTTCCTGATTTCGCCCGGATCGTCGAGCGCTTCGATGCACGCGGGGTCAGCTTTGTCAGCGTCACCCAAGCGTTCAACACCACCTCCTCGATGGGCCGGCTGACCCTCAACGTACTGCTCTCCTTTGCCCAGTTCGAACGTGAAGTGACCGGTGAGCGCATCCGCGACAAGATCGCCGCCTCCAAGGCGAGGGGCATGTGGATGGGCGGCGTTCTGCCGCTTGGTTTTGATCTGCCGGCCGCTGGTACGCGAACCTTGCTGGTCAAGCGACCGTGCGGCACATTTTCGAGCGCTATCTCGCGCTGGGTTCAGTCCACCAGCTCGAGCGCGAACTGCTCGAACAGGGCGTCCTTTCAAAGCGGCACGTAACAAGGAACGGCAAGCCTCTCGGCGGCAAGCCGTTCAGCCGCGGCGCCTTGTTTCATCTGCTGCGCAACCGCATCTATCTGGGCAAGATTGTTCATCGCGGCACGGTCCACGAAGGCGAACATGATGCCATCCTTGGCGCCGACTTGTTTGAGCGCGTGGGCGCCCTGCTTGATGCGCAGGCCCGGCGACACCGTGTGTCGTCCGAGACCAGGATGACCAAGGCGCCGCTTACGGCCAAGCTGTTCGATGCCACTGGCGAGCCGATGAGTCCGACCTTTTCGCAAGGCCGCTCGGGCAGGCTCTATCGCTACTATGTGTCCGCCTCGCTCCAGCAGGGTGCAATACATTCCGATGACGGAGTGATCCGCCGTCTGCCTGCGCCCGATATTGAGCGGGTCGTTGCGGGCGCGGTGCAGCGCTGGCTGCGCAAGGCCGATCAGCCGCTTGAGCATGTAAGAGCGGTCCGGCTATGCACTGGCGGGCTGAGCATCGATCTTCCCGTCAAATGCTCCGCAGAGCTTCAAGAACGGCTGGGAGAGGGCGAACGCATGGTGCGGGCAGACCGCAAGACCTGCACCATTCATCTGCCGGTTTCCCTTCCGCTGCGGGGCGGCCGGCGTCTCGTAATCCCCGGCGAACGATCATCATCGCAGCCGGACAAAACCCTAATCTCAGCGCTGCGCAAGGCGCACCGCATGATCACCCGCGAGCGCGGCATGCCGCTGATCGTCACCTCGCCGGTCATCTGCCATGATCGCAAGATCGTCCGGCTCGCGTTCCTCGCGCCCGAGCTCCAGCGGGACATACTTGCTGGACGCCAACCGCCCCTGCTTAATCTCGAGGCGCTGATGAAAATGCACATCCCGCTTGCCTGGAACGAGCAGCGCGTTGCGCTTGGATGGCCAGATTGCCAACAACCCTGTTCCGGCGAATAGCAGGCCTGTTATGTTGAATAAGCCCCCTGTTACGGCCGATTTAATACCCTGTTCCGGCGAATAACAGGGAAACGGGGGTTTCTCTCTCGCAAACCTCCGTAATCGCGCAATATTTCTGACGCCCGATGAGCTAATCCAGGCTCAAAAGCCCTGTTTTAGCCCTCAAATTTACATTTTTCCCTGTTAAGTCCCTGCTTAACAGGGAAACCGCACCGATGGCGATTGGCGCAGAGACCGGCGCTTCAAGTGCGCCCTGAAATGCCAGGAGACTATCGGAGAAAGACGCGGCAATGACGGATTGGGGCGCGCAAGCCAGCCTGATCCGCGCCTTTGCCAAGCGCCCCTGATATTAGAGACTGGTGCTGGGGGTCGCTGGCGGAGACGGTGGGATTCGAACCCACGAAAGAGTTACCCCTTTACACACTTTCCAGGCGTGCGCCTTCGACCACTCGGCCACGTCTCCGCATTGCACGATTGGCCGAAGCCAAGGCAAGACGCGCGCACTAGCTTGCGGTTTGGTCTTTCGCAAGCGGTGATGGAGTGGCAGAGGTGCGTTTATGAAAAAATATCTCACGCTCGCCGCTGTCTTCGCTCTGTCCGTTCCGATGATTATGCCCGTTGCGGCGCAGGATGCGGAACCGCAAGGCGCGCCGTCTCCCGGCCAGATTGTCGATGCGGCGCCTGCCAGTGATTGGCTCCGAATCGCGCCGGAGGATTTGCTGGTGATGACGCTGGCTACCGATGGCGATGGCGATCCAGTGCAAGTAGTGATCCAGCTGATGCCCGCGCCGTTTTCGCAAGGCTGGGTGGACAATATCCGCACCCTTGCCGCCGCCAAATGGTGGGACGGAACCAGCATCAATCGGGTGCAGGACAATTACGTCGTCCAATGGGGTGATGCGAGCGAGGAAAAACCACTGCCCGAGGGGCTGAAGGTGACGGGGGAGGAGGCATATCAGACCCCGCGGCGTGAGGCGCTCTCGGGCAGGGGATACAAAACCTACGCCACGTACCGTCCAGGCCAGCGGCAGTGGAGTGGCCCAAATCCCACACGGGATGCCTATTCCGACAATCAGGGCTTCCTCGAAGGATTTCCCTTCGCCAATGATGCGAAGGTAGTCTGGCCCGTCCACTGCTACGGGATGGTGGGCGTTGGCCGGAACTACTCGCCCGACACTGGCACCGGGGCCGAGCTGTACAACGTGATCGGCCATGCACCGCGCCATCTTGACCGCAATATCGCACTGGTGGGCCGGGTGATTGAGGGGATGGAGCATCTCTCCAGCCTGCCGCGCGGCAAGGGTGAATTGGGCTTTTACGGCGAAGATGAGCTGGACAAACGAGTACCAATTGTCTCGATCCGCCTGGGTAATTCCGCCAGCGAGAGCGATGCTCCGGCGTTCGAATATCTCTCTACTGAAAGCGCAACCTTCGCCCGTTATGCTTATGCCCGCGCCAATCGCCGGGATCCATTTTTCATCGTGCCTGCTGGCGGGGCGGATATCTGCAATATTCCAGTGCCGGTCCGGCCCGTGGTGGCCGATTGAGCGAAACGCTCAGCCTTACCGCCCCGCTCACCCGCTGGCAGGGAGATCGCGGCACTTACCATCTGGTTGTGATCACCGGCGATAGTGCAGAACACATCGCCATGCATGCGCGCATGCACCGGCTCGAGTTCGGCAAGCAGCGCGGCTTCGGATCGGTAAAGGTAATGGCGGAGATTGGCGGCACTCGCTGGAAAACCTCGGTCTTCCCGCAGCAAAAGCAGTCCGAATGGGTCTTACTCGTTAGCAAGAAGGTCATGCGGGCTGAAGACCTTGCAGAAGGCGACAAAGTCACGGTGTCGCTGGAGTTACTCTAAACCCGCTGCATCAATTCGATCCGGTTGCCGAAGGGGTCGGCAATGTCGGCCCGCTTGTATCCGGCCAAGGGTCGACCCGGAGTGGCAGCGCAGCCATGCTTCGCCAAACGCGTAACTAGTGCGTCAAGGTCGTCCACCAATAAAGCCGGATGCGCCTTGCGGGCAGGCTTGAAATCTTGCTCGACACCCAAATGAACGTGAGCAGTTCCGCCGACAAACCAGCACCCGCCGCGCCCTGCCAATTCCGTAAGCTTGGGCGTTTCAGCCAGCCCTAGGGCATCAGTATAAAACATCCGCGCCGTATTCTCGCCGCCCGGCGGCATAGCCAGTTGCACATGGTCGATCCCGGTGATGCTCACGGCCTCAAATCCGTTCCACCTGCGCGATGGCATCGCTGGCACGCAATGCGCTGATGATCCGAGTCAGATGCGCCAGATCCTGCACATCCAAATCGACCTCGTAAGTGTGGAATGGCGTGTCGCGCTGGGTCTGCTCCAGCGTAACCACATTGGCGAGATTCTTGGCAAAAATTCCGGCCATTTCGGCTAGGGTTCCAGGCCGATCATACAATGTCGCGCGCAGCCGACCGACCGCGCCTTGGGAACGCTTGCCCCATGAAAGGTCGAGCCAGTCGGCATCAATCCCGCTGGCCAGAGTGAGGCAAGATATCGAGTGTACCTCCACCCCCTTGCCCATCTTGCGCAGGCCCACGATCCGGTCACCCGGCACCGGATGGCAGCATTCGGCCAATTGGAAACCAACCCCGGGGGTGAGGCCGCGCACTGAAATCGCCTGTTCCTGCTTGGACCATGCTTCGTCCTCGGGCAGCGCGGATGTGCTGCCGGGGACCAATGCTTCCATCACCTGGCGGTCTTCCAGCTTGGCCGCGCCGACGGAGTACATCAGCGCCTCCTCGTCCTCCAGCCCAAGCCGCTTTACCGCCTCCCGGATCGCCTTCTTGCCGATTTTTGCGGGAAGCCGCGCGGCAATTTCATCGAACAATTGTCGGCCGATCACCGCCACTTCGGAGCGTTCCTTGAGCCGCACCGAGCGCCGGATGGCGGCCCGCGCCTTTCCCGTCACGACAAAGCTCAGCCATGATAATTGCGGCTCTGCCGTATTGCCTTTGATGAGTTCCACAACATCGCCATTTTCCAGCGGCGTACGCAGCGGCATATGCCGTCCGTTGATCTTTGCACCGACCGTTTGCGCGCCCAGATCGGTATGTACAGCGAAGGCAAAATCCACCGGGGTGGACCCCTTGGGCATTTGGTGCAGCGCGCCCTTGGGGGTGAACGCGAATATCCGGTCTTGATAAATTGCCAGCCGCGTATGTTCGAGCAATTCCTCTGGATCATGGCTGGCATCGACAATTTCGATCAGATCGCGCAACCAACCCACCGCGCCATCTGGCCGGTCGCCTTGCTTATATGCCCAGTGCGCCGCGAACCCGAATTCGTTGGTCCGGTGCATTTCACGGGTACGGATCTGCACCTCCACCCGCATCGAATTTTCGTAGATCAGCGAGGTATGCAGGCTCCGATAGCCATTGGTCTTCGGTGTTGAGATATAGTCCTTGAACTTGCCCGGGATGCACTGCCATGTGGTATGCAGAATCCCCATTGCCCGGTAACATTCCGCCTCGCTATCCACGATAACGCGAAACGCCATGATGTCGGTCACCTGTTCAAAGCTAACATGGCGTTCGGCCATCTTGCGCCAGATCGAATAGGGATGCTTTTCCCGGCCCCAGACTTTCACAGACAGCCCGGCCTCTGCCAGCGCCTGCTTCATGGCCAGCGCAATCGCATCAACCTGTCCGCCGTCCTGTTTGCGGATTTGCTCCAGCCGCCCGGTGATCGTCTGATAGGCCTCCGGCTCGACCTGCTCGAATGCGAGCAACTGCATTTCGCGCATATATTCATACATGCCCACCCGTTCAGCCAGCGGGGCATAGATATCCATTGTTTCACGGGCGATCCGGGCGCGCTTTTCTGGCGATTTGATGAAATGCAGCGTGCGCATATTGTGCAATCGGTCCGCCAGTTTGACCAGCAACACGCGGATATCTTCGGACATTGCCAGCAGGAACTTGCGCAGGTTTTCCGCCGCACGCTCATCTTCCGGCATTGCTTCGATCTTGCTGAGCTTGGTGACCCCATCCACCAACCGCGCGACTTCTGGACCGAAATTCTCCTCGATATCCTCGAGCGTCGTCAGCGTATCCTCCACGGTATCGTGGAGCAGCGCGGTCATGATCGTTTCCTGATCCAGCTTCAGGTCCGTCATCAGACCTGCCACCTCTACCGGATGGCTGAAATAGGGATCACCTGATGCGCGTTTCTGCGTGCCATGTTTCTGGACCGTGTAGACATAGGCACGGTTAAGCAGCGCCTCATCGGCGTTGGGATCATAGGCTTTGACCCGTTCCACAAGTTCATATTGGCGCAGCATGACAGACTAGATGTGCGGTTTGCACGGCGGAAGGGCAAGCGCTATTCCACAAACTATATCCGGCATCACGCGGTGACAGCATGCTTGCGCAGGGTTACCGCAAGCACCGCGATGGCAATCACGATCAGTCCCGCAGACACCAGAAAGGGCGCTCCGGGGAAATACAGCCCTTGTTTGTCAGCATAGTCGGCAAATATTCTGGTCATGAACGGCGGCCCGATAATCGCCATCAGGCTAATGCTGCTGGCGATCGCACCTTGCAGTTCGCCTTGGGAGCTTTCGTCTATCCGCTCGCTCATCAATTGTTGCAACGCAGGGAAACACATTCCCGCCAGCGCCCCGATAACCATGCTGAGCAACATAACCCCCGTATTGGGGGCAAATGCAATGATCAGATAGGACGGCACGGAACAATATATGCTGAACTTTGCGGTGTTCACCGGCCCGAACCGGGCGATGCTCTTGCCCGATAGAATTCCCTGGGTGATCCCAAACATTACCCCGAAGAAGGTGATGGTCATGCCGATCACGATTGGCGTCCAGCCAAATTTCAATATGCCGTAATAGGACCAAACCGAAATTTGCGATTGAGCGGCCAATTGGATGAAAAAAATCGCAGCGATGCAGCCGATTACCAACGGGGCCTTGGCCATCTGGATCAGGCTGCCGAAGGGATTGGCCCGGAAGGGATCAAACGGGCGGCGTTTTTCAGGCGGTAATGTTTCCTTGAAATAGATCAGGCCAAAGATAGTCCCGGCAGCGCATAACAGGGCCGCAGCCACGAATGGCAGCCGGTCACCAAACTGCCCGATTACCCCGCCAATCGCCGGGCCGAGCACAAATCCCGCAGCCGCCGCGCCGCCGAGCATCCCGAAGGCAGCGCCGCGTTTTTCGCTCGCAATACTATCTGCAATGCAGCTATTCGCCGCAGCCCAACTTGCGCCCATAATCCCGGAGATAATCCGGCCTGCAAACAGCCATGCCAATGTCGGCGCCCAGGCCATCACGGCATAATCGACGCCAAGCAACGCCAATGTAACCAGCAGGACAGGCCTGCGGCCATAGGTGTCGCTCAGCCCCCCGATGATCGGCGCGAACAGGAATTGCATCATCGCATAGGAAAATAGCAGCCAGCCGCCAATCTCCGCCGCGCGGTCGATCCCCTCGCCGGTTAGTCCTTCGATCAATGTCGGCATTACCGGTATGATCAGGCCGATACCTGCTGAATCGATGAACAGGATCATCGCCAGAACCAGTAAATTCCGGTTCAGAATGTCATGCCCAATTCCTGCAAGCTCTGCCGAATTTCATGGTTTCAGCGCACCAATTTATCGACCGTCCCCTGCGTTATCGCGTGATACGTCGGCCGGGTCTTGTCATAGATTCGTTTCGCAATCGGCTGGCCCCATGTTCCTTGCTCCATCAGCGCCTCGAACAACGGTGCCACAAATTTACGGCGACCGACATTGCTGAGGAACTTATCCGCCGCCGGAACTGCCGGATCGTAGCGGTTTTCCAGCGCCAGTTCGAGCCACAGGAAAAGCACCTCGTTATTGCCCGTTTTCGACAGGCCGAGGTCCTTGTCCAGAGCGGCCAGCTGCGCATCACTCAGATCACGCGGCAATTTTGCCATCAAACGCATGCGTTCCGCCGCCGTCCATTTCGCCCACGCCGCAGGATCGACCTTGCTGGTGCCAGCATAGGCCGCCGCTGCCGCGTCAACCTCGGCAAAGGCCGCTGGATCAGGCCGCACTGCATTGCTGGGCAGGCCGGGCTGATAGACCCACTCGTCCAACATCAATTTGGCTTCCATCTCGGCATCCCCCTTGACCAGATTCTCGCGGATATCGGCAAGGAACATGGCCGAGGTCGCTGGCTCAAACGCATGCCGGTCAAACCAGCTTTCCAGCCACACATCAAATTTCTCGCGGCCGACTATTGTCTCGACAGTGCGCAGGAAAACCGAGCCTTTGTCATAAATGATGCCCGTCGCGCCGCCGTCAGGGATGGCCTCCGCTTCGGCCAGATGCAAAGCGGTGATCGGCGCGTCCATTCCGTTTTCCGCCAGCGCTTCCTCCATCCCGGTGAAGCTTAGCGCCGCTTCCTGACTCGCGCGCTTCTTCCCGTATAATTCTTCGATAATCCGGTTTTCGAAATAGCTGGTAGTGCCCTCGTTCAGCCAACTATCCGCCCAATTGGCATTGGTGACCAGATTGCCCGACCAGCTATGCGCCAACTCATGCGCGACCAGCCCCGTCAGGCTCTTGTCACCTGCGATAAACGTCGGCGTCAGAAAGGTCATTACCGGATTTTCCATGCCGCCATATGGGAACGCAGGCGGCAGCACGATCATGTCATAACGGCCCCAACGATAAGTCCCGTACAGCTTCTCTGCCGCGTCGATCATCTTTTCCGTATCTGCGAGTTCGGCGGCGGCTTTCTCCAGCATGACCGGTTCGGTCCACACGCCCGACCTGGGGCCCAGCTCCTTAAACACGATGTCGCCTGCCGCTATTGCAATAAGATAAGGGGCGACGGGTTTGTCCATCTTGAAGGTGAAGGCGCGCTTGCCTTCCCCGGCGGCTTCCGGCTCAGCCGCGGTCAGACCAGACATAACCACAGTCAGCGGCTCAGGCGCTGTAATGCGCGCTTCCCACGTCTGGCGGATGCCGGGGCTGTCCTGCGTCGGGATCCATGTCCGGTTCAGCGTCGGCTGGCCTTGGCTAAGCAGATAAGGATGCTTGCCGCCTGCAGTCTGTTCTGGCGCAAGCCATTGCAGCGCCTCCGGATTGGTAGCGGAATAGATCACCGTGATTGACCGGCTACCCCCCATCATCACCGAAATCGGAGCGCCCTTGCCTTCAACGGTCTCGCCAATTGTGAAACGCAGCGGCGCGCCTGCCTCATTGGTAATGGCAGAAATCTCCAGCCCATTGCTATCCAGGATCACAGTTTCCGCGCCTTCCGCGGCCTGAATGTCCAGCGTGGCGCTGCCAGCGACCGATTGCGCTTCAAAATCCAGCGCCAGATTAAGCGCAACATGCGTCACCCGCGCCACTTCAGGCTGGGCGAATGTGAACGGGTCTTTCGCATCATCCGTAGTCAGAATGGGCGAGATCATTGGAGCGGCCTCAGGCACACTGACCGGCACCGAACAGGCACTCAGCCCCGCAACACTAAGGATCAAGGCAAGGCTGGCGAAAAAACGCATGGGGAACTCCGAAATTTTAAGAATATCGCGCATCACTGCGGGTAAGGTAGACCGATTGCAATTGATATCTCTTTGCCGGACAGAGCGCCCGCCAGTTACCGCTAGCTCCACACCGCTTCCGGCGGCAAGCTCATCAGGATGGCGTCAATGTTGCCGCCGGTTTTAAGGCCAAACAATGTGCCCCGGTCATACACCAAGTTAAATTCCGCATACCGCCCGCGCCATTCCAACTGCCGCTTTTTGTCTGCATCAGTGAAGTCGGCATCCATCCGGCGGCGGACCAATTTGGGATAAATCCCCAGGAATGTCTCGCCGACGTCTTTCGTGAAGGCGAAATTGCGGTCGAATGCGCCATCTTCCGTGACCTCCATATGATCGTAGAAAATGCCGCCCACACCGCGGTGGCACTGGCGGTGGGGGATGTAGAAATAGTCATCCGCCCATTTCTTGAATCGGTCGTAATATGTCGGGTTATGGAGCGCACAGGTGGCGCGGAATGCAGCATGGAATTCGGCTGTGTCTTCCTCATATGGAATCGGCGGATTCAGGTCTGCTCCGCCGCCGAACCATGCCTTGCCAGTGGTCAGGAACCGGGTGTTCATATGCACGGCTGGCACATGCGGATTGGCCATGTGCGCGACCAGACTGATGCCGGTGGCGGTGAAATTTGGGCGATCCGCATCGGCACCATTGATTGTGGCAGCGAATTCAGGCGCAAAACTGCCGCGCACGGTCGACACATTGACGCCGACCTTCTCAAATACTTTGCCTTTCATCACTCCTTGGACGCCACCGCCCGGATCGGAATTACCCTCCTCCGCTCGGTTCCACGGCGTGTATTCGAAGCACGCATCGCTGCCCGCCTCTCGTTCGATCGCCTCGAATTCCCGGCAGATACGAGTTCGTAATTCCTCAAACCAGCCTTTGGCCCGAGAAATGTAATCGCCAGTGTAGTCGGCGGTGAAATCAGCGGAGTTCGGATTCGTTTCGGTCATGGCCAACAGGCTTGCCATCCTGCAGGCGCTGCGGCAAGTGCAACTCATGGTTCCCCTTTCGTTCGCAGATCAAGAATTCTTCCTGACAGAAAGCCGCGCGTTGTTCTGGCCAGGCGAAAATGCGCTGTTGGTGGCTGATCTGCATTTGGAGAAAGCGAGCTTCTATGCCCAGCACGGCCAGATGCTCCCGCCCTATGACAGCCGCGAAACGCTCGAGCGGGTGGCCCTCGCAATTCGCGAAACCGGTGCGCGGCGGGTATTCACTTTGGGGGATAATTTTCACGATGCGGGCGGCGCGGCCCGGATGGAGCCCCACGCGGCCGGTATGCTGGCGGCGCTGACCCGAGCCACCGACTGGGTTTGGATCACCGGCAATCACGACGCACCTATCGCTGAAAATGCGGCCAAGACGCTGGCTGGCGGCACTCTGGCAGAAGAACTGGAGGTTGCCGGAATGATTCTGCGCCATCAGGCCATGCCGGGCGAAACCCGCCCTGAATTTTCCGGCCATTACCATCCGCGTTTCCAGATCACCGTGCGTAACAAGTTTATTCGCCGCCCCTGCGCTGTTGTCAGCCGCGACGCATCGGGTTCCGGCAGGATGATCTTGCCCGCATTTGGCGCGCTGACCGGCGGGATGGATGCCGCCGATCCGGCAATCCTCAGCGCGATGCAGCCCGCCCGCACGATCCACGCCCTGTTGCCCGCAGGCGGCAAGTTGGTGAAATTTGCGCTGTGGCAGCAAGAGAACCCAATACAGCCCTAGCAAGTTCGTGCGTTCCACACTAAGTAACGCGCGAACAGACAATCAACCTGCAACGATTCCAAGGAGACTAACCCATAGCTCGTCCACCACGGCGCACAAATAGCCCGCCCATCAAAAGCGGCCCGCGCTACGACAACATGATTCAATCGGACAAAGTCCGTGTGATTGACGAGACCGGCGAAAACGTCGGCGTCATGTACACCAAGGAAGCGATCGAAGCAGCGGCCCTGCTCGGCCTGAATCTGGTCGAAGTGTCGCCCAATGCCGATCCGCCAGTGTGCAAATATCTCGACGTCGGCAAACATCGCTTCGAAGCGCAGAAAAAAGCCAACGCCGCGCGCAAATCTCAAAAGACGCAAGACATCAAAGAAGTCAAAATGCGTCCTAATATCGACACGCATGATTATGATGTGAAGATGCGCAATGTGAACAAGTTCATCGATAATGGCGACAAGGTGAAAATCACCCTGCGTTTCCGTGGCCGCGAAATGGCCCACCAGGAACTGGGCATGAATTTGCTCCGCCGGGTGCAGGAAGACACCGCAGAAACCGCCAAGATCGAAGCCTATCCACGCCTCGAAGGCCGCCAAATGCTGATGGTACTTTCACCGAAGTAAGGGCACAAAAGTAAGTTTGGTCGATTTCCAGAATCTAAAGAAAAGGCGCACTGCGAAGTGCGCTTTTTTTAGATTTTTTCATCCCTAACAAGCGCCTGGTCGAGTCGCCAATGCAGTTGATCGAAGATCAGCAATGCGCATTCGGCTGATCGTGCAAAGAATATACCAACAGGATGATGGGTTAAACGCTAAATCAGGCTTGAAACCGGGCAGCGGACAGGAACGTTTTTAGCAATCATCAATTACCATTAGTTTTCGGCGGGTGTAAATTTCTCATGAATACGAACATTATCAAAGTAGTTGGCCTGTTGGTGGTATTGTCTGCCGCTTCTCATGCCAAGGCCCAAACGGTTGATGCAGCCGCTGCTTCTGGCGGCGTTCAACTCCTTGCCCAAACCGCAACAACCCCCGACATGACCGACGCACGGTTTGAAAAATTCGTCCCGAAGGCGAATCCAGTCGGAACACAAATCGACTATACGATTTGGGATGAGGCGCTGAATTACTTCGTGTTCAGGATGGGCAAGTCCATTCGTGAAAGCGCACCCCGCCCAGAGCCAGGTTTGGGAACAAGGCGTATCTACGGCCATGATTCCCGTTTCCGGATGGAGGGTAACCGGGTCATCTTCTCCTATCTCGAAGATGAAATCATCGCGTCGCTCACAGAATATCGCGAAGATCTCGAGCGGACGGGCGATATCGTCGACATTTCCACGCTGAGCAAAAATGAGCAGCTCGCTTTCTGGATTAATTTGCACAACACGGCGATTATCGAACAGATTGCTTTGGCCTATCCCGTTTCCCAGCCAATCAGCCTCAAGATCGGCGACAGCGGCCTGACCCTGGATGAAGCGCCCTTTATCACCGTGGCTGGCGTACAGATGAGCCCCAAGGACATCCGCACGAAGATTGTCTACCCCAACTGGTCCAACCCGAAGGTCATTTATGGTTTCTTCCGGGGAGAAATCGGCGGGCCATCGATCCAGAACGAAGCCTATAAGGCGCGTAACGTCAGCGATTTACTTGACAAAACGGGCAAGGACTTCGTCAATTCTCTGCGCGGCACGCAAAAATCCGGCAGTAATTTGCTGGTTTCGGAAATCTACGAAGAAGCACGGCCGTATTTCTTCCCGCAATGGCCGACAGATTTAAAGGCGCATTTGCGCTCATTCGCAGATACTGATCTGGTGTCGATGCTCGATGAAACAACTTCGGTGCGGGCGAACATTTATGAGCACGACATTGCCGACCTTGCAAATGGCGAGCGCGACCCGAATTATGGCTATTTGTTAGTTGATGGCCAGCGCCGCGTCGAGCGTGTGCCGACCGCGATCGCCAGATTGCTGCAGGAACGCTCCAACAAGGTCGAGAAGCTGATCAAGCGCAATGATCTGGTCGGGCTGGTGACGCTGATTCCTTTCGATGACCCGTCAAATCCAACAGTGCCTGAAGTGGTGGAATAATTGTGGACGGCGCGGGCAATCCGCGCCGTCGCCCTGCACTTGGGGTTCTGAGCTGGAAGCTTGCGAGCTGCATACCCGAAACGGGCCCATCTCCGGTGCGGACGCCCTTTGGTGAATTTCTGAGTTACATTCCTCAAAAAAAGAGCGCACAGGGCAGACTGCGGCAAATCCTCACTTCACCCGTGCAAGTCGCGCACGTGCAGGAACCGCGCGATTGCAGCAGAGCCAGACGTTAAACGTCCCGCCTATCGAATTTCGCATTGCGTGCGCCGACTGTTTAAAGCTGAGCTGGATGATTGCGGCCCTCGTGGTTAGCAGTGTTGTTGTGGCGATTTTGATGGCGTCGTCCGGTCCTGGCCTTGATATTCTCGGCCAAGGGTCTTTGATCTACCTACTAATTCTCGCGGTCCTCACGTGCGTCCGATATCGGCTGCGGTTCGCGGAACAAGGTACATCCCGGATCGTCCGGGACTTCGCGGAATACACCGGGCTATTCATATTTGTATCCTTGCTCTGCGCGGCCGCCAGCTATTCCGACCCGGTTTTGGCCCGGATCGATGCTTTGCTGCAGTTTAACTGGTTGGCATGGTATGAACTAGTTGCAGCGTACCCAGCGCTGCAAATCGCGGGCCGGATTGCCTATGCCAACATCTATTTCTCACCGCTAATTTTGATGGCCGCATTCGCCCACTCGGGCGCGCGCGAACGTGCGCAATGCCTGCTGGTCAGTTTCTGGTTGGCGGCAATCATCACTTTGACGCTGTTCGTGACCATGCCTGCGGTGGGTCCGTTGTCCTACCTTTGGCAGGGGCCAATACCTTACATGCCAACCAGCGGCACGTTTCAGGCTGATTTGCTCCCCGCACTTCGGGATCGCTCGAGTGGCCCACTTGACCTGGGTAATCTCGAAGGGTTGGTTTGCGCACCCAGCTTCCATTCGACCAGCGCGATCCTTTATATGGTAATGGGGTGGGGTCACCGGAAAATCCGCTGGCCCCTGATCGGCCTGAATTCCGCGATGCTGCTCGCCACACCGGTCGAAGGAACGCATTATTTGATCGACATGATTGGCGGCGTTTTTGTCGCCATCGTTGCGCTCTGCCTGACCAGCCTTACGCTATCCTTGCTGTCAGGTAAGAAGATGTTGATTTCGAGCGGCCAGTCCCGAATGCCAGCAGGCGCCCTCGCGGCTTAGTTCCGATCCTTGCGGCAAAGAAAAAGGCCGCAGCGGAGCCAAATTTGGCAACCACGCTGCGGCCTTTTTTATCCTTCGTCTAATCAACCCAGCCCGTGAGCCTTAGAAATTGAAGCTGGCCCGCATATAATAGTGGCCGCCATTAAACCCGAACGGGGCGGAGCGCCGTGAATATTGGAACACACCTGGGCTATCCACGATCAGACCGCCAGTGTTGTCATACAATTGACCACCGCGTGCCTGACCGATCAGATTGAGGTCGGGATAGACATCCAACAGATTGTTCGCACCCACTGCCAGTTTCAGGCCCATATCGAACGTATAGTCGAGCTGGACATCGGTCAGCCATTTGGATCCAAATGTCTGAGTATCGGTAACCGCGCCGGTACAGCCGCCTTCGCAGACAGTATATTCGCCGTACTGGCTAAGCTGGACGTTGAAGCCCCAATTGGTGTTCTTCCAATTTGCCCCGAGGTTGAAGCGTGTCTTTGGCTGCCATTCCTCGATGATCGAGACATCCTGGTTGGTAACCAGATCGATCCCGGCGAGCAGGCCCGGTGCAGGCAATTCGGTTACGCTGGTCTTGTTATAGTTGAACGAGCTGGTCAGCTTCACATCGCCGCCCATCACCGATCCCGGCACCTTGTATGATGCCACCACATCAACGCCGTTGGTCTTGGTATCGACGCCGTTGATGAAGAACTGGCCCTGCGTGGCGCCGGCTGCGTCAAACGCAGCCTGGTTTGCAGGTATCGGGCTGACCGCACCAGAAATCATGATCCGGTCATCAATCGCAATGTGGTAATAATCAGCGGTGATTACGAAGCCGTCCGCCGGTTCCAGGATCACGCCGCCGCCATAGCTGACAGAGGTTTCTTCTTGCAGTTCCGGAATGCCGAGACCGCGTGCCAGCAGGCTGTCATTGCGGAAAGTACCGCGTTCCTGTGCCACTGTTACCCCGCCGACCGTCACGAACTGCGTGCTGGTCGCATTGAAATACAGCTGCTGCATCGATGGTGCGCGGAAGCCGGTGGTGAAGGATCCGCGCAGCTTGATCCCGTCAGTCACGGTGAACAGACCGGCGAGCTTGCCGGTGAAAGAACTGCCGAAACCCTGGTAATTTTCATACCGGCCAGCGGCTTGCAGGTTGACCCGGTCACCCAGATCAGCGGTTAATTCCAGATAGGCGGAGAAGCTGTCACGGCTTTCATCCACTGCGTTGGCAGGGCTGAATCCGGGAAACACTTGCGATCCAGCGCCGCCAGCGGTTGGCCCGAACAGCGGCGGGGTGTTGATCGTGTCGGTGTTGATAAAACCGCCATTGATATAGGATCCTTCTTCGCCCTGGATCAGCTGGTAGTTTTCATTGCGGTAACCCACGCCGAATGCCGCGCTGTAATCGCCCATCAGATAGACGGCATCGATATTGCCGCTCCATTCCGAAAGCTTGAGCGTGCCAGCATCAAACACAGTCGGCGAGGATGGCCCAAGCGATGCGTTGTTGGTGTTGGCGATCTGGAAATTATAACGGTTATCGCCGTACGTCAGGCTGGTATCGACGTTGAGATTGTCGGTCGCGTCCCATTTGACGCCGAAGGCCAGCGATTTGTCTTCGATCTTGGGGCGGATCAGCGGCAGGAAGCCGTCGGGATACAGCGCCAGCAAGGTGTTGCCGCCCTGATTGGCGCGGCGGTAGAAACCAGCGGATTCGTTGCGCCGGGTGCTCCAGCCGCCAAATGCATATGCCTCGGCAGTATCGCCAACCGGCATTCCGGCATTCACAAATACGCTGTGCCCTTCGGATTCGGAATCCCCGATCCGGAAGTTCTGGCGATTGAAGGCTTTTTCGCGCGCTTCGGTCGACGCGCTAGCACGAATTTGGCCGCCCACATTTGTGCAGATATATTGGCACTGCGCGGACAAACCGGCCCGATTGGTCGCCTCGTGATTGGTATATTCATAGGTCAGATTGACGAACCCGTCGGGCCCCAGAGCGAAACCCTTGTTCAGACTGGCTTGATAGGTCAGGCCGTCACTTTCGTAATTCTGGCCGATTGAAGCAGAAACGCTACCCGCTTCCGGATCATCACGCAGTTCGAAGTTGATTACCCCGGCAATGGCGTCCGATCCGTAAAGAGCAGATGCACCATCGCGCAGTACGTCGACCTGTTTCAATGCGCTGCCGGGAATGGCATTGATATCGGTACCCGCGGTGCCGCGCCCGACAGAAGTGTTCACATGGACCAGCGCAGATTTGTGGCGGCGCTTGCCATTGACCAGAACCAGCGTCTGGTCAGGTCCAAGGCCGCGCAAAGTCGCCGGCAGCAGGCTGTCGGTACCGTCAGACACGGATGAGCTGGAGAAGTTGAATGAAGGAACCAGTTCCTGCAATATCCGGCCCGTTTCCGTCGCGCCGGTGGCTGCAATCGCAGCGGCATCGACGGAATCAATAGCAACCGGAGAGTTCGGTGATCGTGCGCGGCTTGCCGCGGCTGCCGATAACCACAATGGCGTCGTTAGATTGTACTGCGGTGTTGGCATTGTCAGCGCTTTGAGCAAGTGCTCCGCTTGAGCCTAATGCCAAAGCCAGCAATGAAATTCCGCTAAGTGCATATCGCGTTGAAATTATTGTCATTTATCCGCTCCGTTATGTCCGGTAGGGATATGCAACCCAGCAACACTCTTAGCAATCGAAATTAATATCCTACAAAACTACGAAGAAATGATTCTATCTGTCTGGCATTGTTGATAAATAATTTTTCCGAGAGATTTTCCACATTCTTCGCAGAACGAACATGTGACAATTTTGCTACAGCGCGGCCATGCGTTTGTCGCGCCGCTACCCTTGCCGGGGACGGAATAGTGGCCAGCCTGATACCCTTTCCGGTTGCCCTCATTGCCTTAGGCGCTAGGCTCCTGCCGGTCAGGGGGAAGGCATATTATGACCGCACAACGCATCGGCTTTATTGTCGGACTACTGGCCTTTGCGCTGACCCAGATTATCCCCGCCCCTGCCGGTATGCCGCGCGAGGCATGGCTGGTCGCCGGGCTGGTGGTGTGGATGGCAGCATGGTGGATGACCGAAGCCATTCCGCTCACGGCAACCGCGCTACTGCCTTTCCTCGTGCTCCCTTTCGCCGGTGTCCTCGACGCAAAGGCAACCGCCAGCGCCTATTACGCGCCGATCCTGTTCCTGATCCTCGGCGGCGCGTTCATTGCATTGGCGATCGAGCGAACCGGACTGCACCGGCGGTTGTCCCTCACTATTCTGAAAGCGGTGGGGAGCGGCGGCGGCCAGTCGCGCTTGCTGCTTGCCTTCATGATCTCCGCCGCACTGCTTTCGATGCTGATTTCCAATACCTCGACCGCGCTAATCATGATGCCGATGGCGCTGGCGGTGCTGGCGGGCGGCGGGATTGGTCCCGAACAGAAGGACGGGTTGGCCGGGGCGCTGCCGATGGGGATAGCCTTTGCCGCATCGATCGGCGGGCTCGGCACCATCGTCGGATCGCCCACCAATGGCATTGCCGTGGCGCTGCTGGACAGCATGATCGGGCTGAAGATCAGCTTTGCCCAGTGGACTGCCTTCGGCCTGCCGATCGTGATCGTAGGCGTGCCGATTGCCGCGCTGATCATCGCCCGGGTCCAGAAAGTCGCCGCGCATCCGTTTGACGTGGCCGCAGCGCGCCATGCAATCGATACCCATGCCGCCTGGACAATTCCCGAAAAGCGGCTGGTGCCGGTGATTGCGGTAACTTTCCTGCTGTGGATGTTGGCACCGCTGCTGGAGGATTACCTGCCCGCCGGATCACTGACCGACGGGACAATCGCCATCGCTGCGGGCGTTGCCCTGTTCATCCTGCCCGACGGAACCGGGCGGCCATTGCTTAACTGGAACGAAGCCGACCGCGCGCCGTGGGGCGTAATCATGATGTTCGGCGGCGGCCTTGCGCTGGCCGCTGGTATGGGCGCATCCGGTTTGGCCGAGTGGCTAGGGAGTGCGCTGCTGCCGCTGAGCGCCGTGCCGTTGATCGTGGTCGCATTGGCATTGGTCGCCATGGTCGTGCTGATTACCGAATTTGCCAGCAATGTCGCCACAGCCAGCGCAATCATCCCGGTGGTCGCCAGCTTGACCGTGGCGATGGGCGTGGACCCGGTGCTGCTCGCCATGCCCGCTGCGCTCGCCGCCAGCTGGGGCTTTATGCTGCCTGCTGGGACTGGTCCTAACGCAATCGCCTGGTCCACCGGGCGGATTAAGCTTCCGCGCATGGTCGGCGCTGGCCTGATCCTCGATCTGATCGGTATCGTACTGATCGTTGCGGTGGTTTGGACAATGGTGTGGATAGCCGGGGCATTGGCCGGTTGATCAAGATCGTTTCAGTTGTTACTAAATGCGCATCTTTGGTATCTGGTGAAGATGCGTTCCTGAGGAGGTTAGGAGCCCTGGTCACCGATAACCCGATAGCTCCTGCCTTCCTAGGAGCGTTTGAATAGGAAGTACGCGTCCATGACTGATGCAACAGCTGCTGTGACCACCCCCACTCCGCGCCGCAAACCCAAACCAGAAATTACCACCATTGGCGGACGCCAGCTGAAACCTTCGACCCTGATGATGGGGCACGGTTATGATCCGGCCCTGTCCGAAGGTTCTTTGAAAGCGCCAATTTTCCTGACCAGTACCTTCGCGTTTGAAAACGCAGCTGCAGGCAAGCGCCATTTCGAAGGCATCACCGGCAAGCGCCCCGGCGGCGCGGAAGGCCTCGTCTATTCGCGCTTCAACGGACCAAACCAGGAAATCCTCGAAGACCGGCTGAGCATCTGGGACGGGGCGGAAGATGCGCTGTCATTCTCCAGCGGGATGACCGCGATTACGGTGATGATGCTGGCCTATTGCAATGCCGGCGATGTAATCGTGCATTCCGGCCCGCTCTATGCCGCGACCGAGGGTTTTGTTGCCAAGGTGTTGTCCAAATTCGGCATCACCTATGTCGATTTCCACGCCGGAGCGACCCGCGAAGAAATCAGCGCGGTGCTGGAGAAGGCCAAGGCGCAAGCGGACATTCAGGGCGGCAAGGTCGCGATGGTCTATCTCGAAAGCCCCGCCAATCCGACCAATGCGCTGGTCGACGTCGAGGCTGTGAAGGCCGCGCGCGATGCAGTGCTTGATGCAACCGTTACGCCGATCGCGATCGACAACACTTTCCTCGGCCCGCTGTGGCAGCGTCCGCTAGATCAGGGCGCGGACATCGTCGTTTATTCGCTGACCAAATATGTTGGCGGCCATTCCGATCTGGTTGCGGGAAGTATTTCCGGGGCCAAACATTGGATGGATCCGGTGCGCGCACTGCGCAACACGATGGGCGGCATTTGTGATCCCAACACCGCATGGATGCTGCTCCGCTCGCTCGAAACCGTGGAACTGCGGATGCAGCGCGCAGGCGAAAATGCGGCTAAGGTGTGCGCGTTTCTGCGTGACCATCCCAAGGTCGAGGGCCTCGGCTATCTCGGCTTCATCAGCGATCCGCGCCAGCAGGACATTTATGACCGGCATTGCCTTGGCGCAGGCAGCACCTTCAGCCTGTTCATCAAGGGCGGCGAGGCGGAGGCCTTCCGCTTTCTCGACAGCATGACCATCGCCAAACTTGCGGTCAGCCTGGGCGGGACCGAAACCCTCGCCAGCCTACCCGCCGCAATGACCCATCTGTCCGTGCCAGACGAACGCAAAGCCGCACTGGGCATCACCGACAATCTGGTGCGCATCTCCATCGGCATCGAAGACCCGGACGATCTGATCGCCGATTTCGATCAGGCCTTGGCGAAGGTTTAGGGGCGAAGATCTAGGGGCGAAGGAGCAAAATTCGCGATTATTCTGCCGGTGCTGCGGTAGCCAGCGGCGCTGGCCGAGTGGTGCCCTCCAGCAAATCCTCGAAGAATAGCGATACCAGCATCGCCTGACTGGTCACGCCTGCTTTCGCGTAAATCTGGCTAAGCTGCGCGCGCACGGTTCCGTTCGCCGCGCCGCGCATCCCGGCAATCTCGGTAACGCTGCACCCTTTGAGCGCAAACAGCGCCACTTCTTGTTCAGCGCTGGATAGGTTCCATTCCTGAAAGCGCAATTGCACCAGCTCGCCCAGCGCGCCCTTGGCCACCGACAGCGCCTGTTCGCTCCGCCGCGCTTCGGCCAGCAGGCAGCGAGTGTGAGCGGCACTGATGAAAACCCCTGCGAGCAGAGCGAACGCAATCAGAAACTCCATGATCGACCCGGCGGCCCCGCCCTCGGCAGCCGCATCGTCCAGCGCGTCGAGCACGAAATAGACTGCGGCAATCGCCTGCACGCCAACCAGACCGGAAATTGCCAGTGCCTTGCGGCTGGTCAGGATGGTGGCGAGGCCGTTGAAAGTCATCGAATGCCTCATAGCACAAACGCTTAGGCTGCCTAATTTAAGCGGCTGCTTATGGTCTATTACTGTGATCGATCGCAGATCAGGTGCGCAGGGCCATCTTCCGCCCGATTAAAACAGGAAAATTTGGCGTGGCATCTTCACAACTAAGCAATCTCAGCAAAGTCCCCGCCGTTACATTGGGCTTCTGGATTGTCAAAATCCTTGCCACTACGTTCGGTGAAACAGCTGGCGATTCGGTGAGTATGAGCTGGCTGCGCGAGACCACCGCGCAAGCTGGGCAAGGCGGGCTCAACGGCTATCTGGCTGGCACGGCAATCTTCGCCAGTCTGCTGGCGCTGCTGGTGGCACTCCAAATTCGCGCACGGCAATTTCATCCGTTTCTCTATTGGGCGACGATCATCGCATCGACCACTGCTGGCACTACCATGGCCGATTTCGCTACCCGTTCGCTAGGCGTCGGATATCCCGGAGGGTCAATCCTGCTACTGGGTCTTGTGCTCGCCTCGCTGTTCATTTGGCACCGGTCGCTGGGCAGTGTTTCGGTCAACACGGTGCATGAACCCAAGGCAGAGCTATATTATTGGCTGACGATCACTTTTTCGCAAACCCTGGGCACTGCGCTAGGCGACTGGGTGGCAGACGGATCACTTGGCTATCTCGGCGCTGCGGTGATTTTTGGCGGGCTGCTGGCATTGGTTGCTGCAGCTTATTTCTGGAGCGGGATCAACCGCGTTGCATTGTTCTGGGCGGCCTTCATTTTAACCCGTCCATTGGGCGCAGTTGTCGGTGACTTTCTAGACAAGCCGGTCGCTCATGGCGGGTTGGAGTTGAGCCGCGCAGTCGCTTCTCTGGTATTGGGGGCGGCGATTATTGGGCTAATTTGGGTGTTGCCGCAGCGCGCCGGAAAGTCTGCACATTGATGCAAGCGGCCAGTCGCCTTACCCCTTCCACTCCCGCCGTTCTTCGGATTGCTTGAGCACCTCGTAAGCGACCTGGATTTTCTGGAATTCCAGCGCGGCTTCTGCGTCGCCCGGTTTTACATCCGGGTGCACTTCCTTCGCCTTGGCGCGGAATGATTTCTTGATCGCGTCGAAATCGGCATCGGCTTCCAGTTCGAGTGCCTCCAGCGCGCGCATTTCATCGTTGGTGCGGCTGCCGTCACCCGATCCGGCCCAGCCGTAATGCGAAGCCTCGGCATAGCCGGAGTTTTCCTGGTTTTCGTGCTTCACACGGTCCGCCGCCTCGGCCTTGTCCAGCCCTTCGAAATAATCCCACTTGGAATTATATTCCGCCGCGTGTTTCTGGCAGAAATACCACCGATCCGTGCTGTTGGATGCCTTGGGTGCGGGGCACAGACCAGCCTCGTCACACAAATGGCGATCACAGGTGCGCTGGGCCGTCGCCGCCTGGTCACTGCCATAGCTGCGCCAGCGGGGAAAACCCCAATCGTTGGACCGGCGTGCACCGGCCATCAGCAAATCAAACTTGTCATATACCGGGCCATATAGGGGCATTGGGAAAATTTCGCTACCGCTCGTTTTTTTGGGAAACAAAGTTCTCCTCACGCATTATGTTGCAGTGCACTAAATTCTCCTGCGCGATTTTGCGCGATTACCCGGCACCTGAGCGGAGTTCTTCATCGTGAGTAAGCAATTGGCCCTGTCGATAGCATTTTCAGTTGTCACCATGTCTGGTTTCGCTTTGGCTACCTCAGCGATCAATCTCGGTGATCATGATGGCGCCGCACACACAAATGGCGCAGTGGCCGAAGCCGCCGCGCCATCTGTGATCAGCGAATTTTCGGCTAAGTGATCAGTTGATCACAACCGTTACTGCACGGCGGTTCTGAGCCCACGCTTCTGCGTTTGATCCCATCGCGGTTGGGCGTTCTTTGCCATAACTGACGGTGGCGATCCGGTTTGACGGGACGCCTAGACCAACCAGATAATTCTTGGCCGAATTGGCCCGGCGTTCACCCAGCGCAATATTGTAATCACGCGTTCCGCGTTCATCGGTGTGACCTTCGATGGTCACGGTGATGTTGGCATAGCGCATCAGATATTGCGCCTGGGTTTGCAGGGCAGCCGCATCGGCGCTGTCGATATTATAACGATCTGTGTCGAAGAAAACGACGTTCTGACCATTCACGGCATTCACGAAATGCGATTGCGTACCCACTACCGGGCCGGTGGCAGCCGGTGCAGCAGTAGCCACGGCCTCCGGAACGACAACCGCTTGCTGCGGCGGCAATTCTTCTGGTGCGGCGGTCTTGCAACCCGCTAGCGCGATTGTCGTGGTCAACACAGCGGTGAGAAAAATTTGACGCTTCATAGGATATCTCCTTGGAGGATAGGCCGCGGGCCAAAGCCCAATATTGTTATTACTATACGCTTTTAGGGTAGAATCGGTCCCCAAGCCGGGTCCGATGCATCGGCTGGGGTATCCAATCGGCGTTCATTGCGGCCAGTCAGATCGACCTGCCACAAGGATGTCCGGCCTGAATTTCGTTCGGTTCGGAAATATTGAAGGATGCGGCCATTCGGGGCCCAGGTAGGGGCCTCGTCCTGCCAATCATCGGTCAGAAAACGCAAGCCCCCGCCCGATGGGTTCATTACCGCGACCCGGAAATCTCCGGCAATATGGGTGAAGGCAATCTGATCGCCGCGCGGGCTCCATTCAGGCGTGGCAGCGCGTCCGCCAAAGAAACTGATCCGCTTCTGATTGGTGCCGTCGGAATCCATCACATACAATTGCTGCGAACCGGACCGGTCGCTTTCAAACACGATCTTTTTGCCATCGGGCGAATAAGACCCGCCCACATCGATCCCCGGTGTAGTGGTCAGCCGAATGCTCGGGCCGCCTTCTGCCGATACGCGGTAAATATCGGTATTGCCCGCCACCGCCATGGAATACAGGATCCACCGGCCATCAGGTGACCAGCGCGGCGCGAAGGTCGGGTTGGTGCTCTGCGTAACCAGCGTCTGCTTGCCCGCGCCAATGTCATAGACATAGATGCGGGGATTGCCGTCCACATAGCTGAGATAGACCAGTTGGCGGTAATCAGGCGAATAACGCGGCGTTAGCGCCGTGGCGCGGCCAGTGGTGATGAAACGGTGGTTGGCCCCGTCACTATCCATGATCGCCAGCCGTTTGGTCCGGTTATCCTTGGGGCCGGTTTCAGCAATATAGGCAATGCGGCTATCGAAGAACGGGCTTTCCCCGGACAGGCGCGAATAGACAAGGTCGGAACATTTATGCGCCGCCCGGCGCCAATCGCGCGCCGAAACAACCCAGCCCTGACGGACCAGTTCCGATTTCAGGGCCACGTCATAAAGATAGCACCCAACGGTCAAACGGCCATCAGCCCCCGCCTTCACATAACCATGCACCAGCATTTCCGCGCTGCGATTGGACCAGCTGGCCCATTGCGGCGCGGTCACTTGCTGGAATGTCGGCTGCGGCAATCCGTCCGGACCGGAAGGCTTGAACAGGCCGTTATTCTTCAGATTGGCACTGATCACCCTCGCCAATTCCTGACCCAACGCGGCGGTGCCGCTGGCATTCGCGCCCGTTGGCTGATCCCGGTCGGTCGCGAAGGCCGCAATGGCGATCCCAAGGTCCTGCCAATCGCTGGTGTCGGTGACGGAACCGGTAAGGCCGCCTTCCTCTTCCAGTATTTCAAGCTGTTCAACCGGCGGCGGCGCAGAACCGAGGTCTTGCGCAGCCAGAGGCGCGGCAAAAAACAGCGAGAACAGTACGAAGATATTTTTCATCAATTTAAGTTCCTGTCGAACCGGAAAGAGGAAATGCGTTTCCACGCCTCAAAATATTCGGGCGGGAGATCGAATGGCGCGGCCAGTTGCACCGCCCGTATAGCACGTTCGGCGTGCAAATCCTTCTGCGGTGCATTGGGATCCGTAACACCCGTCTGACTGACCACGCGCGGACGTCCCGCCAGGCTTCCGTCGGGATTCAGATTGAATGCCAAAACCGTAACCAATTGATCCGCGTCGGCACCTTGAGGGGCGCTCCAATGAGGCCGCAACTGCCTTGCGATAGCCTGCGCGAGAGATGCCTTTGCACTGGCTCCGATCTCGGAGGCAGGCATGTGGGTTTCGCTGGTATTTGCGCTATTTCCCGCTCCCGGCAGGAAGTCCGCGCCGATCCGGCTGCCCCCTGCAGGTTTAGCCGCTGGCTTGGGCGGCGCTTGTGCCGCCGCGCGGGTGGGCTGGGCTGCCGGACGGTCAGGGCGGCGACGCGGCGGCTCGGGCTTTGCCTCAGTGCGCGCCCGCGCAGCGGGTTTGGTCGGCGCAAGGCGCGGCGGCGGCGTGGTTGCCACCGGTCTTGGCGCGGGGATTGGCTCGGGCTGAGCTTGCTCGATAGGTGTTGCAGCTTGCGGTTCGTCTGACAATGTCGGCGCAATTGCGGCCCGGCTTTCCGCCACCGGATCAGGCGCGGTGGAGGCCAGGCTGACATCGCTCGCCAAACTCACCGTCATTCGCTCTGGCATCGGGGGCACTTCATCCTTGCCCGGTTGCATCACCAACACGGCCACCAGCGCCAGATGCAGAACCACCGCGACCCCGAGGCCAACCCGTTCATCAGTGCGGAGTGCAGCAAACGCCATAATCGGCCGGACTATGGTGCTGAAACTGAACCGTTGGTGACCAACGATATCGCATTGAAGCCTGCCCGGTTCAATTCGCCCATTACAGCCATCACCCTGCCGTATTGCAGACTCTGGTCTGCGCGCAGGGTTACTTGCGGCAAACTGCCATCCGCAGCCGGCCGGATATTGGCGAGCCGGTCGGGCAATTCGCCCGCCGCCAACTGGTCATCACCCAGATAAATGAAACCATTTCCGTCGATACTGATGGTCACCGGGTCCTGTTCCGGGGCGAGCGCATTGGCGAGGCTTTCCGGAAGATCAATCGGTACACCGGCCGCCAGCAGCGGCGCGGTGACCATGAAAATAATCAGCAGCACCAGCATCACATCGACAAATGGCGTGACATTGATTTCCGCCATCGGAGTGCGGCGTGAAGCCCGCTTGCTACCCCGTCTACCGCCACCTGCCATGCTCATCGCCATCAGCTACGCTCCAGTTCGCGGCTCAGGCTGGCGTGGAAACGGTCAGCAAAGCGTTGCAGTTTTGATTCCAGAGAATTCACCCCGTGACTGAACCGGTTATAGGCGATCACTGCGGGAATCGCTGCAAACAGGCCGATTGCGGTCGCGAACAGCGCCTCGGAAATACCGGGAGCGACAACCGCGAGCGAGCTGTTCTGCTGCACGCCGATCTGGAAGAAACTGTTCATGATGCCCCAAACGGTGCCGAACAGGCCGACAAACGGCGCGACAGAACCCACAGTAGCTAGGAAATTCAGCCGGTACGCCAGCTGGTCCGCTTCCTGCGCAACCTGACTTTCCATCGCACCCGCCAGGCGCTGGCGCGTGCCGTCGCGGTCCATCGGTTTAATCCGGGAGGAACTGCGCCATTCGGACATCGCCACCGCTGCGATCCGGGCGGAGGGGATATCGCGCCGACCGCTTTCTTTCATGAATGCATCGAAATCATCTGCGCGCCAGAATTCTTCCTCGAACTTGGCACAGCGCCGCCCGACCGTGCCCAGCCGGATGCTGAACGAGACGATGATCGTCCACACCCAAACGCTGGCCAGCAGCAATCCGGCCATAACCAATTGCACCACGATATCGGCATCGAGGAACAATTTCAGCGGATCGAGATGAGTGGATGTGCCGCCGAGTGCAGGCGCGGCGGTCAGTAGTGACAGGATGGTCATGCAATATCTTCCGGGGAAAGGACTTGGGAAAAGGCGTCTCGCCAACTTTGTGGCTGGCGGCAGGGTTTGCCGTCGGGGCTGATAAAACCGATCCGCAAATGCGCTTCTGTCAGCAATTCAGTACCGCGAAAGGCACGCTGGTGCATCCGGACGGACGCCGAGCGCAATTGGGTGCAGCGGGTTTCAATCAAAACATCATCATCCAGCTTGGCCGGACGGGCATAGCGGATCTGCAAATCGGCGACCGCATAGGCCCCCTGCCCTGCCTCGATCGCGGCGCGTTGATCAATCTTCAGCAGCCGCAAAACGTCGGACCGGGCGCGTTCGAACCAGCGCAGGTAATTCGCATGATAAACGATCCCGGACAAATCAGTGTCTTCGTAGTAAACCCTGACCGCAAAGTGATGGAGCGGCCCGTCAAAGCGGCCATCGTGCGGTGAAAGCGTTGTTTCCATATGCGCTCGCCCCATAGCGTAGGGCGGACTCGCTCGGCAACCGAATCATGCATTACGTAACGTAGTTTCGTCAGGCTGCCGCTGGTGCGGGATTAACGCCGCAATTTTGCCGGGACAGCCTCACCTGCGGGTGATCATCGGCCCCAAAGGCTCGCCACCGAACAAATGAACATGCAGATGTGGCACTTCTTGCCCGCCATGCGCACCCAGATTGGCCAGCAAACGGTAGCCGGGCTCGACCAAACCGTGATCACGCGCCACCTGACCCACAGCGCGGACGAAACCGGCGATTTCGTCCGCCGAAGCCTTGGCCGAAAAATCGTCCCAGCTGACATAGCGCCCTTTGGGAATAACCAGAATATGCAATTCCGCCTGCGGATTTATATCGGGAAAGGCATAGGCCCAATCATCTTCGTAAATCTTGGATGAGGGAATTTCCCCGCGCAGTATCTTGGCGAAGATGTTGTTATCATCATACGGCAGGGTCGCGTCGATTGGCATGATCAGCTCTCTATTCGCCTCGGGCGGCTTTTTCATCAAGACCGGAGGTGCCCTCGCGCCGGTCAAGCTCTGCCATCACGTCGGACAGCGGCACGCCTTTTTCCGCCAGCAACACGGTCAGGTGGAACAGCACATCGGCGGCTTCACCGATCAGTTCTTCCTTGGTGCCGGACAGTGCGGCAATCACGGTTTCCACCGCTTCCTCGCCCAATTTGCGGGCGATCACTGGCAGTCCGCGCGCATGCAATTGCGCGACATAACTGCTGCCGGGATCAGCGGCGAGGCGCTGGGTTACGGTAGTTTCGAGGCGGGAGAGCGTATCCATTGCGCGTTCATGGATTGCCAGCGCAGCGGGGTCAATCCTTGCGGGCGCTATCGTCCCGCGAACGCTTGTTGCAGGCCGCATGGCGACCAACAAGCAGGCCGACCAGGCCCATCGCCATCAGCGCCATATTGCTCGGCTCCGGAATCTGGATGCCATTTCCATCACCCGCCGCAGCAGCAGCCGGACCAGCGACAAAAATAAGCGCAAATATCACGAATCGGAGCGTCATGCCTCCAGTTCGACCTCAACACAGAATTCCGCAACTACGACGAAGGCGCCGTCCCGCTTCGGGACCGCTCCGGTTACAGATATTACTTACCCGCGAGCAGGGAGGCCGGCAGCGCGCAAGGCGCTATGCGCATCGGCGATGGTATAGGTTCCGAAATGGAAGATCGAGGCCGCCAGCACGGCGCTGGCATGGCCCTTGGTAACGCCTTCGACCAGATGATCGAGCGTCCCGACCCCGCCGCTGGCCACGACTGGCACAGACACTGCATCGGCGATGGTCCGCGTCAGTTCGAGGTCGTAACCGGCCTTGGTCCCGTCGCCGTCCATCGACGTGACCAGCAATTCGCCCGCGCCCAGCCCGGCCAGCTTGACCGCATGTTCAACCGCATCGATCCCGGTCGCCTTCCGGCCGCCATGGGTGAAGATTTCCCATCCTTCGACAAGCTCAGGACGAGCGGGATTGATTTTTCGCCGCGCATCGATCGAGGCGACAACACATTGGCTGCCGAAGCGGTCGGCAATCTCGGCCACCAATTCAGGCCGAGCGACTGCCGCGCTGTTGACCGCGACCTTGTCCGCGCCCGCCAGCAGCAATGCCCGCGCATCCTCCGCCTTGCGAACACCGCCGCCAACGGTGAACGGCATGAAGCAAACCTCCGCCGTGCGCCGGACAATATCGAGCAACGTGCCGCGCCCTTCATGGGTTGCGGAAATGTCGAGAAAACACAGCTCGTCCGCGCCCGCCGCATCATAGGCCTGCGCCTGCTCCACCGGATCGCCCGCGTCCTTCAGATCAACGAAATTGACACCCTTGACCACGCGGCCTTCGGCCACATCGAGGCAGGGGATGACGCGGATACGGACGGTCACGCCCGCGCCGCCATCGCCAGCGCCGCAGCCAGATCCAACCGCCCGTCATATAGCGCACGCCCGGTAATCACGCCTTCGATGCCCTCAACCGCATGGATCGACAGCAGGTGAATATCATCCAGCCCCTTGACCCCGCCGCTGGCGATCACCGGCATGTCGGTCTGGCGCGCGAGTTCCACCGTCGCGTCGATGTTGCAGCCTTTCAGCATCCCGTCGCGGCCTATGTCGGTGAACAACAGGCTGGCGACGCCTGCATCCTCGAACCGCCGCGCCAAATCCACCATCGGAATATCGGAAATCTCTGCCCAGCCTTCGGTCGCCACCATTCCGTCGCGCGCATCGACCGCCACGACAATGCCGCCTTCAAATTCACGCGCCATATCACGCACAAATTGCGGGTCTTTCAGCGCTGCGGTTCCCATAACAATCCGCGCCACGCCGAGGTTAAACCAGCCCTCGACAGATTCGCGGGTGCGGATACCGCCGCCCAATTGCACGTGGCCGGGAAATGCCTGGACGATGGCCTCAACCGCCTCACGGTTTTCTGCGCGCCCCGCAAACGAACCGTCCAGATCGACCACGTGGAGATGCTCTGCGCCCGCTTCGGCGAACAGCAGCGCCTGCGCGGCGGGATCATCGCCATATACCGTGGCGCGGTCCATATCGCCTTCTGCCAGACGGACGACCTGACCCTGTTTCAGGTCAATTGCGGGGAAAACGATCATGCCAAACTTCCAATCAAGGGCGCCACTCCAGAAATCTGCCGAGCAGCGCTAATCCGTAAGCTTGACTCTTCTCGGGATGAAACTGCACGCCGACGATATTGTCCCGCGCCACCGCTGCCACCAGCCCGCCGCCATGGTCGGTCATCGCGGCAATATCATGGGCCTGATCAGGTGCAAAATGATACGAATGGAGGAAATAGGCCTCGCCTTCCTCCAGCAAAGTTGAATTGCGGTTGTGCAGCGACAGCGCGACGTCGTTCCAGCCCATGTGCGGCACTTTGATCTTGGGATCGGTCACTTCGATCTTGCGGACTTCACCGGCAATCCAGCCAAGCCCCTCGGTCACGCCATGTTCCAGCCCGCGCGTCGCAAGTAATTGCATTCCGACACAAATGCCAAGGAACGGCACTCCTCCGCCGCGCACTCTCTCATCCAGCGCCTCGACCATGCCGTCAATCGCGCGCAAGCCCTGTGCGCAGGCCCCGAATGATCCGACACCGGGCAATACAATCCGGTCAGCGGCGCGCACAACTGCAGAATCGGCGGTGACCTTCACCCCGGTTGCCCCCGCTGCCTTCAGCGCATTGTGGACCGAATGGAGATTGCCTGCGCCGTAATCGACCAGCGCAATGGTTTCAGGCATTTTTGTTATACGCGCGCCCATCCGGGCGCACGATATCCTCGCTCACGCGATCAAAGATCGCATCGCTGCGGGCGGCCGGTCGGCCTTGCGGCTGCCGTGCAGCCGACAGGTTCCATTTAACCACCGAGCTGGCCCTTGGTTGACGGCACTGCATCACCCTTGCGATGGTCAAGTTCGACCGCGCTGCGCATCGCCCGGGCAAAGCCCTTATAAATCGATTCGCAGATATGGTGGTTATTCTGGCCGTAAATCAGTTCAATATGCAGCGTGATCCCCGCCGCCTGAGCCACAGAATGAAACCAGTGCTCGATTAGTTCGGTATCCCATTCACCAAGCTTTTCCTGACTGAACCCGGCGCGCCATACCAAATAGGGGCGGCCCGAAATATCCAGTGCAACCCGCGCCAAAGTCTCATCCATCGGCGAATAGACATTGCCGTACCGGCCGATCCCGGCCTTGTCGCCCATCGCTTCTGACAATGCCTGACCCAGCGCAATCGCGCTGTCTTCGGTGGTGTGGTGCTGGTCGATATGCAAATCGCCATCGACTTTCATCACCACGTCGATCAAAGAGTGGCGGGAGAACTGTTCCACCATGTGATCGAGAAATCCGATCCCGGTGGAAATGTCATAAGTGCCGGTCCCATCGAGATTGACCTCGATATGGATCTTGGTTTCTGTCGTATTCCGGACGATTTTGGCGTTGCGCATGGCTGCGGGCTATACGCAAGGATGGAGTCGGCGCAACCAAAGATGGGCCTGCCGCCTTCGCTTTACGCCGAAAACAGCGGATTCCGCCTTGACCAAGGCGCTTCTCAGCGCCACCTAGCAAGCATTATGAGTGATGAAGCGCCAGATAGCCTGATACCCTATGACGAAATCGTGCAGGAGGCTCTGCGCGCTGTTGTCGGCCGGGTGCTGGGCGAAATTCAACAAAACGGCAGCACGCTGCCGGGCAACCACCATTTCTATATTACCTTCAAGACCACCGCGCCCGGCGTATCGATCCCGAAACATCTGCGCGAACGGTTCCCCGATGAAATGACCATCGTGCTGCAGAACAAATTCTGGGATCTGGGCGTTGACGAAAATGGCTTTACCGTCGGCCTCAGCTTTAACCAGATGCCGTCCAAGCTGGATATTCCCTTCGCTGCGATTACTGCTTTCGTCGATCCAGCGGTTGATTTCGGCTTGCAGTTTCAGGCCACCGTGGCCGACATGGCACCCGAAAAGCATGACGATGCGCAAAACGACACGCCAGAACGGGGCGATCAGGGCCCTATCGAGAATAATGAAGACGGCTCCAACGTGGTTACTGTGGATTTCGGCCGCAAGAAATAGGCGCGCCTCGCTTAACCGATCAACCATTGGCATTTGTGGTCCATTGAACGGCACTCGGTTCAATGCATAAACGGGATATACGCGATCATGGCGAAAAAGCTTACCAGTCCAAAATCGGGTAAAGCGCAGAGCACTGTCTCCCGGCAACTTGATGCTGAAAAAGCCAATCGGGCGGAGGATTCTGGATCGCAACTTGCGGATATTGGCGCGAGTATGATTGTCAGCGAGATCCTGCTGCGCAGTGTTGGCCGACTAACTCGCCATAATTTGGAGAAAGCGGTCGCGCGTCGGCGTTTCGATCCGGCAAAGGCGAAGGCGCTCGTCGAAAACCGCAGCATTGCACATACCGTGATAGCCTATGGAATAACCAAACTCGCCACTCGTTCCGTGCCCGGTGCATTGCTGGTTGGCGGCGGATTGCTGGCGAAAACCCTGTTCGACCGCGGCGGCCAGCGGCGCAAACTTCGCAAATCAGCAAAAAGCCCGGCCAGCACGAAATCTGCGGATTGATCACGGTTCTACCCGACTGTCAGCAATCGCCGGGCTTGATTTTCGCTGCCACCTCGGCCCATGAGCAGTCATGACCGGCACAACTTCCGATATTCCGCCTTCTGACACGCTGCATCGCCGCGGGCTGATGTTCATCCTGTCCTCGCCCTCCGGCGCGGGCAAAACCACCATTGCCCGGCGGCTCCTGGCGGAAGACGGACATATCCGCCTGTCAGTATCCTATACCACCCGGCCAATGCGGCCCGGCGAGGTACATGGCCGCGATTATCTGTTCGTGGACGCAGACGAATTCGCTCGCAAAGTCGACGAAGGCGAGTTCATCGAATGGGCCGAGGTATTTGGCCATTTATACGGAACGCCCAAGGCCGAGATTAAGTCGGGCCTGAAGGGCGGATACGATTATTTGTTCGACATCGACTGGCAAGGCACCCAGCAATTATACCAACGGATGGAAGTGGACGTGGTCCGCGTATTCCTGCTGCCGCCCAGCATTGGCGAGCTGGAACGGCGGTTGGCTTCGCGCGGGACTGACAGCGCAGTGGTAGTTGCAGACCGGATGGCCCGCGCCCGGTCAGAAATCAGCCATTGGGACGGCTATGACTATGTCGTGATCAATGACGACATTGACGCCTGTTTCGACAAGGTCACCGGCATCCTGAATTCCGAACGCATGCGCCGCGCACGGCAAACCGGACTGGTTGATTTCGTGCGCGGGTTGATGGCTTAGCCTACTGGCCCGATGGGTCGACGAAATTGCCGGCACCGACATTGGCATTGACCACGCCGCCATCGATAGGAATTGTCGTTCCGACCACGTAATCTCCGGCCCGGCTGGCGAGATAGATCGCGCCGCCCGCCATATCCATCGCATCGCCAATGCGCCGCGCAGGAATGCCTTTTTCAACCATGCCTTCGTTATCGCGTGCAGCTTTATTCATCTCAGATGCGAAGGCACCCGGTCCGATCCCGCTGACCACGATATTGTCCCGCACCAACCGCGCGGCCAGCCGCTTGGTCAAATGGATGACAGCCGCTTTGGAAGCCTGATAGGAATAGGTTTCCCAAGGGTTTATCTTCATCCCGTCAATCGAGCCGATATTTATCACCTTGGCAGGGCGGCCTTCGGCAGCCGCGGCGACCAGTTGTGGATACAGTTTCTGGGTTAGGAAAAACAGCGACTTGACGTTGAGGTCCATGACTTTGTCCCAGCCAGCCTCGGGGAATTCCTCGAAATCATTGCCCCAAGCCACACCGGCATTGTTGACCAGAATATCGAGCTTGTCCTCATGCTTCGAAAACTCAGCGATGAAGGCATTGATGCCTTCGAGCGAGGACAGGTCACCGGGAATACCAATGACTTTTTCGCCAAGTTCTTCACACGTCGCCTGCACCTGTTCGCGCTTGCGGGCAGTGATGTAGACTTTGGCGCAGCCAGCGGCGAGGAAACCTTCGACGATCATCTTGCCAATCCCGCGGGACCCGCCAGTGACAACCGCAACGCGGCCTTCCAAGCTGAAAAGATCATTGATATTCATCGTGTTACTCTCCAAATAACCCCCTCCTCCAAAGAAGAGGGGGCGCTATTCACTCAATAACCGCTGATCTGCGCGACCCGTTCTGCGTGGTAATACACATCGCCAAGGAATTCTTGCAGCGCGCGGTCGCGCTTCATATACAGGCCGACGTCATATTCGTCGGTCATGCCGATCCCGCCGTGCATCTGTACGCCTTCGCGTACTGCAAGACCCGCCGCCTGGCCGACCTTGGCCTTGGCAACCGAAACCATCAGTTCCGCGCTAGGTGCATCAGCATCGAGCAATTGCTGCGCCTTGATCACAACTGCGCGAGCTATCTCGACTTCGGAATAGAGATGAGCGGCGCGGTGTTGCAGCGCCTGAAACTCGCCGATCAATTTGCCGAACTGCTTGCGCTGCTTCAGATAAGCGATGGTCATGTCCATCGCGCCGCGCGCCACCCCGGCTCCCTCGGCAGCGGCGCCGATGCGGCCCGCATTGAGCATCCGGTTTAGAATATCGCGTCCGCCATCGACTTCACCGATCACCGCGCCGCCGTCCAGCTCGACGCCGTCCAGCACCATATGGGTGGCAACTGAGCTATCGACCAGCCGGACCGCATCCTGACTGAGGCCGGAAGCATCCTTGGGCACCGCAAACAGCGTGATCCCGTCCGCATCGCCTTCTGCGCCGGAGGTCCGCGCCGCGACTACGATCATGTCTGCGCTCGCGCCGTGGATCACAAAGTCCTTCTTGCCGGACAGTTTGAAGCCATTGCCGGATTTCTCGGCCTTGGTCTTGATCCGCTCGGGCCGATGCTTCGCGCCTTCGTCAATCGCGACAGCAAACACGCTGTCGCCTGTCAGCAGACCGGGCAGATAACGCCCGCGTACTTCGTCGCTGCCATGTCCAAGGGCGGTCGCGGCCAGCACTGAACTGGTCAGGAACGGCGACGGAGTAAGGTTACGGCCGATTTCTTCCATGACGATACCGGCTTCGACATGGCCCATGCCCAGCCCGCCGTCTGCTTCGGAAACCAAAATGCCGGTGAAACCCATCTCACCGAACTGCTTCCACAATGCATGGCCGAAACCATCGGGGCAGTCGCCATCGCGGTAATGGCGCAGCTGTTTCTTGATTGCGCCTTCTTCAGCCATGAACTGGCTGGCACTATCGGCCAGCATCGTCTGATCATCATCGTAATATAGTGGCATTTTTGCTTTCCTCTCCGGCCGCCCCCGCAAAGGCGGGACCCCCGTTTTGGCGGGTGTGACAGCTGATCAATCAGTTTTTCTTACGCGCCCGGAAGGTCCAGAATGCGCTTTGAGACAACGTTCAGCATTACTTCGCTGGTGCCGCCTTCGATCGAGTTCCCTTTGGTCCGCAGCCAGCCGCGCGATGGCTTCCCGCCGCTGGTTTCTTCGCTGTCCCATTCCAGGCTGCGGCTGCCGCCCGCTGACATCATCAGCTCGTGACGGCGCTTGTTCAGCTCCGTGCCTACATATTTCATCATATTGGGCTGCGCCGGATGCGCCTTGCCGACCTTGATCTCGTCGAGGAATTTCTCGCCCATGGCGCCGTAAGCCAGCGCGTCGACATCGAACATCGCCAGTTCCGCCCGTAGCATCGGGTCGAGTTCGCCCGAATGGCGCAACATCGCCGCACCGATCGCGCTTGTGCGGTCACCGCCGCCTGCACCCGAAATCATTTCACGTTCGTGGCCGAGCAGATATTTCGCCACGTCCCAGCCGCGATTAAGGTCACCCACAAGTTGATCCTTGGGCACTTTCACATCATCGAAAAAGGTTTCGCAGAACGGGCTGTTCCCGCTGATCAGCAAGATTGGCTTGGTGCTGACACCGGGGGTGGTCATATCGAACAGCATGAAGGTGATACCCTGATACTTATTCGCCTTATCGGTACGCACCAGGCAGAAAATCCAGTCCGCTTCATCAGCGTAGGAAGTCCACACCTTCTGACCGTTTACCAGCCAGTGATCGCCCTTATCTTCGCCAAACGTCTGCATCGATACGAGGTCGGAGCCTGAGCCCGGTTCCGAGTAACCCTGGCACCAGCGGATTTCGCCGCGCGCGATCTCGCCTAGAAAATGGACCTTCTGTTCTTCCGTACCGAATTTCAGCAATGCGGGGCCGAGCATCCAGATGCCGAAGCTGGAAAGCGGCGGGCGCGCGTTGATCCGGGACATTTCCTGGCGCAGGACCTTGGCTGCACCAGCGTCAAGACCGGCGCCGCCATAGGCTTTGGGCCATGCGGGGACGGTGTAGCCCTTGGCTACGCAGGCTTCGAACCATGATTTCTGGGCGTCGCTTTTGAACTTGGCATTACGACCGCCCCAATAAACGTCTTGCTCGTCACGCACCGGCTGCCGCATCTCGTCGGGGCAATTTGCCTCCAGCCATTCGCGGGTTTCAGCACGGAAAGTTTCTAACTCAGCCATCGATCAAGGTCCTCTACAAATATGAATCGGGGGGCGCTTCTTCGTTCCCTCTTAACACAGAAACTAGGGTGATTCGCCCTGTTTACGCAAGCGTAAGCTGAGGATTTTGTAAACGATGCCCCTTGCCGTAGCGTCACAACGCGCGCGTTGACCTGATCGCCGTTGCGTCTTAGCTAGTGAGCCGTCTTGGAGAGGACCAAAACCCATGTTTCCCGGCCTTCATTTCAATCTGGTTGCTGTCGCTTGACTGCTGCGAGCGTTTCCCGATCAGCACCATTGCCGCTTAAGCTGAAGCTGATCCATGGCTTCGGCGCGGTGGCATTCGGGGTCAAGGATACCGGTTTTTCCTTCTTCCTGATTTTCTATTACAGCCAAGTGCTTGGCATGGATGCCCAGATTGTCGGCTATGTCCTGCTTGCGGCCCTGCTGGTGGATGCGGTAGTCGATCCGATCCTCGGTAATTTGTCAGACCGCACCTATACGAAATGGGGCCGCCGGTTGCCCTGGCTGTATGTTGCGCCCATCCCGCTGGCCTTTGCCTGGATTATGATGTGGTCCCCGCCCGGCGGTGAAGCGCCGAGTGCGCTCGGCTTGTTCGCTATCGCCGTAACCGTCCGCGTATTGCTGTCTGCCTGCGAAGTGCCCTCAATCTCGCTCGTCCCTGAACTGACAGCTGATTACGATGAACGCACAACCCTGTTCCGCTTTCGCTACCTGTTCGGCTGGCTTGGCGGCCTAACCATGGTGATGATGGCGTATACCGTTTTCATGCCCGGCGCGGACGGATTGCTGCGTCAGGACGGGTATTTTGCCTTTGGCATATTTGGCGCGATATTAATGGCCATATCCGTAATGGGATCAGCATGGGGCCAGCATTCACTTATCGCTAAATTGCCGCCGACGAAGCCCCCGCCTTTCCGGTTTGGCGCAGTCTTCTCCGAAATTCGTGAAGCGTTCAGCGAGAAAGCCTTCCTCATTTTTGCCGCTGGCGGAATGGCAGCCTATATCAGTCAGGGGATGACATTTTCGATCAGTCAATATGTCCATGTCTATATCTGGCAATTGTCGGAAATAGCATTCAAGGCCTATCCCGCCATTCTGGCCCTCAGCGTCATCGTAATGTTTTTTATCGTTGGCCCGATGCACCGCAAGTTGGGAAAGCCGAAGAGCGCC
>Ga0209491_10001816_pt1 | contig 40136 bp, 20 predicted proteins | sample BON02_FD_187213 | JGI IMG/M metagenome (GOLD analysis project Ga0209491, IMG submission 187213) | Freshwater microbial communities from Lake Bonney liftoff mats and glacier meltwater in Antarctica - BON-02 (SPAdes) (version 2) | ecosystem: Environmental > Aquatic > Freshwater > Ice > Glacier... | reverse complement strand
GGGCGGCGGGATGCGCGCGCGCGCGCCTCTATAGACCACAGAGCGAGCAAGGCCGGCCGCGCCCTGCCCCCGCCCCGAGCCCCCCCGCCGCTATGTTGTGTTTGTTTTCGTGTCGTCGCTAGTGACAAGCCAACGCGTACAGCCTCTCTGCATCACTTGCCGGCGGCAGGCGCAACAGCCGTGGCAGCAGCAGCAGCAGCCTTGGCCGCGGCCCTGGCCTGGGCGCCGCGCGCGCTCTGCTCGAACGACGCGACGGCCGGGCGCCTGGGCGCTGCGCGCTTGGCCGCCGACGCGCTGTCCGCTGGCACGTCCTCCTCAAACTCGGCGCAGAAGACCTGCATGAACCACTCGACCGGCTCGCCCTCAAGAGGCGGCTCCACCTCGGCGCCGCAGAAGCCCGTGTTCTCGAACTGGTTCTGATTCGGCGCGGGAAGCACGTAGGGGTCGAGCACCTCCAGGCCCTGGTCGTCCTCGACAATAGGGCCGCACGCCTGCTGCACGACGGCGTAGCCCGCGCCGCTGAAGCACTCGACCTTCATGGACAGCGTGGCCGTGCCTGGGTCGTAGCGGCAAGTGGCGGCGGGCCCGCCCTCAAATATGGGCGTGCACGTCGGGTCGCCGCCGCCCGCCGGCGTCTCGAGCACGAAGGACGCCGAGTTGCGCTCCCAAGAGGTGTCGCCGCCAAAGTCGCATTTGCGCTGGAGGGAAGAGCAGTACTTGTCGGACTTGTCGTGCTTGCGCCTGCCGCGGCGCGCGTGGGCGCCGGTGGCGGCCGAGGACAGGAGGAGCGTCACCAGGAGGACGAGGGGCAGCGCGAGCGCGCGGGCGGCGGCGGCCGGGCGGCGACCAACGCGAGTCGTCGGCGTCGTCGTTTTCATTTTTGAGGTTTATGTGGAGCTGCGGCGTTTCTGTCTCTCGCCCGATTTATGTTGCGGCGCGCGCGTCCGGATTGGGATTGGCGGGTCCGATGATGGCCGGTAGTGCAGGCGGTGGTTCGCGGTTGGGGCGGTGTTGCGTGTGGTCCGAAGACGTTTCACGCTGTTTGGTCTTCCCCTCCTCTTTTTGTTGCGTGGGCGAGTGAAATCGTGGGGGTCTCCGATAACGGTGGTTCAACGGTGGTCGACGTGTTCGCGAAGAGGAGGAGAGTGGGGCGCTGGGTCTGGTAGCGGGGGGACGGAGAGCGCGCGATGAGCAACCACTCCAGAGAGGAGCAAGAAGGGGGCGGGCGCCCTCTCGCCCTCTCGCCCTCTCGCCCTCTCGCCTTGTGGGGACGCGTCGAATTTTTTACTCATCGCATGACAGTAAAGAAAAAGCAAAGTAACGCAGGAAATAAGGGCTTGAAAGCCAGCGGGTTGCGAAAGGCGGAGTGATGTTTGGTGCGGTCGTGTCGTGTTTCTCAAGGACAGGGGAGGGAGCAAGGCGCCAAGCAGGAAGGAGGGGGCCAAAACACGGTTTGAGGGGAGAAGCGGGGGCGGGAGGGGGGGGTGGGGGGGTGCGCGCACGCCGGGCACAGAGCGAGGAAGGCTGCCCCCGCCTGCCGCCGCCCTCCGCCCCTCCCCCCCTCCCGCGCCGCCATTCTGTGTTGTGTCGTGTCGTCGCTAGACGCGCGATCGTGTCGTGTTTCTCAAGGAGGATGGAGGGACAAGGAGAAGGAAGAAGGGGGGCCAGCAAGGGGACCCGGGGGGTGAGGGGGGGGTGCACGCGCGCCTCTCGGCCAATTAGCGATCAAGGCCGGCCGCACCCAGCCGCCGCCCCGAGCCCCCGCTATTTTAAGGTTGTTGTCATGCCTGGTAGCAGGGCAAACCAACGCGTACCGCCTCTCTGCATCACTTGCCGGCGGCAGGCGCAACAGCCGTGGCAGCGGCAGCAGCGGCAGCGGCAGCAGCAGCCTTGGCCGCGGCCCTGGCCTGGGCGCCGCGCGCGCTCTGCTCGAACGACGCGACGGCCGGGCGCCTGGGCGCCGCGCGCTTGGCCGCCGAGGCGCTGTCCGCTGGCACGTCCTCCTCAAACTCGGCGCAGAAGACCTGCACGAACCACTCGACCGGCTCGCCCTCAAGAGGCGGCTCCACCTCGGCGCCGCAGAAGCCCGTGTTCTCGAACTGGTTCTGATTCGGCGCGGGAAGCACGTAGGGGTCGAGCACCTCCAGGCCCTGGTCGTCCTCGACGATAGGGCCGCACGCCTGCTGCACGACGGCGTAGCCCGCGCCGCTGAAGCACTCGATCTTCATGGACAGGGTGGCCGTGCTCGGGTCGTAGCGGCAAGTGGCGGCGGGCCCGCCCTCAAAGACGGGCGTGCACGTCGGGTCGCCGCCGCCCGCCGGCGTCTCGAGCACGAAGGACGCCGAGTTGCGCTCCCAAGAGGCGTTGCCGCCGAAGTTGCAGTTGCGCTCGAGGGACGAGCAGCAGGGCTTGTCGGGCTTGTCGTGCTTGCGTTTGCCACGGCGCGCGTGGGCGCCGGTGGCGGAGGAAAGGAGGAGCGCGAGGAAGAGGAGGGGCAGCGCGATCGCGCCGCACAGGCCTGAGAGGGCGGCAGCGGACGAGCAGCGACTAGAAGCGTTTGGCATCGTTTTCGTGTTTAATATTTTCGTGAGCTGCGGGCACTCTCTCGCCGTTTGAGTTGCGACGCGCGCGTCCGGGATGGACTTGACGGGTCCGGTGGCGGTGATTGGATTGGGGGCGGCGTTGCGAGTGGCTCGAAGTCGTCACCCCACGTGATCCAAGGAAGGAAGTGAGAGTTTGGTCAAAGTGTCTTCCAGTCCTTTTTTGTTGCGTGGGTGGGTCAAATCGCGGGGTCTCTCCGATGATGGTCTCGACGGTGGTCGACTAGTTCGCGAGCAGGAAAGTGGGGTGTCGGGACTGGGCGGGGGGGAGAGACACGGAGAGCGCCATCGGAAGAGGCAGACACAAAAAGATGCCCAACGCGCAGTGACTCATTCTTGCCGCGCCCCGTCCCCGCGCCCCTCCCGCCCGCCGCCCCCCACTCCCTCAACTTTCTCTCTTCTCCTTTTGCACAAGCGAGGCATCATGGAAGCCGTAATCAACGTCACCGCCGCGACGCAAACCCCTTGCTCGGCCCCTTGTCCGGCTTGTCGCCCCCCCCGCCGCCCGACAGCGGCTTCTCCCGCTTGCGCCGCACCATGCCGCCCGCCACGGGCGCCTGCGCCTGCCGGAGCATGTCGCGCATCGCGCGCTGCTGCTCCTCGGGCGAGGCGCCCGCGCCGCTCATGCGCATCATGCGCCCCATGCCCTGGACCTGCACGCGCATGGCCGCGAACTGGGACAGCATGTCGGACACCTCCTCCTCGGTGCGCCCGCTGCCCTCGGCCACGCGCCGCCGGCGCGACGGCGACTTGATGAGGAGCTCGGGCGCCTCGCGCTCGTCGGCCGTCATCGACCCGATCATCGCTTCAAACCCCTTCATGCGCCGCTCGGCCTCGTACAGCTGCTTCTCGGACACGGCGCCCATCCCGGGCAGCAGCTTCATCACCTGCAGGCCGCCCATGCTGTTGACCTTCTTCCACTGCGCCAGAAAGTCGTTGAAGTCAAACTTGTTGGCTTTCAGGCGCTCGGCGAAGGCCTGCGCCTCGTCCTCCCGGATCGCCTCGGTGGCCTTTTCGTAGAGGGTAAGCACGTCGCCCATCCCTAGGATGCGCTGGGCCATGCGCTCGGGGTAAAAGGGCTCGAGGGCGTCCATCTTCTCGCCCGTGCCCACGAACTTGACCGGCTTGCCCGAGACCTCGCGCACGGAGAGGGCCGCGCCGCCGCGGCTGTCGCCGTCCATCTTAGTCAGGACGGCGCCGGTGAGCGCCACCTCGTCGTCAAACGCTTTTACCAGGGCGGCCGCCTCTTGGCCCGTCATCGCGTCGACGACCAGCAGGACGTCCGTCGGCTCGACGCGCTCCTTGGTCTCGCGCAGCTCGGCCATCATGGCCGCGTCGACGGTCAGGCGCCCGGCCGTGTCGACGACGACGGCGTCAAAGCCCTCGGCGCGGGCGCGCGCGACGCCCGCGGCGGCAATGTCGGCCGGCCGCGCGTCGCGCCCCTGCTCGTGCACGGGGACGCCGACGCGCTCGCCCAGGCGCAGCAGCTGCTCGATAGCGGCGGGCCGGTAGACGTCCGTGGCCACGAGCAGGACCTTCTTGCCGCGCCGCTTGAGCAGGGCGGCCAGCTTGCCCGCCGCCGTCGTCTTGCCGACGCCCTGCAAGCCCGCCAGCAGCACCACCTGCATGCCGCCCTTTTGCCTGGGGGGGAGCAGGTCGACCGCGCCGCCGACGCCCGTCGCGCCGCCGAGGCCCGTCGCGCCGCCGCCCGCGCCCGCCGCCGCCGCCCCGACGGCCGCGTCGCCGCCCATCAGGCGCACGAGCTCGTCGTTGACGCACTTGACGAACTGCGTCTGCGGCGACACGCCGGCCGAGACGGCCGTGCCGAGCGCGGCGGCCTCGACGCGCGCCACAAAGCGTCGCACGACGGGCAGCGAGACGTCGGCCTCGAGCAGGGCGCGGCGCACGTCGCGCAGCGGGGCCTTGATGTTGTCCGGGGTGAGGCGGCCGTCGGCGCCGATGGACTGCCACGCGCTCTGCAGCGAGGCGGAGAGCGTGTCGAACATTGCTTTTGGGGGGGGCAGGAGGGCGCGGTGGTGGTGGTGCCGGCGGCCGCGCCCGCCGAGCAAGAGAGGAAGGGACGGCGGCGACGGCGACAGAGCCGACGCCGCCGACGCCGCCGACGCGGCGGGTCCAAAGCCGACGACGGCCTTGCGGGCCGTCGTCGTCGTCGAACCGCCGATCGGCGACGCCGCGGCCTTGGCAATGGTCGCGGCAGGGGCCCTAGTGATGGGGCGCGCGCACGGCGACGACGACGACGGACGGAGAGGGAGAGCGAGGGGCAGGCGATGGTGAGGTGCCGACGAGGATGACGGGCGCGCCGCCGTGAGACGCGCGCCCGCCGCCGCCGGGCGGCCCACTTGAAGATTCATGGGGGTGCCTTCCGGGCGGCGGATCGAGCGCGGTCCTGGAAGGATCAGGGAGGGCGCCAAGGGCGAAATGGGGGGAAAAGCCCCTGTATTCCTGGGACTGGGTGGTGATGTGGCGCTCTTCAGGACGAGAGTTTCGCGACGAGACGCGGTGGTTCTTGGTCAATGACTATGTGTGGACTTGAGGTGTGCTGAAGTGACCGCGGCGCCGCGAGTACGAGCGCACGTATTTGTCCTGGCGGCGACGAGCAGCGCGGCGCGGTTGGCGCACGAGCGGACCGCCGACGCGCGCGCTCGTCGCCGCTCGGCAACGATCAACACATACTCGAGCGCGCGCCCCTTTTGTCCTGCATCGAGGCCAGCTCACCCATCCCGCGACCGCAACCATCACCACCCAGTCCTGCCTGTTGGATTTGTCCTGACCCCGCCGCGCGCAACCCATTCATTCGCCCCCCGCTCTTACCCATCACCACAAAACGAAAAGCACAATGCTCGCCGCCCGTCGATCCCCCGGCGTGTCGCGCACGTCCTCCGTCCGCGTAGAGGCCATGAAGGTGGCCGTTACCGGCGCCGGAGGGCGCACGGGCCGCCTCGTGATCAAGCGCCTCTTGGACATCCAGGACCGCCAGCCGAAACTCGTCTCTGGCGTCGTCGCCACGGTGCGCAGCGGCGACGCGCTCCTGAAGATCAAGTCGGACCTGCCCGAGCTCGCCGTGCTGGCCAACAGCGTGGCGGTCGTCGACGTGGCCGCGGCGGGCCGGGCGGCCGAGCGCGGCGAGGCCCCAGACCCCGACCTGGCCGCCGCCCTCAAGGGGTGCGACGCCCTCGTGATCGCGACCAGCGGCGTGCCGGAGATCAAAAAGCGCTCGATCGCCTGGATGATGATCGCCAAGGCCATCGGCAAGAAGGGCGTGCGCCCCTCGTTCCGGTGGAAGGCGGGGCAGGAGCCGCGCCTGGTCGACTGGTTCGGCCAGAAGGCGCAGATCGACGCGGCGCTGGCGTCCGGCACGATCAAGCGGGTCGTCATCGTCTCGTCCATGGGAGGGACCGACACGGAAAACATGCTCAACAAGATCGCCGGCGGCCAGATCCTGCAGTGGAAGCGGCGGGCGGAGCAGTACCTGGTCGAGAAGAGCGCGGGCGGCAAAGTCGAGTTCACGATCCTGCATCCGGGCGGCCTGGTCGACACCAAAGGCGAGCAGCGGCCGCTGGCCTTTGGCGTCGACGACGCCCTCCTCAAGCGGACCAAGCGGTCGATCCCGCGGGACGACGTGGCGCGCGTGGCGGTGGCGGCGGCGGGGGGGAACGGGGAGGCGCTGGCGTCCGCGTTCAAGAACAAGAGCCTCGACCTGGTGTGCGACGCGCTGGCCGAGGGCGAGGAGGGCGCCGAGGGGGAGGAGGCGCGCGCGCGGGCCGCGGCCGCCGCCCAGGACCTGGGCGCGCTGGCCGCGGCGCTGGCGCCCTACGATTACGGCATCAACGACTGCTCGGCGTTTGGCGGCTAAGCAAGGGGAGATAGAGCCGGTTGTGGGGACCGAGGGCGGACATTTTTCGAGCGCTATCAGTCGGTCGGGCGGTTGTCAGGCTTTCGCGCTCGCGGAGCAGTGAGCGGAGAGACGATATATCTAGTTCGTGGCTTTTCGACGTATAGTTTCTTGCAGTAGGAATCTCCCTAATTAACGTAAAACACAATAATACAAAAAAAACCGCCAAAGCACGGGCGCGCGACAGACAGGCAGCGGCGAGGGAGGTGTGAGTTTTTCTCGACGGGGTCGGAACAAGGGGAAAACATGGGGGCGACGGATCTCGTGGTGGGAGTGGGGCGTCCGCACAATACCATACTTCTGGGGGGCAAGGGAAAACGGGCGGGCTCCAGAGTGAAAACAGTGTTAGAAAAGTGGCGGCGGGAAGGGGGCATGCTTCATCCGAAAGGAGCAAATAAGACGAGGCAAGCCGGGCATGGAGAGGGGCCGGGCGAGTGGGCGGGAAGGGGGGCAAGCGGCGCAGACGCCTGGGGGTGAGACGGTGAGACGGGCGGGGGGGGTGGCGCAAAATATGGGGTGCGAGGGGTGAAATATACATGTGAAAAAGTTGCGCGCGCGGGCGGGACAGCGGGCAGTAGCGACAGGTGGGGCAGGACCCCCCCCCCTCCACCCCTGTTTTGTTTGCTGTCGTCCGCGCGGGAGAAGGCGAGCGCTCACAAGGAGGGACGAGTAGGGAGCGCGCGTGACGACTCGGGGCTCGGGGGGGCTCACGTCGACGTCAACGCCAGGGGGCCGGCGGCGTCGCCGCCAGCGCTCCCGTTGCCGCCGCTGCCCCCGCCCCCGCCGCCGCCGCCGCCGCCGACGACGCGCCGGCGGCCCGCGGCGTCGTGCTGCACGAGCACCTCGGACATGGCCGCCACGCTCGGGTAGAGCGGCCACGTGGCCACGAACACGTGCGCCGCGTCCAGCACGCCCTGGTTGGCGGCCGCGCCGTGCCCAAACTCCCACTGCGCGTTGGAAAAGGCGCGCTGCAGCGCCTCGATGCGCGCCAAGGCCGCGAGCGCGCCGGCGCGGTCGCCGGCGACGAGCGCGGCGCCAAGCGCGGCGTTGGCGCCCGCGCGCACCTCGCGCAGGCCGCGCAGGGTGGCGTTGAGCCGCGGGAGGGCGACGCCGACGGCGGTGAGGATGGCGCTGTTCTGCACCGAGGGGAGCGTGCGGAGCACCTGGCCCGCCGGGCGCTGCAGGTACCGCTCGACGTCGCGCGCCGAGGCGTCGAGCGCGGCGAGCGCGGCCGCGTCGTCCTCGCCGTCTTCTACGGCGGCCGCGTCGTCGCCGTCCTCGCCCTGGGAGGGGGACGCCTGCTGCTGCCAGGGCTCCTGGAGCTGCTCGGGCCGCCGCCACGTGTGCGCGCAGTCGACCACGCTCTGCGGCCCGCCGCCGCCGCCGCCGCCGCCGCCGCTGCCCTCGCCGCGGGCCTCGTCCCCGCCCTCCTCCTCTGCGCCGGCGCCCGCGCCCCCCGCCGCCGCGCCCGGTTCCTGCGGCCCGCGCGACCGCAGCCCCCCCCTCGGCCCGCCTTGGTGCCAGATCGGCGCGAGCGTCTCGAGGTTGGTCGTCTTGACGCGCCACATGCGCTCGGGGAAGTGCAGCGACAGCAGAAAGTCGGCGCGGACGACGCGCGTGACGTCCGCGGCCAGGCGGCGCTCGGCCTCGGCGCGCGTGATGGCGCCCCAGCACTGGCGCGGCGGCGGCGGCGCCCCCTCGGGCCCGCGCGCCGCCGCCGCGTCTTCTGCCGCCGCTGCCTCACCCGCCGCCGCCGGCTCCTCCGCCTCGGCGAGCTTGCGCAGCACGAGCGCGCTGTTCTCGGCGAGCCGCCGGACCATCCCGCAGAAGATCGGGAACGTGATCCGCTCGGCCTCGGCGCGGCGCGGGAGCCCGCCGGGGCCACGCCAGACGAGCTGGAGCAGCGGGGTGGCGCCGCCGTCGCCGACCGAGGCGGCGGCGGCGGCGGCGGCGGGGTCGGCGGCGGCGGCGGGGTGGGGCGCGCCACGGGCAGCGGCGGCGGCGGCGGTGGCCTGGCCGGGCAGGGCGGGCGGCGGCAGCGAGAGGCCGGCGATCCCGGCGGCGGCGGCCGCGGCCGCCAAGCACGACGCGCGCGTCTGGTGGCCGCCGGCGCCGGCGCCGCCGCCGCCGTCGCCGTCGCCGTCGCCGCCCGATAACTGCGGGAGCGGCGGCGGCGGCGGCGAGCCGGCCGGCGTGCGCGGGTCCTCCCGCGGCGCGGGCGGCGGCGGCGTGCGCTGGCGGCCGCCGCCGCCCAAGCCAGCAATGTCAGCGGCCCCCTCGGGGTGCTGCTGGTGCTGGGCGTGCTGCTGCTGATGCTGCTGCTGCTGCTGTTGCTCGGCGCTGCCGGCGGCCTGCTGCTGCTCCCCCTGCTGCTGCTGCTGCCCCTGCTGCTGCTGCAGCACCTGCTGCTGCTGCCGGCTCTGTGCGCCGTCGTTCTCCTCGCAAATGGCGGCGACGCGCGCGCGCAAGAACACGTCCAGCGAGGTCAGGACGACCTCGCGCACGCGGAGCGCGCAGTTGCGCGCGGCGTGCCTCGCGCACTCGGCGGCGATGGCGTCCGCGCGCAGCCTCAGGATCTCGACCTCCTTGCGGCGCCGGGCGTCCCACCGGAGCTTGCCGCCGCCACCGGCGTCGCCGCCGGCGCCGCCGCCCGGCCCGCCGCCGGCGCCGGCGCTGCCGTAGGCGGGCGCCTCGTCCTTGCGCCTGCGGCCGCGGCGCGCGCGCGGCGGGGGCACGGCGGCGCCCAGCCCGCCGGCCGACGCGATGAGGGCGGCCTCGGCGTCCGTCTCGCGCTTGAGGTCGAGCGCACCGATCATCTCTAGGTCGTCGGTCAAGAGAGAGTCCGCCTGGCCCCCGCCTCCCCCTGCCGCGGCGCCCGCCCCAAGGCCCGGCAAAACGCCGCAGGAGTCCATGTTTCGCGTCCGCGCGCGCTTGGCCCGGGGCGCGGTGAGGCAGGTGGGCCTTTGGACGCCTCGGAAACAAGAAAAGGAAGGGGGAGGGGTCAAGTTCTATGTGAGCGCATGCGAGGCGGGCGCGCAAGGGGGGTGGTCAAATGAGCGTGGGTGCCCATGCTAATGGAAGAAAAAAGGCGATGCGTGTGGTGGCGGGCGCGTGAAGTCGGCGGCGGCCGAGTATTGAAGGGCGGGAGCAGCGGGGGCGCCGCGGTCGTGGACGCGAGGCTGCCGACGGGGCGCTGACGAACCCCGACACGGACGGCGGCGGCGGCCCACCGGAGCGCAGTGACTCACCCCGGGTGAGCGCGGAGGGGCGGACAAGGACAAGGCAATCGTCAAAACCTCGCTCGCTTAATTTCAGAAGCGCAGGGTCCAAGCAGCAAAGATAGCAGCAACTCGGGAAGAAGAAGAAGAAATACAAAGCGCCCGTCGGCCCCGCAACCGCCCCCGCCCGTCTACCTCTCCCTCAGCCGGCGGCGTCCCGCGCGTCGTCCCCCGGCCGCCGCCGCTGCTGCTGCTGCTGCTGCTGCTGCTCCCCAAACGCGTTGCGGATGCGGCGCTCGCTCGCCGCGCGCACGGCGCCGCCGCCCTGCACGCTGGCCGCCGCCGCGAGGTACGCCGCGACGGACGCGCACACGACCAGGCGCCACGGCTCGGCCTGCGGCGGCGCCTCGAGCGCCAGCGCCGCCAGCGCCGCCGCCATGGCGAGCGCCAGAGCGCGGCGCGCGGGCGACGCCGCCTCGCGCTCGGCGGCGCTCGACACCAGGCGCTGGCGCGCGATGGCGACGGCGACGGCCGAGCGCGGGTCGGCGCCGCGCGCGGGCACGGGCGCGAGGAGGAGGGGGGCGAGGGCGCCGCCGCCGTCTGTGAACGCAGAGGTGGTGGAGGAGGAGGAGGAGGGCGGGCCGCCGCTGTTGCCGCTTCCGCCGCCTCCGCCGCCGCTCGCCCCGCCCCCGCCCCCACCCCCGCCCCCACCCCCACCCCCACCCCCGCGCGCCCTCTCCTCCGCCTCGGCCTTGCGCCGCCGCACCTCCTCCTTGAACGCCTCGCGCTTGCGCTTGCTCAGGGGCCCCTCGTGCAGCGACCCGAAGAAGAGCCCCTTGCTGCGCGCCGCCGCCGCGCCCTCCTCCCACCGCTCCTGCTCCTCCTTCTCCCGCGCCCTGTCCGCCTTCATCTTCTCCACCTGCGCCTCGAGCTCGTCCAACTGCGCGTTGGCCGTCTCCAGCTCGGCCCCGCCCTCCAGCTCCGCGCGGAACTTCTCCAGCCGCAGCGCCTCGTCCAGCTCGCGCTCGAGCTCGGCGCCCAGCGCGCGCAGGCGCTCGGCGCCCTCGCGCGCCTCCTGGCGCACGTCGTCGCGCGCGGCCTGCGTGCGCATCTGGCCCCGGAGGCGGGCCAGCAGGGCCGAGTCGCGCTCCTGCTGCTCCGAGGGCGGCGGGGCGCTGGCGGGCCAGAAGTCGGGGAGGGCGGGCGCCGCCGCATTGCTGCTGCTGGGGCCGGGGGCGGCAAAGGCGGCGGCGTCGGCGGCGTCGGCAGTGGCGGCAGCCGGGGGCTCCGGGTCGGGAAGGCCCGCGCGCCGGCGCTTGATGCGGTCGACGGCCTCGCGCAGCAGCGCCTCGAGCTCCGGGTCGGCGTCGAGGAAGGAGGAGGACGAGGACGAGGACGGGTCTGCGTCGTCGGCGCCGGCGTTGTCGGCGTTGGATGCGTCGGCGTCGTCAGCGAGGGCGTCGCGGCGCGCACGTCGGCGGTCCGTCCTTGCTGTCCTCGTCATCGTCGACAGCGGTGGCCGCGAGTGGGTGGCTGGTCGGACGGTTGGTCTGGTGAGCGGCCGCGCGCGCCAAGGCGCCGCGCGCGCCAGGGGGTGGTGCATGGGAACAGAAGAGGGGGGCGTTTCGGAGAGGGAGAGGAGAGGGGTGATTGATGTCAGTTTTTTTTGAAAAGAGAGGGCAAGAGGGCAAGCGCAAGTCAACGCGACCGCAACAAGGTGTTTGTGTGTGTATTTTCGGGTGTTCGACGACTTCGATGCGGCGTGAGGGGAAGTTGAGAGGAGGAGAAGAGAGAAAAGAGCGTCCGGGAAGCTCCAAATCCACAAAAAGGTGTGTCGTGTGGAGACAGTTGTTCGACTGCGTCAACCACGGCGGTACGCCTTCCTAAACGGCCTGCCAACTCCCACCGCTATAATCGTCGCAAATTGTTCTTCCAAGCCAACATCGTCCCCTGTTGCTTGTCGAGACACTGCACGGATCGATTTTTGTTTTCTGACACAGAAGTGTCTCGCCCGATCACAGCCGATCATGCACCTCTCCCACGCCGGCGCGCCAGCCACCCTCGTCATCGGCAGCAGCGCCACTCGCCGCGCGTCCGCCGCGCCGCGCCCGCTCTCGGCCATGACGACGACGGCGGCGCGCCCCGCCGTCGCCGGCGCCGCGCAGCGCGGGGCACGCCGTGTGGCCGCCGCGGCCTCGGCGTCCGCCGAAAACTTTGAAGGCGCGATGCTCGAGCCCTCCGTCGCCAACAAGCTGCCCGTCCGCGCCGCCGCGATCACCGCGTCGGTCGCCGCCGCGGCGTACTTCGGCTCCCCCGCGCTGCAGCCGGCGGCGGTCGCGTTCGCGCACCTGCTCGCTGTCGCTGTTTTCCTCGGCACCAACTTCTACACGACGTTCTTCGCCGGCATCCTCATGTTCAAAAACCTGCCGAGGTGCGTTTTTCTTGTTGTGTTTCGGCTGTCTTGGAATTGTCTGTCGTGTGTTCCGCGTGTCTGTTTCTTCTTTCTGCAGCGGGTGCAACGCAGACGCGCGGTGCCTATTTCCCCCCAGTTTTACGCTTCCGGGCGCCGTGCCCTCACGGCGCTCACAACAAACGCGCCCCCCCCCCCCCCCCCCCCCCCCCCGCTTCTTCCTCCCTTGAACCCGCAAATACATACGCCAGGCAGACTTTCGGGCGCCTGCAAAGCAAGCTGTTCCCCGTCTATTTCTGGCTGCTGTCGGCGGCGTGCTGCGTGGCCTTCGGCACGCTGGCGGCGGCGACGCCCGGTGGCGCCGCCGAGGCCGCCGCCTCGTTCGGCGGCCGCGCGCTGATCGCCGCGCTCGGCATGTCGCTGCTCAACGCCCTCTGGCTCGAGCCCAAGGCCACGGACAACATGTTCGAGCGCTACGCTCTGGAGGACAAGATCGCCAAGGCCGGGCCCGCGCAGAAGAGCGCCGAGGACCAGGCCAAGAAGGCCGCGCTCGGCAGGCGCTTCGGAGCGCTGCACGGCGGCAGCAGCGCGGCCAACCTGGTCGCGCTGTGCGCGGTGGTGGCGCACGCTTGGAACCTGGCCGGGCGCGTGGCGCTGGTGGCGTGAGCGCGAGAGAGGCACGCGCGCAGGAAACGAACGGGGTTGGGCGGTGTCCGGGTCGGATCGACGCACCCGACGACCAAAATGAGCGCGGCGGCGCCGCGGACGCGTCGAGCCGCGGCCTCTCTCCGACAAGCCGCGGCGGGCGGGCGCGCGGCCGATGCCTTGGTGCAAGCGCGCGCGAGAGAGAGAGGGGGGGTTCAGGGTCGTTTGTTTTGTCGCGGCGCGCAATGCGGAGGGGCACCATTGAGGAGCCCGACGGATGGCGCAAAGCACTCTCCTTTTTCTCTTCTGCGTTGCCGCAGTCTGTGTGTCGACGGAGGGGGGAAACTGGGACTGCTGCTCGCTGGTTTGTTTGATTGTCGATTTCGCACCTCTTCTTCTCTCCTTACACACACACACACACGCGCATGCAAACAGGCGCGCCCGCGTCTATCAGTGTGGCGTCAATTCACGCATGCGCGCTCGTCCGAGAGGGGAGGGAGTGACGGCCGGCGCTCGGCGCCGAAAAAACGCCCTCGCCGAGGGGCGGGTTGCAAGGCCCGGAAAAAAGAGCCGGAGAAAGAAAAAAAAAGTGCGGAAGGGGGGGTAAAAGGGTTATGGTTTTTGGTGCGCGCCCAAAAAGGCTTTTGGTCTGGATGGGTGGGTCATTTTGTTGAAGGGGGAGCGGACAGAAGCGAGCGAGAGAGGGAGCCGTGGGGGGGGGCGCGGGGAAGGCAAAAGCCCCTCCCCTCCTCCCTCTGGGTCCGCCCGCCCGCCGCCGCCGAGCGGCACAAAAAAGAGGCCCCCCCCCCCGCGGCGTCTGTGTGTCTCTCTCTCTCTCTCCGCTCTACTTGGCCTCGTACGCCTTCTTCTCCTTCTCGTAGCGGACCTTGTCCCCCTCGGCCTGCTTGTTGTACTTGACCTTGTCCCCGTCGCTCAGCGCGCCCCAAAGCTTGCCGAGCTCCTTGCCGATCTCCGGGGTGGTGGCCGCCGGCTTGGCCGCCTTGATGGCGCCGCGCTTGTCCTTGCAGAAAAACATGTAGGCGCCGCACGGCTTCTTGGGCGCGTTGGGGTCCTTGACCTTCTTCTCCTTCTTGGCCTTGGGGGCCGCGGCCGCCGCCTTGGCCTTGGTGGTGGCCTTGACCTCCGCCTTGGGCATCTGTGGAGAAGGGGGGGGGTTGTGTTTTTTGTTTGCGTTTGGGGGCGGCGGACGGCGGAACGGCGGGCATTGTTGAGTTTTTGTGTTCGAATTGGTCGTCGGCGTTGCGCGCGCGCGGATGCGTCGAGTGACGCGCGCGCGCGCGCGCACGTGTGAAGGAGGCGCGAGCGAAGGCGCGACGCCTGAAAAGGCTGGGAAGGTCCGGGTGGGGAAGAGCCGCGCGCGCGGGCAATCGCAAAAAGCAAGAGAGAGGAGAGAGGCCCTCTGTCTCGCCCCCTTGAGCTCTTCCTCCCCCCGCACTCGCAAAACGCGACGCCGACGCCCGGGCGCACCCGGCGGGACGGGTAAGACGATGAAATCGCGCGTCCATCGGGCCATCTGGCGGGGAGCGGGGCGGGGCGCGAGGCGGGAGGCGGCGTTGTCGTGCTCGCCTGTCCGATTTTGAAAATGAAAAAAGGGGCGGCGACGCGCGTCTGTCGGTGTCGATTTCGCAGGGCGGAGTGCGTGCGTGCGTGCGTACCTTGATCGAGGGGGTTGGGGGTGGAGTGGTAGAGGAAGAGAAAAGAGGGTCGGTGACCTTCTTTGCTGTTTTGATTGATTGCGTGTGCGGGTGAGGGAGGAGGGGGAGGAGGGTCTTTAGGAGACGAGGAATGAGAGGGGGGAGGAGGGGAGGGAAGAGGGCGAGAAAGGGGGGGGACCCTCTTCCGGCGCGCGCCTGCGTCGCGGCTGCGGACTCCCGCGCGGAGCAGAGGACGGCGCCGCGTGGTCCGGACCGGGCCTAGGGTCAAGCGCGGCCCGCCCCGGGGGAGAAAGTGGAGGAGAGAAGCTGTGCGGGGGGGCGCGCGAGACGAAAGAGAGGAGAGAAGCTCTCCCTCTCTCTCTCTCTCTCTCTGCCCTCTCGTGTGCGGGGCGCGCGCGCGCGCGACGGTTGCGTGCGCGGTAGAGGCGCGCGCGCCAGGCGGCGCCCGGCGGTGGTCTCTGCTGTCTTGCGCTTTCGTACCTTTTTGGTCTGTCAGATGGGTTTTTGAGTTTCGAGTTTCTGCGGGAAAAAAACCACAGGGGGGAAGGCGCTTTTTGCCCTCCTTTCTGCCTCTCTCCCTTCCCCTCTTTTTTCCACCCGCCCCGGAGGCTCATTTTCCTGCCCGACGACCCCTCCACTACGCGCCCAGCCGCGCCCTAAGGACCCGATCCGCACGCCTGCACCTGAATGGGGGGGCGGATGGGCATGTCCGCCAGCCATCGCGTCCGGAAAGGCGCCGCGAAAAGACGCCGACAGCGGCGCGCAGGGCGTTGGCAAGGGCGTTGGCAAGGGTCGTTGGCACGCGAGGCGCCTCTCCCCCGTCCAACAAACAGCGCGGCGCGCCCGCATAGGTGCTCCCATCGCGAGCGCGACAGTCCGGCCGCTTCTTTGCCCCGCCTTACACACATATCGTCAGTACCCCCCGCCGCCCCCGCCGTCCCCGCCGGCCGCCCCGCGCCGCGCCGCCTCGGCCACCTTCCGTCGCTCCTCCCGCCACCAGGCCGGCAGCACGCGCGCAGCCACCGCCGCCACCAGCGCAAAGTCCACGCGCCGCAGCCTGCCCCACCCGCTGCACCGGCGCCAGGCGACGGCCGGGTAGGCGGGCGAGGGCAGGCCGTGCAGCAGGCGCGCGACCGCCACGCCCGTCAGGCGCAGCCGGCCCATCGCGGCCAGCCGCCCCCGTTCCGCCGCCAGCAGCGCGCGCACGTGGCGCTCGACCGCGCTCGGCTCGGGCCGCGCGATGGGGCAGTCTCCGTTGCAGGGTAAGGGCGCGGACAGGCCCCAGTCCTCCTCGGCGCCGGGGGCCTCGTCCCCGGCCTCGCCGTCCTCGGAGCAGGACCACGCGTCGCCGTCTCCTTTTTGGCCGTCGCCGCCGCCGTTGCCGCCATTCTCGCCGCCGTTGTCGCCGTTGTCGCCGCCGCCGGGCGAGCGAGGCGCCCCCCCACCCGTACCCCCCTCCGCGGTGCCAAAGTAGGCGTCGATGGCCGCGCGCAGGTGCGCCTCCTGCACTGAGAGATGGGGCTGCCGCGGCGGGCCGGACGTCGGGGCGTCGGGGGCGAAAGCGTTGGAGGAAGGGCCGCCGCCGCCGCCGCCAAACGCGCCGCCGCCGCCGCCAAACGCGCCGCCGCCGCCGCCAAACGCGCCGCCGCCGCCGCCAAACGCGCCCCCCCCCTGCCCGTCCTGGTCCCGCCGTTCAAGCATGGCGGCCGCCGCAAACGCCTCGTACGCGGCGTCCAGGCGCGCAACGTTGCCGCGCGTGACGCGGCGCAGGCGCGCGGCCACGCGGCGGGCCAGCTCGCGCGTCCCGTCGCGCTCGACCCCGTCCTCGAGGGCGGCCGCGGCGGCGGCGCCGCCGCCGCCGCCCGGCCCCCCCGCCGCCGCCAGCGCCGCCGCCGCCGGCCGCGCCTCGACGCGCCAGCACAGCGCCTGCGCGCGGCTGAGCTCCAGCCCGACCTCGCGCTGCGCCGCGAGCTGAGCCAGCTGCGACAGGACCTCCGAGGGCGCCAGCTGCCCGTTGGCCGCCCGCAGCAGCGCCGGCAGCTTGGCCTTGTGCGTGCCGCTGTAGGTGCGGAAGCGCGCGGCCAGCATGGCCGCCACGGCGCTGCGCTCGGGGTCGCCGCCGTGGGGGCCGCCGCCGCCGCCGCCGTGGGGGCCGCCGCCGCCATGGCCGCCGCCGTGGCCTCCGGTGGCAGCCTCGGCCAGCTGCTGGGGGGTGTGGCGGTGAAAGCGCACGTCGAGGCCCGCGGCGCACGAGGGGAGCACGCGGATGAGCGGCTGGGAGGACGGGGAGGAGAAGGACGAGGGGAGGGCGCCGCCGCCGCGCGACGCGGACGCGCGCGGGGCGGCGCCCGCGGGCGCCGCCGCCGCCGCCGCCCGCTCCTGCTGCAGGAAGGAGAGCGCGGCCTCCATCGCCTCGTCACACAGGTCGAGCGCGCCCCCGATCTCGGGCATGGACGCGGCCGCGTAGTAGGGGAGAGGGTGGGGCGGCGGGGCCAAGGCCGGCGGGAGGGGACGCAGGGCGACGGCACCACGGGCCGCCGCCGCAGCTGCTGCCGACGCGCCCGACGCTGCCGCCGTCGCTGCCGACGCTCCTTGCCCTCCCTTCTCCTCCTCCCCCTCCACCACCAGCCCAAACTCGTCGTCCTCGCCGCCGTCCCCCTCGGCCGCCCGCAGCTGCTGCTGCTGCAGGCGCCGCAGCCGCCGGCGCTCCTCCTCCTCCTGCTCGTGGTCGTCGTCGTCGCTGTCGACCTCGTCGGCAAACACCGAGCGGGCCGCGGCCTTGCCCGCCGCCTTTTTGCCGCTGCCGCCGCCGTTGCCGCGGCGCCTGGCGCTAGCGGCACCCCCGGCCCCCTCCCCGCCCGCTCCCTCCTCCTCCTCCCGCCCCGCCCCCCCCACCCCAAACACCACCCGCCGCACGAAACGCCGCACCGCCGGCCCGCTCGCCGCCCCCGCGAACGTCAGCGACCGCAGGGCCACGTAGTCGCTGTCGTCCAGCAGCAGCAGGCAGCGGCAGATTGTCGCTCCGTCGCGCGCGCCCCGCCCCACCTGCTGAACGTATTCTTCGAGCGAGTGCGGCAACGAGGCGTGGACCACGGCCTGCACGCCGCGCACGTCCACGCCCATGCCGAACGCCACGGTGCAGCACACGACGCGCAACAGCCCCGCTGAAAAGGCGCGCTGCACCGCGTCGCGCGCGACGGGCGGGCGCCCCGCGTGATAGGGGGCGGCGTCGACGCCGGCGCGCCGCAGCGCGTCGGCCAGGTCGTCGGCGGCGCCGCGGAAGCCCGCGTACACGATGGCCGAGGCGCAGGACGCGAGCTCGCCGCCCGTGCGGAACAGGGATACGACGGCGGCGCGGGCGGCGGGGGAGGCGCACGAGGCGTGGGTCGCGTCCATGGCCGCTGTGGCGCCGCCCCAGTTGCCGCCGCCGCCGCCTCCTCCCGCTCCTCCCCCCCCGCCCCCCCCGCCGCCCCCCCCTCCCCCTCCCGCCAGCCGCCGCACCTCGAGCCTGAGGTTGGCGCGCATGGGCGGCTCGGCGACGACGCTGCGCTTCGGGATGCGCAGGACGCGGGCGACGCTGCGGCGCGTGAGGGCGGTGGCGGTGGCGGTGAGGGCGAGCACGCAGCGCGGGTGGATGGCCGGGCCGAGCTGGGGGTGCTGGGGGCGCTGCGGCGGAGGCGCCGCCGCTTCTTCGGCCGCGCCCGCCGCCGCTGCCGCCGCCGCTGCCGCCGCCGTTTCCGCCGCCGCCGCTTCCGCCCCTTGGAGCGCGTCGCGCGGCACGATCAGCTCCCCCAGCCGCAGGTACGCCGGCCGGAACGAGTGGCCCCACTCGGCCACGCAGTGCGCCTCGTCCACGCACACGAGGGGCAGCAGGTCCCGGGCCGCCATCCGCCGCAGGCACCCGAGCACGGGCGACGCGGACAGCTTCTCGGGCGCCACGAAGAGCACGGCGACGGCTCCCCGCTCGCAGGCGGCCAGCACGGCCTCGACCTCGGCGCGCGCCATGCCGCCCTGGAGCATGGCGCCGGGCAGTCCGGCGGGCAGCCGCCCGAGCTGGTCGCGCATGAGGGCCAGCAGGGGGCTCACCACCAGGGTAAGGCCCGGAAGGATCAGCGCGGGCAGCATGAACGTGAGCGACTTGCCCAGCCCCGTCGGCAGCACGCCCAGGTGCGAGCGCCCCACGAGCGCCGCGCGCACCAGCGGCAGCTGCCGGCCGCGAAAGTCTGCGTGCCCAAAGACGGCGCGGAGCGCGCGGCGGAGCTGCTCGTCGGTGAGGAGGGAGGGGTCGGGGACCACGGGCGCAAAGGGGTCGTCCTCTTCCTCTGCCTCCTCCTCCTGGGCCGTTGCCGCCTCGGGCGCTGCTGCTGCTGCTGCTGCTGCTGCTCGCTCTGCGCCGCCGCCGCCGCCGCCGCCGCCGCCCGCCCCAGCCGCTGCCGCTGCCGCTGCCGCTGCCTCGGCCTCCTGCTCGTCCTCGAGGCCGAGGAGGATGGCGCGCAGCTTGGAGCGGCGCAGTGGGGGTGCCTGGGGCGGCATCGCCTGCCGCGAGGCGGCCACCGCCGCGGGCCCGTGCAGCTCCAGCGGGACGCCGTTGAGCGCGCCCCCTCCGCCGCCGCCGCCGACCGACCGCAGAGCGGCGGCGGCGGCGGCAGCGGCGGCGGCGGCGGCGGCGGCGGCGCCGGCCGGGCCGCCCGCTCCTGCCGGTGCGCCGGCCGCCGCCGCCGCTGCGCCGTGCTGCGCGGCGCCAGCAGCCGACCTCGCGATGAACGCCGTCAGCGCCTCGGCGCCGCGTCCGCTGGGGTTGGCGCCAGACAGGCGCAGGGCCCCGCCCATGCCTCCGCCGACGCCGCCGCCGCCCCCGTCGCGCGCACCGGCCCCGGACGCCGCCTCGGCCGCCGCCACCGCCTCGGCCTCGTCCTGCGCGGCCGCGCCGCCCGCGTTGCCGGCCGCCTGCGGGCACTGCGCCGCCCAGTGCCCCGCCAGGCCGCACGCGTGGCACCGGCCCGAGCCCGCCACCGCCGCGCCGAACCCGTCTACCACGTCCGCGCCCTGCCCCGCCACGCGCGACGGCTTGCGCCGCACCACGCGCCCGTTGGCCAGCGTCCGGCGGTACGGCGCCGTCTGGCCCGTGGCGCCCGACTTTGACTGAAACTTGAACGAGAAGCGCTTCTTGCCGTTGCCGCCGCCGCCGCCGCCGCCGCCGCCCATCATGGAGCCGGCGGCGCCGAGGCGGACGTAGTTGTCGCGGGCCTTTGGTTTGGCGCCGCGCTTTCTGGTGGGGGCGGCGCCGGGGCCGGCAGCGGGGACGGGGGGCGCGGCAGCGGCGGCGGCTGCGGCGGCGAGCGCGGCGGCTCCGGCGGCGCCGCCGCCCCCGGCCGCTGCTGCCGCTGCTGCTGCTGCTTTGAGCTTGCGCGGCCCGCGCGGAGCGCGAGGAGCGCGTGGGCGAGGGAGTTTGGCTATGCGGAGCTGCGCCTCTTCCTCCTCTTCGTCGCTGCCGCCGTGGCTGTTGCCGTCGCCGCCGCCGTCGCCAGGAGGCGGCGCCCGCGCGGCCGGGGGCTTGCGCGTCGTTGGCCGCGCCGCGGCCCCACCTGCACGGCCCCGCGCGCGCGCGGCCAGCGGCACGTCGTCCTCGGGGTCGTCGCTGCTGCTGCTGTCGTCGCTGGTCTCGGGCTTCTCGGCTTTCACCGCCGGCATCGGCTCGTCGTCGTCGCTGCCGCTGCCGCCGCCGCTGCTCTCGACCTTGCCTCGCCGCCCGGGTGCCCGCTGCTGCTGCTGCTGCTGCTGCTGCCGCTCTTGCTTCTGCTGCTGCTGCGTCTTGGAGCGCGCGCGGCGGCGCGTAGTGGCCGTGGCCGCGGCGACGTCGTTGTCGTCGCCGCTCTCCTCGTCCGCCATGTCGTCCTCCTGTGTCTTCTTGCCCCGCCCCTTGCGCACCGTGGCGGCGGCCGAGCGCGGCGCGACGGCAACAGCCGCGGCGGCGGCGGCGACGGCCGCCGCCTCGCGCACCTGCCCCTCGTCCTCCTCGCCGCCGCCGCCGTCACCGCCGTCGCCGTCGCCGGCGGCGTCCATGAGGGTGGGCTCGGCGACAGCAACCTTGGCCGAAGCCACCACCGCGACGACGGGCGCGCGCACGCGCTTGTGCGTGTCCGGGGCGGCGGCGGCTGCTGCTGATGCAGGAGGCGGCGGCGGCGGCGGCGGCGCGGGGCGAGCGCCAGGGGCGGCGGCGGCGGCGGCGGCGCGGGCGAGCGGGGCGGGCGCAGGAGGAAGAAGGGCCTGCGCGCGCCGCGCGGCGGCGGGCAGGGTCGCCGTCAGCAGCTGGTCGGCGAGCGCCTCGCCGCCCTCGGCGCCCTGCAGCACGCCGCGCAGCACCACCGCGTCCATCCAGGGGGCGCGCCGCTGCCGCTCGGCGAGGTCGCACGGGGCCGTCGGGCCGGAGGGCGCTGCTGCTGCTGCCGGTGCTGCTGCTGGTGCCGCGGGCGCCTCCGCCGCAGCCGCCGCCGAGGGAGCAGCAGGGGCGCCGCCGCCGCCGCCGCCGCCTCCCCGGCCAAACAGGGCACCCGCGAACGACGGCTTGCGCCCGCTGCCCGCCAGCCCGGCCCCCGCCGGCACGGCCAGGCTGCCCTGCCGCGCCGCCACGATCGGCGAGAAGGGCGACGCCCCGCTGCCGCCCCGCGGCACGGGCTGCGCGCGCGGCAGCCGCCCGCCGCTGTCGCCGCCGCCGCCGGCGCCGGCCGCCAGCCGTTTGGCCGCGGGCGATTGCATCGTGGGGCTCGCGAGCAGGGCGGCGGCCAAGGCGGCCGTGAGCCTGCCGCGGGCGGGGCTGGCGGCCGCGGCGAGCAGGGCGCTGGCGTGCGGGCGCGCGCGGCGGCGGGGGGTGGGCGCGGGCGAGCCGAGGCCGGGGTGCTGGTGCTGGTGCTGTTGCTGCGGGGCGGCGGCGGCGCCGCGCGGCGCCGGCGGCGAGGGCGAGGGCGACGGCAGGGCGGCGTTGGCTGCGGCTGCAGCCGCGGCCACGGGCGCCGGCTGCTGCTGCCGCCTCGGCGGCGGCAGCGGGCGCTGGCTCGGCACTCGGCCCGCCATGATGGCGTTCAGCCCCCCGCGGCGCAGCAACGGCCTGCCGCTTCCGCCCGCGCTCGTGCCGCCTCCGCCCGCGCCGAGTGTGCGCGCAAATGCGGCGAGGCCGCCGCCGCCCGCGCCGCCGCCGCCGCCGTTGCCGCCCACGACGACAGCCGGGGCCGCCACCCTTTGCCGCGCAAAGGCGTCGGCCGTCAGCCGCCGCGGCTGCGCCTTGCCCGCCGCCTCGCGCGCCGCCTGCTCGGCCGCCTCCCGCGCGGCGCGCCGCGCCAGCAGGCCCGGCGTGCCCCCCGAAACGGCGAGCGCGGCGCTCTCAAACGGGTCGGCGTCGCCAAACGGCGCGCCGTCGCCATGGCCGTCGCCGCCGCCGTCGGGCTGTCGGCGGCGGCGCGACGCGGACGCCGGGGTGGCCGTCACGACGCCTTCATCGGCACCGGGCCTGGCCGCCTTCACGGGCGTCGCGGCGACGGTGCCGTCGTCCATCTAGTTCTGTCTCTCCGTTGTCTCCGCGTTTCCGTTTTTGAATTCGAGTTTTCCACACGATGCGTTGTTTATTTGGGTCGGGGAGTCGCCATAGGGTTGTGTTGGTTGTGTCGGCGACTCTAACTGATGTCAAGTCTCTCCAATCGAGAGCGGTTGTGGAATGTAGGGCAAAGGGCAAGTTGGCGCCGTCGGGGTTTGAAATCGCAGCGGCCGCCTCAGAAGGTAAGAGCCGAAGAGCAGCGTCGCCGGCAATGCCGCGGCGCCGCTTGCCGGATGGACGTACCGGTAATGTCTCAAAACAGGCTGGGGTCGCTCGCCATTCGATCGATGCCCATCCTCTTCTTCTCCTGCCATCCACGATGGAGGACATTGCCGCGCTCGAGCGGGCAGTGGACGTGAGTTTTCCCTCGTCGTGGTTCGTCACCGTTGCAATGGAGTTCGTGTTGGTCGCGCGCGCGCACGGAGAGCGAGGGAGCCACGCTGGGCGTCAGCCAGGGCTGTGCAATCAGGCGATCACGCCAGGTGCCGTGTCCAACCCGCACCGTTGCAAGGCGACAAAGCAAGCGCCGGGGCTCGACGCTCGCTGTGTCGCTCGCCGCCGCCGCTCGCCGCCAACGATCGGTCGACTCGGCCCCCCCCGCCCGATCAAAACGCACCACAATCGCCCACACAGGACCTCGCCGTCGCCCTGGGCGACGCGCTCGACGCCCAGCCGCAGCAGCAGCAGTACCAGCAGCAGCAGCAGCAGCAGGACCCGCGCCAGCCGCCGGGCGTTGCCTCCTCCGCGCTCGACGCCTACGCGGGCGCCGCGCGGCGCGCGCGCTCGGCGCAGGAGGACGCGCTCGCGTCCTGCGACGCGCTGTCGCTGGGATTGCGGCGGCAGCAGCAGGAGCAAGACGAGCACCGGGCACGGCAGGAGGGCGACGCCAGGATACGGGAGCGCGAGGCGGCGCTGGCGGCGTCGGCGGCGAGGCTGAGGGCGCGGCTGGCCGGCGGCGGCGGTGGCGGGTAGCGGCGGCGAGGAGGCCCTTCGAACAATAATTGCCCCCGACCCCCAACTCAATAGCACCCTCTTCATAATCACTGCACTGTTTCCTGTCGCCCGCCCGCCTTCCCCCGAACTCGTGATCACGCACCGATTCCCCCGCTTCCCGCGAAAAGAACATCGGGCGTGTAGCTCCTCCTCCTCCAACGACCCTTGCGCCTTCTCCTCTTGCGCTCGCAGAGAACAAGCAGCCCCAGACCCGTTTGCGCCCACGAGGGCCGATCGAGGGCCAGCGATTCATCTTCGCACCTGCCTCGTGCGCAGGGAACGCACCACTGCGTGGGATCGCTTGTTTGCGCACACGCTGCACAAAAAAAAGGGGGGGGAGCTCCTTGCCCCTTCCGCGTGCCCCAACCAGCCAGCGCCACCGCCTCCAACAACCGAGGCGCCCGACATCAAAGGTTCCGTTTGACGCGCGCGCCGCGTCTTGTTCGGGGCGGGAAACACGACCCTCTTCCTGTCGAAACAGGGGACCGCAAACGCGGTTTTTTCCGTTGCGCCGACCGGGCGCCGCCGGCGCCTCAGCTACCCGACAGACTAGCCCGGGCGGCGGGCGGCGGGTCGCACTCAACAGGCGTGATTGTGATCGCCAAGAGTGAACAGCACAACGGCAACGACAACCACACACTACCCCTTAAGATGGTGTCGAGCACGGGCGGATCGGGCAACGGCGGCCGGGGAGGCAGCGGCCAGGGGGGCGCACTCGCGTCTGTGCTGCCGCCGCTGCCGGGCGGCAAGGCGGCCGCCGACGCGGGCGCCTTTGCCTTCAACGTGGTGACGTCCGTGCTGATCGTCTTCGTCAACAAGGTCCTCATGGACCCGCGCAAGGGATACGGCTTCACGTTCGCCACTACCCTCTGCGCCCTGCATTTCCTGGCGGCCGCCGGCGCCGTCGCCGCCGCCCAGGCCGCCGGCCTCGCCAGCCGGGGGCGCATGCCGCTGCGCGACGCGGTGGGGTTTGCCGTGATCGCGAGCGTCTCGATCGCCAGCCTCAACGTGAGCCTCCTCGTCAACAGCGTGGGCTTCTACCAGGTCGCCAAGCTGCTCATCATTCCCTTCGTGTGCGGCGTCGAGGCCCTGTGGCTCGGCCGCCGCTTCCCGCCGCGTGTCGTCGCCGCCATCGCCGTCGTCGTGGGCGGCGTCGCGCTCGTGACGCTCTCAGAGGCGCGGCCGCAGGCGGCTGCGGCGCCGGCGGCCCAGGCGGCGGCGGCGATGGCGGCGGCGGCCAAGGCGGCGGTGGCGTCGGCGGCGGCGGCGGCGAGCATGGGCGGGCAGCAAGGGCCCGCGCCAGCGAGCGAGGCGGCGGCGGCGGCGGCGTCAGCAGATGCGGCGGCGGCGGCGGCGGCGGCCGGCGCGGCGGCGGCGGCGGCGGCGGGCGAGGCGGCCGTCGGCCTGTTTGGCCTGGCCGTCGCGGGCCTGTCCGTCGCGACCTCGGGGCTGCAGCAGATCATGTGCGGCGTCGTGCAGCGCCGCCACCGCCTCCAGTCGCACGAGCTCCTGGCCGTCACCGCGCCCATCCAAGGGCTCATGCTGCTGGTCGTAGGGCCGACGGTCGACCGGTGGGTGTCGGGCGGCCGCTCGGTGCTCGCCTACGCGCCGCCGGTCGCGCTGGGGGCGGCGGGCGCGGCGGCAAGGGGCGGCGGCGGCGGCGCCTGGCTGCTGTGCCTGTCGCTCTCTTGCGTCGTGGCCGTCGGCGTCAACCTGTCCCAGTTCGCGTGCCTCGGCCGCTTCTCCGCCGTCACCTTCCAGGTCCTCGGCCACACCAAGACGGTGCTGGTGCTGCTGGCCTCGTGGGCGCTTCTGGGCGAGCCGCTGTCGCCGCGCAAGGCGTGCGGGATGGCGCTGGCGGTCGCAGGGATGGTTGCGTACGGCGCGCTGTCGGCGTCGTCGGGGGCGGCGGCGGGCGCGGCGGTGGCGGCGGCGGGGTCGGCGGCCGTGGGGCTGGGCAAGGCGCGCGACAGCGGCGGGGGGGTGACCGGGGGCCTGCGGCTGCTGGTCGGGTCGGGAGGGAGAGGGGGCGGCGGCCACGGCGGCGGCGGCCACGGCCACGGCCACGCCGGCGACAACGGGCCGCTGCTGCCGCTGTCGGGCGCGGCCGGGGACGCGGGCGCGGCGGCCGAGGTGGTGCTGGCGGGCGGCAACGTGGGCGGCGGCGGCGGCGGCGGCATGATGAAGCGGCCCCAGTCGAGCCCGAACGTGCCCGTGCGGGTGGTCGTGAGCGGCGGGGGCGGAGGGTGAGGGTGCGGGCAGGTGGGGCCTCCCTCTCCAGAGGCGTCTTCCGCCCGCTCTCTCGTCGCCGCCGCGGCGCCCCGTCTGGGGATCGCGCAAACGCACACACACACGCGGCGCGTGAATCATTCGTTGTCCTGGGCCGTGTACATCTTTTTCTCCTTCTTGTGTGACCCGCATCCTTGTTCTTCGTGGCGAGAGGCGTGGGCGTGCGGCGGAAGAAGAAGAAGAAAGGAAACGAAGGAGGAGAAGAGAGAGGGAGCCACCAAAAATGGAAAGAGCTTCCTCTTTTTCCCCAAACGATGAACGCGCCCACGCACACCACGGCAAAACAACACACGAACGCGCGCGCGTACTATACACACACACACACAAAATCGACTCGCTCCCTCTCCACCACCCCTCGAAGCGGGAACACAACCAGCAAAAACCGATTCGGTCGTCTCCGACAAGCAAGAAGAAGAAGAGCAAATGGCTGACGCGCCCGCTGCCGCGGCCGCCGCGCCCGGCGAGGAGGGCCGCTACGTCTTCCAGGCGGAGATCAACCAGCTGCTGTCGCTGATCATCAACACGTTCTACTCCAACAAGGTGCGTCCGTTTGATTGCTGAGAGAGGCGGCCGAACTCTCCCGAACGTCCAAGGGCAGCAGGGGGTCGCCGCTCCCCTCCCACCCCCTTTCCTCCCCCCCGGCCCACTACCGAGGCTTGTCGATGACCTTGTCCAAGTACTGATGTCGACGCGGTGGGCGCCGGGCGGCGGTGCGCGCAGGGGCGTTTTCGAGCGCGCCCTTTTTCTCGTCGTTCTAGAAGCGGTTTGGGCGAAGAGTTTGCGCCTGCCCCCACCTCATCCTTCCCCCCGCCCCCGCGTCTGCGGGGTTGATGGCCTCGGGGAGGACGCGAGGGACTCGCGTGCACACTGCGCGCCAGTGCAGGCGCTCAGGGCTCGCGGGCGCCGCGCCCCTTCTGTTTCCATTGGCGCGCGCGCCGGCCCATCACGCGGCGCGCGCCGCCATCGACGCCGACGCCGCCGCCGACGCCGAGCGAGAGACACCTGCGCGCCGCCGTCGTTTCCACGCTGTGCCACCCCGCCCCCAACTTTACGCTCAAAATCTCACGCCCCTCGCCCGCCCCCTCCCTCCCCCTCCCATCCTCCTTTGACAACAACAAAAACAACCAACAAAACAAAAACACAAAAAAACACTCAACAGGAGATCTTCCTGCGCGAGCTCGTGTCCAACGCGTCCGACGCGCTCGACAAGGTGCGCTTCGAGTCTCTGACGGACAAGAGCGTGCTCGACGCGCAGCCCGAGCTCTTCATCCACATCCAGGCCAACAAGGCCGACAACACCCTCGTCATCACCGACAGCGGCGTCGGCATGACAAAAGCCGACCTCATCAACAACCTCGGGACGATCGCGCGCTCGGGCACGCGCGCGTTCATGGAGGCGATGACGGCGGGCGCCGACGTCTCGATGATCGGGCAGTTTGGCGTGGGCTTCTACTCGGCCTACCTGGTGGCCGACCGCGTGACCGTGACGACCAAGCACAACGACGACGAGCAGTACATCTGGGAGTCGGAGGCGGGCGGCACCTTCACGGTGCGGCGCGACACCGAGGGCGAGCCGCTTGGGCGCGGCACGCGCATCGTCCTGGGCATGAAGGACGACCAGCTCGAGTACCTGGAGGAGCGCCGCCTGAAGGAGCTGGTCAAGAAGCACAGCGAGTTCATCGGCTACCCCATCGGCCTGTGGACCGAGCGCACGGTCGACAAGGAGGTGACGGAAGACGAGGAGGAGGAGGAGAAGGACGACGCGGCGGCGGCGGAGAAGAAGGATGGCGAGGACGAGGAGAAAAAGGAGGACGAGAAGAAGGAGGACGAGGAGGGCGCGGTCGAGGAGGGCGACAAGGCCACCGACAAGCCGCGCAAGACCAAGACGGTCAAGGAGACCAGCGGCGAGTGGGCGCTGATGAACAAGCAGAAGCCCATCTGGATGCGCCCGCCCGAGGAGGTGACGCGCGACGAGTACGCCGCCTTCTACAAGTCGATCACCAACGACTGGGAGGACCACCTGGCCGTCAAGCACTTCAAGGTCGAGGGGCAGCTCGAGTTCGTCTCCGCGCTGTTCGCGCCCCGCCGCGCGCCCTTTGACATGTTTGACCAGAAGAAGAAGGCCAACAACATCAAGCTGTACGTGCGGCGCGTCTTCATCATGGACAATTGCGAGGAGCTCATACCCGAGTGGCTGTCGTTCGTCAAGGGCATCGTGGACTCGGAGGACCTGCCGCTCAACATCTCGCGCGAGACGCTGCAGCAGAACAAGATTTTGAAGGTGAGAAAAGAAAAGAGAGGGAGCGGTGGGGGGGGGGGCACCAGGGCGCGGGGCGCGGGCGCTGGACGGCCGACGTGTGGTTTTTTTTTTGTTCTCGAGGGGGCGCGCGCGCGCGGGTTTGCGTTTGTGTTCACGGACGGGAGGCGGGCGTTGTGCAGATCTGGCGCGCGTTCTCGGCACTTTTTCCGGCCACACGCGCGCGCGCGCGCACAAAAACAAAAACAAAAAACACTCTGCGCTCTCGCTCCCGCCCTGGCCTGTCGACAAGAAAACGCGCAAGCTAAACGCACCCCCCCCGCCCCAACCAAAAACACCAACCAAACACTAAACAAAACGAAACAACCCGATCACCAAATCAGGTCATCCGCAAGAACATCGTCAAGAAGTGCCTCGAGATGTTTGCCGAGATTGCCGAGAACAAGGACGACTACGACAAGTTTTACGAGTCGTTCGGCAAAAACCTCAAGTTGGGGGTGCACGAGGACAGCGCCAACCGCGCCAAGCTGGCCGAGCTCCTGCGTTACCACTCGACCAAGAGCGGCGACGACAGCACCAGCCTCAAGGACTACGTCACGCGCATGAAGCCGGGGCAGAGCGCCATCTACTACATCACGGGCGAGTCGCGCAAGGCGGTGGAGCGGAGCCCTTTCCTCGAGAAGCTGCGCAAGAAGGGGCTCGAGGTGCTCTTCATGGTCGACCCGATCGACGAGTACGCCGTCCAGCAGCTGCGCGAGTACGACGGCAAGAAGCTCGTGTGCTGCACCAAGGAGGGGCTGGTGCTCGACGAGGACGAGGAGGGCGAGGCGGGAGAGGCCGCGCGCAAGGCCAAGGAGGAGCTGCGCGCCAGCCTCGAGCCGCTGTGCAAGACGGTGAAGGACGTCCTGGGGGACCGCGTGGAAAAGGTGGTCGTGTCGGACCGCATCGTCGACTCGCCCTGCGTGCTGGTCACGGGCGAGTACGGGTGGTCGGCCAACATGGAGCGCATCATGAAGGCGCAGGCGCTGCGCGACAACTCGATGTCGGCCTACATGGCGTCCAAAAAGACGCTCGAGCTCAACCCGACCAACGCCATCGTGCGCGAGCTGAAGGCGCGTCTCGAGGCGGACCGCGGCGACAAGACGGTCAAGGACCTGGTGCTGCTGATGTACGAGACGGCGCTGCTGTCGAGCGGGTTCTCGCTGGACGAGCCGTCGACGTTCGCGTCGCGCATCTACCGCATGGTCAAGCTGGGCCTGGCGATCGACGAGGAGGAGGAGGGCGCCGAGGCCGACGAGGCGGGCGGCGGCGGCGGCGGCGCGGCGGGCGACGACGACGACATGCCGCCGCTCGAGGAGGGCGCCGAGGAGGGGTCCAAGATGGAGGAGCTCGACTAAGCGATGCGCGTCTTTTTAGTCGGGCGCCGGGCCGCACGCGCGTGCCAAAAGCTCGCGCGCGCGCCTTTTCCCCTTGTTTTTCCTTTCCTCCCCCCCGTCTCTCTCTCTGTTTTTTCCCGCCCCTTGCGTCTGCGTTCCCCGCCCGCGCCATCTTCTCTCGCAATTGCGCGGCCTCCCCCGACAAAAAAAAGGGCTAGCATCGCACATCGGTCTATCCTAAGTTTTCTCTTTCTCAAAACTTAGGATAGGAAAGGATACGCACCACCACAAGCAACACTTGCATATGATATCCAGTTTTTAGGCGTCCAACCTCAACACAACTCCGCTTCCAGACGCAGAGAAAAAAGACGAGGAAAATAGCTCGAAAAGACGCATCTATTCAAAGTTTGTTCGTTTGCAAGTCCCTGACTGAATCAAAATCCGTCGGTCGCCTGCACGGACCCCGACCGCCTGGAGGACTACCTCGTGCTGCTGCGCGGGACGCCGCCGCCGATGGCGACGCTGCGGGGCCCGGGCGACGGCGCTGGCTGCGGCGACGGCGACGACGACGCTGCCTCCGCTGCTCCGGGCTTGTCGGGGCGCGCGGCTGCCGAGCGCCGGGCCGCGACGTACCAGCCGCTGCGGGGCGCGCTGCTGCAGGTGCCGCCCGAGTACACCTAGTGAGTGGCGCGACGAGTGTGTTCGCGCGAGTTTCCAGAAAGCAGAAACACTGCGCCCGCGCTTGGACACTGCGCCCGCGTTCAGACCGCCGCGCTCCTCTCACGGCACTGCCTTCGCGCCTTGAAACCCCCCCCCATAGCTTCCTTCAAGTCACGCACCCGCCCACCATGACCACTTGGTCCGCCTCCTTCAAGCACTCGGAGCTGGCCGCCGCCGTCAACGCCAACGCCATGCGCTGCCAGGGCCGCAGCAGCTCGCCCCGGGCCTGCGCGCCGCGCTCGCGACGGCGGCCGCGGGCGACGAGGGGGAGAACGTGCAAGACGAGGTCGACGGCGGATGCGGCAGCGCGGCGGCGGCGGTGGCGCGACGCGGCAAAGGCAGCCGAGAGGGGGGGGGGTAGAAATCGCAGCTGGAGAAGCGGCCTCCGAGCCGACGTTCGTGCTGCGCGGCGCGGGCGTCGACGAGGGCGGCCTCAAGCTGCGCGTGCGCCTGCCAGTGGGCGGCGCCCCGGCGGCGGCGAGCGCGGCGCGCCAGCGGCGGCGAGCACGGCCAAGAGACGCAGCCGGAAGCTTGCGCCGGGCAGCATCACAGCATCACAGCATCACATCAACACCACCGCGCTCTCTCCCACCACACGCAGACACGGGGGCGCAGGCGGGCTGCCTCGATTTGAATCAAAATCCGTCGGTCGCCAGAAGCGCATGCAGCGCGTCCACCGCCGCGTGACCCGCGAGCGGCAGCAGGGGGTCGCGCATCTTGGCCGCCAGCAGCGCCGCTACCGCGCGCCGCAGCTCCCGCACCAGCACGCCCACGCGCGCCGGCGCCGAGAACTTTGCCCACCCGTCGAGCACCACCAGCCCCTTTTCGTGGTCCACGCGCAGGCCGCGCTGCGTTACGTCCCCCTCAGGCCCCAAGGGCAGGGACTGTTGCTGCCCCTTTTTGTTGGGCTTGCCGCCCGCCTCCTGCCCCGGCCCGACGCTGTCGCCGCCTCCGTCGCCGCCGCCGCCGTCGTCGGCGTCGTCGCCGCCGCCGCCAAACAGCAGCAGCGCGTAAGGGGGGACCATCGAAGTCTCGCGGAGGAAGGGGCGCGAGGTGGACACGAGCTCGGTGTAGACGAGCCACCCGCTCTCGAAGCGCCCGGCCTTGGCGCAGATGGACGAGGGGTGCAGCCACACGCGCCCCGCGCGCCGCGTGAAGAACTTGACCTGGTCGTCCTGCTGCTGATCGGCCGCGTCGCCGCCGCCGCCGCCGCCGCCCCCGTCGCCTCTGCCTCCGCGCCCGCCCCTCGCCCCTCGCCCGCCTCGTCCACGTCCGTCCCCGCGTCCTCCTCCGCCGGCTCCGCCTCTGCGTCCTCCGCCTCCGCGCCCTCCTCCTCCTCCGCGCCCTCCGCGTTCCCCCCCGCGCCCTCGTCCGCCCCCGCCCCCGGCCGCGGACAGGTCGTCGCCGCTCGCCAGAAAGGCGCCGCCGTCCACCTTGACGTAGCGCGGGGGCGGGTGCTCCACGCGCGCGACCTGCGGGTAGAAGCCGGCGGCCAGTGCCGCCTTGACAACGCGCGCGTTCGAGCTGTACTCGTCGGCCCCGCCCGGGCCCCCGAATCCGGGCAGCGCAAGCGCCGCGGCCGCGCCGGCCGCGCCCGCCTCTGCAGATGACGACGGCATTCGAAAGGACCCGCCGCCCCCTCCTGCTCCCCCGCCGCCGCCGCCGCCCCCGCCGCCCCCCGGGCCCGACGCGGACCAGAAGGACCGCAAGCGCGCCGCGTATTCAGCCGGCAGGAAGCCGCGCCCGGCCAGCGTGGCGGCAAAGTCGGCGCGCCCCGCGGCGATGGCGTCCATGGCGCTGTCGCTGAGCCAAGCCTCCGCGGCAAATGCCTGCGCCGCCCTGCGCCCCCCGGAGGCGCGCGCGGCGGCCCAGGCGCCGTAGGCGGCGACGACGGCCAGATGGTCGGAGCGCTGGGCGTGAGCGTGGGGGGTGAGGGCGCGGCGCGCGGCGTCGGCCTCTTGGCGCTTGTCGGGGGGCGCCGACACAAAGGGCGAGCGGCCGTGGGCGAGGGCGGCGGCGATCGTGAGCAGGGGGCCGGCGCAGCGCAGCAGGCAGCCGTGCAGGAGGGCCTTTGCCAGGCGCGCGTCCATGGGCATGGCCGCGAGGTGCTGGCCGAGGGGGGTCAGCAGCGGCGGCGGCGGGGGCGCGGCGGGCTGGGAAGGGCGAGGTGCCGTCGCCGAGAACGACCCCGCGGCGGCGGCAGCAGCAGCCGCCGCCGACGCCGCCGCAGCGGCAGCAGCAGCAGCCGCAGCCGCGCTGACGCCGCCGAGGGCCCCGAGCTCGCGCAGACGCTCGACGGCGGCCTCGACGTCGGCGCGCGGCGGGGGCGTGATGAGCTCGGCAAACAGGGACAGCAGGGCGGCCTCGCCCGTGCGTCCCCCGGGCGACGAGAAGAGCAGCGACAGCGCGTCGTGCTTGCCGCCGCCCCCAGGGCCGCCGCCGCCGCCGCCGCCCCCTTGCCTCGCCGCCGCCGCCGCCGCCCGCTCCATCAGCGCCGCGACCGTGAGCGCCAGCGGCTCCAGCGGCGAGCGCAGCACCTCGGGCGCCGTGTACGGCAGCATGCGCCGGTCCCAGCACGCGCGCGACACCAGCCGGAAGCAGCACCCCGGGCGCACGCGCCCCGCGCGCCCCGCGCGCTGCTTGGCCGCCGCGCGCGAGCACAGCCGCTCCTCGAGCCGCGCCATGCCGCGCGCAGCGTCGTAGGCGATCTCCTTGACGCGCGCGGCGTCGATCACCACCGTCACGTCGTCGATCGTCACGGACGTCTCGGCCACGTTGGTCGCCACCACGATCTTGGTAACGCCGGCGGGCGCCGTCTCGAAGCAGCGCGCCTGCGCTTGCGAGGGCATCTGACCGTGCAGCGGCAGCACGCGCAGCTGTTGGCCCCCGGCCTCGCGCGACACGGCGCCGCCGGGCGCGCCCAGCTGGCGCACGAGCTTGTCGATCTCCATGGCGCCGGGCATGAAGACGAGGATCGAGCCGGCCTGCTCGCGCCCTCCTGCGCCTCCGCCGCCGGAAGCGGCAGCCGAGATGGGCGGCGGCGGGGGCGCGTCTGCCGGAAGGCCCTCGGGCGGCGGCGGCCGCCAGCCGTCGAGCAGCGCGAGCGGACCCGACTCGCGCTGCCGGCGGACCACGTGCGCGACGAGCGCCTCGATCAGGTCGTAGTTGGCGCCGAGGTTTGTCTCGTCGGCGTTGGCGAGGGAGGAGAGCGTGAGCGGCGAGTAGGGCTCACCTGACGCGCGGGCCGCCTCGACGGCGTGGCCCCCCGACGCGCCGCCGCCGCCGCCGCCGCTCTCGTCCTGCTTCCCGCCGTTGGCCCCCTCGCTGCCGCCGCCGCCTTGGCCCTTGCCCTTGCTGCCACCGCCGCCCCTGCCGCCACCACCCCCACCACCTCGGTCGTCGTCGCCCGCCTTGCCGCCGCCCTTGGCCGCCCACTTGGACGACTTGCCGATCGCGAAGCCCGTGGCCTCGAGCGCGTCCTCCAGCCACCGCTCGCGCACGGGGTGCGACAGCCCGGGGATCGTGAGCGTGCCGACGGTCAGGGCCGCCGGCCGGCGGGCGGCGGGGGCGGGAGAGGCAGCGGCAGGGGCAGCAGCCGGCGCCGCGTCCGCCTTGGGCACCTTGCCGCTGCCGGCGCCCGAGCACGCGGCGCCCGACGAGAAGTAGCGCGCGAACAGGTCGGCGTCGGCAGTGGCCGACATGAGCACGACCTTGGGCGCGGGCGGCAGGGCGCCGCCGCTCCCTGCGCCGCCCCCTCCGCCCCCCGCCTGGCCTCCCCCGCCGAGCAGCAGCCGCCGCCTCAGCAGCAGCAGCAGCAAGTCGCTCTCCCCCCCGCGCTCGTGCACCTCGTCCACGACCACGTGCGTGATCCCCTCGAGCAGCGGGTCCGACAGCATCCGCCGCAGCAGCACCCCCGTCGTGCAGAACAGCAGCCGCGTCCGCCGCGACACCTTGCTGTCGAGCCGCACGCTGTACCCGACCACGTCGCCGACCGCCTCGCCGCGCTCCTGGGCGACGCGGGCCGCCAGCCCCAACGCGGCGATGCGGCGAGGCTGGGTGACGACGATGTTGACGTCGCCCGCGCGTCCGGCCTCGGCGGCGCGCTCGAGCACGAATTGCGGCAGCTGCGTCGACTTGCCGCAGCCCGTGGCGCCGCTGACGACCAGCGCGTCGTTGCTTTCGAGCAGCGACAGGAGCTCGGCGCGCGCGCGCTGGGCGGGCAGGCGGGCGCGCTGGGCGCGCAGGGAGGCGAGGCGCGGCTCAACGCGCCAGCGCTCGAGGTCGCGGCGCAGGCGGGCGCTCTCGGCGGCCGCCTCGTCCCGCGAGAGCTGGTGGGCGCGCGCGCGGCGCAGCTGCGGCTGATGCTGCGGCTGCGGCTGCGGCTGCGGCTGCGGCTGCGGCTGCGGCTGCGGCTGCGGCTGCGGCTGCTGCTGCTGCTGCTGTTGTTGCGGCTGGCTCGGGGGCGCCGCCTGCCGCTGCTGCTGAGCTTGACGCTGCTGCTGCTGCTGCTGGGGCTGCTGCTGCGGCTTGCTGCCGCCGCCGCCGCCGCCGTTCCTTCCTCCGTCCCCCGCGTCCGCGCCCCCTCCTCCCTCTCCGTCGTCCCCCAGCTCGAGCTCCGCGTCCCCGTCGTCGTCGTCGCTGGCCACGGCGCGCGCGGCGAGCGCCGCCAGGTCGGCGGCGCCCGCGCGACTGTGCAAGATCGCCTCGGCCGTTGACGACGCCGGCCCTCCGCCTCCAGCCTTGGCGCTCTTGCCGCGCTTTTTTGCGCGGCGGCCCTCATCGCCCTCGTCGCCAAACTGTGAGTCGTCAAACGGCGGCGGCATGGGCGCGGCCGGGTCGGTCAGCTCGAGCAGCAGCGCGGCGCCGCCCTCGCCGACGCCTTCGAACGCCTCCTGCAGCGCGGTAGCCAGCTCGTGCACGAGCGGGGGGCAGGCGGGCGGGCCCTCGCCGCCGCCCTCCCCGCCGTCGCCGCCCGCCGCCGCCACCTCTGCGGCGACGGCGTCCGCGCCCCGGCGGGCGAGTATGGCGGCGAGGCGCAGACGCGCGCCCGGTGGCAGCGCGTCGCAATCGATCGACGCCACAAAGGGCAGCAAGGAGCGCTGGCCCGAGGCGCTGGCGGCGGAACGCACGGCCGGGCGCAGGTGCAGGACGAGGTGCGCTGCTGCCGCCGCCGCCGCGCCGCCGCCGCCGCCGCCGCCGTGCGATGCGCCGCCTGCGGCGTCGCCGAGCGGCAGCCGCAGCGCCAGGTGCTGCCCTGCCCGCGCGTCCTCGCCGCCGTCCCCGTCGGGCCCGAACGCCGCGTCCTCGCCGTAGATGGCGTCTACAACCTCGCGCTCTCCCTCGGCCTCCCAGGGCTCGGTGGGAGGGACGCCGACGCCCCGCGCGTCGCCGTCTTCCCCCCCCTCGTCTCCCCGCTCGCCCGCCGGGGCCGACCGCGAGACGCCCGCCGCCCCCGCCAGGGCCTCAAACAGGGCGAGGCGCGCGTCGCGCAGGCGGCCCCCGTACGACTCCAGGGCTGCGGACGCGTGCGCGAGCGGGTAGCCGTCGGCCAGCAAAGCGGCCACGTGCGGGTCGTCGAGCGCGCCCGCCAGCATCGCCTCGACCAGCTCGCCCGCCGCCTCGCCCCCTTTGGCCCTTGGCGCCGCCGCTGGCCCCCCGCCGCCGCCCGCTGCTGCCGCCGCGGCTGCTGCCGCCGCTGCTACTGCTGGGCCGCAGCCGGGCCCGCGCGCCGGCTCGGTCGGCGCGGAGCTGCTGGCGGCCCCAACCGCGGCGCCGCCCTGATGTCCCTGCTGCGCCTGCGCCCCGGCGCGCAGCAGCGTCACGGGGCGGCTGGTGCCGACGCCAAACCGGCGCGGCAGCCTCGCCTCGGGCAGAGACAGGCACAGGAAGTCGACCGCGCCGCGCACGGACAGCGCCGCCGCGCCGCCGGCCGCGGCCGCCTGCCGCAGGGCGCCCGCGCGGGCGTCGCGCCGCGCGAACCCGAGCTGCTCCAGCTGCGCCGCCAGAGCCTGGACGGCGGGGCCCGAGCGGCGCAGGCGCGCGGCCGCGTCGGCGCCCGCGTCGTCCTCCTCGCCCTCGCTGCCGCTCGACGACCATCGGCCGTCGTCGTCGGTGTCGCCGCTGCTGGCGCTGCTGCTGCCGTCGTCGTCATCGTCGTCGTCATCGTCGCTTCCAGACGAGAACCCGGCCCCGGATTCGGACCCTGACGACGACGTCGACGACGCGCCCTCTGGCCCCTGGCAGCGGCGGCGGCGGCGCAGGCGCGGCGCGGCTTGTGAGCTCGGCCCGCCGGCGCCCCCCCCGCCCCCTGCCGCCTCGGCCGCCCCCCCCGGCCCCGTCGCCGCCTGCATCACGAGCGCCTCGACGCGCGCCCGCTGCTCGTCCGACATCATCACGGCGACGGGCGCCTTGCGCACCGCGTCCACCCGCCGGAACGCGTCGCGCCGCGCCCGCTCCTCGTCGCGCGCCGCCCTGCTCTCGCGGTGCCTCTGGCGCTCGAGCCGCCGCGCGCCCAGCAGCGACCAAAGCGGGCGGTAGGGCGCCGGCAGCACGTAGTCGAGCGCGCGCTCGCCGGCGACCGCGTGGAGCGCGGCGACGGCCCCGCGCTGCTCCGCCTCGTCGCGGCGCCGCTGCTGCCGCTGCTGCGCCTCGGGCGTCGGGCCGCCCGCCGCTGCCGCTGCCGCTGCTGCCGCTGCCGCTGCTGCTGCTGCCCCGCCGCCGCCGCCTCGGCCGGCGTTGACGCTGGCCGCCGCGGCTCCTCCTCCTGCCTCGTCCTCCTCCTCCCCCTCATCCGCCATGTCCGCGTCCAGCCACACGACGACGTCGCGGTCTGTCCCCGGCCGCTTGGCGTCCGGCAGCACCACGCGGCACCGCAGCGCCCCCACGCGCACGCGCGGCGGCGGGTCGTCCGGCGCCGCCTCGCCCGCCTGCTGCCGGCGCTGCCACCGCTCCTTGATCCGCCGCGCGTCCTCGTTCGTGACGGCCGACACCTTGTACTTCGGCCTCGGCTGCTTGGCGCGCGTGCACCACTCCTGCAGCAGCATCTTGGGCGACTTCTGGGTGTAGTAGCCCGCGCCGCGGGTGGACACGTCCATGACGCGCGGGCCGCCGCCGGAGGCAGAGGCGGAGGCGGACGCCGATGAGGAGGACGCGCGGGCGGCGGCGGCGCCACCGGAAGGCGCGGCCGCGGCCGCCCCCCTTGCTGCGGAGGGCGCCGCGGCCGACGGCCCCGCCGCCGCCGCCGCCGCGCCCTCCTCCTCGTGCTTGGTCAGCACGTGCGCCTGCAGCCGCGCCTTTTGCTTGAACACGCGGTCGCAGTGGGGGCACTTTTCCTCCAGCCCGCGCTTGTCGACGAGCGCGGGGCCCTTGCCGCCGCCGCCGGCGCCGCTCGACACGACGTTGTTGGCCGAGCGCTTGGCGTCGCGGTTCTTGATGCCGCCCATCGGAACACGGCTGCGTCGTTGTCGATCAGGCGCGTGTGTGAGAGAGATGCAGAGACAGAGAGACAGAGAGAGGGCTGCGGCGTTTAGCTCCTCCTACGTCGTTTCGATGCGCGCGCGTCCGTGCCTTTTCCAGCGATGGAGTGTCGTCACGATCGGGCGACAGCGCGCGCGATCATCTCTAGTACGTTGCGTGTCCGAAAGTGGTGGGTGACTGCTGCAAGCATTGCAGGTCTTTGGGAGAGCAAGAGGTAAACCGGCAAGCCGTCGGCGTCGGCGTCCTCGGCGTCGCGCGAGGCCGGTTTTTGCCCCCTCGCTCGCTCGTTTGCCGTCATCACGAGACGACTGATGCCTCGTCAACGGGTTGCTTACAACACATGGGGATCGTGCGCGCTGTACTCCACTCAGGCAGCTGATGACGACGAGGAACCCGCCTCGTGCTCCTGGTCGCCGTTCTCCGCCTTTTTGTAGACGCGCGGGCGGGGCCCGTCCGGCCCGCCCTGGCCGCCGCCCGCGTTGCCGCCGCTGCCGAGAGGGTGTTTGTTTTTCGGGCTGCTGCCGCGCGGCGCGACCGTGGCCTGCGGCGGCGGCGGCGGTGGCGGCGGCGGCGGCGGGGGCGGGGGCGTCTCTGCCTTGCTGTCAGCGGGGGCGGGCGAGGGCTTGTCCGCCGCGCTGGAGGAGGGGCCGGCGCCGCCATTGGCAGCGGGCGCCGCTGCGGCCGCCGTCGTCGACGCGGCCGCCGCCGACGGGTCCCGGGCGGCGGCGGCGGCGGCGGGAGAGGGGGGCGACCAGGCGCCGGCGCCGCGACCGCCTGCAGACCACTGCTGCTGCTGCTGCTGCTGCTGCTGCTGCTGCGCCGTGTACGACACCGTCGGCTTGGGCGGCGCGGGCGGGCGCCACGCGCTCGCGCCCGCAAGCCCCGCGTCCACGAACGAGCCCGTCCCTCGCGTCCCGCCGCCGCCGCCCATTGCGCCCGCCCCGCCTGCGTCCGCGCCCGCGCCGCCCGCCGCCGCCGCCGCCGCCAAAGCGCCGCCCGATGCGCGCGCCATCAGCGACGACAGGTCGTACTCGGCGGGCGCGGGCCTCTCCATGAACACGCCCGAGGGGGGGTAGGCGGGCTGGCCCTGCGCGTAGGGCGGCGGCAGGACGGCGCTGCCGCCGCCGCCGCCGCCGCTGCCGCCGCCGTACTGCATGCGCTCGAGGTGGTCGTCCTCATCCTCGGCCTCGTCGCCCTCGCCCCCGCCCTCGCCGCCCTCGTCGCGCTGCCGCTGCTGCTGCCGCTGCTGCCGCTGCTGTTGCGGCCGCCGCTGGCCGGCGCCGTCGCGCTCGTCGTCCTCGTCGTCGGCGTCCGCTCCCGCTCCGGCCCCTGGGAGAGGGTAGCGCGGCGCACCCCCGTGCTGCTGCTGCTGCTGCGGCTCCTGGCCGTAGGCAAACGGCGGGGAGACCCGCGGTCGGCCGCCGCCGCCCGCGCCCCCGCCGCCGCCCGCGCCCGTTCCCCCGCCGCCGCCCGTCGCCGACATGAGCGGCGCCGTGCGCGCGTACGAGGCCTGCCGCCGCACGGGGGCGGGGGCCGGACCCGCCGCCCCCGCGCCGTCCGACGCCGCCGACGACGCGTAGCCGCCAGCCCCAGCCTGCTGCTGCTGCTGCTGCGGCTGCGGCTGCTGCCAGGGCTTTGGCCTGGGCGCCGCCGCCGGCGCCGACGGGGGCCTCGAAGGGTCCGGGGGCGCGTCGTCGATGTCTGTGCGCACGTTCGGGGGCGTCTGCCCGCGCGCCACCATGGCCATCACCTCGTCAAAGCGCGCGGGCCTGCGTGCGCCGCCGTGCGGGTCGGCGGCGGCGCCCGCTGCTCCGTCGGCCGTGGGGCTGCCGTCGTCGCCGTCGTCGTGGTGCGCAGGGGGGGGCGCGGGCGCGTTGCGGCCGTCGCCGCTGGCCTGGGGCGAGGCGGATGCGTTCGGGTAGCTGGGCGGCTGGTGCTGCTGCTGCTGCGGCTCGTGCTGCTTGCCGTAGCTGAGGGGCGGCTCGTAGCGCGCGGCGGCGCTCCCGCCTCCGCCGAGGGCGCCTGCTGTTTTTTGCGTTTGTTTGTTTTGTTAGCGTGGGAATGAGGGGGAAAGGGCGCGGTGAGCGTCGCCTTGTCTTGGCCCGGCCGCCGTCGCACGTGGCAGCAAACGCACAGGCAACAGAAAGAACGACAAGAATCACGACGCACCCGAGTAGGCCGACAGTCCGCGCGCCACGTCGGACGTTGCCGCCGCTGCGGCTGCCGCCGCCGCCGCCGCCGCCGCCGCCCCCGTCCCCCCGTCGCCAAGGCCCGAAAAGCTGGCGCGCAGCGGGGGGGCGGGCGGGCGCGCCGCCCCCCCGGCCGCTGCCGCCCCCGCCCCGTACATGGCCACCGCCTGCTGCTGCTCCTGCTCCTGCATGATGTCCGTGACCGACGCCCGCAGGCGCGCCAGCTGCCCGCGCAGGTCCGCGAGCTCCGCCGACAGGCGCGCGTCGCGCGGCGGCGGCTGCTGCTGGTGCTGGTACTGCTGGCCGCCCTCGCGCGGCGACGACGACGCCGCCGCCGTCGGACCCGGCCACGCCGCCGATGCCGGGGACGCCGCCGCCGCGCTCGCCAGGCGCTCCATCTGCTCCCGCTGCTCCCGCTGCTCCCGCTGCTCCCGCTCCTGCTCCTCGCGCTCCGCCTGCTTGACTGCGTATTCCGAAAAGGCGCCCGCCAGGCCCGAGACCGCCCGCTCGAGGCCCGACTGCCCCGCGGCGACGCCCTCGAGCGCCGCCGCCAGCGCGCGCTCGCGGTCGGCGGTGGCCTGCGCGGCCTCGCGCCGGCTGCACGTCAGCGACTCGTACCATGCGAGGGCGCGCGGCGTGAGCGCGCGGTGCGCGGCGTAGGCGGCGCCGGCGGCCGCGCCCGCGCCGAGCACGACCTGCGTCCAGCGGACGGGCTCAGGGGCGGGAGGGGGCGGGGGCGGGGGCGGTGCTGTTGGGGGCGGCGGGGGCGGCGGGGGGCCTGTGGGG
>Ga0209491_10001815_pt1 | contig 40140 bp, 38 predicted proteins | sample BON02_FD_187213 | JGI IMG/M metagenome (GOLD analysis project Ga0209491, IMG submission 187213) | Freshwater microbial communities from Lake Bonney liftoff mats and glacier meltwater in Antarctica - BON-02 (SPAdes) (version 2) | ecosystem: Environmental > Aquatic > Freshwater > Ice > Glacier... | reverse complement strand
GATAACATCATCGCGTGGCCCCACCAAAAGCACGCGCTTCCAGCCCCGCGATCAGCTCGCGCAGCGTAGCCCGTGCGATGAAGAGTGGCAGACGGCGTTCGTCAATGCAAACGTCCGGGATGGGACAGATAGGACATGGTTCTTGTTGCTGGACGCGATAGCTCTTCATTCATTGTGACAGATTTACAGTAACTCTATTTTGCTCCGCTATCGGCATTAAGTTAAGGCCTATTAGGAGAGGTTAAAATCGCATTTTTTTCCGAAGCTTTTGGTGTCTTACCAAAACGACTTCGGATGTCCCTGACATGAAAGGGGGTCCATACATGATTACAGTTTCGCCTTCCTTCACATGACATTCACATGACATTCACATGACAGGAGATTTACCATGAAAACGTTCTTTAAGCTAACTTTCAGTTGCGCGGTTGTGATGGCTGGTTTGTCTGGCACGGTATCTGCCGAACCGAGTGAGCGACACCCACACCAAGCTTTTGTTCCTCAGACAACCGCCAGCGTTTCCCGGCAACATACTCAAATTTTAGCAAGTTCACTTTTCCTTACTAAGGACTTGCAGCGCCGGGGCCTAGAGTCGAATGACTTGGTGGAAGTGATCGTTTTTCGGCCGACGGACCATGTCGAGCACTCTTGGCAACATCTTGACTGATCCGCTCTGCAATCGAAAGACTGGAGGCGTCTGCAACATGCAGGCGCCTCGTTTTTTTTTGCCAGAGCCGCTTCTTTTTTTTGAAATCTCAACGACGGTGCCAAGTGTTTATGAAAGGATCTGAGTGCGACAACCTCCTTTTCCACTTGCGAGCACCACTAGAAGACACCATTCTAGGCACACAAATTCAGGACGCCAAGCACACACAGCACAACATGCCGGTAGATATGCAGACCGGAAGATATTGAAATTAAAAAGAAATGATCGGATAAGCAAGGTTCGACCTTTAACCCTGTCGCTCTTCACCCGCTCCATCCACCTCCCCATTGCAATCGCCTCTTTTCATGGGCCACGTCACGCGTTACGCAATGGCGTCACTTGCAAAAAACAGAGGAGCATCCCATGGCAGACATCACCCGCATCGGCGTTGGCGCACGTATGAGCGAAGCGGTCATTCACAATGGCACCGTATACCTTGCCGGTCAGGTTGGCACGCCCGACGCCAGCGTCACCCAGCAAACCCAAGATTGTCTGGCCGAGGTTGACCGCATTCTCGCCGCCGCCGGCACCGACAAAACCCGCATGTTAATGGTGCAAATCTGGCTGGCCGATATGGCCGATTTTGCCGAGATGAACGCCGTTTGGGATGCCTGGGTGCCAAAGGGCCACACACCGGGCCGCGCGACCGGCGAATCCAAACTGGCAACCCCGGCCTATAAGGTTGAGGTGATTGTGACCGCGGCGCAAGCCTAAGCGCGTGCCTTACCCGGCAAGGCGTTTGCGCCCCATGCCAGCAAAACAGGCGCGCCACGAGATTGGTGCGCCTGTTTTGCTTTCGGCCTACAGACCTGTACATACGGATGGCATACGGATGGCATACGCAAAACTTACACCAGATTTACGCCTGTTTCGGTGCCGTCAAATAGTCAACCAGCATCTGGGTTGAGGCATCTTTGTCAGCCGCCGATACGCGCCCTTCAAGAATAGGCTGCAACGCCACCGCCAATTCTTTGCCCAGTTCCACACCCCATTGGTCAAATGAGTTCAGGCCCAAAATTACCCCTTCCACAAACACCCGATGTTCATACAGGGCCACGATTTGGCCCAGAGTGAACGGCGTCAGCTTTGGGATCGCCAAAGTCGTCGAAGGCCGGTTCCCGGGAAAAACCCGGTGGCGGGCCTGACGGTCAAGCTCTGCCCCCGTCAAACCTTTTTGCGCCATAATCGCCGTCGCCTCAGCCAAAGACCGACCGCGCATCAAGGCCTCCGATTGTGCCAGACAATTGGCCACCAGCAACAAGTGTTGATGGGCCAATTCAGGCTCATGCCCTTGGCGCGTCACGATAAATTCGCACGGAACCACACGGGTGCCTTGGTGGATCAGCTGATAAAACGCATGCTGACCATTGGTGCCGGGTTCGCCCCACACCACCGGGCCAGAGTGTTCCACCAAATCCGCCCCATCCATCGACACGCGCTTGCCGTTGCTCTCCATTTCCAACTGCTGCAAATACGCAGGCAAGCGTGACAGCCGCTGGTCATAAGGCAGCACCGCGCGGGTCGCATGGCCGCAGATTTGGTTGTGCCAAATCCCGACAAGTGCCAACAATATCGGTAGGTTATGCGCAGGGGCGGCATGGCGGAAATGCTGGTCCATGTCGGCGGCACCCGCCAAGAAAGCATCAAATCCCGCAGGCCCGATGGCGAGCATCAGCGACAGCCCAATCGGCCCCCACATGGAATAGCGCCCACCCACCCAATCTTCAAACCCGAACACACGTGCAGGATCAATGCCAAAGGCTGCGGTTTTATCGGCAGCGGTGGAAACGGCGGCAAATTGGTCGGCAGGGTTGGCAACCTTGGCCGCCATCCAAACCCGTGCCGTTTCAGCATTGGTCATGGTTTCAATCGTCGTAAAGGTCTTGGAGGCGATGATCACAAGGGTAGTTTCCGGGTTAAGCCCCCGCAAACAATCATGAATATGCGCCCCGTCAACATTGCTTACAAAATGGCAGCGCGGCCCATCACCGTAAGGCGCAAGTGCCAAATAGGCCATCGCTGGCCCCAAGTCCGACCCGCCAATCCCGATATTGACCACATCGGTATAGGCACCACCTTGGCCCATAATTTTACCGTCGCGCAGATCACGGGCAAATCCCACCATGCGGGCATAGGTAGCGCGGACGGGTGGCATCACGTTTTTGCCGTCCACCGTTACGGCGGCATTCAGGTTGCGCAAAGCGGTGTGCAGCACAGCGCGGCCTTCGGTTTCATTGATCTTGGCACCCGAAAACATCGCCTCGCGCTTGGCTGTCACGCCTGCCGCGTCAGACAAATCCAACAGCAAAGACAACGCCTTGTTGTCCAGCGTTGTTTTGGAAAAATCGAAAAGCATCTCACCATGGCGGCGCGAAAAATCAGTCGCTCGCGCGGGGCTTCCCAGCAAATCCGCGATGCGTGTGTTTGCAATGTTTGCGTGATGGGCGCGCAACGCCTGCCAATTCGTTTTCATGTCTTACTCCGCCCAGTGGATCGTTGCATTCGCCAGCACCACGCGCACGGGAGCCTCAATGACGGACAGCTTGGCCGCACGGTCCAAGCTTGCGCGTTTTTCAGCGCCCGTAATCAAGATATGCGTGTTCATCGCACCGCGCAGAACTGGGGCTGTCAAAGTGATCCGCGGCTCACCCGCGCCCTCAGCCCGCAAGGCCATGAGGTTTGGCGCATCATCGGCCAAAGCCTCGGCCAGCCGGTCAGCACCGGGAAACAAAGACGCAGTGTGCATATCCGCGCCCATGCCCAACAGCAAAACCGATATGGGCAAATACGGGGTTAGGCCTGCCGACAGCGCATCCATCGCATCTTCGGGCGCATCGCTTGGCGCATAAAGCGGAACCAGTTGCGCCGCCGCCGCATGGTTTTGCAACAGATGTTGGCGCAGCAACCGCGTGTTGGAGCGCGGGCTGGTGTCATCAACCCAGCGCTCATCGTTCAAGAACACCGCAACATTGGCCCAATCGAGGTTCGTCGCCGACAACAAATCAAACATCGGCCCCGGTGTCGTACCACCCGGCACCGACAGGCTTGCCCGCCCGTGTTGGCGCAATGCCCCACCCAACTCGCCCGCGATGATATTGGCCAGCGCCATCATCATCATTTCACGGTCGGCATATTCGATCAGGTTCATTCGCGTATCTCCCGCCAGCGGCGCCCGTCACGGTGCATCAACATCAACGCATCCTCTGGCCCGGAAGACCCGGCATCATAGCCCTTGGGTTTGTCGCCGCGCGTTTCCCAACCTTGGATAATTGGGTCGGTCCAACGCCATGCGGCCTCAACCTCATCCCCGCGCATGAACAAGGTTTGGTTGCCCCGGATCACATCCATGATCAACCGCTCATATGCGTCGGGGATATCGGCCCCCTCTTCGCCCAAAGCCTCGGCAAAGCTCATGTCCAAAGGCACTTGGGTCAGGCGCATCCCGCCCGGCCCCGGTTCCTTGATCATCACCATCAGGTTCATGCCTTCATTTGGCTGCAAACGGATGACCAGTACATTTTCGCGCCAGCCTTCAGCATCGTCAAAAATCGAATGCGGCGGCTCTCGGAATGTAATCGCGATTTCTGACGCCCGCGCACGTAGATGTTTGCCGGTCCGCAGGTAAAACGGTGTCCCTTTCCAACGCCAGTTAGAAATATTGACCTTCAGCGCAATATAGCTTTCGGTCTTGCTGGCCGGGTCTTCGGAATGTTCGACATAGCCGCCTTGCCCGTTCCCCGCCAAATATTGCCCGCGCACGATATCTTCGGGTTTCACCGGGTCCAACGCCCGAATAACCTTAAGCTTTTCATCCCGCACAGCATCGGGGTCAAAGTGATACGGCGGCTCCATCGCGATCAGGCACAAAAGCTGCATCATATGGTTTTGAACCATATCGCGCATCGCACCCGACGTGTCATAATAAGCGCCGCGCCCATCAACCGATACGGTTTCGGCCACAGTAATCTGGACATGGTCGATATATTCCGACTTCCACAGCGGCTCAAACAAGATATTGGCAAAGCGCACGGCCATAAGGTTTTGCACGGTTTCTTTGCCCAGATAGTGGTCAATCCGGTAAATCTGCGTCTCATTGAAATGCTTGGCCAGAACGTCGTTCAATGCGCGCGCACTTTCCAAATCGCGGCCAAAAGGTTTTTCGACCACAATCCGGCTTTCGCCATCAGCAATCTTATGGGCATGCAGCCGTTCGGCCAAATCCCCAAACAAGGACGGTGCTACCGAAAAATAGAACGCCTTGACCACGTCTGCCCGCATCCGCTTTTTCAGTACATCCCAGCCGCCTTTGCCCTTGGCATCAATCGCCACATAGCCCAACCGGGCGATGAACGCGTCAATCACTTTGGGGTCCAGCTTGTCCTTTGCTACAAACTCGGCGATCGCAGCGCGTGCCATGTCTTGAAAGCCCGCATCGTCAAGGTCCGACCGGGCCGCGCCAATAATTGTGCTGTCGGCCGGGATTTGCCCAGCCCAGAACCGTCGATACAGCCCCGGAATGATTTTACGCTGGGCCAAATCGCCTGTGCCGCCAAACACCACAAGATCAAAGGGTTCCACCGGAATAACGCGCGAGACCATAAGCTTCCTCTCTGGGCAATCAGATTTGTTAGCGCTAACGAAGGCCAGCGAGGGCTGTTTACCCTGCAATCCCTATTTTGTCTAGCACTCAGATGCGGCGGGAAAAACGGCAAATATCGCATTGCGCTAAATTGCGCTGCAAACTGATAAATAAAGGATTGCCGTGATCAAAGGATGATTTAGCATGCTGCCTCAATTGCGCCCCACCTTTCGCCTATCCAGCCAAAGCAATACTCCGCCCCATAGACCTGAGGCCAAAGTGAAACACACAATCATTGCAACGGCTCTTTTCATAGCCCTTTCGGCGCCCGCGCAAGCCACTGATGCCGTGGTTGGGCAAACGGCGCAGTTTTTAAGCTACAACAGTGTTCCCGAGGCTTGTGTGCGCATTGCGCCCTTGCCGTCCGCCAACTATGACCCTGATGACCTTGCAGATGAGGCCGCGCTTTGCGCCATTGATATCTATAGCCCCGACATAGCGCTTTGCCCAAAAATCTGGTCTACCAGCGCCGCGGTCGTGTTTTACGATATCTCCGAAGGAAAGTTCAAAGACGATCGGACTGGCTTTCAAACCACGATTTGCGCTGGCGGAAAAATCGCGAAATATGTAGCCAAGGATCAGATTGCGCGGCTGAAGTTCTCAATCAACCAAGCGACGACAAGCGCCACTTTTACGCCCTCCTCGCTGCTTTATTACCATTTCTCACGCTATTTTGGGTTTACCACCACCGTTCCCGTAGCGGTTTGGCGCAGCATCGATAAATCCGTTTTGCTAAATGAGGTCGCGTTGGGTGGCCAAGCCTTAAGCGCGGACCAAGACGCGCTGGCCATGAACCACGCCGCCTGGAACACCCTTGTCGCCGCCATCGCCCAGCCCGAAAGTTATGAGATACCCGGCAGTTACGGCACAGCGGCCGATTTCCTAACATCTGATGGGCGTGCAGCCTATGGCACCGTCTATGACGGTGGCGGCACGCCATACGGCCCTGAAATGAATGGCGCGGTTGACGATGACACGGCTGAGGCCCGCTATGCCTCATTCTTGCAATCGCCCGTCGTTTTGGCCTTGTCCACCGACCTGCCGTTGGCCGATGCGATTGCCGCAGGGCTGGCCCACAGCGCCACGCCGATCACCCCGGTTCAAATGGCGTTCTGGATGCGTGAGATGGCAGAGATTATCATGATTGACACACTGCTTTCCCAACAAGACCGTCCGTCAAATATTGACTACCGCGACTATTTTTACTGGCAGGAAAATGGCAAAATAAAACGCAAACGGATGCGCGACCAAGTGCCGGGCCAAGGCGATATCCCGGCAAGTGCGGTCATCCTAAAACGCTCCCGCTTGAATGATAATGATGCGGCGGGGCGGATCGAATATGACAATCATTTGCTGAAACTTAACGCCATAGCCGCGTTGCGCCATTTCGATGCAGAGCTTTACGCGCGGTTGCAAGCCTTGAACACCGACTTTCAAGCGCAAGGCCCGATCTACATGTGGCTGCGCGACAGCTTGGGGCTGGATGAAAGTCAGGTCGCGATGATCGTCGCCAACACGGCCAATGTGGCCCAAACCTTAAAGACAAGCATGGATCAAGGGCGCTTGCGCTTTGATCTGGATGCCGAAGGATTTTTCATCGCCGCAACCAAAGAGGCACAGATCACGCGTCCAACTCGGCGTCCCAATACAGAAAATCCAACCAGCTTTCATGCAGGTAGTTGGGCGGAAAGCGGCGGCCATGGGCCAGCATTTCCTCAGGCCTAGGTTGGCGCGGCTTCCGGTTCAACTGTAACCCACATTCGCGCAAACTGCGCGCGCCTTTGCGCAAATTGCATGGGCTGCACGCGGCCACTACATTTTCCCAACTGGTCACCCCACCACGCGCACGCGGTACCACATGGTCAAAGGTCAAATCGCCTTTGCCGCCACAATATTGGCAACAAAACTCATCCCTTAGGAAAAGATTAAAGCGCGTGAAGGCCACGCGCTTTTGGGGTTGGATAAAGTCTTTCAGCACCACGACCGAAGGAATCCGTATCTCATCCCTTTGGCTGCGCACGACATGGTCGTATTCGGCAACGATGGTAACACGGTCCAGATAGGCGGCCTTTATCGCGTCTTGCCAAGTCCACAGCGACAATGGGTAATAGGACAGCGGGCGGTAATCTGCGTTCAAAATCAACGCCGGAAATTGTCGCAACGCCACCGGCTCACGCACAAAACTTGCTCTAAAATCGCCATCCATAGTCTTCGCTTACATCCCCTGCGGCCGTCCAAGTTATTGGGCAAGTTATTGGGCAAGTCATTGGGCGCGACAGGCATCAGGCCTCGCCCTTGTCCAAGACTATATATCGCGACTGCGATCTGACAAGCCCCCTCATCTACGCCTATGGCGGCGATGAGGGGGCTATGCGCAAATCTTGTGCAGAAGGGCGGTCAGGCGGCGATACCGTCTCTATCTTGGCAAACGATCCGTCAAAAAGGCCAGTGCAGCAGAAAGGCCATCAGGGGCTATGCCATGCCCCGTCCCCTTCATCACATGGCCGTAGGTTTCAAACCCCGCAGCCACCAGCGCATCACCTGCGAGGCCCATATCAGCAAAAGGCACAACTGGGTCTTGGTCCCCATGGATCAGCATGATGGGCGACTTTACAACTGCCTCATACAGCAATTCTGGCGACAACAGCCGCCCCGAAATCGACACCACCCCGGCCACAGGCAAAGCCCTGCGCGGGGCGATGTGCAAGCTCATCATCGCACCTTGCGAAAAACCCAACAGCAGCAACTTGTCGGGCGTAAGCCCTTCCTCGGCCAGTTTTTCATCCAAAAACGCATTCAGATCATCAGATGCCGCCAGCAAGCCTTGCCGCGCGGCTTCTTCGGTTGATCCATCAATCCATGGGATGGGAAACCATTGCCGCCCCATCGGCGCGCCATTGCACGGCTCTGGCGCATCGGGGGAATAAAATACTGTGCTTGGCAAATGCGGTGCCAACGGGTCGGCAAGCCCCAGCAAATCCGCACCATCGGCACCGTATCCATGCACAAAGACAACCATACTGCGGGCTTGGCCCATCACAGCACCTCGGCGGGCGGAGGTAAGTTTACGTGTCATCTGATCCCTTCTTTCGTAGTCGAAACTCTGTAATAGGCCCACAATATCCGCGCCGCTACCGACCGCCACGGCGCCCAGTTTTCGGCAATCAGGCGCATTTGTTTTTCAGATGGGCGGGCGTCTAAATCCAACAAACGGCGCGCGGCTTCTTGCAAGGCAAGGTCGCCATGCGCAAACACATCGGCGCGCCCAAGGCTGAACATGGCATAAATCTCGGCAGTCCAAGTGCCAACCCCCGGCACCGCGGTCAAGGTTTTGATCACTTGCGCATCGGTCAGCAACGGCAAGGCGGCATAGTCAATCCGGGCGGCGGCTAGCGCATGGGCATAACGGATCTTTTGACGCGACAGGCCGCAGGCTCGCAGCTCCTCTTCGGTAGCAGAGGCCACCGCATCCTCGCAGGTCAGCCCCGCAGTTTCCAGCCGCGCCCAAATGGCGCGGGCCGATTGGGTGCTGACCTGCTGGCCGATAATCGCGTCAAACAAGGCCGCAAACCCGCCCGGACGCAAGCGCAGCGGCAAGGGGCCAGCCTGATCCAAGGCCATACCAAAGCGCGGGTCGGCACCCGCCAACCACGCGGCCCCCTCAACCACGCAAGCATCGCTTGTGATTATTCGTCCAACCATTCGGCACCCATTTTTTTTGGCAGGCTAGCGGTGGTATTAGACCGTTGAAACCCCCAAACGCCCATTGGGGCATTGTAGCCGTGACAATTTCACACTTGCCCGATTGGGGCCCACGGGAATACTCAATAGGTATGAACCAAACTGACAGTGTCCCCGCCCCCGCCCAATCCCGCCGCAACGTTTGGGTGCTTGTCGCTGCCCAAGCCATCTTGGGCGCACAGATGCCGATGATTTTCACCATCGCGGGGCTTGCAGGGCAAACCTTGGCCTCCAACGCTTGCTGGGCCACGCTGTCAATTTCGATAATGGTTGTGGGGTCGATGCTTTCGGCTACGCCTTTGTCGTCGATCATGCAAAAATATGGCCGCCGCGTGGGGTTTTTGATCGGCACGGCGGCGGGTGCGTTGGGGGCCGCTATTGGCGCTTATGGGCTTTATGCCGGGTCTTTCCCGATCTTCCTGCTGGGTGCGATCTTTTCAGGCACCTATATGTCGGCCCAAGGGTTTTACCGTTTTGCCGCCGCTGACACCGCGTCGGAGGCGTTTCGGCCAAAAGCGATTTCATGGGTGATGGCCGGTGGCTTGCTGTCAGCGATTATCGGGCCTCAGCTGGTCAAGGTCACGGCGCAGGCCTTTGTGGTGCCGTTCATGGGAACCTATCTGGCTGTGATCGTGCTGAACATTCTGGGGTCATTTCTGTTTTTGGGTCTGAACATCCCCAAGCCGCCAAAGCCGAAAATCGGTGACGCGCTGGGACGGACGCGGTGGGAAATGATCCGCACGCCACGCATCGCGGTGGCGGTGATTTGCGCCACGGTTTCCTATGCTTTGATGAACCTTGTGATGACCTCGTCGCCGATGGCTGTGGTGGGGTGTGGGTTTCAAACCTCAAACGCCGCCGATGTGGTCACGGCGCATGTTTTGGCGATGTATGTGCCGTCTTTCTTTACCGGGCATTTGATTGTGCGGTTTGGCGTGGAAAAGATCATCGCGGTGGGGCTGGTTATTTTGGCAGGCGCGGGGGCTGTGGCGCTGACTGGGTTTGAGCTGCCGAATTTCTTTGCCGCCCTTATCTTGCTGGGGATCGGTTGGAATTTCGGGTTTATCGGGGCCACCACGATGCTGGCCGGCACCCATGCCCCGCATGAGAGGGGCCGGATGCAGGGCTTGAATGACCTGTTGGTTTTCGGAGGGGTCACGATGGCCTCGCTATCATCGGGGGGGCTGATGAATTGCTCGGGTGGGTCGGTTCAGGAAGGCTGGGCTGCGGTGAATATCGCGATGCTGCCGTTCTTGGTTTTGGCCGGCGGGGCGCTGATTTGGCTGGCGATGCAGCCCAAGGAAACCCGCGCGATTTGAGTGCGAAACGCGGGTGGAATCGCGCGCGGACGTTTTTTAAGGCTTTGATATTAAATGATTATACGTTTTTATTTAACCTCACATTAACCTCTGCTCGCAAGTGTATCAGGCTAAAGCCTTTGTGAGCCGAGCCAAAAAAGCATCGCGGCCAAGCGGGTAGCCCTTTGTCAAGCTCTGCATTTTGAGGCGGACATCGGCCTCGGTCCGTGTTGCATCCAGATGGCCGGGGTGACGGGTCCGCGTCCGAAACCGGGTTATGCAAGTTTCAAGCGGGCATGCGCAATGTACTTCAATCACCCAATCAAAGTGGTCGGGGACCCAGTCGGTAGGCGTGCCAGTATTGGCCGGGCCATGGCGAGGCCGCCAGTGAGAGACTAGAACCGCCTGGCGCAAGTTAAGTGCGGCACGCTGAAAGGCTATGTCTGCCTGCTGGCTGAGGGTGCGACGCAATGCCATCGAGGCCACGACGTTTTGCGCATAAAGCGTTTCAAGAAAAACATCCTTGTCCAAAACCGGCCAGTTGAGATGCTGGCCGACAATATGGGCAAGCGTGGTTTTGCCGCTTGCAGGCAGGCCTGTCACAAGAATTGCAACGCTGCCCGTCATGCAATACCTACCGCAAACTCGCCAGCAATCCCAAACTCGGCTCACCCGTAACGCTCATGCCTCGGCTGGCTTGATAGCCCGAAATCGCGGCGCGGGTTTTGGGGCCGATAACGCCGTCGCTGCCTTCGGTATCAAAGCCTTTGGCCGTTAGCAGGCGCTGCATTTCTTGACGGTCTGCGATTTGCATGCCAGCAGCATCGGGGGGGAAATTGCCACGGATCGCGGGGCGACCAAGGATGCGGTCGGACAGGTGGCCCACGCCGATCACATAGCTTTCGGAATTGTTATAGCGGGTGATGGCGGTGAAGTTGCGGAAGGTCATGAAGGCCGGGCCGCTGGTGCCTTCGGGGATGATGATTGAGGCGGCACCGTGGTTTGGCACGGTATTGCCGTCCATATCGCGCACGCCCATCGCGGCCCACTCAGTAGGGCTGCGGCTGGATTTGCGGCCTGCAAGGCCTGCGTTAAACCCTGCGGGCAGCCGCACTTCGACGCCCCAAGGCTGGCCTTTGGTCCAGCCAGATTTGGCGAGATAGGCGGCGGTGGAGGCCAATGAATCCGTAGGGTCATCAGACCAGATATCACGCTTGCCATCGCCGGTGAAATCAACGGCGAAGAGCTGGTAGGAGGTGGGGATAAACTGCGTGTGGCCCATGGCACCGGCCCAAGAGCCTGTCATCCGGTCAGCTGTGACATCACCGTTTTGCAAGATTTTCAACGCGGCAATCAGTTGCTTTTCGAAAAACGCACCACGGCGGCCTTCATAAGCCAAGGTGGCCACGGCGGAAATGACCGAGATATCGCCGCGCCGCTCGCCAAAGAAGCTTTCCAAGCCCCAGACGGCGGCGACGACATTGCCTTCGACCCCGTAGCGGCGTTCAATCGCGTCAAGCGTGGCGCGTTGGCGGGCGTACGCGGCGCGGCCTTTGGAGACGCGTTCATCGCTCGCGGCAATGGCGAGGTAATCTTGCAAGCTGCGCTTGAATTCGGTTTGGTTGCGGTCGCGTTCGATCACCTCGGGCAAGAAACCCACGTTGCGGAAAGCGGCGTTCATGGTGGACTGGTTGATGCTGGTGGTGCGGGCGCGAAACCCTGCGACCCAAGCGTCAAACCCTGCATTGGGGGCGGGCAAATAGCGGGTTTGGGCCGCCGCCGGGCTGCCCCCCATGCGCGCGCCGCCGCCGACGCAGCCGGACAAGAATGTCGCGCCAAGGCCAATTAGGACTGTACGTTTGCTGATCTGCATTGTCGCTGCTCCTCATAAAACACGGGTGGGCATTCGCCCTTGCGGTGAAAGGTAGCGTATTTTGCGAGGGGGGGGAAGGTGGGGTTAGAAGCGGTGGGTGAACGCTTGCCACACGAGGCGGCCCCGGCGGGTGAATTCCGAGAGGTGCAATTGGCCATCACCGACGCGGGCGGGTTCTTGCGCCGCCATGGCCAGCAAGGATTGGGTTTGCCAGCCAGCCAGCAAGGCCGGGCGGGCGGTAGGCTCGATGGGCGATTTGCGCGCCGTGACAAGCTGTTCCAACCCGCGTTTGGCAAGCGCTCTGATGCCCTCGTCGCGGCCATCAAGCAGCGGGATGCGGCCACGTTCAACCAAATCCGGCACGGCTTGCAGATAGGCCGCAAGCCCCGTGGCCCAGCCAAACGCGCGCAAGGCAGGTTCAGACGCGGCCCCTGCCCCCAAGGCCTTGCCCGACAGCCACATCAACCCGCCGCCTGTGTCCATCAGATAGTCGTCAAAGGCGGATTGGTCGGAGAAAGCATCGGAATAAATATCCCAGCGGCGGGCCTCAACCATGCGGTCAAGGGTGTCGAGGGGCAAGGCGTGTTGGGTGATGAGCTGGGCCAGCGGTTGCATCACCTCATGCGCGCGGATGGTGCCGTTTTCGGCGTCTTGCAGTGCGTCACGCCACCATTGCAGGCGCATTTCGGCGATCATCGGTTCTTTGGTCACCCAAGGCGCGCGGGCGATTTCGAGGTTGAAAGCGTAGAGCGTGGCCAAGGCTGCGCGCGCGTTTGCGGGGGCGGCCATGAGGGCTGCAAAGCGCGTGGGGTCGCCGCGTTCGATTTGGGGGAGGAAGGCGGTCATTTGGGGCGCGCGACGGTGAGTTGATAGCCAAACTCGGCGCGGTGGGCGCGCCATGTGGCAATCTCGGCCGCGTGGTCGGCCAAGGTTTGCGCCAAGGCTGGGGATGCCCCCATTTGCAGGGTTTTGAGGCGGTGTTCCAAGGGGGTGTAATAGGCCTCCCACGCAGTATCGGACAGCTGGCGCGTCCCCAGAACGGTGTAACCCGCGGCGGCCACGCGCTCGTGAATACCAGCCGCATCGGTCATTGCGGGGTAGTCGGCCCAGGCTTTGGTTGCAGCGTGTGACGGGTTTGGGGTGAACCAGCAAGGTTCGGAAAACGCCACAACGCCACCGGGCTTGAGCGACTTGCGCCAAGCGCTTAGCGCCTCGGTGATGCCGAGAAAATACACGGCCCCTGCGCACCAGATCAGATCATAGTCGTTCATGATCCGCGCCATATCAGCCTGCAAAACCATAACGCGCGGATCATCGCGCCAAGTCGCACGGGCGGCGGCCACGAAATGCTGGGTTTTATCAAGCGCTGTCACATGGCTTTTGGGGGCGGACTGCAACAAGGCCGCAATATCGGCACCAGGGCCGCAGGCGATATCAGCAATTTCAGCATCAATCCGCAGCCCTGCCAGCGCCGTGGCCCAAGCGACATCTGCCGCCTCGCCCGGCCCTTCGCGGGGCAAATCGCGGTGTAGAGTAAAGAACGCTTCATGGGTTATCGCATCCTGGTCCATCGTTTACGCTCCACCATCGCGAATCAGCTTCCACGTCACTGCATCCAACAGCGCCTCAAAACTGGCATCGACGATATTGGCGCTGACCCCAACGGTTGACCAACGGCGGCCCTGCGCATCTTCGCTGTCGATGATCACGCGGGTCACGGCCTCGGTGCCGCCTTGGGTGATACGGACCTTGAAATCGACCAGATGCATGTCGTCGATGAAGGCTTGATACGGCCCCAAATCCTTGGCAAGCGCTTTCCACAGCGCGTTTACCGGGCCACGGTCTGTGCCGCTGGCATCCATGCTTTCACTGACGGACAGCATCTTTTGGTCGCCGATTTTGACCACCACCACCGCCTCGGACAAGGTGATCATCTGGTCGCGCTTGTTCTTGCGGCGTTCAACCGTTACGCGGTAGCGCTTCACCTCAAAATACTGCGGACACAGACCCAGCGCACGCCGCGCGAGCAACTCAAAACTCGCCTGCGCGCCGTCATAGGCATAGCCTTGATCCTCACGCAGTTTGATATCGTCCAAAATCCCTGCAAGGCGCGGGTCTTTGGCCTCGACCTTGATCCCTGCGGCGATCAGGCGGGCGCGCAGGTTCGACTGGCCCGCTTGGTTAGACATCGGGATGATGCGGGCATTGCCCACCACATCGGGCGCAATATGCTCATAGGTTGTGGGGTCTTTCAAAATTGCACTCGCATGCAGCCCCGCCTTATGGGCAAAGGCCGAAGCCCCAACATAAGGGCTGGCACGATTTGGCACACGGTTCAAAATATCATCCAGCATCCGGCTGGTGCGCAGAATGCCTGCAAGTGCGGCAGGTGTAACGCCAATATCGAAACGGCTGGCATAGGGCTCTTTCAACAGCAAAGTCGGGATCAGCGTTACCAGATTGGCATTGCCACACCGCTCGCCCAAACCGTTCAGCGTGCCTTGAATTTGCCGCGCCCCGGCATCAACCGCGGCCAGCGAACAGGCCACAGCATTGCCCGTATCATCATGGCAATGAATGCCAATATGATCGCCGGGAATGCCCGCGGCAATCACCTGCGCCGTGATGCGCCCCACATCGGCAGGCAAAGTGCCACCATTGGTATCGCACAAAACAATCCAACGCGCGCCAGCATCATAGGCCGCGCGCAAGCATGACAGCGCGTAATCTGGGTTGGCGCGGTAGCCGTCAAAGAAATGCTCGGCGTCAAACAAGGCCTCACGCCCTTTGGCGATGATATGCTTGAAGGACGCCGCAATCGCCTCGCGGTTCTCCTCCAGCGTCACACCAAGCGCCGTGATCACATGAAACTCATGCGTTTTGCCAACCAAACACACGGCGGGGGTATCGGCATCCAGCACAGCCGCCAAAACATCATCGTTTTCAGCAGAACGCCCAACCCGCTTGGTCATCCCAAAAGCCGTCATCGTGGCGCGGGTTTGCGGGCGGTCGGCAAAAAACTCAGAATCCGTGGGGTTCGCGCCCGGCCAGCCGCCTTCGATATGGTCCACGCCCAAAGCATCCAAAGCATGGGCGATCTGAATTTTCTCAGGCGTGGAAAACTGCACCCCTTGGGTTTGTTGGCCATCACGCAAGGTGGTGTCGAAGAGGTAGAGGCGTTCGCGGATCATTGATCTTGTTCCATGATGTTTTCTACCAACTTTGCCTCTGCAACTGCCATTTTGATATGTTTTTGGAAATGCTCTTCGAAAGTTGCTTCATCAAAACCCAAAATTGCCGAGGGACCATCGCTGTCTAAGCTAACTTGAAAACCAGCAGATTTAAGTAAGTCGATGTAGTAGGTCGCCTCTTTCAAGTTGCCGGCTTCCCATTGTTTGGTAGCATTTGAAAGCGCATAGCGTTCAAGCGCGTCAGGCTCACGAAAGGCTCCGCTCGTCAATTTGTGGTCAAAAACTGCAACCCCCGCTTCAATCAAGCTATTGCGAAGGCCATCGGACAAATCAAAACGTCCAGCGGCCCGTACACGAATACGAACGGTTGTCACTTCAAAGATTCGGAAATCTTCATCTAAATTTTGCCGTTCATCGGGGTCAAACCACTGGCTGTTGGCGGGCACCAACAAACCCAAAAAGTTTGCACATGTGAGCAAATTTGAAGCATCACCATGCTTAGCATAACGATGAAGAATTGATAAAGCTTGCGAAGTATTCAAGTCGTCAGCCAAGGCTTCAATAAATTCCGACGGCACTTGCTTGCTTGGTTTGGCGGTCAAACAAATATAGTGCCATTTTCGCAGCGTTTTTTCTGCGTCCTTTGCCTTTTGATGTGTCCAGTCCATCGTCTTGCGGTAATGCGTTTGCAGAAAGACAAATCGTATCACCTCGCCCGGGACACCTTCACCGAAAAGCAAGTCGAGTACGGTAAAAAAATTGCCCAAAGACTTGGACATTTTCTTACCCTCAACCTGCAACATTTCATTGTGCAGCCAGACATTGGCAAACCCCGCGTCAGGGTTGGCGCAGCAGCTTTGGGCCAGCTCGTTTTCATGGTGCGGAAAGGTCAGGTCCGACCCGCCGCCGTGAATGTCAAACGATGGCCCAAGCAGGGCTTGCGACATGGCCGAGCATTCGATGTGCCAACCGGGGCGGCCCCGGCCCCAAGGGCTGTCCCAACCCGGTGTCACGTCATCGGAAGGCTTCCACAAAACGAAATCCATTGGGTCACGTTTGTAAGGCGCTACTTCAACCCGCGCGCCTGCGATCATGTCATCAACAGATCGGCCCGAAAGCTGGCCATATGCGGGAAAAGACCGCACATCAAACAGCACATGGCCTTCGGCGGCATAGGCATGGCCCTTGGCGATCAAAACCTCAGTCATCGCAATCATCTGGGTGATATATTCGGTGGCACGAGGCTCATGGTTGGGGCGCAGGTTTCCCAGCGCGTCCATATCGGCGTGGTACCATGCGATGGTTTCTTCCGTCCGCTGGTGGATCAACTCCTCCAACGTGCCTGCCTCACCCGCGGCTTGGCGGCGCAGGCCTTCGGCGTTGATCTTGTCATCTACGTCGGTAAAATTGCGCACATAGGTGACGTGATCCGCGCCATACTCATGGCGCAGCAGGCGAAACAGCACATCAAACATGATCACATTGCGCGCGTTGCCAATATGGGCGCGGTCATAGACGGTGGGGCCGCACAGGTAAATCCGCACATTTTGGGCGTCAATCGGGGTAAAGTCACCCTTGGCCCGCGTTTTGGAATTGTGCAGTTTGATCAAAGTCATATCCCGTACCCTTGTGCAGCAGCAATCGCGGCGTTCCCGCGCGGGCATATCAACTTCGTCTTTTGATTGGAAACGAAAAGACAACAGGCCCGCGTGACGATCGTCAGCGGGTAATACAGCAGATGCGGATGAGGCCTGTGTTTTTCATTTCGTTGACATAGCACAAGCGCTGGCTGCGCGCCAAGTCCCTTGTGTGGCCCCCTTGTTTGATGCGCAGGCGCGGTGCATGTTTTGGGATACCTATGAAAGGATTTTGCGATGTTGCGTGTGCTGTGCTTGATGTTGTTGATGCCGATGGCGGCGATGGCGCAAACCTATCCGGCACCGCTGTCCAATACGGTGAGCGATTACGCCAATTTGCTGCCGCCTGAGGCTGAGGCGCGGGTGGCTGTGGCCTTGCAAGCGGCCCGAGAGGAAACCGGTGTGCATATTGTGCTGGCCGTGATCGGGTCGCAGGCGGAGTATGGTGGCACGGGCCGTTTTGCCGATTTCGCGACGGGGTGGTTCAATGCTTGGGGGATAGGGGATGCCACGCGCAATGATGGGATTTTGATCTTGGTAGGCCAACGCGACCGGGAAATGCGGATCGCATTGGGGCGTGCCTATGATGTGATGTGGGATGGGCGCGCGCAGCGGGTGATTGATACCGCCATGCTGCCTGCGTTTCGGGGTGAGGATTATGCCAAGGGGTTGGAGGATGGCGCGCTGCTGGCGATTGACCAGCTGGCCCGGCCTTTTGCTGCCAAGGAGGCGGTGACCGAAGACAGCGGTTTTCCAAGCACATTTGGTGGACCCGAGGTATTGGGCATTGTGATGGCCGTTTTGCTGGGGCTTGGCGTGGTCTGGGCAATCTTTCAACGCCGGTTTGGCGATTTGGTGCTGCGGTTGCGGCGCTGTCCAGCTTGTGGGCGGCGGTCATTGCACCGGGAGCATGAGGTGACACTGGCCCCCGGTGAGACAACGCCGGGTGAGGCGGTTGATCATCAGCGCTGTCGCAGTTGCGGCGATGATCGGGCCAGCGTTCGGGTGTTGCCATCGCTGGCGAATGCACGGGCCGCGCGCAAAAGCAGTGGCGGCAGCAGCGGCTTTGGCGGGGGAAGCTCTGGCGGTGGCGGGGCTTCGGGACGGTGGTAGCTGCTCGACATCGGCGGGATTGAAGGTTAATTGAACACATGTTCAGTTGATGCCAAAGCGTTTTAGGGAGCAGTGCGATGCAAATCAAAGACAGTGCGGTTGTGGTGACAGGCGGCGCGTCTGGCCTTGGGGCGGCGGTGGCGCGGGCGTTTGCAGGCAAAGGGGCCGCGGTGGTGCTGTTTGACCGGGACGCGGCCCGTGGTCAGGCGCTGGCCACTGAGATTGGGGCCACCTTTGTCGAGGTTGACGTGACGAGCGAGGCGTCTGTTCAGGCAGGCGTTTTGGCGGCGCGTGCGGCCATGGGCCGGATTTCGGTGCTGGTCAATTGTGCAGGCATTGCCACCGGCGCGCGGACCCTAGGGCGCGATGGGCCACATGATTTGGCGCTGTTTCAGCGCACGATAGATATTAATCTGGTGGGCAGTTTTAATTGCATGAGGCTGGTGGCCGCTGAAATGGCGGGCAACGCAGCCGTGGAGGGCGAACGGGGGGTGGTGATCAACACAGCATCCATCGCGGCGTTTGACGGACAAAAAGGCCAAACTGCCTATGCGGCTTCCAAAGCGGCGATTGCGGGCATGACCTTGCCTGCCGCGCGCGATTTGGCCGGGGTTGGTGTGCGGGTTTGCGCGATTGCGCCGGGGGTGTTTTTGACGCCGATGTTGGAAGGTTTGGGGGCGGATCTGCAAGACGGGTTGGCCGCCGATGTGACCTTTCCCAAGCGTTTGGGCAGGCCTGAGGAGTTTGCAGCCCTCGCCGGGTTTATCGTTGAATGCAATTATTTGAACGGTGAGGTGATCCGGCTGGACGGGGCATTGCGGATGCGGTGAGCCTGCTGTGAAGCTGCGGTTTTTGAGTATTTTGGCAAAGATGAAATGGGCGGGAGGTAGCCCCCGCCCATTAGGTTGATTTAGAAACGGAAGCCAAGACGGATTTGCGCTGTGTTGGCGCGGACATCCATGCCAGCGCCATCAAAGTTGTTGAACCGGTGATGGGCGAATTCTGCGCCCACGGTCCACTGATCGCTGATGGCATAGTCCATGCCAAGACCGACCAGAAGCCCATTGTCGGAATGGTTGACGCCTGCCAAATTCGCTTTGGCATGCGCAACCCCTGCGGTGCCGTAGACCAATGTTGAGCCAAGGTCATAGCCGCCCATCAGTTTAAGCTGGGTGACGCTGTCGAGCTTGCTGGTTGGGTTCAGGTCAATATTTGCCGCGTTATAGGCCAGTTCCACCCCTGCCACGAATTGGCCGAAGTCATAACGGTAGCCTGCATGGACGCCACCGATGGCACCATTACCGTCGACACCTGCGACGTTGGTTGACACATCGCCGTAGCCCAACTGGCCGCCGACATAAGCGCCGGTCCAATCCGCGCTGACGGGTGCCATCATGACGGGGGCAAGCATTGGCTCGGCCATAGGCTCTGCCATACCGCCTGCGAAGGCGGGGGCGCTAAGGGTGGTTGCAACAACCAAGGATGAGATAAACTTCATGAGTGTGGCCTTTCTATTCTATGTCGGCGCTTGCCGAGGGGTCATGTAAAATGCTGGTAAGCGACCACGGGCCATAAACCCTACGTCGCGTACCATCTTGAAACACAACCTAAGTGTAGCGCTTTGGTTCCCTAGTTTTTAGCCCGCTTCACAACCCTGTGACCGCCATCCCAAAATGCTGCCTAAAACCGCCTAACCGGGGGTTTGGATTAAGCGTAGTTTAGCCGAAACGGGGTTAAAGGGCGGCTTTTTCCTCAAGCGTCATCCATTCCGCCTCAAGCACGGCGAGTTGCGATTGGCGGTCGGCCATCATCTCGGAGGCTTTGCGGAATTTAACCGGCTCTTTGGTGAAAAGATCATCGGCCTCTAGCAGCTCACCCAGCTTGTTTATTTCCTGTTCCATCTTGGTGATCAGATCGGGCAGGTTTTCAAGCCGCTTGCGGTCGGTAAACGACAACGTGTCAGCGCGTTTTGCATCTGGCTTTGGTGCGGGGATGCTGGCAGTTTTGGCCTTAAACGTGGCCTCGGGCGCCCATTCGGTATCACGCTGCGACATGTAATCGGTCCAGCCGCCGGGGAACACGCCCACGCGGCCCTGCCCTTCGAGCGCCACGGTTGAGGTGGCGACGCGGTCGATGAAATCGCGGTCGTGGCTGACCAAGAGCACGGTACCATCATAGTCGCCGAGGATATCTTGGAGCAAATCCAGGGTTTCGACATCAAGATCGTTGGTCGGTTCATCAAGGATGAGCAGGTTTGACGGTTTCGCCATGATCCGCGCCAACAAGAGGCGCGCCTTTTCACCACCCGAAAGTGAGCGGACGGGCGCGCGCGCTTGCGCCTCATTGAACAAGAAATCCTTGAGGTAGCCCACGACATGTTTGGGCATGCCGCGCACCATGATTTGGTCGGAACTGCCGGACACAGCCATGCTGGGATCATTGGTCAGGTTGTCCCAAAGCGATGCGTTGGGATCAAGCTGCGCGCGGGTTTGGTCAAACACCGCGATATCAAGGTTGGTGCCAAGCGTGATGGTGCCAGAATCGGGTTCAATTTCGCCCGTCAGCATTTTGAGCAAAGTGGTTTTACCGATGCCATTGGGGCCGACAAAGGCGATGCGGTCACCGCGCAGCACGCGCAGATCAAGGTTTTGAACGATATTCGTGTCACCAAAGGCTTTGGAGATGCTCTTCGCCTCGACCACGCGCTTGCCCGATGTGGTACCCGAATCGAGTGCCATGGCAGCAGTGCCTTGGCGGCGAATTTGGCCTGCGCGTTCGGCGCGCAGATCGGCCAGCGCGCGGACCCGACCTTGGTTGCGCTTGCGCCGGGCAGAGATGCCTTCGACCGCCCAACGCGCCTCGGCCTTGATTTTGCGGTCGAGTTTGTGGCGCTGATCGTCTTCCTCGGCCCAAACGGTTTCGCGCCATTCTTCAAACCCGTCAAAACCGGATTCGCGGCGGCGGACTTGGCCGCGGTCGATCCACAGGGTGGCGCGGGTGAGTGCCTTGAGGAAGGCGCGGTCGTGCGAGATCAGGACAAAGGCGGTGCGGGTGGATTTGAGTTCCTCTTCCAGCCATTGGATGGCTTGGATATCAAGGTGGTTGGTGGGTTCGTCCAGCAACATAAGTTCGGGCGCTTCGGCCATCAGGCGGGCAAGCGAGGCGCGTCGGCGTTCGCCACCGGAAGCAGACGTCACAAGCGTTTCAGGGTTGAATTTGAGGCCTTCGGCGACCATCGCCACTTTGTATTCTTCGCCTTCGGGCAGGTTGGCTGCGGCGTAATCGCCCAAGGTTTCAAAGCCTGACAGATCGGGGTCTTGTTCCATATAGCCCACCGTCACACCCGGCGGCACGACGCGCGTGCCTGCATCGGGGAGGGTGAGGCCCGCCATGACCTTCATCAGCGTGGATTTGCCAGAGCCGTTGCGGCCGACAAGGGCCACACGGTCACCGGGATGGACCACGAGATCAAGGTTATCAAACACCGGGTCACCGCCGAAGGTGAGCATGATACCGGAGAGTTGCAAAAGCGGGGCGCGGGCCATGGGAGTTCACTTCGGCCAGTGGCCATAATGGCGAAAGGCGGGGGTTTTGCACCCCCGCACCCCCGCAGGATATTTTTCAACAGATGATGCTGTAAGCGGTCGGGGCGGCAGTGTGTGGCCGCCCCGATGTTTTAGCCGACCAGTTCGAGGCCGGAGAAGTAGAAGGAGATTTCGCGGGCAGCAGCTTCGGGGCTGTCAGAACCGTGAACCGAGTTTTCGCCAACCGAAAGTGCGAATTCTTTGCGCACGGTACCGTCTGCGGCATTGGCTGGGTTGGTGGCGCCCATGATGTCGCGGTTTTTCAGGATGGCGCCTTCGCCTTCGAGAACTTGCACGATGATCGGGGCGGAGGACATGAACTCGACCAGCTCACCGTAAAACGGGCGCTCGGCATGTTCAGCGTAAAACGCGCCGGCCTGAGCTGGCGACAGGTGGATCCGCTTTTGCGCGACGATGCGCAGGCCAGCCTCTTCGAACTTGGCGTTGATTTTGCCAGTCAGGTTGCGGTTGGTCGCATCAGGTTTGATCATCGACAGGGTGCGTTCTTGGGCCATGGTATTCTCACTTTGATATGCGGGACTGTTCCCGAGATGTTTGTGAGCGCCTGCTAACATGCGAGGGAAGCCTTGAAAAGCCCATCTGGACGCGCGGGGCCTGTTGACGCCGCCGGCTGCATGAGGCAAGGCGTGGGGCATGTTACGTATATCAGATATAACCTATTCCGTTGAAGGCCGCCCGCTGCTTGTGGGCGCTTCTGCTACCATTCCCACAGGCCATAAGGTTGGCCTTGTTGGCCGCAATGGGGCTGGCAAAACCACGTTGTTTCGCCTGATCCGCGGGCAATTGGCGCTGGAGGGTGGCGATATTTCGATGCCTGCCCGGTCGCGCATTGGCGGGGTGGCGCAAGAGGTGCCGTCTTCATCGACCACCTTGCTGCAAACCGTGCTGGAGGCCGATACCGAGCGCGAGTCGTTGATGTTAGAGGCGGAAACCGCTACCGACCCGCACCGGATTGCCGAAGTGCAGGCGCGCCTGAGCGATATTGATGCTTGGTCTGCCGAAGGGCGTGCTGCGTCTATTCTGAAGGGTTTGGGGTTTGATGCGGCGGCGCAACTGCGGCCTTGTTCCGATTTTTCGGGCGGCTGGCGGATGCGTGTGGCGCTGGCGGGGGTGCTATTTGCACAACCCGATTTCTTGTTGCTGGACGAGCCGACCAACTATCTGGACCTTGAAGGCGCTTTATGGCTGGAAAGCTATTTGGCCAAATATCCGCATACCGTGATCATCATTTCGCACGACCGGGGGCTGCTCAATCGCGCCGTGCAGGGCATTTTGCATCTGGATGAGAAAAAGCTGACCTATTGGAACGGCCCCTACGACCAGTTCGCCCGGCAAATGGCAGAACGGCGTGCGGTGTTGCAGGCCGAGGCGAAAAAGCAAGAATTGCGCCGGGCGCATTTGCAGTCGTTTGTGGACCGGTTCAAGGCCAAGGCATCAAAGGCCGTGCAGGCGCAAAGCCGGGTGAAGATGCTGGAAAAGATGGAGACGATTACGCCGCCGGAAGAGGCGCGCAAGCAGGTTTTCACCTTTCCAGAGCCGGAAGAGCTGTCGCCGCCCATTATTAATATGGATGGGGTCGCTGTGGGCTATGACGGGCCGCCGGTGTTGCGCAACTTGTCTTTGCGGATTGATCAGGATGATCGGATTGCGCTGTTGGGGCGCAATGGTGAAGGAAAGTCTACGCTTTCCAAGCTGTTGGCGGGCAAACTTAAACCTGCCGCTGGCAAGATGACGCAAAGCAGCAAGCTGCGGATTGGGTATTTTGCCCAGCATCAGGTTGACGAATTGTTCATTGATGAAACGCCGTTACAGCATTTGCAGCGGATGCGCCCGGCCGAGGGGCAACCGCGCTTACGGGCGCGGCTTGCGGGCTTTGGCTTGCTGGCGGACCAAGCGGAAACGGTTGTGGGGCGGTTGTCGGGGGGGCAAAAGGCGCGGCTTTCGTTGCTGCTTGCGACGCTGGATGCGCCGCATTTGCTGATTTTGGACGAACCGACCAACCACCTTGATATGGAAAGCCGAGAGGCGCTGGTGGAAGCGTTGACCACCTATTCCGGTGCCGTTGTGCTGGTGAGCCACGATATGCACCTGCTTGGCTTGGTCGCGGACCGGTTGTGGTTGGTTAAGGATGGCGCGGTTGCACCTTATGGCGAGGATTTGGAGGCATATCGCCGCCAATTGCTGGCTGGGGATGACACTGCCAAGCCTGTTAAGGTGGTGGAAAAGCCGAAAAAAGCCAGCCGCGATGAGGTGATGGCCCTGCGATCCGACGTGCGCAAATGCGAGGACCGGCTGAGCAAGCTAAACGATATGCGCGACAAGCTGGCCAAGAAGCTGGCGGACCCAGCCCTATATGAGCCGGAGCGTTTGGGCGAGATGGAAACCTGGCAAAAGAAATATGCCGAGGTGATGGAAGGGTTGGACCGCGCCGAGGCGATGTGGCTGAAAGCGCAGGAAAAGCTGGAAAATGCTGCCTGAGGGCAGGATTATTTCCGAAAGCCTGTAGTTAGGTATTTGTGCCAAGATGAAGACGGGCGACAGTAAGGTTGCCTGAACCGAGGAGATTTTTGTGGACAGCGCGTTTTTGATCACGGCTTTTGCGACGCTATTTGTGGTGATTGACCCGCCGGGTTTAATCCCGATGTTTATTGCGTTGACGCCAGGGATGACGGCAGAGCGGCGGCGGGTGATTGGCCTGCGGGCCTGTTTGATTGCTGTGTTGATCTTGACGCTGTTTGGCCTGTTGGGCGAGGCGGTGCTAGGGTTTATCGGGATTTCGATGTCGGCTTTTCGGATTGCGGGCGGGATTTTACTGTTTCTGACCGCGCTGGACATGCTTTTTGAACGGCGCACCCAGCGCCGCGAAGGGCAAGCGACCGTGCATGACCATGACCCCTCGGTGTTTCCGATTGCTATTCCGCTGATTGCCGGACCGGGTGCGATTGCCACGATGATCTTGTTGGTGGGCGAATCTGGTGGCGGATGGCAAGGGATTTTGACGGTGCATGCGGTGATGTTCGTTGTCGTGCTGATGGCGTTTTTGCTGTTTTTGATTGCTGGCCCGTTGGAGCGCGCCTTGGGGCGGACCGGCACTGTGGTGATCACGCGGTTGTTGGGGATGTTGCTGGCGGCCTTGTCTGTGCAGTTTGTGATTGACGGTATTCGTGGCACTGGCTTGATCGGTTAGGCACCCTGCCCCATATAGTTTGCAAGGCGAGGCGGAGAGACGGAATGGACGGCGATACCACAGCAAGGGTGATCTATCTGGGAATTTTGATTGCCGCCGTGGGCAGCTATTTGCTGGTCGAGTTTCGCGGACGGATGGGACAGATGCTGCGGGGATTGGTGTCTTGGGGCCTGATCATCGTCGGGCTGATGGCGGGCTATGGGTTGTGGAATGACATGAGCGTCAAGATCATGCCGCAGCAATCAGTGGCGGATGGCGGTGAGATTGTGTTGCCGCGCGCGCCGGATGGGCATTATTATGTGACCTTGCTGGTGGACGGGCAACCCATTGATTTTATGGTAGATACGGGGGCGTCTGGCGTCGTTTTGTCACGTGAGGATGCAGTGCGTTTGGGGATTGATCCGGAAGGCCTTGCTTATTTGGGCAGTGCGCAAACCGCCAATGGCACGGTGCGCACGTCGCGGATCACTTTGGAGAATGTGGAGTTGGGCGCATACAGTGACGCAAAGCTGCGCGCCTTTGTGACCGAGGGCGAGATGGGTGGGTCACTGCTGGGGATGGAATATTTGGGCCGGTTCAAGATTGAAATTGCGGGCGGCGAGATGATCTTGCGGCGGTAAGGGGAAGTGGTGCACCCGACTGGATTCGAACCAGTGACCTCTGCCTTCGGAGGGCAGCGCTCTATCCAGCTGAGCTACGGGTGCCTATTGCGCCTAGGTAAGACAAGCGGCGCGGGGTTGCAACGGGTTTATTGCGCAAGAGGCCAACCAAATAGCGGGCCTAATATCTAGCCAAAGAGCTCGTGACAAAATTCCAGCGCGTCGATCAATTTGTCGGTCTCTTCCACCGTGTTGTACATCGCGAAGGACGCGCGGCAGGTGGCGCCGACGCCCATATGATCCATCAGCGGCATGGCACAATGGGTGCCTGCGCGTACGGCAATGCCGCGTTTGTCCAGAATGGTCGAGATGTCATGTGCATGGGCAGCACCTTGCAGGGTGAAGCTAAAAATCGCACCCTTGGTGGCGGAATTGCCTTGCACGGTCAACCAGTTAAGACCAGCCAGACGGTCACGGGTATAATCGCGCAATGCGCCCTCATGCGCTACGATATTGGCCAGGCCGATGCCCATCATATAGTCCAGTGCCACGCCCAAGCCGATTTGCTGAACAATGCCGGGCGTGCCTGCTTCAAACTTCATCGGGGGCGCGTTATAGGTGACGGTGTCGCGCGTCACCTCACGGATCATATCGCCGCCGCCCAGAAAAGGCCGCATCTCGGCCATGCGGTCACGGTGGATATAGATCGCACCCGACCCACTGGGACCGTAAAGTTTATGCCCGGTGATCACATAGAAATCACAGCCCATCGCGGCCACATCCACCGGCATATGCACCGCCGCCTGCGAGCCATCGACCAGCGTCGCCACCCCGCGCGCGCGGGCGGCCGCACAAATGCTGGTCACATCAACCACCGTGCCTGTCACATTCGACATCTGGGTGATCGCCACGAGTTTCGTGCGCGGGCCAATTGCGTCAATCACCGCTTGCGGGTCCAGATCGCCATTGGCATCGCAAACGACCCATGTCAGCACAACGCCCAAACGTTCGCGCAAGAAATGCCACGGGACGATGTTGGCGTGGTGTTCCATGATCGACAAAACCACTTCATCGCCGGCATGAAAGCGGGGGGCGGCCCAGGCGTAAGAAATCAGGTTGATCCCTTCGGTGGTGCCAGTGGTAAAGACAATCTCATCCTCGGACGGGGCGTTCAGGAAACGGGCGACCTTGCCGCGCACGGCCTCATACTTATCGGTCGCAAGGTTGGATAGGTAATGTAACCCACGGTGAACATTAGCATATTCATGTGCATAGCCCGTGTTGATCGCATCAATCACCACTTGCGGTTTTTGTGCTGAAGCCCCGTTATCAAGGTATACCAGAGGCTTGTTGTTCACGCTGCGCGCCAAAATCGGGAAATCAGCGCGGATTTTTGTGACGTCAAACATGGATCAGCCTCCCGTCGCCGGAGCGCCGATGAGCAACGAAAAGACAAAGGCCAGCACGACTGAGGCCGCAAAAAGCGTGACCATGATGCCCAGAAAGGTCATCCCAAGGCTGGCAAACCCATGCAATTCGGCGGTGAAATTGGTCAGTAGCCACAAAAACAGCACCAAGCCAAAGATGCCCAGGATATCGGACAAAGGCGGCAAAAGCGCTTGGGTGAGCAATTGCGCGATTTGAAGGCAAAGCAGGATGAATTGCAGCCATGCGACCAACACAACAGCGCCTTGCAAGCTGCCCTTGCCCCCGCGCCAGCGCCCAACCTTGTGGATCGCATGGACCGAGATTAGCAAGACCACCCATTGCAACATCGCCGTGCGAATGGGGCTGCCCATGGCGGCGCTCCACACCTCACGCGATGAGGCGGGCATCATCGCAAAGCTAAGATGGGTTAGCACGGTAGAGGCGACGGCCATCAGCAAAAGCGACATCCAACCGACAATCGGTGCAAAGCCAAAGCCCAGCATCTTGGCGGCACCAGCGCGCGGTGCCATAAGCGTTTCGCGGACCATACGCATCAAAAAGGTTGGGGTGATGTCCATAATTTTACCGTTCCGCCTCAATCAAGTTCACAATCCAAAACGCCAGAAAAGCCGCTCCCGTTACCACAGTGATCGCCACAAGCCCCGGTCCGGGGCCTATCATACCCTTGACCAAGCCCAGCAACAACATCAGCGGGCTGACCGTGACCAAAGCCCAAAACAACGCAAGTCTGGCGCGGTAATGGTCGCCCTGCCCGCCCATAAGCTTGGCGATCCAATGGCCAACCGCGGCCAGCGCGTACCAGACAGGGATAAAGGCCAGCATCCCCATGCCGATGGCAAACATCTGCGCTGCTATCGGCTTTTCGGGGTTGTAAAACGCCTCACGGCTGACACTCGGCCATTGCGCGACAAAGGCCACGATGAGAAAGGCCACCAGCAACGCAAAGGCCCAAGGTTCGGACCGCCCCCGCGCCAGATGCGACTGCATCACGGTGCGGGGCGCGCGCCACGACCGGACAATATCGGTGGTCACGGGCATGGCGGGTTACTTTCCCTCATGCCGTGTCAGCCAGTTTTCCATGCGGATGCGGATGTCATCGGCCAAGCTTGTATCCTCAATCTCGGCAATCGCTTCGGCGAGGAAGGCCAGCACCAACAGGCTTTGCGCCGCGCGTTTCGGCACGCCGCGCGATTGGAGGTAGAACAAAGCCGCCTCATCAATCGCGCCAGAGGTCGAGCCGTGGCTGCACACCACGTCGTCGGCGTAGATTTCAAGCTCGGGCTTGGCGAGAAACTGGCTGTCACCATCCAACATCAAGGCTTGACTGATCTGATAGCCATCGGTTTTCTGCGCGCCGGCCTTGACCAGAATTTTACCCTGAAACACGCCGATTGCGCCGTTTTTAAGGACTTTTTTGAACACCTGGCGGCTTTCACAGCGTTCGGCGTCATGGGTAACAAACACCGTGTCGTCATGGTGAAACGCACCGTCACCAACGGCCGCACCGGCGACATGGGCCACGGCATCATCGCCGGCAAACTCAATAATCGCCTCATTCCGCGTCAGGTGGCCATTGGCGGTCAGGGTAAAGCTTTTGAACAGAGCGTTGGCTGCGAGGCGGGCAAAGATATGGGTTACGGCGCGGCGTTCATGGTCACGGCCTTGGGTGCGGATGTGGTGGAATTTACCACCTTCGGCGACCTCAACCTCCATCACCTTGTTCAGGCGCGCAGCGGCGGGGCCATTTTCCAAAATCGTCAGCTCAGCCCCGGCTTCAATCTTAATGCAATGATGCAAGATAACATCAGAAGTGTTTGATTTATGTAGATAAACCAAATAAACAGGCTTGGCCGCCTTACCCGTTGCGCGGATCATCACGCCATCGGTAGCAAAGGCGGTGTTCATTGCCGCAAGTGGGCGCTGCACCGGGGTTTGGCCCCGCGTTTCCAGCACACCGTACAAATCGCGCGCCCAATGCAGATCACCGCTGGCCGACAGGCGCGTAATCTCAACCCCGGCAAGGACCGGGTCATCCGAGGCATCCGCGTCAAACACACCATCGACAAAGACCAGACGCAGACGGTCGATATCGGTAAAGACCATCTTTTCATCAGAATATGCAAAAGGTGCGGCAACGGTTGGGGCCACGGCAGTCAGGCTGGTTGGATCTGTGTACCGCCAATATTCATCGCGCTTGGACGGCAGGCCCATGGCAGAGAGCCGCGTCAAAGCATCGGCACGCGCAGGTGCCGACCAGCCTGCGCGTGGCAGATCAAGGCCTGCGATGCGCAAGGCTAGCGCGTCTTGTTTTGCTTGCAACTGGGCCATTACACCACCTCGGCCAGAAGATCCGCGTAGCCGTTTTTCTCAACCTCCAAGGCCAGCTCAGGCCCGCCGGTTTTGACGATGCGGCCATCGGCCATGATATGAACGAAATCGGGCTTAATATGGTCCAGAAGTCGTTGATAATGCGTGATAACCAAGAATGAACGCCCAGCATCGCGCAGCGCATTCACGCCCTCAGAGACCAGCTTCATCGCATCAACATCAAGGCCAGAGTCGGTTTCATCCAAGATGCACATCTTGGGTTCCAGCATCGCCATTTGCAGAATCTCGTTACGCTTTTTTTCACCACCCGAAAAGCCAACGTTGACCGGGCGTTTCATCATATCAGCGTCAATTTTCAGCGCTTTGGCTTTGGTGCGTACGATTTTCAAGAAATCGCCGGCCGAAAGCTCATCCTCGCCACGGGCTTTGCGCTGCGCGTTCACGGCAGTGCGCAAAAAGGTCATGTTGCCCACGCCCGGAATTTCAACGGGGTATTGAAACGCCAAAAATAGCCCTGCGGCGGCGCGCTCTTCGGGTTCCATCTCCAGCAGTTCAGCTCCCTCCAAACTGGCCGACCCCTCCGTCACCTCATACCCGCCCTTGCCCGACAGCACGTAGGACAAGGTTGATTTACCCGACCCGTTTGGCCCCATGATCGCATGTACGGACCCCGGCTTGATCGACAAGGTCACACCCTTCAGGATCACCTTATCTTCTTCTTCAAGTTTGACGTGCAGGTTATTGATTTCTAGCATAATTTCCTCATGTATCTTTGGTATTTGGCGGGTAGGAACACAGGCCCCGAACCCCGCCTTGCACGTCTGGTTGGGGTTAGCCAACCGACCCTTCCAGCGAAATCGCGACCAAGGCCTGTGCCTCCATCGCAAATTCCATTGGCAAGGATTGCAGCACCTCTTTGCAAAACCCGTTCACCACAAGGGCCACGGCCTCTTCCTCATCCATCCCGCGCGAGCGGCAATAGAACAGCTGGTCATCATCGACCTTGCTGGTCGTCGCCTCATGCTCCACGCGGCTAGAGTTGTTCTTAACCTCAATATACGGCACGGTATGCGCCCCACATTTATCGCCAATCAGCAAGCTGTCACATTGGGTATAATTACGTGATTCCTTGGCCTTAGGGTGCATACTTACCAAACCACGGTAAGTGTTCTGCGCCCGCCCCGCCGAAATCCCCTTGGACACGATGCGCGACTTGGTGCGCTTGCCCAAGTGGATCATCTTGGTGCCGGTATCGGCCTGTTGGGCATTGTTGGCGATAGCGATCGAGTAAAACTCACCCTGGCTGTCATCACCGCGCAGAATGCAGGAAGGGTATTTCCACGTAATCGCCGACCCTGTTTCCACCTGCGTCCACATCACCTTGGCGCGGTCGCCCCGGCAATCCGCGCGCTTGGTCACAAAGTTGAAAATCCCACCGACGCCGTTTTCGTCGCCCGGATACCAGTTTTGCACCGTGGAATACTTCACCTCGGCATCTTCCATGATCACAATCTCTACCACTGCGGCATGTAATTGATTTGTATCACGTTTCGGCGCAGTGCAGCCTTCAAGATAGCTGACATAAGCGCCCTTGTCGCAGATGATCAGCGTGCGTTCAAACTGCCCAGTGTTTTCGGCATTGATACGGAAATAGGTGGACAGTTCCATCGGGCAGCGCGTTCCCGGTGGGATATAAACGAACGACCCATCGGAAAACACTGCGGAATTCAGCGTGGCAAAATAGTTATCGGACTGCGGCACCACCGACCCGATATATTTGCGCACCAATTCTGGATGCTCGCGCAGCGCTTCGGAGATGGAACAAAAAATCACCCCGGCCTTCATCAGCTCAGCCTGAAAAGTGGTCCCCAAGGACACGGAATCAAACACTGCGTCCACGGCAACGCGGCGCGGCTCCTCAGCACCTTCAACACCGGCCAGAAGCATTTGTTCCTGCAAGGGAATTCCAAGTTTAGCATAGGTCGCCAGCAGCTTTGGGTCCACCTCATCAAGCGACTTTGGCTTGACCTCCATGCTTTTGGGCTTGGCGTAGTAATAGATGTCTTGATAGTCGATTTTCGGGTAACTGAGCATCGCCCAATCCGGCTCTTCCATCTCAACCCAACGCCGAAACGCGGTCAAACGCCATTCCAGCATCCATTCTGGCTCTTCGTTCTTGGCCGAGATCAGGCGGACGATGTCCTCATTCACACCTTTCGGCGCGAACTCCATCTCAATCTCGGTTTCCCAGCCGTATTTATACTTGCCCGCCATGGCGTTGACGGTTTCAATCGTCTCGCGGTCTACGCCTTCGCGCACCTCGGTCTCAATCTTTGGCATCGCCGTCATCTGTCACTCCTCACCGGCTATCGTCCGGTTCATTCATCAGCCCCGCCTTGCGCGATGCTTGCTATATAGTCTCGTCCAACTCTCCGCAAAGCGCAGAACCATCTCTTCGGTCACACCAGGCCCCAGCGAGATGCGGATGGCAGACGCCGCCTGCTCCCCATCAAAGCCCATGGCGCGCAAAACGCGACTAGCCCGCACTTTGCCAGATGAGCAGGCCGATCCTGCCGACACCGCAAACCCTGCAAGGTCCATCTGCATCACTTGCGTCTCGCCTTTCCAGCCCGGCGCAATCAGACACAAGGTGTTTGGCAGGCGCGCACCTTCTTTCCCGACAAAAATAGTATCTTTTGTCTGGGCAGACAATGCCTTTTCTAGAATATTTCTAAACTGGCCAATTTCATCCCAAACTCCATTGGCCAAATCACGGGCTGCCGCCTCGGCTGCCGCCCCAAACCCAGCGATGCCAATGATGTTTTCTGTGCCAGCGCGGCGGCCCATTTCCTGCCCACCTCCTTTGATTTGCGCAGGCAAGTCAATGCCTTGCCGCAAAGCAACCGCCCCCACACCTTTCGGACCCCCCAATTTATGCGCAGACACCAAACCTGCGTCACAGCCCAACCAGTTAAAGGCAAGCGGCACCTTGCCAAAAGCTTGCGTCAGGTCTGAAACCGACAATCCTTGCAGCAAATCCTGCAAAATGCCGGTTTCAGAATTTGCCAGTTGCAGCGCTGCACGGGTCGGATCGGGTACCAAAACGCGGCCCTCCGGCGTCACGGCCAAATCCACATCACACCAACCTGTCACGGCATCATGCTCCACGTCCGCGCAGTGGAGCCCTCGTCCGGCACAGGCCAACGCCGCCCCTTCGGTGGCAGAGCCGACAAACACAATGTCCGCCCCTTCGGCCCCTAAGGCAGCCGCCACTTGCGCCCGCGCGCGCTCCACCAAGGCTTTCGCCGCGCGCCCTTCCGCATGGACTGACGATGGATTGCCCACGACATCCATCGCCGCGATCATCGCCAAACGCGCCTCAGCCCGCAGCGGCGTGGTCGCATTCCAATCCAGATAAACCCGTGCCATCCCGTCAAACCCATTTCATCTGTTCAAAAACATCCCGGGGTGAATTTGCCGTCAGGCAAAGGGGGGCAGCGCCCCCGCGTCCCTAATCCTCGTCCACCACCGCAAACAAAGCAGGCACCGCCGGGCAAGGTCGCATTTCATTACGGATCACATCTGACAGCCGGGTTTGGTGCAAAAACACATAGACGTTGGCGGATAACCCTTCCCACAACCGATTACTAAGCGATTGCGCTCGACTGCCAGAAATCGCACCCGACGCCCCTGCCCCTGAATGCATCGCACTCACATTCTCATCCACCGCTTCCATGATCTCGCTCATCCGAATATCAGAGGGCGTGCGCGCAAGGCGGTAGCCGCCACCCGGGCCACGCATCGCTTCAACCAGCCCCGCACGGCGCAGTTTGACGAACAATTGCTCCAAATACGGCAAGGAAATATCTTGCCGCTTGGAAATCTCTGACAAACTCACAAGCCCCTCGTCGCCATGCGCCGCATTGCCCGCAGCAAGTGCCAAATCACACAGCGCCACCACTGCATAGCGGCCTTTTGTCGATAGTTTCATGCCACACCCTCCATTTGCGCCCTAAACGCAGGTCATTTCACCCTTCAAACCCAGCAGGACCATTGACCTGCACCGATGGGGCGCTTAACTCAGCATCAACCGCAGACCCGCATTGGGCCTGTTTTGAACCGTTCTAAATATGCGGGCCCGCTTTGTCCATCAAAGCCGCCGCAGGAAAGTGACAAGGCGAACGCGATGCCCGAAGTAATTTTTGCCGGCCCCGAAGGCCGCCTCGAAGGCCGTTACCATCCCCAAAAGGAACGCGACGCGCCAATTGCCATCGTCTTGCACCCGCATCCCCAGTTTGGCGGCACTATGAACAACAAGGTTGTTTATAACCTGCATTATGCCTTTTATAAAATGGGCTTTACGGTGCTGCGGTTCAACTTCCGCGGCGTTGGCCGCAGCCAAGGCGAGTATGACCAAGGCATTGGCGAATTGTCCGATGCGGCAAGCGCGCTTGATTACTTGCAGTCGATGAACCAGAACTCCAAGCATTGCTGGGTCGCTGGCTTTTCTTTTGGGGCGTGGATCGGCATGCAGCTTTTGATGCGCCGCCCGGAAATCACTGGATTCATCTCAGTAGCGCCACCCGCAAATATGTACGACTTTTCGTTCCTCGCACCCTGCCCGTCCTCGGGTCTGGTGATCAATGGCACGGCTGATAAGGTCGCCCCGCCCAAGGATACGGTCAGCCTTGTGAACAAGCTGCATGAGCAAAAGGGCATCACGATCACCCATACCCAGATCGAAGGGGCGGATCACTTTTTCAAGGATGAAGAGGCCCATATGACCCCGATGATCGACACGGTCACTGGCTATGTTCGCCGCCGTATCACCGAACAAACGAGGTAAGCCATGAGCGTTGTCGAAGAATTGGGCGATGCGCTGGCGAAATCAACGCTTGAGGCGATGGAGCATATCGACGACGACCGCTTTTACGAAAAGATCGGGCGGGTGATCGAGTCCACCTCACCCACCTTGTTGGAGGCTTATATGACTGCGATCCGCGTGCGCATGGCAGAACGCCGCGCGCGGGTGTTTCTGGACAAGGCCTTGGCGGCGGCAAAGTCAGGCGGTGTCGCCCCTGAAGCCCCCAAGGATTATTCGGCAGGCGGGCATTGACCGATAGGGGTGAGCAAGCCTCATCACGGCTGGACGCCCAGTTTGCCTTTTTGAATGAGGCGGACCGGTTGAAATCCGTCACCCGTGCCAATGAATTGCTGGACGGATCACGGGCTGAGAACAGCGCCGAACATAGCTGGCATGTCGCTCTTTGGGCATTGGTCTTTGCGGGCCACGCACCAGAAGGCACAGATATTGCCCGCGCTATTCAAATGCTGCTCTTGCATGATCTGGTCGAAATTGACGCGGGCGACCACCCCATCCATTTGCCCAATCCCGGCCAAGCCGAGGCAGAGGCGCAGGCCGCCAAACGGCTTTTTGGCTTGCTGCCGCCGGAAGACGGCGAAACCCTTAGCCAGCTATGGCGGGAGTTTGAGGCGGCTCAGACCCCGACGGCACGCTTTGCCAAGGCCGTCGACCACACACAACCGCTCTTTCAGGTGCTGATGTCGGCGTCCCCGCCGCCCGATCATGTAGACATCGTGCGCCAGAACCTGAGCACCGGGCGCGCCGCCGATCTGGTCACGCGCTGGCCGCAGGCCCATAGTGCCGCTGTGGCAATGCTGGCGGGCGAGATGCCGACACCGTCTGCCTTCACCCAAGCCCTACGCTTTTTGGCCGAAGCAGATGCCCTGAAATCGGTGAACCGCGCGACCACCTTATGCGATGGATCGCGGCGCGAAAATTCGGCCGAACATTCATGGCATATCGCGCTTTACGCGCTTGTCCTTGTAGATCAGGCCGGGCCGGGTGTGGACATTTCGCGCGTGATTGAAATGCTGCTACTGCATGATCTGGTGGAGATTGACGTGGGCGATGTGCCAATCCATTCCGCCAATGGAGCAGCTCATTCCAGTACCGACATTCAAGCCGCTGAGGCGCAAGCCGCAAATCGGATATTTGGACTTTTCCCCAAAGTATTAGGCGACGATCTTCATGCTATATGGCAAGAGTTTGAGGCCAATCACACCCCCAGCGCCCAATTCGCCAAAAGCCTGGATCGGGTGCAACCAGTGATGCAAAATATTCAATGCGGGGGCGGGTCGTGGGCCGAGTATAACGTAACTCTTGACCAGCTTGAAACCCGCGTCGGGGCCAAAATTGCACACGGCGCGCCGCAGCTTTGGCCTTGTGTTCGCGACAGGTGCCTCCCCTTCTTCAAATGATCTGCGCCCCAAACGGTATACAATTGCATACAGCCCTAGCCAGCGCCGGCTTTTTCAGCTAGAAAACCGCAAAACCGAATCCCAACATAAAGGCGTGGCGCATGACCAAGATCAAAGTCGCAAACCCCATTGTCGAACTCGACGGCGATGAAATGACCCGGATCATCTGGGATTTCATCAAGAAAAAGCTGATCCTGCCCTATCTGGATGTTGATCTGAAATACTACGATCTGGGGATTGAAGAGCGCGACCGCACCGATGACCAGATCACTATTGATGCAGCCCATGCGATCCAGAAATACGGCGTGGGCGTGAAATGCGCGACCATCACCCCAGATGAAGCGCGCGTTGAAGAGTTTGGCCTAAAACAAATGTGGCGCAGCCCGAATGGCACGATCCGCAACATCCTCGGCGGCGTGATTTTCCGTGAGCCGATTATCTGCCAGAACGTGCCGCGCCTTGTGCCGGGCTGGACCCAGCCTATCGTGGTCGGGCGCCATGCGTTCGGCGACCAATACCGCGCCACCGATTTCCGTTTTCCGGGCGCGGGCAAACTGACAATGAAATTCGTGGGCGACGATGGAACAGTGATCGAAAAAGACGTCTATTCGGCAGAATCTTCGGGCGTTTACATGGGCATGTACAACCTTGACAGTTCAATCATCGACTTTGCGCGCTCATCGCTGAACTACGGCCTGCTCAAGGGTTGGCCTGTGTATCTGTCCACCAAAAACACCATCCTCAAGGCCTATGATGGTCGCTTCAAAGATCTGTTCCAACAGGTCTATGAAGAAGAATTTGAGGCGGCGTTCAAAAAGGCGGGGATCACTTACGAACACCGCTTGATCGACGATATGGTCGCATCGGCGATGAAATGGTCGGGCGGCTATGTCTGGGCCTGCAAAAACTACGACGGCGATGTGCAATCTGACACGGTTGCCCAAGGCTTTGGCTCGCTGGGCCTGATGACATCGGTGTTGATGACCCCCGATGGCAAAACGGTTGAGGCAGAGGCCGCCCACGGCACCGTCACCCGCCACTACCGCCAGCATCAGGCGGGCAAAGAAACCTCGACCAACTCTATTGCTTCGATTTTCGCGTGGGCAGGTGGCCTGAAACATCGCGCCAAATTGGACAATAACGAAGCTCTCGCCAAATTCGCCGCCACCTTGGAAAAGGTCACGGTAGACGCGGTTGAGGATGGTCATATGACCAAAGACCTCGCCCTTCTGGTCGGTCCCGATCAAAAATGGCTTACAACGATGGGTTATCTGGAAAAGGTCGATGAATATCTGAACAAGACCCTAAAGGGCTGAACCAACCCATTTCATCTTGGTAAAAATATCTGCGGGGGCGGTGGTTGGTTCGCCACTGGTTCAAGAACCAGCCAGCGCGGGGGGCGGCGAGCCCCCGGCTTTCTTCTGCGCCCCTACATCGCCCGGAACAAAAAGTCGTTGCGCGCCAAGCGTTCGGCGGCATAGCCAAACCCCGCCAAAAACGCCGCCGTTTCTTCAAATGCGTCATCGCGCTGCAACAGCTCCACCCAAAGCGCGGGCTTGCGGGTCTTCAAAATACCCACCGCCCCTTGCAGCACGGCCATCTGCATGCCTTCAACATCAATCTTTATCAGATCCAGGTTTGCCACATCCGCCTTGGTCAACACCTTGTCCAAGGTCTTTATCGGCATCGCGCCCGCATCATTCACCGCAAATGACGTCCCTCCCAGATTGCGCGTGTTAAACTGGACCATCTCGCCGCGCCCCGCCTCAGCCCCCACCAAGGCATGATGCGTGACCACGCGTTTTTCCAACCCATTCAGCGCAATATTGGCCAAAAGGGTGGCATAACAATGGGCCTGCGGTTCAAACGCAATCACCTTGGCCACGCCCAGCACCGCGCCAAAATAAACCGTATGGTTGCCAATATTTGCGCCGACATCACACACCACCGAGGCAGGGCTAACAATGCCTTCGTCTTGCACCCGCGCCAAAATCTTGGCCTCATAAAACCCACGGGTTTGAACAATAACCCCTTGCACAAAGTCATCTACCGCATCGGGCAAACTCATCGCAATCCGCTGCATGTTTGGCGCGTTAAAGCGCAGAATATGCCCGTCCTCTAGCAGCCCCACCCGCTGTAGGTGCAATTGCGCATTCATCACCCGCAGCATTTGGTCCAGCGTCTCGCGCATGGCAGCTATACCGTCGCGCTCGGCTGGCTCAGGTTTTGATGTTTTGGCCATCGGACCCCCCTTATGGTGCTTCAGCAACCTTTACAGCCAAAGCTACCAAACCCGATGCGGCTTTGACTGGCCTCCCCCAAACCCCGTGCGAACAGTTGCAATTTTCCCATGCCATGCGGGCCAAAGCCCACAACGCCACGAAATACACGCAATCGGACAGGTTCCTCTGGCCTTTCCCAGCTGCCTGCGGTATGGCCGCGCCAACCCTAATGATTTGAAAAAGAGACTTCCGATGGAGCTTCGCAACATCGCCATTATCGCACACGTCGACCATGGCAAAACCACCCTCGTCGACGAGCTGCTGAAACAATCCGGCACCTACCGCGACAACCAGGCCACCACTGAGCGCGCGATGGACAGCAATGACATCGAACGTGAGCGTGGGATCACCATTCTGGCCAAAGCCACGTCTGTGGAATGGGGCGGCATGCGGATCAACATCGTTGACACCCCCGGCCACGCCGATTTTGGCGGTGAAGTTGAACGTATTTTGAACATGGTAGACGGCGTTGTTTTGCTGGTCGATGCGGCCGAAGGCCCGATGCCACAAACCAAATTCGTGACCTCCAAGGCGCTCGCCTTGGGTCTGCGCCCGATCGTGGTGCTGAACAAGGTTGATAAGCACGACGCCGAACCAGACCGCGCGCTGGACGAATGTTTTGACCTTTTCGCCAACCTTGGTGCTGATGACAAACAACTCGACTTCCCGCATCTTTATGCGTCGGGTCGCGCTGGTTGGGCCGATACCGAACTTGACGGACCGCGCGAAGACCTGAACGCGCTGTTTGAACTGATCGTAAAGCACGTGCCGCCGCCGACTCAAGTTGCCAAGGCAGCCGAGCCGTTCAAAATGCTGGCGACCACCTTGTCAGCTGACGCTTTTATCGGCCGCATCCTGACGGGCCGTGTCGAATCCGGCACGCTTAAGGTTGGCGCGCAGATCAAGGCTTTGTCACGCGACGGCGAAAAGATTGAACAATTCCGCGTCACCAAAATTCTCGCGTTCCGTGGCCTCGGTCAACAGCCGATTGATGAGGCCGTTGCAGGCGATATCGTCACCATCGCGGGCATGACCAAGGCGACCGTGGCCGATACTCTGTGCGATCTGTCGGTCGAAGACGCGATTGAAGCGCAGCCGATTGATCCACCAACCATCACCGTGACTTTTGGCATCAACGACAGCCCGCTGGCCGGCAAAGATGGCACCAAGGTGCAGTCGCGCATCATCCGCAAGCGTTTGATGGATGAGGCCGAAACCAACGTCGCGATCAAAATCGCCGACACCCCCGGTGGCGAGGCCTTTGAGGTTTCGGGCCGTGGCGAATTGCAGATGGGCGTTCTGATTGAAAACATGCGCCGTGAAGGGTTTGAGCTGTCAATCTCGCGTCCTCGTGTGATCTTCAAAGACGAAGACGGCGTGCGGATGGAGCCTGTGGAAGAGGTCACCATCGATGTGGATGACGAATATTCCGGCGCCGTGATCGAAAAAATCACGGGTGAGCGCAAGGGCGATTTGGTTGAAATGAAGCCCGCAGGCGTGGGTAAAACCCGTATCGTCGCGCACGTGCCATCGCGCGGTTTGATCGGCTATCATGGCCAATTCCTGACTGACACCCGCGGCACGGGCGTGTTGAACCGCCTATTCCACGGCTGGACCCCGCACAAAGGCCCAATCCAAGGCCGTCGCCAAGGGGTTCTGATCTCTATGGAAAATGGCGTGTCGGTATCCTACGCGCTGTGGAAACTCGAAGATCGCGGCAAATTCTTTATCGGCGCGCAAGAAGCGGTTTACCAAGGCATGATCCTTGGCGAGCATTCGCGTGACAATGATCTAGAGATCAACCCGCTGAAGGGCAAACAGCTGACCAACGTGCGCGCAAGCGGCACCGATGAAGCCGTGCGCCTGACAACCCCGGTGCGCATGTCGCTGGAAGAGTCGATTGCCTATATCGCAGATGATGAATTGGTCGAAGTGACGCCCAAAAACATCCGCATGCGCAAACGCTACCTCGACCCGCATGAGCGCAAACGCCAGTCGCGTTCGGCCTGATTTGAAAAAGCCCGCTCGGTTGAGCGGGCTTTTTCTTTAACGCTGTGCTATTCTGCATGGTGGATTGATTTTTAGGTGTCCCATCCCGGACGTTTGCATTGACGAACGCCGTCTGCCACTCTTCATCGCACGGGCTACGCTGCGCGAGCTGATCGCGGGGCTGGAAGCGCGTGCTTTTGGTGGGGCCACGCGATGATGTTATC
>Ga0209491_10001813_pt1 | contig 40162 bp, 37 predicted proteins | sample BON02_FD_187213 | JGI IMG/M metagenome (GOLD analysis project Ga0209491, IMG submission 187213) | Freshwater microbial communities from Lake Bonney liftoff mats and glacier meltwater in Antarctica - BON-02 (SPAdes) (version 2) | ecosystem: Environmental > Aquatic > Freshwater > Ice > Glacier... | reverse complement strand
GCATGCACTGGTCACCGGCCGGCGAGTCGGCCGTCACAGCACTGCGAGCTCACAACATTAACAACAACTGGCATACACTCTGGAAAAGCCTCGTACTTTAGGTTCACGTCCCAACCAGCGGATGCACCCCGCTGCGCCGCACCCTACAACAAAAGCGCTCATTCAAATTGAGATCCGTATCATTTGATCGGTGCTCTTTATTGCGTTGCCCGTGAAAGCCTGCCCCCATTGCAGGGCCCACCTGTGTCTAAAAAACAGCGGCAGCCTTCTCGGGGGTGTTCAACCAGTACATCGCGCACGTGCCAGTCATCCGGGCTGGTCATGCAGCTCTGTCGACCGGCATCACAACACCAGTACATCGCGCACGTGCCAGTCATCCGGGCTGGTGATGGTTAGCGATTGCATGGGGGCGATTCGATACAGACCTGAAAACGTGCCGTAGGCCAATTCATTCGTCGCAATTAGAATGTCCGGCGGCAGCCTTCGTTACCGGCTCGCCAATTCACTGATGCTGCCGACTGCCCTTGATGTTGAGTTTTCGCATTTTTCCGTAGAGCGTTGTGGGTTTGACGTCGAGTGCTGCTGCGGCGCCATCAGAGCCGTAGACTTTGCCGCCTGAACGTGCCAGCGCGTCGAGGATTGCTCGGCGTTCGTTGTCGGCCAGCGACTGGTGTTTTCCTTCGGCGTGCTGCATGGTAACTTGATGATCGTCGTCGGAAAGCCATGACCCTTCAACCCTCAAGGTGTCACCTCGACTAACGATCAGGGAACGCTCGATAATGTTCTCAAGTTCACGGACGTTGCCGGGCCAGTGATAGCTCATCAACAAATCCATCGTCCTACGATCGACGCGCGTGATCTCTTTGTTCATCCGGCGGCACAAGCGTTCGATGAAGTGATTCAACAGTGCGGGAATGTCTTCCCGTCGATCCCGGAGTGGCGGTACGTGGATGGGGAATACGTTCAATCGATAGTACAAATCGTCGCGGAAGTTTCCATTGTCGGCAAACGCCTTCAGATCGCGGTTTGTCGCTGCGATAACGCGAGTGTCCACGGAAATCGGTTCGCTGCCTCCCACGCGTTCGATGGTGCGTTCCTGCAACACCCGCAGCAGCATCACTTGAGTTTCAAGCGGTATCTCGGATATCTCATCCAGAAAGATACTGCCGCCGTGGGCGAGTTCAAAGCGACCAATACGCTGCTCGCTGGCGCCGGTGAAAGCGCCGACTTCGTGGCCGAACAGCTCACTGGCAATCAGGTTGGGTGCGAGTGCGGCACAGTTGACTTTGACAAGCAAGTTGTCGCGTCGTGGGCTGCTGTCATGGATCGCTCTGGCAATCAACTCTTTGCCCGTCCCGGTTTCGCCGAGAATCAGCACCGTGGAATCTGCCTGAGCCACCTGCTCGATGGCCACACGCACATGCCGCATCGGGCCGCTGTCTCCAATAATGTTGCCGAAGTCGTGATCCGTGCGAATCTCATCACGCAAGTAGACATTCTGCTGTTCAAGTTCCCCCCTCAGCCGGTCGATCTCACCGTAGGCTGCAGCGTTGTCCAACGCAATCGCCAGCAGTCTACAGACTTCGTCGAGCAACTCCAGATCCCAGCGGTCGGGCTGCTCGGCGCGGCGCGACGCGATTCCCAGGACGCCCACACTTCGCTCCCGCGAAAGCAACGGCAGGTAAACTTTGGAACCGTAACCCAATTTGGACAAAATCTGGTCTTCAGGAAACGGCTGCGAGCCTTCGAGCGATCGGGACACGTGCGGCATGCGATGCTCCATCACCCAGTCAAACACCGAACCGGAGATCGCACGCGCGGGGATATTGTCCCAGTGTTTCTCGTCGCCATCGAATTCGACAGCAAAGCCGTGGCGCGACGTTTCCCGATGCTTGTTGAGCAACAAACTTACCTGGTCGCATGCGTCGAGTAGCGTGTGGATTTGTGCGGCGGCGTACTCGAACACCTCGCGTACATCGAGGCTTGAGTTCACAATCTGACTCAATTGAACGAGCAGCCGATAACGGTTCTCCGAGTGGCGAAGCTGCTCTGTCTGCTTTTCGACTTCCGATTTCAGTAGGTCAAGGAACTGGTCCTTCGTCTTATTTGCTTCGGCTAATTCGGCGTTTATTCTCTGGAGCTCCTCTATCCGTCGCGCCTTCTCGACACTGATTGCGATGTGGCCAGCCAATCGACGAAGCAAAGCAGCGTGGTCTTGGGTATAGATTTTTTTTTCCCGGCTGGAGAAAAAAATCACGCCAATCGGTTTGCCGTCCGAGACCAACGGCAGCGTTAAACTCGACCCCATGCCTTCGCGAACAATCAGCTCCGTCGAAACGGAATCCTTCTTCCTTGCCAGGTATTCCTCAAGGTCGTCGATGATGCGAGGCTGTCCTGTCTGCAGCAATGTCGAAAGAGTCGAGCCTTCCAAACGGGCCGCGTATCCGACCTTGAGTGCGATCTCGCCATCGGATCGACAAGACGTGAGCCGCAGTAGATTGGTCTCTTCTTCGAGCAGGGCGACCGCGATCCTGTTGTATGGCACGATCCCGTGCAATTGGTCGTAGACCGAGTTGAAAAGCTGGTCGAAGCCATAACCCATGTTGAGCTGTTCGAGCATTCGCTCGACGAGCTGGTCGTAGGTCCCTTGGGATAGGTCAATTGTTTCCATGCTATTCATCGATATATCGTCATTCATCGCAATATGAATGACTAGCCCTTGTACAGAAGGACACGTCTGGCGTTCACGCTGTTTTTTCTCGTGTATTTCCGCGTATCTGGTCAATGACCGTATCTTGATTCCAACAAACGTCAAGACATCTCGCAAAATATGTGACCAAATATGGTTGATCCACACGGGCGACTGATTTGCAAAGGAACATTGCAACCTGTTACACAGAAACACGTTACGGACACTTTTTAGACTGCATCACCGTCTGGCGCGCGCTTTGCTGTGATATCACATGAAAGCGTGCTTGTTGTCGCCCGAACAGATTCAATGATCCAGACGACAGTCCGCATACCGCGAAAGTGGCTTCCGAGCCACACGAGTAAGGTGACGTCCCAATGGCACACGTTGTCGCTGAGCCCTGTTGTGACTGCAAGTACACCGAGTGCGTTGTGGTCTGTCCGGCGGGTTGCTTTCGTGAAGGTGGGCGGATGTTGTACATCCATCCGGACGACTGCATCGACTGCGAGGCATGTGTGCCGGCGTGTCCGGCGAATGCGATTTATCACGAAGATCAACTTCCGGTGGAGTGGATCCCCTATCGGGATTTGAACGCCACCATGGCGCGGCAATGCAAGGCGATTGTCGAACGAAGAAGCGTGGCGAATAACTGACAACTAAATGGCGAAATCTTCCAGCCTGCGATTGATACTTCAAAGGTCAAAACAAGCGGGGAGCTTAGCCACGTTCAACTCTCAATAAGGAAAAATATCGATGGCACTTCAATTGACCGAAACGGCGGCACGAGAAATCAAAAAAGTGATGACCGAGCAGAAAATGCCGAAAACGACGGCGTTACGGATTGGTGTGGCGGGTGGCGGCTGCAGCGGGTTCGAATACCAGTTAGGGTTTGACGAAACTGTGAACGAAGAAACCGACTCCGTTCGAGAGATGCATGGCGTGCGCGTCGCCGTGGATAAGAAAAGTTCGCTGTATCTCGACGGTACCGAGATCGACTTTCATGAAGGTCTCGACAAGCGGGGCTTCGTCTTCAACAACCCAAATGCAACGAAGTCGTGCGGCTGCGGCAGTTCGTTTTCGGCTTGATCCTGCCGCCTGAGAAATAGTGAAAAATCCCACAGGAGATTGTTATGTCAACTGATAATGCGTTGCTGAAGGAATACTCGCAACGTGAATACCAGCACGGCTTCGTCACCGATATCGAAGCGGACGCGATCGCTCCCGGCTTGAGCGAAGATGTTGTGCGCCTGATTTCTTCAAAGAAAGATGAGCCGCAGTGGTTGCTCGACTGGCGACTGAAAGCGTATCGCCATTGGCTGACGCTGAAAGAGCCGGAGTGGCACAACGTGCATTATCCGCCGATCAACTATCAGGACTCGATCTACTATTCTGCGCCGAAGCAACAACCGAAGCTGAACAGTCTGGACGAAGTTGATCCGGTCTTGCTGGAGACGTACGAGAAGCTTGGCATTCCGCTGGAAGAGCAGAAAGTGCTGGCTGGCGTTGCCGTGGATGCTGTCTTCGATAGTGTTTCCGTCGCGACGACGTACAAGGAGACGCTTGAGAAAGAGGGCGTCATCTTCGGTCCGTTCTCCGAGGCCGTACACAGATTTCCGGAACTCGTGAAGAAGTATCTGGGTTCCGTCGTGCCGTACACAGACAACTTCTTTGCCACGCTGAATTCGGCCGTCTTTAGTGACGGTTCATTCTGCTACATCCCCAAGGGCGTGCGTTGCCCTCTGGAACTGTCGACGTACTTTCGCATCAATGCTCAGAATACGGGTCAGTTTGAACGCACATTGATCATCGCCGAAGAAGGCAGTTACGTCAGCTATCTGGAAGGTTGTACGGCACCCAAGCGTGACGAGAATCAATTGCATGCGGCGGTCGTGGAACTGGTCGCCATGAAAGACGCGCAGATCAAATACTCCACCGTGCAGAACTGGTATCCCGGTGATGCCGACGGCAAAGGCGGCATCTTCAACTTTGTGACCAAGCGTGGCGCGTGCCGAGGCGACAATTCCAAGATTTCGTGGACGCAGGTTGAAACGGGTTCTGCAATCACTTGGAAATATCCGAGCGTGATCCTGCAGGGCGACCATTCCGTCGGCGAATTCTATTCCGTCGCAGTCACGGCAAACCATCAGCAAGCTGACACCGGCACAAAGATGATTCACATTGGTAAGAACACGAAGAGCACGATCATCTCCAAGGGTATCTCGGCTGGCCGGGGACAGAACAACTATCGCGGTCTGGTGAAAATTCAAAAAGGAGCCACGAACGCTCGTAATTTTTCGCAATGCGATTCCCTGTTGATCGGCGATCGCTGCGGGGCTCATACGTTTCCCTACATCGAAGTCCGCAACACGACATCGAAGGTGGAACACGAAGCTTCGACATCTAAAGTCGGCGAAGATCAAATCTATTACTGCCGACAACGCGGGCTACCGACGGAAGACGCGGTCAACATGATCGTTAACGGTTTCTGCAAGGAAGTTTATGCAGAATTGCCCTTGGAATTCGCCGTTGAGGCACGGAAATTATTGAACGTCAGCCTCGAAGGCAGCGTCGGATGACTCGTTCGGCCCAATGCGTAACTCAAGTTATGAACAAGACAAAACATCAGAAGGAACAATGATGCTCGAAATCAAAAACTTACACGCTCGATGCGACGATACCGAAATTCTACGTGGGATCAACTTGCAGGTCAGCGCCGGCGAAGTCCACGCAATCATGGGGCCAAACGGCTCGGGAAAGAGCACGTTAGCACACGTGCTGGCCGGTCGCGAAGACTACGAAGTCACCGAAGGCGAGGTTCTGTACGAGGGAAAAGACCTGTTGGAAATGGAGATCGAGGAACGGGCCGCCAACGGGCTGTTTATGGCCTATCAGTATCCGGTAGAGATCCCTGGTGTGAGCAACAAGTACTTTCTTAAAGCGGCGATGAACTCGATCCGGAAATATCACAAGCAGCCGTTGATCGGCACGATGGACTTCCTGAAGTTGCTCAAAGAGAATATGAAACTGCTCGGCATGGAAAAGAACATGATGGAGCGATCGGTCAACGAGGGATTCTCCGGCGGCGAGAAGAAACGCAACGAGATCCTGCAGATGGCCATGCTTCAGCCAAAGCTCGCCGTCCTGGACGAAACTGATTCCGGCCTGGACATTGACGCTTTGCGAATTGTGGCTGACGGAGTGAACACGCTGCGAAGTCCCGAGCGGGCCATCATCGTCGTGACGCATTATCAACGACTGCTGGATTACATCGTCCCTGACAAAGTTCACGTGCTGGCCGAGGGCCGGATCGCTCGTTCCGGTGACAAGAGCCTGGCGTTGGAACTCGAAGCGGACGGTTACGCGTTTCTGGACACGTGTTCCGCGTGACACAATGATGCGAAGACGAACAAAGCCACGGACATTGGACATGGAAAGCACGAGACACAATCAATGATCGCCACAGAAACAGACACTTATCAAATCGATCACGCGCGACTCCGCGAAGAACAGTCCTCAATCATCCCGACGTGGCTGCGCGAACTTCGCGAGCGGGGTCTGAACCGATTCACGGAACTCGGCATTCCCACCACGCGCGATGAAGAATGGCGATTCACGAATATCGCTCCACTGCTGAAGAAACCCTTCAAAGTCGCCAACGGCGCGACCCCTGTCGGATCGCAGATCGATGAGTTGATACAGCAGGCGGCGTTGGACGACGACTTTCATCGGCTGGTGTTTGTGAATGGTCGCTTTGCCGAACAATGGTCCATGCGTCACGAACTGCCGCCGGGAGTCATCCTCGAAAATCTTGCGGAGTCGATTCGGCAAAACCCCGATTTAATCGAGCGTCGGCTTACCGGTGAGGCTGAGTTGGAACATTCGGCCTTCCTTGCCCTCAATACGGCCTTCATTGAAGACGGAGCCCACATCTCCGTACCGGACGGCGTGGTGATGGACCGGCCGATCCATCTGATCTTTCTTTCCGTCGCGGATGAGCCGTCCGTTTCTCATCCCCGTAACATCGTGTCTCTCGGAAAAAACAGCCGAGCGACCATTGTCGAGAGCTATTTAGGAGTCGAAGGTCCAGCTTACTTCACGAACGCAGTCACAGAAATCGAACTTGGCGATTCTGCCGACATGGATCACCACAAGCTGCAGCATGAGCAACCCAACGCCCTGCATGTGGCCGCGACTCACGTTCGTCAGCAGGCGAGCAGCAAATTCCGTTCGCACTATTTCTCTTTCGGTGGAGACCTTGCTCGAAACGAGTTGACTTGCGCGCTTGATGGTGAAGCGATTGAATGCACGTTGAACGGTCTGTACATGCCCTCCGGTGATCAAGTCATGGACTGCCGCACAAGAATTGATCACCTGCAGCCGCATTGCAACAGTTACGAGTTGTACAAGGGAATCCTTGATGATCGAGCCAAGGGAGTCTTCAACGGCAAGATCTACGTTCACCAGGACGCTCAAAAGACCGACGCGAAGCAAAGCAATCAGGCGATTCTGTTATCCGATGACGCCGTCATCGACACCAAGCCGCAACTGGAAATCTACGCCGACGACGTCCGTTGCACACACGGCGCGACCGTCGGCGCACTGGATGAAAAAGCACTTTACTATCTGCGTTCTCGCGGAATCCCCGCCGACTTCGCACGCACAATTTTGATCTTTGCCTTTGCCAATGATGTCGTGCAGGGTGTCGAAGTACCGGCCGTGCGGCGACGCCTGGAATCCATTCTGTTGGAGGAACGAGGTTTGCCCGATGTTTGAGCCGGACACAACACTCACTGAAACCAAAATGAACCAAAGGCACTTCGACGTAGACGCCGCGCGGCGGGACTTTCCCATTCTGGAATGTCACGTCCACGGCCATCCGCTGGTGTATCTCGACAACGCGGCCACGACCCAAAAGCCGCAGGCCGTGATTGACGCCATCGTCGACTATTACACGTCGACAAACGCAAACATTCATCGAGGTGTTCACCAACTGAGCGTCGACGCCACACTATTGCACGATAACGCCCGCGCTAAGGTGAAGGCGTTTCTGAATGCCGGCGACGTCGCGGAAATCATTTTCGTTCGCGGAGCAACCGAAGGCATCAATCTCGTTGCAAATACGTTTGGGCGGCAGCACGTGGGGCCGGGCGACGAGGTTCTCATCACAGCAATGGAACATCATTCGAACCTCGTACCGTGGCAGGTACTGTGCGAACAGCAAGGTGCGACTCTGCGAGTGGTTCCGATTGATGACGATGGCCAGTTACAATGGGACGACTTCGAGAAACTGGTCGGCGAACGCACGAAGCTGGTGGCGGTGAGCCACGTTTCGAACGCCCTGGGAACCGTCAATTCAATCCGAGAAATCGTCGATATTTCCCACCGGCATGGTGCCGCTGTCATCGTTGACGGGGCACAAGCAGCCGCCCATATGACAGTCGATGTTCAGGAGCTGGACTGTGACTTCTACGTAATGTCTGGCCATAAGCTTTACGGGCCGACCGGTATCGGCGCGTTGTATGGCAAACGCGAGTTGTTGGAAGCAATGCCGCCTTACCAGACTGGTGGCGACATGATCAGCTCGGTCACCTTCGAACGCACAACATACAATTCTTTGCCGCACAAGTTCGAAGCCGGTACGCCCGATATTGCGGGAGCCATCGGCCTGGGAGCCGCCATCGACTACCTCGGTAAGCTTGACTGGCCCGCAGTTTGTGATCACGAAGACGAATTGCTGGCGTATGCCACCGACGCACTTTCGACGATAGATGGACTGCGAATCATCGGCACCGCGAGTGAGAAAAAGGCGGTGCTGTCGTTCGTGCTCGACGGTGCTCATCCTCACGACATCGGTACGATCCTTGATCACCGGGGCATCGCGGTTCGTACCGGTCACCACTGTGCCCAACCGGTCATGGAACGCTTCGGCATCCCCGCAACGACTCGACTTTCGCTGGGTCTGTACAACACACGCGAAGACATCGACGCCGCCGTCCGGGCGATTGCCAAAGTGAAGGAGATATTCCGATGCTAGACGACGAACTACGCGAACTCTATCAGGATGTCATCCTTGATCATCAGCAGGATCCTCGCAACTTCGGTGTACTGGAGAACTCGACGCATCACGCCGAAGGCTTCAATCCCCTGTGCGGCGACCGCATTCAACTGGCGCTGCAAATGGACGGCGATCGAATTCAGCAGGTAATGTTCCAGGGCTCCGGCTGTGCAATCTCGACAGCATCCGCTTCGATGATGACCGAGGCACTCGCCGGCAAAACACGAGCCGAAGCAGAAGCCCTCTCACAACAATTTCGCGACCTCGTGACGGGACAATCGCCGAACACCGAAGACTCGGACAGCGGCGGCTCATCACAACTCGGAAAACTGCGCGTCTTGTCGGGTGTGCAACAGTTTCCGGTGCGCGTGAAGTGCGCCACGCTGGCTTGGCACACACTTGTCTCAGCGTTGAATAAGACACCGGACGAACCTGTCAGCACGGAGTGAGTGAACGCGAAGCACTGAGTCGCTGAACACACATAACTTTTAGCCTGTCTCTTGATTCTCAATTTGCGCCTACAACGAAACGAAAGGAAAATCACGATGACTCATGTCGTTGCCGAGCCATGTTTTGACTGCAAATACACCGACTGCGTCGTCGTGTGTCCCGTGGAGTGTTTCTACGAAGGCCAACAGATGCTGTATATCCATCCGGAAGAATGCATCGACTGTGAAGCCTGCGTTCCGGAATGCCCGGTCGAAGCGATCTTTTATGAAGACAATTTGCCCGATGAGTAGTCGTCCTACCTGGAGTTGAATGCCGAGAAGGCACCGGAGTGCGAAGTGATCACCGAACAGAAGACACCGCTGGCCGATTCATAAAGCGGCGATACCAAACCAAAGTCAGAAAGGCACTCAGATGAACTCAACCGAGCTTTATAACGAAGCCGATCGACTGAAGGACCACGGACAGCATGAGGCGGCACTCGCCAAGCTGCTCGAATTACTGGAGCTGGACGGAAAATATGTCCTCGCACACTCAGCCCTTGCAGTCTTGTACGGCAAAGTGAATCAACACGAAAAAGCGGTGCAGCACGCCATGCGCGCCAGTGAACTTGAACCCGACGATTCGTTCAGTTGGACGGCGTTGAGTGTCACCTATCAGCGGGCCTTCGAAGGCACGAAAAATCAGCAGTTCATTCAGATGGCAGAAGACGCGATGGCGAAATCGCAATCGTTAACCGGCCGCTGACAGACTCCCGACGGTCTTCATAACGAACATGAACACGCCGACGGATCATTGATCGATCTGTCCAGCGAACATAAATCTCTTCTTCCCTGGTTTCCCGAATACTATCCGCAATGCATCGTCCGCTTCACTCTCACCGTGCGTTTACTCTGATTGAACTTCTTGTGGTCATTGCGATTATCGCGATCCTGATTGCGTTGTTATTGCCAGCCGTGCAACAGGCCAGAGAGGCCGCTCGTCGAACTCAGTGTAAGAACAACCTGAAGCAAATCGGTTTGGCCGTACACAACTACGAAAGCTCCATGAGAGTCTTTCCGCCCAGCAGCACCAGTGGCTTCGGCCAGGGTCCGTGGAACTACCCGGGAGCAGGACCGTCAAATCCGGCGATTCATCTGCACAGTTTTGCGAGTCTGATTCTGCCATACATCGACGGAGCCACCGTTTACAACAATATCGACTACAACGTTTCTTCACTGGATCCACTGAATCGAGAGATGGCGTCGCAGATCCTTTCTTTCTATCGCTGCCCGAGCTTCACGGGCAGCGACTTCAGTGCGGACCCGCTGTATACGGCGACTGTCGGTTTCGACAGATTTGCCATTCGGAATTATGTGGCCATGGGAGCCCGGACGGTACTCGGACTATCCGGCGCGATACCGGCGGATGGAGTGTTGTTCCCCGGTTCACGTACCGGGTTCCGCGATATTACCGATGGCACTTCGAACACCGTGATGATCACAGAAACCCGAGAACAGGATGCTGCAGTCTGGATCGATGGAACCACGGCGTCCGTGGCTGCTCGCTGGTTCAATGTCACGGCACCGCCAACGTTTGCCGGTGCTACAAATGCGATCAACTACGAACCCTACTTTCCCGGAGGAGTGTTCCCGAATTCGATCGGGCAGAGATTCGGTCCGTCCAGTTTTCACGAAGGTGGCGCGCACCATTTGTTGTGTGACGGTTCCGTTCGGTTTCTGTCGGAAAATCTTGACGCCGGTCTCTACGACAGCCTGATCACCCGAAACGGCGGCGAAGTCGTCGGCGGATTTTGATTTCCTAGCGAAGGAAGATCAACAACACCGTCTGATCCGAAAGCCAAATGAAATGATATCGCTGCCAGACTCAACACATATCGACAATCCTGACGTTATTCTGATCGGCAGCGGCATTATGTCTTCAACGCTGGGCGCGATGCTGAAGCGACTGCAGCCGCACTTAAAAATCCAGCTTTACGAAGTGACCGACGAACTCGCCCAGGAAAGTTCGCACGGCTGGAACAATGCCGGCACTGGCCATGCCGGCATCTGTGAACTCAGCTACACGCCGCATCGCAACGCCGACGGATCGGTCGATGTGTCGAAGGCGGTCGAGATCTTTCAGCAGTTTGAACAATCGAAGCAGTTTTGGGCCTTCGCCATCAGTGAAGGTATGATCGAGTGTCCGCGCGACTTTGTGAACCAAATTCCTCACATCAGCTTCGTCTATGGTCAGGAACAGGTTGACTTTCTCAAAGCCCGCTACAAGTCAATGTCGACCCACCACTTTTTTCGAGAGATGGAGTTCTCGACAAATCGCGAGGTAATCAAACATTGGGCTCCTTTGTTGATTGAAGGTCGCGATGACATGCCGGTCGCCGCAACCAGAATGGCAACGGGTACCGACGTTAATTTCGGCGTACTGTCCCGGAAACTCCTGCATTGGCTGGCCCAACAAGACGGCTGTGGTGTCGCCACCGGGCACCGCGTCATCGATCTCGACAGAACGTCAGATGGCTGGAATGTCAAAGTGAAAGAAATTTCCGGCAACCGCAGTTTTAACAACCGAACGCAGTTCGTGTTCATCGGAGCCGGCGGTGGTAGCCTGCCGTTGCTGCAGAGATCAAAGATCGACGAGGTGAAAGGTTATGGCGGGTTTCCGATCGGTGGCCAGTGGCTCGTGTGTGACAACCCGGAAATCGTTGCCAAGCATCAGGCCAAGGTTTATGGCCAAGCTCAGGCGGAAGCGCCGACAATGGCAGTGCCGCATCTCGACACTCGCGTTCTCGATGGCAGGCAATCGCTGCTGTTCGGACCGTTTGCCGCCTGGACGACTAAATTTCTACACCATTCCGGCAGTTGCTTCGACCTGCCGTTGTCGGTCGGATTCAGCAATATCGGATCGCTTTTTAAAGTCGGTCTCTACAATCTGCCGCTGGTCAAATACCTGATCCAGCAGGGCACACAAAGCATGACAGCGCGCATGAAAGTACTGCGGGACTTCTATCCCGACGCCCGCCCTAACGACTGGAAGCTGGTGAACGCTGGTATCCGCGTACAAGCCATCAAGAAGGAAGACGGACAAGCTGGCATTGTTCACTACGGTACCGAAGTCGTCATCAACACAGACAAATCTATCTCCGCTCTGCTGGGAGCTTCGCCCGGCGCGTCCGTTTCTGTGTCCGTGATACTGGACGTCGTCAAAACCTGTCTACCTCACCTCTTGGAAAGTAAGGAGGGAGCCAACGAGATTAGGCGGATGATCCCAACATGGGACGAAGACCTTACTCCCGCCTCCTCAGCAGAACGCTTTCGCCAAGTCAGTCACGCTACAGACCAATTGCTGGGACTGAGAGAAACCGATCAAGCCAGATCGAACTGTCGGCAGTACTCAAGCAAAGGCTCCGGGTTATGAAACGTCATCCAAGCCTGCAACACTTTTCGCGAGACCTTCATCGGACGCTGATTTTCTGGCGTAATCGTGATAAGCAGCTGGACTCATCAGATGCCGTTGGGCAACGCGTGGCTGCGGCCGACATGGCCGACATGTGGGATTACCGGGTGAGGGGAATCGATACATGAATCTGCAGATGATTGAACGGTCTCCACGTGTGCTTGGGGCCGGAAAATTGTGGCCAGAGGCCACCAGCGGAGAGTTTCTGTCGGCCATTCGCGACGGCAATCTGCCAAGCGAAGCATTTCAACGTTGGCTCATTCAGGACTACGCGTTCGCCAAGGGACTTGCGGCGTTTCAAGCGATCGCGGTTGCGAGAACGCCGCGTCCCGCGCAGAAAGTTCTGATTGCAGGACTGAGCTCGCTGGACGCTGAGTTGGATTGGTTCGAGCAAAACGCGCAACGACAAGAACTAGACTTGAATGCGGCAACCCACCCAACGTGCAGGCAATACGTTGATTACCTTGTCGCCTCCGCCTACACGCAACCACTTGAGGTATTGCTGCCGATCCTGTACGGAGTGGAAGCGTCCTATCTGTGCGCCTGGAGTGCACTGGAAGCGTCAGGGCCGTATGCCGAATACATCGAACGTTGGTCAAATACGCTGTTTGTCGGCTACTTGGCCGAGCTACTTGGCATTTGCGACCGCGGGCCGGATGAAATCCAGCAACGGCATTTCAACGAAGTCTTGCGACACGAGCCAGACTTCTGGTGCATGACGTGGGAAGGATAAATAGATGTTACACCCATCCCTTTGGCAACAGAGCGGGGACATAACCCAACGTCTCCTCGAACATCCGTTTGTGCGTGGGCTGGCCGATGGCACGCTGGAGCGCGACGTGTTCGAGAGAGTTTTGGAAGGCATCTTTGCTTACAAACGCTTGGGCTACGGCCCGATCAAGCTGAACGCCGTAGCGGTGCACGGGTTGATCGAGGAGGATCTGGTGCCGCTGGCTCAGTTCGGCCGCAAGCATGGGATCGAGGTACGGTTCATTGAGTTCATGCCGCTGGACGCTGATGGTCAGTGGCAGCGCGACAAGGTGCTGTTCGCCGCCGACATCTGGGAAACATTGTCCTACGAGATTGCCCCGCTGGTGCCAGTGCCGGACCAGGACACGCAGGCTCCGGCCAGCGAGTTCATGTTCAGCGACGGCGGGGGGCGGACGGGAATCATTGCCTCAGTGAGCCGCCCCTTCTACATGAGCTGCAATCGCAGACGACTCACTGCGGATAGCAAGCTACGAAATTGCCTGTTCGCTCTGGCCGAACTGGACGTGAAAGCAGTCATGCGCGGTGGCGGTAGCGATGGCGAGATTATCCAACTCATTCGCCGCAGCGTGCACAACAAGTGGGAGGGGCACGAGATCAATACAGCACGTTCCGTTCGGCCACAGCGGGCGATGTACGCCATTGGCGGCTAAGCATCGTGCGTTCAATAACTGTCGTAGTGGATGTCCGCCATCTGGCGACTTCAGCTACGACTAAATCGGACACTTATTTTCCGGCCGATGTTAAAGGGATCAGGAACCAATAGCCAAATGGTCCGCAGGGTACTTCGCACTATCGAATCCTAATCCCTTCGCCTGATCTAACTGACGTCACACAGCTACGGTGCGTGTCACCGACGGGAACGAAGTCTGCGCCGCCATTAGTTCACCGACGCCATCGATGTGGTTCCCACTGATGGCCCTACAAGAAAACTAACCCGTTATCTGTTCTGAGTTCTGAGAGGAATTGCCATGACTCATGTCGTTGCAGAACCGTGCTTCAATTGCAAATACACAGACTGTGTGGTGGTCTGCCCCGTCGAGTGCTTCTACCAAGGCGACCAGATTCTATACATCCATCCGGATGAGTGCATCGACTGCGAAGCGTGCGTACCCGAGTGCCCCGTGGAGGCAATCTTCTACGAAGACAACCTGCCTGAGCAGTGGAAGGAATACACCCAACTCAATGCCGAAATGGCCCCGCTGAGCCCGGTCATTACGGACAAACTCGAAGCCCTGGAAGGTGAGCAATGCGTTGGTCGAAAAAAATGAGCAAAGACATTGGTATTGCCCAGAGTGAAAGGATAACGCATGCCCGTTAACATAGACGAATATCGCCGTGTCATGGACCAGCAAGATGAGAGCAGAGTCCAGCCCAGCTTGCGTCGGGGCGTGCTCTTGACCCATGACCTGATCTTCTCCACGAAGGTAACGAGTACTGCTCGTGCTCTGGGGTTGGCGGTGACCGCTGCCGGCGATCTGATGAAAGTTGCCGAACTGTGCCGCGATCAGCGGCACAGTTGTGTCTTCATTGACCTCGGTGTCCCAGACCTGGACATCACTGCGGCGGTAGCCCAGCTACGCCGTGCGGCGGGGGCCGTGCCGACCGTGGCGTATGGCTCTCACGTGGACACGGCCCGTCTCGATGCGGCCCGTGCGGCCGGTTGCGATGAGGTGTTGCCCCGCAGCAGATTCAGCGCCGAGTTGCCGGCTTTGCTACGCCGCTACCTCGACACCGCGGAGCAAGGGGAGCAAGGGGAGCAAGGGGAGCAAGATCATGGCTAATACCTGACGCGGCCTTCGCGAATTGTAGTCGCTGAAGTCGCCAGATTTCAGGGTCTTCTGGCGACTTCAGCGACGAAGGTTCGCAGTCGGACTCATTGGCCCCGAAGAGTTATCTATGCAAGTTTTTTTTGTGAGACGAGTGTGACGACAGCGCAATTCACCAACCGTCTGGTCACCGAGACACATTCGTACTTAATTACAGCACATACAGAATTGAACAAGGGGATTCATTGATGAGCATATCCAATCCGCCGGGTGGCGGTTCGCAGAGAATTATTCTGCCCGGCGTAAAACGAATGATCGCTGTGGCCAGTGGCAAGGGAGGTGTCGGCAAATCGACCGTCGCCGCAAACCTGGCATTGGCATTACGCATGCAGGGGCATCAGGTCGGGCTGATGGATGCCGACATCTATGGGCCGAGCGTGCCCATGATGATGGGCCTGGGGATCATCGACCAGAAAACGACCCAATTTCCCGTCGATAAGTACGGTCTCAAGCTCGTGTCGATGGGCTTCGTTGTCGGTCCCGACCAAGCTACGATCTGGCGTGGCCCGATGGTCCACAAGGCGATCACGCAGTTTCTCACAAGCATCAACTGGGGAGAGCTTGATTATCTGATCATCGACATGCCTCCCGGTACTGGCGACGCACAGCTCACGCTGACGCAGACAGCCCCACTGAGCGGGGCCGTCGTGGTCACCACACCGCAGGATGTCAGCCTGATCGATGCCCGCAAGGGGTTAATGATGTTCCAGCAGGTTCGAGTGCCTGTCCTGGGAATCGTGGAGAACATGAGCTACTTTATCTGCGACCGTTGCGGCGAAAGGCATGAGATCTTCCGCCACGGGGGAGGTGAACGCTGCGCACAGGAACTCGGTATCCCGTTCCTCGGTGCCATCCCGCTCGACCCAACAGTGGCCCTTCAAGGCGATCTCGGCGAACCTATTGTTCACAGTCACCCCGATTCGCCCATCGCTCAGGCCTACTTGACGCTCGCCAGCGCGGTGAAGGCACAAGTGGAAGCGATGCAGAGTGAATTCCGGTTGCCGACATTGGAGTTTCAATAGGAATCGGTGATGGCTCAAAACAAACACACGGACTGCTGTCACAATTATCAGGATGACTTATCATGCCGAAGACCGTCAAGGTCGAAGGGAATGATGTACTTGTCGAGGTGGATTGACATGGTTGAAGAAACGAAACATGCGACTCGGGAAATCGTCAAAGAGAACAGCCGGTTGCTGCACGCACGATTGCTGAGGAACTCGCACGCGACACGCCAAATTTCAGCTCGGACAACACAGGATTACCAACGCGGATGCAAGCCATCTTTCCCACTGCACTGAAGATTGTCGAAGATAACAAGCTGCTCATTGACTGGAGTGACGGTCTCAAGTACGTTTATTCTTTCGGCGAGCTACGCGACCTGTGCCCGTGCGCCTCGTGTCGCGTGAAGCGCGAAAAGCAGGACGACCGGCAACCGGCGACATTGTTGTCCATATTGACGGCCGCTGAGGCACGGCCGTTGCGTATCGAGGGAATTAAACCAATTGGCAACTATGCTTACGGAATCGCCTTCAGCGATGGCCACAACACTGGCATCTATTCCCTCGAGTTCCTGCGCACTCTGGGAACACGGATTCTCTAACCGGAAGAAGCACCTTATGTTTGCGGCAAGAAAATGTTCTGGACACGTTGTCCCAGTTCCTGACACGTTGTCCCAGAGCCACCAGTGGCGAAAAAGTAGCGAGGCATAAAGGCATGGATCAGTTCATAAAGACGTGTGCTGTTGGTGACATTGTGTCCGGGTCCGCCAAGGTCGTGGACGTGCAGGGTCAGCAGATCGCACTGTTCAATGTCGCCGGGGCTTTGCATGCCATCGACGACCGTTGCCTGCATCGTGGCGGGTCTCTGGGCCAGGGTCGTCTGGAAGGCAGCGTCGTAACCTGTCCTCTGCATGGCTGGAAGTTTGACGTGATCAGCGGGGCCTGCATCACGCAGCACGGCATGCAGACGAAATCGTACCCGGTGCGAGTCGAAGGTAACGACGTGCTGCTGGCACTGGTATCGGAAGCTGTTAAACAACCCGAAGATCATGAGGCAGCGCGGTACCTGGTGCGGTATGGGACGATGGGACATATTGGCTGGTTTACTGCCCGGGAACGAGGTGAGTACGGCCATGGTGAACAGGTGGTCATTCGCACCAGCCGTGGCGTTGAGACCGGCCAGATTCTGATGGGCGGCGAAGCGACGCAGGCAGCAGATGACGGACCTTCCATGGGTGATTTGCTGCGAAAATTGACACGGGAAGACAAGTTGCAGCAACAAGCCTTGCTCGAAGGAGAGGAACGGGCCTTCAATGCGTGTCGCCAACTTCTCAGCGAACGCCATATTGCAGCCGAACTGATTGACACGGAACAATTATTGGATGGTGAGACGATCTTCTTCTATTTTCTGGGTGATCCGCCAGCAGAAATGGCGGAACTAGTCCAGGAATTGGCCAAACACTACGATGCGCGTATCGAATTTCGTCAGTTCGAGGCAGGGCTCGAAGCGGGCTGTGGACCGGGATGCGGCACAGAGGAAGCACCGGGTTGCGGCAGTTGCGGCGACGGGGGCTGTGGCACCGCTGCAACCTGTGCGGTCGCGCCACTTCGCCGCGAATCGCCAACGGGCCCGGCCGATTGATCTGCAGCAGATTCGGCGGAGTTTCCGAGCAGACCGGGGACCACGCGCAGCAACAACAATGAAGGGTTACATAAGTGATGCAGCAATCAGGATCGATACTGCTGATCTCCTGCTACGAGCTGGGCCATCAGCCGCTGGGGCTGGCTTCGCCTCTGGGGTTCCTCCGGCGTGCCGGATTCGCGCCGGTGGGACTGGACATCGCCCGCGAGGAGTTCAACGAGCAGTGCGTGGCCCGCGCCCGGTTCGTGGGAATCAGCGTGCCCATGCACACTGCCTTACGGATCGGCGTCCAGGCGGCGCACAGGGTGCGGAGCATCAACCCGGATTGTCACATCTGTTTTTACGGTCTGTATGCCTCCCTGAATTTGGAGTACTTGCTAGACACCTGCGCGGATTCGATCGTGGGTGGCGAGTACGAGGACGTTCTCGTCAACCTGGTCGAAGCTCTCGCGGAGGAGCGGCCCATTCATCCGCTGCAAGGCTTGGTTAGCCGCCAGGGCCTGTCTGCCGCAAAAAGACGCGATGTCTCCCCGCAGGACATGGCTCCGAAGACTGGCAGCCAGATTGCCGTTCTGCGCCGACTGGACTTCGCCGCACCGAGTCGCGAGGGATTGCCTCCGCTGGAAAAGTATGCCCGCCTCCAGCGAGACGGCCACGAACGGCTGACGGGCTACGTGGAAGCGAGCCGGGGCTGCTTGCATTTGTGCCTCCATTGCCCGATCCCGTCGGTCTATGAGGGACGCTTCTTTGTCGTTCCCAAGCCGATCGTCTTGGAGGACATCCGTGGCTTGGTGCGCGCCGGGGCGGAACACATCACCTACGGCGACCCTGACTTTTTGAATGGACCGAAGCACTCGCTGGATATCGTGCGGGCCATGCACGACGAGTTTCCTGATCTGACTTTCGACATCACGACGAAAGTCGAGCTCATCCTGAAACATGCTGCGCTCATGCCTGAGCTGGCGGCGCAAGGTTGTGTTTTTGTGGTATCGGCCGTCGAGTCGCTCAGCGACCTGGTGCTGACTCACCTGGAAAAGGGACACAACCGAGCGGATGTCTTCCACGCACTGGAGATACTCCGCTCGTGCGGAATCCCGCTGCGCCCATCGCTGGTCTCGTTCACGCCGTGGACGACCCTGGATGATTACCTCGACGTACTGGACTTTGTGGATGAGCAGGGGCTGATCGACTGCGTGGATCCCGTACACTATACGATCCGCTTATTGGTCCCACCGGGAAGTGGGCTGCTGTCGAGACCAGCGATCCAGCCGTTTCTCACGGGACTCGATCAGACAGCGCTGACCTATCGCTGGACGCATCCCGATCCCATAATGCACCGCCTGTACGAGAACGTCTCGGCGCTAGTCGAAGACGCCAGTCGGGCGGGCGAGGATGCGGCGAACACTTTCCAACGCGTGCGAGATCTGGCGTTCGGGATGCACGCAGATCGTCGGCCTGCTGGTGAAGCCCGCCCGTTGAGACCGGATAGAAGTCGTCCGCCACGTTTGACGGAACCTTGGTTCTGCTGAGCAGAGCCAACCGCAGACCAGTTTGGTCCGCTACAACCATCGGTGTAATTGCGTATCACTGCCCTTAACTTGAGGAGATTCTAGTAATGACTGCAGATATCAAAATCAATGCCGAGCCGGAGTCAAACGCCCGGTGCAAGTTTACGGTGGACCGGCCGGTCTATCCTGACAGCTCGTTCTACTTCGATAGCCAAGAGCGGGCACAAGGTTCACCGTTCGCCGAGCTGATTTTTCAGATTCCAGGCGTGACCAGCGTGCTGATCTCACACGAGCGGGTCACCGTCACCAAGAGCGACCGGGATGACTGGCCCGTGATCGGCAGACAGATTGGTGCGGCCATCCGAGCACACCTTGCGACGGGCCAGCCCGCCGTCTCTGACGCCGTGCGCGCGACAATTCCTCCGGCCGCGGACATCCAGGCCAAAGTCTCGCAGGTCTTGGAGGAGGAGATCAACCCGATGGTGGCGGCGCACGGCGGTCACGTCTCACTCCTCGGCGTCCAGGGCAATACGGTTTATCTCAAGTTGGGAGGTGGCTGTCAGGGATGTGGTCAGGCCGATGTGACGTTGAAACAGGGGATCGAAACCGCCATTCGGAAAGCGGCCCCCGAAGTCGGAGACATCCTGGACTCCACCGACCATGCGTCCGGTAAAAATCCGTACTACACGCCCTCGGCGAAGTAGGCCGCGTAGGTGACAGCTTCAAAACCAGGTTTAAGCAAACTCGCGGAAAGAACCAACAACATGATGCATCAGGCAGACAGTCTGCAAGAACTCTTAGGGCTGCTTTGGCCACCAGTGGCCATCGCTTTTCGCTCCACGCCGCCGGCAGGGGTTTCACGGATCGACTCCGCAGCCCCGGCAGGCTGCGCTTACTGGAAATTGGCGGCGGAAGGAAAGGTCTTCTACACCGCAGCCAGCGATCACTACAACTGCCCAGTCGGTGCCCACACTCACGGCATTGATCTTCCGCCGGCACAGCAAACAGAACTCCAGGGAGTGATCGGAACGATGGTGCAGTTGCAGTATCTTCGGGAAGCAGACGTCAGTGCCATTCCCCGCCGGACCGAGCCCTTCGGCGTGGCCGTTTATTCGCCATGGGCTCTGGCCCCGGATGATCCCGACGTCATCCTTATACGAGGCAACGCCAAGCAGTTGATGCTCCTTTCGGAAGCTGCGCGAGCCGCCGGAATTGGTGACGCCGGTGAGCTGATGGGACGCCCAACCTGCGCGATGATCCCCGCGACGCTCCAATCCGGGCGGGCCACCACTAGCTTGGGTTGTATCGGGAATCGGATTTATACCTCGCTGGAAGACGACGAGTTTTATGCGGCTGTTCCCTGGCTCAAGATCAACGACGTGCTCCATCAACTGCCTGTGCTTGTGGATGCCAACCGTGAGTTGGAAGCCTACCACCGTCAACGGGCGGTTTCGCTCTCAAGCTAATCCTAAAGGAGTTAAACATGCCTCGGGTTCTGTTACTGGTGCCGACGACGACGTATCGGACCCACGCCTTCATGGAGGCGGCGCGGCGGGTGGGCGTAGAGGTCACTGTCGCCTCGGAACAGGCGAACGCCCTAGCCAAGCTGAACCCCACCGGTTTACTCACGCTTAAATTCCGTAACCCCCAGCAGGCGGCACGCCAGGTGGTTGAGTTTGCCGCCCAGCACCCGATTGACGCTGTCGTTGCCGTAGACGACCAAGTGACGCTGGTCGGGGCGGCCATTTGCCAAGCGCTTTCGCTCCGGCACAATTCGATGCCTGCGGTCCTCGCCGCGCGAAACAAACAGACCATGCGTGAACTGCTCGATCGCGCCGGCGTTCCGCAACCCAGATACAGACTCGCCTCGCTCACCGACGATCTCGCCCGCTTGGCGGACCAGATCGACTATCCCTGCGTGATTAAGCCGCTCTCTCTGTCGGCCAGCCGCGGAGTCATTCGTGCCGATGACCAGCGCGAGTTCGCGATCGCGGTCGAGCGACTCGCAGCCATTCTGCGGACGGAAAACCCTCCGCCATCCGTGGTCAGCGTTCAGGACTCAGGACTCGATACCGAGGACTCGGTAGCCGCGGATGCGTTTCTTGTCGAAAATTTCATGGCGGGGCCAGAAGTTGCTCTGGAAGGTCTTCTCACTCGCGGGCGACTACGCGTGCTGGCCCTGTTCGACAAGCCCGACCCGCTGGATGGCCCGTTTTTCGAAGAGACCATCTACGTCACTCCGTCCCGCTTGTCGGCACTCGTCCAACACGAAGTCGCCCAGTGTGCCGAGCGGGCGTGCCAGGCGATTGGGCTGGAGGAAGGCCCGGTGCATGCCGAGCTGCGGGTCAGCCCGAAAACCACTCACGACTTACCGCACACCGCTCAGCAGTCCGGCGGCCCGTGCGTCATCGAAGTGAATGCCAGGTCGATCGGCGGCCAGTGCTCGCGCGTGCTGCGATTCGGCACCGGAATCTCATTGGAAGAGTTGATCATCCGTCACGCACTCGATCCCACATTTTCCCCGCCGGCACGCGAAGGCCTGGCAGCGGGAGTGATGATGATCCCCATTCCTCGGGCGGGCGTGCTGCGCGAAGTGCGCGGACTGGCGGCAGCGCGGGACGTGGCCGGCATCGAAGAAGTGACGATCTCCACGCGCGTTGGGCAAGAGCTGGTTCCGCTGCCCGAGGGCGGGCTCTACCTGGGCTTCTTATTCGCGCGCGGTGCGGCACCCGAAAAAGTCGAAGCGGCGCTGCGGGCCGCCCATGTCCAGCTTGAATTCGTCATCGAACCGCCCAGTGTACCCGCACCCAAATCAGGCTGAGAATCAACACACAGAACCACAGGTGAAAAGGTTTTATGACACCTTTGTTTCCATCCGATACACCCAAGATCCGACATACTCGAAATCCGACATACCCGAATGGAGAGACGTATCATGACGACTGATGACACGAATACTGACGACACAAACACAGTTGCCGCAGCACCAAGCCCGGGCCTCGTGGACACAATGCCCATCGCGGCCGAACCAGGCTCCTCGCACGACGACGTGGTGCCTGCGGCGGCCGCAGCGGCGTCTACGCCGGACAGTACAAGTCGTGCGGCGGAGGCATCCACCGACGATGAAGCCGCGTTGACCGATGCTCTGCGCCAAGTGATCGATCCCGACTTGATGATCAACATCGTCGACCTGGGCCTCGTTTATTCGATCAACCGCATAGACCGCCAAGTCGTGATCTCGATGACGCTGACCAGTCCGGCCTGTCCCAACGGCCCGCAGATCATGTCGGAGGCCAAGAGGTCGCTGGAGAGGCTCGACGGTGTGGATGCGGCCGAGATCAAGCTCACGATGGACCCGGCGTGGAGTCCCGATCGAATGTCCGACGAAGCACGCGATCATTTGGGAATGTTTTAACACGACATCGCACCTTGTAGCTGAACTCGCCAAAGTTCAGACCCGAAGTCTGGCGACTTCCGCTACGGGTAAACTTCTATGATCTGGCATTATTCATGGCAACAGACCAACCCGACTCCCCGGCAAGTTGGAACAAGACAGAATGAACGAGCAAGTGAAATCCCTGAGTAAACTGGAAGCGATTGTCGATGAGTTCTCCGATTTGGACAAGCAGGACCGCCTGGAACTCTTGTTCGACTTTGCCGAGAATCTGCCGGAACTGCCGACAAAGTACCAGGCCGATCTGGATGCCGGCGAACATCGGGTACACGAGTGCCAAACCCCCGTCTTCGTGTGGGTCGAAGTCAACGCCGGACGGGTTCAAATACACGCCCACGTGGCTCGCGAATCACCGACGGTCAAGGGCTTCGTCGCCATCCTGGTGGCGGCGTTTTCTGGGGCATCTCCCGATGAGATCCTGGCGGTCAAGCCCGACTTGCTCCAGAGGTTGGGCCTCGCGGAGGTTCTGGGAATGTCCCGCATGCGCGGGCTGACAGCAGTCCAGGGCCGTATCCGTCAGGAAGTGCGACTGGCTGCGGCCGCCAGCTCTTCCTGATACTTTTCCTCCTTTTCCTTGCCCCCGTTTGCAAAGTCTCAGCGTTTCAAATTTTCACCTCCACTTAAGGAACGTTTTGCCATGAATAAATTATGTCCAAGCTGAATGTCACCGATCGCAACGACTCACTGCTGCCGCCGGACCTGAAGTTAAGCCCACAAAGGAACCAAATGAACGCCAAGCCGAAATTCCTGTCCGCCACCGCGATGGTGGATGAACGCGCCATCCTGCCGCTGCCGAATTCCCGCAAAATCTATGTCGCAGGCTCGCGCCCCGATATCCAGGTAGCGATGCGCGAAATCAGCCAGTCGGATACCGAAGCCCCCTACGACGTGGAAAAGAACCCGCCGATTTATGTCTATGACTGCTCCGGGCCGTACACCGATCCCCATGTCAGCATCGACATCAGTTCCGGCCTGCAAACGCCGCGCACGCCATGGATTATCGATCGTGGCGACAGCGAGGAGTTATCCGGCCCGAGTTCGGCTTACGGCATTGAGCGTATGAATGACCCGAAGCTGGCCGAAATGCGTTTTAACCTCACGCGCAAGCCGCGTCGGGCATTGCCAGGAAAAAACGTATCGCAGATGCACTACGCCAGGCAAGGCATCATCACGGCGGAGATGGAGTACGTCGCGATCCGCGAAAACATGCGTCGCAAGGAGTATCTCGCAGAATTGAAAGCGTCCGGTCCAATGGGAAATAGATTGGCTGATTTTATGGGCCGCCAACATGCCGGCCAGTCGTTCGGCGCCAGCATTCCTGCCGAAATCACGCCCGAGTTTGTGCGCGAGGAAATTGCCCGTGGCCGCGCCATCATCCCGCTCAACATCAACCATCCGGAAATCGAGCCGATGATTATCGGCCGCAATTTCCTGGTGAAAATTAATGCCAATATCGGCAACTCGGCCACTACCTCCAGCATCTGCGAGGAAGTCGACAAGCTGACGTGGGCGATCCGCTGGGGTGCTGACAACGTGATGGACCTATCCACCGGCAAGAATATCCACGAAACGCGTGAATGGATCATCCGCAACTCGCCGGTGCCGATCGGCACCGTGCCGATTTATCAGGCGTTGGAAAAGGTCGACGGCAAGGCCGAAGACCTGACCTGGGAAATCTACCGTGACACGCTGATCGAACAGGCCGAGCAGGGCGTCGATTATTTCACCATCCACGCCGGTGTGTTGCTGGCCTATGTGCCGATGTGTGCCAAACGCATGACCGGCATCGTTTCGCGCGGCGGCTCGATTATGGCCAAGTGGATGATGACAAATAACCAGGAGTCATTCCTCTACACCCATTTCGAAGACATCTGCGAAATCATGAAGGCGTATGACGTCAGCTTTAGTCTGGGTGATGGTCTGCGTCCCGGTTCGATCTTCGACGCCAATGACGAAGCGCAGTTTAGCGAATTAAAAACGCTGGGCGAACTGACGCAAATTGCATGGAAGCATGACGTGCAAGTCATGATCGAAGGCCCCGGTCACGTGCCGATGCACATGATCAAGGAAAACATGGAATTGCAGTTGGACAATTGCTACGAAGCACCGTTCTACACGCTCGGGCCGCTGACCACTGACATCGCGCCGGGCTATGACCACATCACCTCCGGTATCGGTGCGGCGATGATCGGCTGGTACGGCACCGCCATGCTGTGCTACGTCACGCCCAAGGAACACCTCGGCCTGCCAGACAAGAATGACGTCAAGACGGGTGTCATCACGTACAAGATCGCGGCCCATGCGGCTGACCTTGCTAAGGGCCACCCCGGCGCTCAGATCCGTGACAACGCCTTATCCAAAGCTCGCTTCGAATTCCGCTGGCGAGACCAGTTTAATCTCGGTCTCGATCCAGACACGGCGCGCGAATTCCATGATGAAACGCTGCCGCAGGAAGGCGCCAAGTCCGCGCATTTCTGCACGATGTGCGGCCCCCATTTCTGTTCAATGAAGATATCCCAGGATGTACGCACGTACGCCGAGCAGGCTCGACAAATCTAGAGCGAACGAGTTCCGCAGGTCGAGTTGAATGCCAGCTGAGGCGGCGATCGTTGAGCTAAGGAAATGCAGCATGAAGATTGGTGACAGAGCAGCGGAGATTTCCGAGCCGGCCGCATTCCCGCCGTATGCCTTCGTCCCCGGTCGCTTCCCCCACCCGATCAGCGATCCGGCCGGACACAGCTTTGGCGCGGAACCGCATCAGGCAGCCCCCCTAGACCCGGCGAACTGGCAAGCTTCCGCCGAGTACCTGCGCGGTATCGAGCTCTTCGACCACGGCTACTACTGGGAATCTCACGAAGTCTGGGAATCCCTCTGGCACGCAGCGGGCCGAACGGGACCGATCGCCGATTTCCTCAAGGGCCTCATCGCACTGGCCGCCGCCGGGGTGAAAGTGCGCGAAGGGAGGGCCGCTGGAGTCGCGTCTCACGCGCGCCGCGCTGGGCAACTGTTTCGCCAAGTGGCTGAGTCACTGTCGGCTCATCCAGACAGTGCGGATTGGCTGGGTTGGAATCTGACACGACTGATCCGATTCGCCAATGCAGTGGCCGACGAACCGCCCAGAGTTGGGCACGACGAGCCGATGCCACCTGTCGAAGTCGTCTTTCCCTCGTGCCCGATTGCCCACGCCGGGAGAAAACCAAGGTGAGGAATGCCCTCGGAGTTCCACCGCGACACCTGACCGATTCGCTGCCGTTCAGCTCGTCTTTTGAATTGCGTCCAGCGTCGTTCTACACGCGCCTGATGCCGACGCCGCTGCCCGAGCCATATCTGGTCTGTGCCAGCGCATCGGCAGCGGGCCTCCCTCCGCTCTTCGGAGGCGCAACCAACGGCATCAACTACACGCCATATTTCCTGGGCGGTTTCCCGCCCGGTCCGCCACTGAACAATCCGTTGAATTATCTGTACGGTCCCTCCAGCCGTCATGCGCGCGGAGCTCATCATCTGCTCGGTGACGGCGCAGTCCGGTCTATTTCGCAGAACATACACGCCCTTACTCACGACACCCTCCTCGCCCGCGCGGGCGGTAAATCATTCCATGAGAGGAAGGCAAAGGCACCCCTATGACAAATCGACTGTTTCAGGAAATCTCCCCAACCATCGCGACGCTCGACGATCTCGCAAAGTTGGCAAACTACTCGCTCATGGACACGCTCAACTGCGATCCTGACGCGAAAGCAAACGGAGCCGACCACGCGCCGCGACAAGTCTTCACGGGCCACTATGTCCCCGTCAATCCCACGCCCATCAAAGACCCCGAGTACGTCGCGCACAGCAAAAACTTTTTTCGCGAACTTGGCTTCGCCGACAGCATGGCACTGTCGGCCGACTTCGTCAGCATGTTCTCCGGCGACATCTCGCACGTTCCGGAGCCAATGCGCAAGGTTGGTTGGGCGTGTGGGTACGCACTTTCCATCTTCGGCACCGAATACGTCCAGCAGTGCCCGTTCCAAACCGGCAACGGATACGGCGACGGTCGCGCCGTTTCCGTGCTTGAGGCCGTCATCAACGGTAGCCGCTGGGAAATGCAGCTCAAAGGTGGCGGCCGCACGCCCTACTGCCGCGGCGCGGACGGTCGCGCCGTTCTACGTTCGAGTGTCCGGGAGTTCTTGGCACAGGAGCACATGCAGGCGCTCGGAGTGCCAACGTCACGGTCTCTGAGTTTGTACGTTTCGAAAACGGAGCAGGTCCAGCGGCCATGGTACTCAGAGGGCTCGCGGTCGCAGGATCCCGACATGATGATATCGGAGGCAGTCGCCATCTCGACGCGCGTCGCACCGTCGTTCATTCGGGTCGGCCAACTCGAGCTCTTCGGTCGCCGTGCCCGCAAGCAGGAACATCCGCAAGCGTTGGAGGAACTCGAGAAGATTGTGTTGCACTCGATCGATCGTGAGTACGGTGACGTCATCGACAAGAAACTAACCACCGACGAAAAAGTGGTGTTGCTCGCGCGCGAGTTCCGCAGCCGGCTTACCTCGCTGGTGGCGAATTGGATCCGCGTCGGCTACTGCCAAGGCAACTTCAACAGTGACAACTGCGCGGCCGGTGGCTTCACGCTCGACTACGGTCCATTCGGATTCTGCGAGGTGTTCAACCCGCACTACCAGCCATGGACGGGTGGCGGACATCACTTCGCGTTCCTGAACCAACCCGTGGCAGCGGAACGCAACTTCCACATGTTTTACACGGCGTTGCGGCCGTTGCTGACGTCGCAGCATGACTCTCTGCAACAGCTCGACGAGATTCGAAGTGGCTTTTCGGAAGTGATGCAAGCGCAAATGGAGAAGATGTGGGCTGCCAAACTTGGACTGAGCACTTTTCACGCGGCGTTGTTCAGTGAGCTCGAAACACTCATGGTGCAGACTCCTGTCGATTACACCATCTTCTTCCGCGAACTTTCGATGGTACCTGACGACATTGGCCCACTCAAAAAAAGCTTCTACAAGGACCATGAAGGGATGGACCAGCGCTGGTCAGAGTGGCTCACAAAATGGCAATCGCTCATCGCCAGTGCCAGCACGAGCAACGCGAATACTGCTCCGCCCCGCTCCCGTGAGGAGCTTTCTAGGCAGATGAAACTCGTCAACCCAAAATACAGTTTGCGCGAGTGGCTCCTTGTGCCTGCGTATCAGCAAGCGACCGCGGGGAACTACTCGCTAATTCGAGAGCTGCAGGAAATCATGACGCAGCCATACGCCGAGCAGTCGAAGGACGTGGAGGGGAAATACTATAGGCTGAAGCCGTCTGAGTTCTTTGAGGTCGGTGGATTGTCATATGTAAGTTGCTCGTCGTGATTTTCTAAAAACTGGTCGGCCAGGAACGGACACCATTGGCGCTCATCGAGTGCTGCACAACATGAGGAAGATTGCCATGACATCCCATCGTCTTTCATGCTTATCGGGGGAGCCAGGTATGCTGGAACGAACCGGCCTTATTGAGGGAGATACCTCTGCCGAAGCGTTGGTGGTCGCCTACCACGAGCGGACAAAACACGACTTCCACCGCTACGCCGCCGCGGGGGGCTTGGCTGGGGTCGGGGGCTTGGCTGGGGATCGCGGTAGGGACGGCTGTCGCCAGCCGCCCCCCGCACAGATCCGTACGCGAAGTACTACCTCATACGGCTCCTCCGTTAGGTCAAACGATCACGCGAGTGGCGCTACCAGTCGTGGTCGTCGTGCCGCTCCCAGTGATGTTGTCTCCGGCTCGGTGTCCGGAACATCGGCGACAATTCGACAACACTTCCCTTCGGTGACTTCCTTCCCTCGACAAACTCCGCTACCGGCGTTCCGGTTTTGTTCGCTCGTGTCGCCGGTACTACGAGGTCATCTGACTTCCCATCAGCGATCATGTCAGCCGTACCCTCGGTGAGGTTCGCTGACCGTTCCAACACAGCGTGTTGGAAACCGATGGGATCTCCCGGTTCTCGCGCTGGGAATATCTCCGGCATGCCAGGGTCTTCGACTCCGCCGCGTCGTCGTCATGCTCGCCAGTAGCGCATGAGCCGGTGTTGCCTTCTCCATGTCTGAACAGGATCGGCACGCGATTGGGTACGGATTTCGGAGTTCAATGGCTGGCCTGCACGGACCTCCCCATCGGACGCTCAAGACGAATATGTCACCACAAACGCCCCTCCGAGGAAGGCCGAAGCCGATGGCTAGTCGTTCTTCGTAAGACTCTTTCATTCTCTATTCCAAGCCGGTTTATCCCGGCACTCTCAGACTTGGTTTTCGGTTTTTAGGTGCTATGCTGGTTGGCGACATTCCGATTTCGTTTATTCAGGGTCGAGAGGATGCCGAGAAAACCATGGGTATAGTTTCCCAATGCTATTTATCACATCGTGACGCGGGGTGCTGGAAAGTAAAAATTATTTCACGATGATGGCCACTACCAAAGGTTCACCGAGGGACTGGAAGCGGAAGTTCTTCGTTCGGGTTGGCAAGTGATCGCGTATTGTTGGATGCCTATAAGTTGGCTTTGGAAGATTGGGTCATTGGCTCCGAAGCCTTTTTGCAAAAAATCGTTTTGCTGGCCAAGCCAACTGGGCGTAGAAAGTCACTTTTCAAACGCCATTCAGGATTCACGCCCGAGTTGATCATTTCGCAAGTCGCGAATCAGTTCGACGTTTCCCCCGACGCCTATGTCGGTTTCCGTTGTCGTTCCCAAGGCCGAGAGATCGCGGCATTGCTTTGTCGAGAATTGACCAACGCCTCATTAGCCGAGCTTTCAACCGCATTTGGTTTGGCGCATCCAGACAGTTCCGCCAACTTGGCCAAGAAGGCGAAGCAGCTACTTGGCGATTCTAAAAAGTACAAAAACAACTACCATAGAATTACAGAAACATTGCTGAAAACCGAAAACCAAGTCTGCCCCCTGCGAAGCATCCACACGCCGTGATCCGAACCGTGAAACGGTTCGTCTCTTCCCAGTTTTCGTCACAACGTGATCGTTAGAACAACTGTGCGTTTGTCTTTGAGACACTCAATTCAATTCCTTTGCTATGAGGTGTCACCATGACTTTTTCACCATTCATCGCCCGAGCCATGCTGTTCCTTTTCATCGGCATGATCGCTGCCGTTTGCGTGGGAGCTGACTCCGCGATATCGCCATCATCACAGGACGCGGAAGCCACTTCGCTGACGCCGGACTTCACCGCCGTTGTTGTGAAGGACGCAGGACTATGGCCTCAGATTCAAATGACTGACGACGGCACGTTGCTGGCGTTTGGCTACAACGCTCCCGCTCATACCACGTTGCCAGCGGATGTTGAGTGTTGGGCCAGTGACGATTGCGGCCAGACTTGGAGCCAGCGGGGAATCGCTGCCCCACGCCCGGCTGTCGATGCGAACTACTGTCACTGGGCGTCGGGGTTTGGAGCAAAGAACGAGTTGCTGGTCGTCGCCAGCGGAATGGACGATGCCGCGAACGCGCGAGGCCAGCGTGCTCCGAATGACGTGCGCGTGTTTCGCTCGACCGACGTTGGCAAGTCGTGGTCGTTCGGAGGTGAGTTCCCGAAGCGGTTACCGGGCGACTTAAAGCCGTATCCGTTCGGCAGCATCGTGCGTGGTCGCGACGAAACGCTTCGGACGATTGTCTATTCGGTCGATGAATCGCGTCAGAACATCGAGTCGGCATGGATGATGACCAGTCGCGACGCGGGACTCACCTGGGTTCAGCCGGTAAAGATCGCCGAGGGCATCAACGAGAGCGTGCTGCTGCCGCTTGCGGGCCGGGACTGGCTCTGTGTCGCAAGAACCTCCAACAAGCCCGCTCCGGAACTTGGTCAGGAGTTGCGACAGTTTCGTTCGACCGATGATGGGCAAACCTGGACCGATGAAGGGCTCGTCGTGGGCTATCACCAACACCCACCGCATCTTCTGCGGTTGAAGGATCATCGCCTATTGCTGACCTACGGCAATCGCCGCGATGGCAGCATCGAAGCGAGGCTCAGCGCGAACGACGGCCGGTCATGGGACATGCCGCACAAGCTCTACACCACCGGTCCCGGCGACATGGGCTACCCCAGCACGGCGCAGCTTCCCGACGGAAAACTCGTGACCGTGTTTTACGCCGCGCAATCGCCGCTGCACGCGGGCTATCACGCGGGCGCGATCGGCTGGAATGCTGTTGAAACCAATTCGAGGTGAATCTCATGAAATCGCACTTGTCAAACCCGTCACTCGTGATCGCATTTTGGATTGCATTCGGGACTCAGTTCAGCACTGCTTTTTCTGACGCCGCCGAACCACCTGTGAGGATCATCTTCGATACCGATGTGGATCACGATTGCGACGACATCGGCGCGCTGTTCCTCCTGCACGGTGCGGTTCAGCGCGGCGAGGCGAAACTGCTGGCGACGATTGGTTGCACGTCCACCGACCAAATCGCTCCGTGCCTCGATGCGATCAACACATGGTTCGGACGCCCCGACATCCCGGTGGCGACGTTGAAGGACAAGGGCTTCCTCGATCACCAAGGGTTCGCGGCCGAGATCGCCCGGCGCTACCCGTGCCGATTCCCCAGCGGGAAAGACTACCCGGACGCGGTCGTCACCTATCGCCACATCCTAACGAACGCAGCGGACGGCAGCGTGATCATCGTCGCGGTCGGCCCGCTTCGCAACATCGCCAACCTGCTGAGATCGAAGCCGGATGACGCAAGCCCGTTGGACGGAGCCGCCCTCGTGGCGAAGAAGGTGAAACGCCTCGAAGTCATGGGCGGGATGTATCCGCCGCAAGGGAACTTGCAAGAGGGGGAATGGAACTTTAAGCAAGATCCGGAGTCGGCCGCGCTAGTCTGCTCCACTTGGCCAACGCCGATCCTGTTCAACGGCGAAGGCGGCTCGACGAACTCCGGTCGTCGCGTCACGTTCGAGATGCCCGAACACAACCCGTTGACGATGGCCTACCGACACTATCCGAGTGCGGGGTTCGCTGGTGATCGCCTGAGCTGGGATCCGGTGTCTTGCCTCGTCGCCGTGCGTGGCCCGGCACCCTGGTACAAACGGGTCGAAGGCGGTGCCAACGTCGTCGACGCCAAGACCGGCGTCAACACCTGGAAGGCTGACGGGAATCGCGGGCACTCCTATCTCGTCCTGAAGTCGCCCAAGGGGCAAGTGGAACAAGCCCTCGAAGACTTGCAGACGGCCGGTCGGGGACGGCCATCGAAATTGACGTTCAACACGGCCTACTACGCCGATGCGGGGATGGGCCTCATCACCGCGCGGGGGGAGGCCGAGTCGTCCGCGGCAGCGATCAAGGCGTTCGACCACGACGACAAGAGCGCCTGGCTCGACAAGGCCGCGTCGAGTTGGATCCAGTGCCAGTACGCTGACGGCAGAAAGCACCGTGCGACCTCGTACACGGTCGTCTGCCCCGATCAGGATCGTTCGCCAGCATCATTGACGCTTTCCGGCTCCAATGACGGCATCCGTTGGACGGAACTCGATGCGCAATCGAATCCGGGGTTCGGTGAGCGAGTGCCACGCCGCGAGTTCCACTTGGCGAACACCGCCAAGTGGAATCGTTATCGGCTCGCGGTGACGGGGAAGGACGCAAAAGAGGGCGTGAAGCTTGCAACCGTCGAACTGAACGAGGCGATTGACTGCCTGCCCAAAACCGAAGTCACCGGACTGGCCCTCGATCAAAAAGAACTCACGGTGTCCACACACGGCCGTGCCACGCTCAATGCAACGCTCGCCCCGCTGAATTCGTTCGAGCGCGAGGTCAACTGGGTCAGCAGCGACCCGACGGTGGCCGAGGTAAGGAAGATCGGCGAGCAGGTCGCCATCGTCGTCGGCAAGAAGCCGGGCCAATGCACAATGACCGCGAGCGTGGACAAGATGACGCAGACCTGCATCGTGACAGTGACGCCAGCGACGTTACCGGTCGGTTGGCACTACGACGAACTCAACACCCCGGCAATCCCCGGCTCGATCGACGTGAGCAATGGCACGTTCACGCTGACGGGATGCGGGCACGCGATGACCTCGTGGTGGGAGCGGGTCCGCGATCAAGGCGCGTTCATCAGCAAACCTGCGCCGGGCGATTTTGAGATATCCGCTCGACTGGTCAGCCTCTCTCGGAACGTCGGTGGTCCGAATGCTTATCACGCGGACAGTCGGCCACCGACGGCCTCAGGATTGATGATCCGCGAATCCCTGGACGAGCAGGCCAGCCGCTATTTCCTGGTTCAAGTCGAAGCCACGGGCAATCTCGTCTGCCGCTGGCGCGACAAGACGGCTGATCAGGACGACAACCAGTCGCAGGCGTTGGGAAAGATCGCGTTGCCGAGCCATTTGCGGCTCGTTCGCTCCGGAAATGTGATCGGAGCGTTTGTGTCAGCCGACGGCAAGGACTGGGGGAAGGCGCTGATGACGCACACGGCTTCGTTCGGTGGCGAATCTCGGATTGGCCTGTTCGTTTGTTCTGGAAACACATTCTCCACGGCCACCGCCGTGTACGACAAGGTGACCCCATGAGTTGTATCGCCATTCTCCGGGGAAAAAACGGGTCAGAACTATTTACAGGGGAGAAAACGTGACAGGTCTAATTTGCGATGAGAAGGCGTGGGGATGACCGTTTCCAGTTTCACCGTGTTCAGTTCGGGATGGGACGCCTGCGACCAATCTCATCCCTTTTAGGTTGATCTTCATGAAAGCTATTTATTCTTTCGTGTTCTTCGCGGCACTGATGCCTTGGACTCTGGTGCAGGCCCAAGTTGGAGCAGACGATGAACAAAAGACGATCGAGCTGACGACCGACAACCTCGACACGCTTGTCGGCCTGAGATCGGATAGGTTTACGATCTACGGGGTGCGATTGGGGATGACCCAGGAGGAAGCTTTGCAGGTTCTGCAAACGCACGACAGTCTGATCGCGGAAAAGGATCCACAGAATGCGTTCGTCCGAGTGTTTAGCAAAGGGCCGACCGGGGTGAAGAGCCAGGAAATACTATTCACTTTGAATTGGGAATCCGGACCTCAGTTGAGTCTGATCGCGTTGCCCGATACTTGCGCAGCAGTGCTGACTCCCAACTTCAAGCGTCTCTTCAAGGAGGCCGATGCCGATAGACCCTCGGCATTTGTCAAAGAGTTTCTGGGCACACCCAGCAGCCGTAAGCTGGACACGAAATACCAGAAGTCGGGCTTCACGCTGCTCATCTGGTCGTACGACGCGATTGGGCTCACCGTCCAACGCTTGCAGAGTCGGACTGGTAACCGCGTTACGCTCAAGCTGACGAAAGCAGCACAGCCGCCAACTGCCGCGCCCCAGGTGCGAGAGTGGACGGACAGCACGGGCAAATTCAAGATCCGCGCCACGCTCGTGAAGGTCGCGGACGGTAACGTCACGCTTCGCAAAGAGGACAACAAGGAAATCGTCTTGCCCGTCGCCCGCTTGGGAACGCAAAAAGGGGACATTCTACTTTTTCGGCTTTCTGGGGCGTCCGCGTGGTCGGAGCGAGGACTCCAGTCCGAGTTGGATGGCCGTTGACGGCTGCCATGTCGAATCGCCGAAGGGTGTCCCCCGCGAAAGACTGTGACGCAATGCTTTGAGGTCCGCTTGCGTTTCGGCTCCGTTGACGAACCGTGTCCACTGCGAATGCTTCGGCAATGGGCCTTCGCACAACAGACCGTCGGGGCCACTGCGAGCGTTTGGCAGCAAACTGGACCACTCCCCGTCTTGGCTGCGCTTCACCATGTTGGCTCGAAGCGGATTGCGTTCGACGTACCGCAGAACAGTGCAGTAGTGATCATCCGCTTGGATGGGAAACGCCTTAAACCGCCCCTGCCAGACGTGACCGCTACTGTGATAATGGCTGTGATAACGGCGCACGTGAGCTGTCATCAACCATTGCATCCATCGGCTCAGGTCACCGTCCTTATGTGGCCATAGCAGCAGGTGGAAATGATTGTTCATGAGGCAAAACCCCACCAACCGCATGGGCACTTTTTCGTGTGCCTCTCGCATCAGTTTGACGAAAGCGAGGAAGTCATCCCGCTTGTAAAAAACATCATTGCGACCGTTACCGCGATTAAGAACGTGGTAAACAAAACCGCCTTGCGATGCTCGGGCTGTGCGTGGCATTCCATCACGATAACAACGCTCGCAACACAGTTAAAGTACAATGTCCCCTTTTTGCGTCCTACTGCTGAAAGTCGCCGGCTGGAATTTACTGCGAGCGGCCAGCGTGCGCTCACTGATCGCCAAACTGACGAAAGGTGCAACGGCTGGAGATTCTGCGTCTACGTCTCTCGCAATTTCAGAGCTCTTGCACGGTCTCACATTGCTTCGAAACGGCTTCCCGCGTTTCACAGTTGCCTGACGGATTCAAATCCGGAATTGCGGCAAATCCCAACCTTAAAACAACCGACTTTTGTCGCTCGTGTCCAAGCGGCAGTGCCATTCGTGGGTGGCACTGTTTCCCCCTCTGTTTTTCCTGTTTTTTCGATGTCCCCAATAATTTTGGCGTCCCTGCGTTCGTTCAGGAGGCTGATTCCAGCGTTGTCGAGTTCCCGGTCGCTGGATTCGTCCAGAGGCACGGCAAGGTATCCCACACGGCGGCCGCGTAGCTATGAAATACCGGGATCGGTTGATCGGGATTTTGTTCCTGATACTGCTTTAGTCGTGGAGCCAGTTCGAAGTGTCTGGCTTTCGGATAGCGATGATGCGGACCGTGAACCGAGATGTCGAAATTCAGATACCGAAAGAATCGTGACAAGGGGTTCCCGTCGACGACCGTCCGCGTCCCCAGCCACGGTTCGTTGCTGGTAAGTCCGACATGTTCGACGAATTTGCGAGCTGTGTTCGCTACTGGCGACAATATCATGGGCAGCAACCAAACCGGATTAAATCGCGACCAGTCGAAGCCGCGTGCATTGCCGTATACTGCGATTCCGACGACGATAGCTGTCCAGAAAAAAGCTAACGCTAGGTATTCAGTGAAAATCGTGCGTCGCGTTTCCTTGGTAAGTTTTGGGGCGTTGCAAAAGTAGATCCGCCCATAGATATATGGAGCTGTGACAACGCCAAATATCAGGTCCAGCCAAACGAACACACGGCGAAATCCCAGCGACGTTGCCGGGTCGCTGTATGGCCATAGTTCGTAGTCGCCAGGCGTATTCAGACATGCATGATGCCGACGATGGGTCTCTCGATAGACTGTGTAGGGGATTCCGATTAAAAGCCCGGTCATACGACCTGCCCAGCGATTTGCACCAGGACTGCGGAATAAAGTTTCGTGGGTTGATTCATGAAACGAACCGCCGACACAGAACCAGCAGTAAGTCAACACAGCCACCCACGTGACCTGCACGATCGGGTGATTTCCGCCATAGCCCATCACGAATGGCGGGTACAACAGAATTGCCAATGCCGGAAACGCCAGGAATCGCAGATAGAACAGGAACTGCGATTCGTGTTGCAGATTGACGGACGTTGCAGTGGCGCTCATAGCGTCAAAAACTTTCAAAATTGAACGATACAATGGTCAGCAGAGCTCACAAGAACTTCATCTACGTCCGGACAAGCGCAGAGTCGTCGTTCGATGGTTCTTCGGATGATTCTGATAGTTGTTTCAGATGATTGACAAAACATTCCGCAAAGGTTTCGGCTTCGTCAACGGTGAAGTATCGAGGGTCGCAGTTCAGGTTGATAATGAGTCGTCCGGCATATTTTCCGACAGAAGTCGCAACATGGGTGCCACGGCGAACGGGAGCAGCTCCCAACAGGTAATCGAGCTCCACGTTGCCCACGACGCACTTGCCTCGGCGTAGCGGAAAATGATTCCTGAGTTGCCGTTTCACTTCACCTACATTCGCCAGCACTGTCGTGGCCAAACGGACCGGCAATCGTGTGAGCACCCGAATTAGTCCGGGAATCAGGCAGGCTGCTTCCATGGTCAGGAGCACGATTCCGGTTTCGCGACCATTCAGCACCTGCCGCGATTCAGCTGCAATAAAATTCAACAGGGATTGTGATTTCTGAATCTGGTCGCCACGACGCGTCAGCAAAATATAGCTGACGATATTGGCTGCGGGGCAGTCGTCGTGGACTGGAGTGCGAACTGATGCTGGAATCCCAATGCGAAAAACGTCTCGAGAAACATTTCTGCCTGCGTGCTGATTCCAGGTATGCAGTGTCTGGAACATCGCCAGTGCGAGTAATTCATTGGATGTGACACCGCGGTCGGCTGCCGTTTGGTTCAGTGCCTTCAGTTCAGCACGTTCGAGGAACCGCGTCAGGAAGAACGGACGTCCCTGCTGCTGGTCTTCAGGAACGTTCGACCGCTGAACGATGCGGCAGGGATGGACGCCAAGCACTTCCACGGCGCGATAGGCCCAGCGCCGGAGTAATTTCGGTGGTTGCCTGCCCGATTCCCAGCGTTCACCGCGTCTCAGCAGGCAGTTCGGTTCAATCGGGACGAGCTGCGGTCGTTCCTCATCGGGCTCGGCGGTGGCGTCACCGTAAAGGCTCAATAGGTCACCAATAAACTGCATGGCACCGATGCCGTCCGTTGCGGCGTGGTGGAACTGAAACAGGATTGTTGATTTGGCGGGCATATGCCCAACCGACACACGAAGTGCGGGTTGTATCCTGAGGTCTATGTATCGTTGTTCCAGTGACGGTTCAGGCAGCGAGGCATCATGCCACTGTACTACCGTTTCCCGCGTGGCGCGGACCCAATATGGCCTGAGGTACTTCCATCGCACGTTGGCCATGAGCAGTGGGTGGCGTTGCACAGCGGCAGAACAGGCAGCGTCGAATTCCTTCCGGCGCAGGTCACCGGTGAGGCCGATCTGAATAAAAAACGTCATGGGATAAAGACGACTATCATCTGCCAGCATCAGCTGTTCAAAGGCCGTGAGTGGCAACGGAAACAGCGCAGACTCAGTTTTAATGGATGCATTCATCAAACCACCCTATGACATTCAGAAACAGGTGTCAATGAGTCAGATTCTGATGTAGCATTCAACGTCACCGCACCGCGACGCCCTCGGGTTAACATTTGCCAAGTCAATCTCCGGCCCCGCGAGCCCATTTTCGTCACCACGATTAAATGAGCCTTGAGAATCAATAATATGCACACTCGGAAAATGTTGTAACATTTCAAACGTCCAAATGTTCAATATGTGGCCGACACCTTGACCGCTCGGCAACAGGTCAAACTTCGGCGAAATGCCAACTCCACAATTCACTGAGACACTACGTTAATTACGTGAAGGCAGTTCTTGTCGCAGGCGGTAGAGTTCGTTCATGGCTTCTCTGGGGTTCTTGAACATCATCTATTCCAAAACCACCGGCAAGATGGTCCGTCTCAGTTTCGTGTGTCACGACGAACGTGTGAAGCGGGATAGAAAAGTCTTTTCGTTTGAGGTCATAGCATTTGATATTGATACGGGGGAACTGAGGATCAAAACGCGAAAGGAAAAGCTGGTTCCACGACGGAAACCACTTAGTAACGAGGACAATCTATTCAAAGAATGCCCGCCGATGGATCCGTGAACGGGACTCTCAAGAAGGCGAGCAAGCCGTTGCACCCGGAGCTGTGGGCCAAACGGCTTTGAATTGGAAAGTCGTTTGCCGCGGCCCGGTGAATGTCATTGTGATCCGACTGAATTGAATTCTCACTTGATGCTCGAAGCAGGCAATGCAGCCACTGAGTGCCTGCTTCAGCAGTATCGCCTACTTTCGCCCGGAGGATAGCCATGTGGAAAGACGGAAACTCGACCAACCAAGTTGCTCGCGAGGGACTGCGCAAATAGTTGGTGCGCTGCCAAGGGGCCATTGCGTCTGACTACCCAAAAGTTGCAAACATGACCGCCGATCTTAGTGCCCACTATTTGCTTCACCTTCGAGATTCCGGGCGGATCACAATTGAATCTTTTAACAAGAATCCAGCTGGCATCGGCTGCAAGATCACGGAGACGGGGAATACCGAGCGTTGAAGTTGAAACATTCTCGCTCGACGCTAATGAAGGATCGTCATTCCGCTCTCACATCCCCAACGGCGGATAGCAATGCCATGCAACGCAGCAGGGCATCGAGTTTTTACACATTGACTGGAGATCGGCTTGTAAATCGGACCCACTTCGGCGCGGAAAACGGACCCACCTGGGAAGCGATTTGACCACGGGGAGTTGCGTGGTTTTTGGGCACTCGACTGTTTGAGGCCCGGCTTGGGCCATGGCGACTGGCCATGGGCAGCGAAGTTCGGCAGCACTCAGGACTGTTTGCGAGACTTCTTCTGTTCTTTCATCGACTCGGAACGCAAAAAGGGGGAACGCAAAAAGGGGACATTCTACTTTTTCGGCTTTCTGGGGCGTCCGCGTGGTCGGAGCGAGGACTCCAGTCCGAGTTGGATGGCCGTTGGCTGCTGCCATGTCGAATCGCCGAAGGGTGTCCCCCGCGAAAGACTGTGACGCAATGCTTTGAGGTCCGCTTGCGTTTCGGCTCCGTTGACGAACCGTGTCCACTGCGAATGCTTCGGCAATGGGCCTTCGCACAACAGACCGTCGGGGCCACTGCGAGCGTTTGGCAGCAAACTGGACCACTCCCCGTCTTGGCTGCGCTTCACCATGTTGGCTCGAAGCGGATTGCGTTCGACGTACCGCAGAACAGTGCAGTAGTGATCATTCGCTTGCATGGGAAACGCCTTAAACCGCCCCTGCCAGACGTGACCGCTACTGTGATAATGGCTGTGATAATGGCGCACGTGAGCTGTCATCAACCATTGCATCCATCGGCTCAGGTCACCGTCCTTATGTGGCCATAGCAGCAGGTGGAAATGATTGCTCATGAGGCAAAACCCCACCAACCGCATGGGCACTTTTTCGTGTGCCTCTCGCATCAGTTTGACGAAAGCGAGGAAGTCATCCGGCTTGTGAAAAACATCATTGCGACCGTTACCGCGATTAAGAACGTGGTAAACAAAACCGCCTTGCGATGCTCGGGCTGTGCGTGGCATTCCATCACGATAACAAGGCTCGCAACACAGCTAAAGTACAATGTCCCCTTTTTGTGTTTGCTTCTGGAGCGCACGCGAAAGAAGCAGAAAACTGCCGGGCGAATTCGACAGGAGTCTGGTCGCCAAGTGAACTGTGCGGCCGACGCTGATTGTAGCAGTCTCGCCACGTTGAGATCACCTGACGAGCTTCGGCAAGACTCCAGAATAACTCACATGCCAGGCACTCGTCGCGGAACCGGCTGTGGAAACTCTCCACGTAGCCGTTCTGCCACGGACTGCCCGGTTCGATGTACGATG